>ENA-OOOW01000050-OOOW01000050.1-human-oral-metagenome-genome-assembly--contig:-NODE-50-length-6407-cov-14.072771_pt1 | contig 6407 bp, 5 predicted proteins | sample MGYA00245259_ERZ501127 | MGnify/ENA primary metagenome ERZ501127 (study PRJEB25959, sample SAMN05335039) | human oral metagenome | host: human-associated | place: USA: California | collected 2014-05-06... | reverse complement strand
GCCATATAGCCACCTTCATCTAACCAGTACCAGTAATCTTTTTCTTCATCGTGATACCATTGATTTTCTAGAATATATCCACTAGAGTTGAATTTAAACCATGAATTATTAATCAATCTCCAACAATCTTTGTAGTAGTCGCCATTTCCTAAATCGTACCACCAACCTACATCATTCTTAATCCAACCGTTTGGCTCGTAAGCAGGTCTAATGAATCCTACTAAACAGCTATCGTCACGTGTTCTAATTCTTGCATATCCACCAACACCAACTGGAGCTCCATCAACATTTTGTTCTACAGATGTGATATATCTTCCATTGACTTCTATTACAATTCCAACGTGTCCATATATATCCCAACTTCCCCACTTCCAAATTGCAATATCTCCTGCTTGAATCTCTCCGCTAGAATAATGCTTCCAACCCTTAGGTATTGAGTTTGATAAGTAATCAATAGCGTTGCCGTGTGGAATCATTCCACCAAACACTTGACAATATTTCATGATTAAATCAACACACTGTGCCCCATATGCACCATCAACATCAATCCATTTATTAACTTGAGCTTTCGCCCAATTAATCATTTGTTCTTTAATCGCCATTTTATTTCCCTCCTGGATAACGTTGTTCATCTTCGCTAGTCAGCTCTTTCTTAATTTGATGAACTCCTGTAGCACTTAATCCACTTACTAATCCTACAATTAAATTCTGAACGCTTAATCCATTCAATGCAACCATTAGAATCGCTCCGATTAATCCTAATGCTAACGGGATGTAATTGTTAGGGATTTTGGGAACACTAGTTTTAATAGTGTTCCCTAATAGTAAGCACAACCCCATTATTACTGGGCTTAAATATTGTTGAATTTCTGCCATTTTAATTTTCCTCCTTGATTATCTCTTTAACAATCTCTCTTAAACTCTCCTTGACTACAGCCTTGAACTCTGGTGTAGCAACCATTTCTTTAAAGTTTCGGTCGGTTAGAAGCGTTACACGTTGTTCAGGGTCGTTAAAAGTATAGTGGTCATAATCTTTCGGTAAAACATTAGCTAATGTTATCATCGCCCCTTGAAAACCTACAAACTCTAAGTCGTCACCGTTTTTTTGTTTAAAAATTTTAGTTTCGCCTGCGTAACTATAAACATACCCTCGAACTTGGATTTTATCTACATCTTTTTGGTCTGTGTTCTCCAAGAAATAAGTTTCAATATCTTTGTCAGCTAGTATTATTGCGGCAGAAGTGTTACGATTAATAAATTCATAATCTAGTTTTTCTGCAGTGACAAGGTTTTTTAAATCAATATTCTCTCCATCATCTTTGACAAATTTACCTTCTAACACTCTCACTCTGTTTTTAATATCTTCATCAACATTCCCACCAACATTTTTTAACGCTTCTTTTAACTCAGTTTTTGTCACAACGTTTAATCTATCCACAATTACTGTATTGTTGATAAAACGTTCTTTTACTTCGTATCTATTCATCTTATCGATTTCAGATACCTTAACTTTAAACTTAAATCTGAATGTGTCAGAAGTTCGTTGTTCTTCAGCAAAGTATAAATAACAAATAACCGTTTCATTTTGAGTAATTAAGCTAGTGTCAAACGTTACTTTTACTTTATTACCTTCAACCGTTCCAGTAGTCTTCCAAATTTTATTGCTATCTGTAAATTTGAATAATGCTGTAACTTGTTCGGTCGTTAGTGTGTCGTTTAAAATCTCAAACTCAAATGATCCGTTATTTTTATCATAAGAATAAAGTTCTGAATAACTATCTGCAGTCTTTCTTTCTTTTGTTGTGTTCTCAAATTCTAATTTAATTAATTTTTTCATTTAATTTTACTCCTTGCCATCTAATTCATCTCTTAGTTTCTCTAATCGCTTTTTAATTCCACTCGGAAATGGTACTCCTAAAGCACTTAGATTCTCTATTAAACTCAAACAATAACTTAATGTAAAAAATAACAAGAAAGCTGTCGCTATCTCGTTAAATCCTAAATATAGTAAGTATGGGTAGACTGTAATACACATCACTGCTACGATTAGATGTCCGATTAGTCCACGTCTATTTATTGTTGAATTTAATGTTTTTGTTACAAAAGCCTTAGCTACTCCAGTTAACACATCTAACACTATCATTAATGTAAATGCATGAATATAAACATCCTTAACTAAATGATAGTAGCGTTCAGCAAGTTCTGGTAATGTAATTTCCATTAATCAAACTCCTTTCTTTTAAAATAAAAGAGGGCTTTAAGCCCCCTCTTAAATTATTGTTTGTCTTCTTCAACTACTTCAGCTAATCCCATTTTGTCAAGTTCAGCTTTCACTAGTTTGCGAAGTTTTTTGTTCTTGATTTCATCTAATGTCATTAGTCCATCAAGAATTGTTAATGCTAAGTATTTAACTATCATACTATTTCCTCCTTTCATTATTTCCAAAAATATCATGCTAGACAGTTGTAGCTTCTCGAGAACTGCTACTACTTTCTTTTTCATCTTCATCATCCTCCTTAGCTGGATATGTGATATTTAAATGAGTTGCTAAAAATTGTAATTTAGCATCAATATCTTCAAAATTACTTTCCCACTCAAACTCTTTAACAACGCTTTGAGCTAACATCTTTCTTGTTGTGTCAAGTGTTGCTGTTGACTCTTTCAACGCTTTCTTCATTGCTAAAAACTTCTCGTTTTCAGCTTTGTTAGGGTAAGTGTCTTCATAGAACTGGTCAAGTGCCAGTTGTACTATTTCATCTTCGGACTTGCTTAAATGGTCCCCTTTTAACGTTGTTTCAATCACCGTTCCACCGTTTGTACTAAATATACTAACAATGGTTGTCAGTACTGCTCCGTTGCTATCGTAAGTACCTCTAGCGTAGTTCTTCTTATATGTTGCCATTGATTTTATCCTCCAGTTTTTGTAGTCTTTCATTCAATTCTTTTAGTTGTGATTTAAGTTGTTGATTTTCAGTAGATAGTTCTTGAATAGATTTAAGAGATATATTTAATAATCTAAAGTCATCTATTGCTAACATATCCCCTTTTGAATAAACTAAGCTTTCATCTAGTTTTTGTAAATCCTGTGCTAATTGACCTATTTTAGTATGAGGTTTTTTATACCCAAACTTATCAGATTTCCAGTCAAATGAATAAAATTTAAGTTTGTTAACTAGATCTAATCCATTGTGAGTTACTTCTTTTATATTTTCTTTCAAGCGTTTGTCAGATACACTAGCATCAGGTTTAAACCACCATGTACCGTTTGTGTCAGAACCATCATTGACATATAATTGACCGTTTTGACCATCCCAACCTATGAATGAGATTCTATACATTTTACTATTAACAACACTAACAGGGTTATTATATGTAAAGTTAGAAATAATAGGAGCTCCACTAACAACTCCACCTCTAAAGTTATTACACATAGATACTTTACCGTTAACTGTCAGTAAGATATCATTAACATTTTCATAGGATGTATTCCCTGTAGAGAAATTAGTATCATTGTATATAAATACACCTTTAGGAGTGTAAGTACCATTGTTAAACCTTTTTAAACTTCCTCTAATTTGAAAACCTACTCCATGATTAGCCTTATACTCAGCAGGAGCGTTAATTTGCAATCCTTGGTCTATAGGTTGTAAAAATCCATGTTCCCCTAATTTTATCTGACTGTTACCTTGTAAGGTTGCACCTTCAATAGTTTTTCCGTAAAGATAATCAGCAATAGCCGTTCCAGTTATTTTAGTACCTTCTCCGCTTATATTAATGGAATTAATCACATTATCTTTCGATACTTTCAAATCAACCTCATCTTTAGTCTGCTTAATTGAACTTTCTAATTTACTAACCTCTTTATTTTTAACATATTCAGTACTGACATCATATATTTCAACGTTCGAGATATCAAATCTAGCTTTGGGATTAATTCTCAAGAACATTTTATCAGCTTGTGTAGTATCATTGATAGTGAATGTAAGCTCATTGTCTTTCGCTTTAAAACCCTGAGTTAAATTTTCTTGATTATATCCTATTCGATTGTACACATCCCATTTAGCACCATTAGGAAAGTTAGTAGCATCAAATTTAACGGTATATACATTCCCATTAATTTTATTTTTATTTAAAACTAAATGAATAAAACCTGTGTCATCGTGCTCATCGTAACTATATAAATTCTCTCGTTCATCATCTTTTTTAATTCTAAAATCGCCCTTGAATATTCTTACATTCTTAACTTTAGTATTAGCCCCCAACGGATATAGATTGATTTGAGTTTTATTAGATGGATACTTAACAACCCAATAATTTAACCCATTTTGAATTAATTTCTCATCTCCACCATCGCTGGTACTGTATATTTTAGCTTTTTGATTAGCCGGCACATTATCCAAGTCAGCCAAAATAGTGTAAAACTCATTAGCTTGTAAGTTTTCTTTTGTGTTGAAATATAAATCATTCCCTGTTTTCTCAACATCTTCACTATTAAGGTTATTTTTGAAATAAGATTTAGAGAAGACTTTAGTATCAATCTCACCTACAATAGATGTAAAGCCATCTAGCGTGCTTTCAAAAGTTTTATATTTCTTAACAGTCTCATTAATCAACCTAACATCTGGTACATTGTCCAGCCTTGCGTTAGCGACTGTGTTTAAATTTTTGTAAGTTACTAGAGCAATTAATTCTAACGCTATGGGATAAGGCTGTTCCTTGTTCCCCCAGCTTACGTTGGTTAAAAATCCTGTATTGTCGACTTTTGCATCCCAAAAATTACTCCACGTATTTAGAATACCACCCTTGAATTTTACCCGAGCATTAAATCCATCAGTTATCTTCTGACCATCGTAAAAAACATCTAAATAAGCTTTAACGTCGTTCGTTACGTTGTTTAAGTAACCACCTTCTAACCTTAGGTTAGCTGTAAGTGTGTGACCATCTGTTCCGTTAAGTCCATTTTCTCCCTTAATCTTAACCCATTTATAACGTCGGTAATCATTACTGTCATTAATTTCAAAATCAGTATAAGTTCCGATGTATTCCTTGTTAGTACTGTTAGTCGTACTGAAATCACGATCTCCTGTCGCACTATTAGCGTATGCTGTGTGTAAATAGCTAGTTCTACCGTCTGAACCTCGAGCACCCGGCACACCTTGTTGACCATCTTCACCCTTAATCTTACTCCAAGTGTAAGCTGACGGTGTTGTTGGAGCTGTCGCACTAGTACCGGTATATATTCCTATATACTTAAGATTTGAGTTATCACTCATTGGTGACCCGTTGGCATTATCACTATACTTACGGTAAATGTAACTACTTACGCCGTCTCGACCATTATTTCCGTTACGTCCATCTTCACCTTTGATTTTAACCCATTTATATTTACGATAATCAGTACTATCAGCAACCTCAAAATCGCTGTACGTTCCTATGTACTCTTTACCAGTGCTGTTAGTTGTGCTAAAATCTCTGTCACCTGTAGCACTATTAGAATAAGCTGTATGGAAATATGGCGTTCTTCCATCAGCCCCCTTAACTCCAGGTACTCCGTTAGCTCCGTCTTCACCTTTAATTTTCGACCATAAATAGCTACTTGCTGTTGTTGGTGGTGTTGGGCTTGTTCCTGTGTAAATACCGATGTATTTTAGGTTGGAATTATCACTCATATTAGCACCGTTTGAATAATCGCTGTACTTTCTATGAATGTAGTTACTTACACCATCTCTTCCTCTCAAGTCTTCGTAAGCAGGTGACCATTCGGTAGCGACATTGCCTTTTTCTAATTTAGGTAAACGGATATAAATTTTATCTCCATTGTTAAAATTAGTGGTAGGGTTGTAAAATACAAAGGCAAAAACATTAGTAAACTTGTTAATAAAGGTATGAGATATTCGTTGCCACTCAGTTGTTATAGTTACTTGTTTTAAGCCATTCGTTTCAAAACCAACATTTCTTAAAGTCATATTTCTACTAGCCTTAATTTCAATAGACCATGTTAATGTTTCATTTTGGAATTGAGTTTTAACTAAATCCGTTAAATTGAAGTAGAATCCGACAGTATCACTACCATTAACCCTAGTTAATATGATTGTGTCTTCTGATACTAATTTATCCCATTTATTCCAACTGTAAAATCCTTTAGTGTTTAAATTCTTACTGTCAGTAATATAGTTTCTATTTATAGACTTACCGTCTACACCATCTCTACCGTCTTCACCCTTCATTTTAAACCACTTATAAGCTGTCTTATCTGCTGGTTGTGTTGGAGATGTAGTCCTTGCAACTCCCATATACTTCTTAGGTTCACGACCGAAATTACTTCCATCAGCATTATCTGAATATACTATGTGTGTATATTTATCGTTGGTAATTGAGGTTTGTTGTAAGTCGAACCATTCAAAATC
>ENA-OOOW01000049-OOOW01000049.1-human-oral-metagenome-genome-assembly--contig:-NODE-49-length-6457-cov-15.804374_pt1 | contig 6457 bp, 7 predicted proteins | sample MGYA00245259_ERZ501127 | MGnify/ENA primary metagenome ERZ501127 (study PRJEB25959, sample SAMN05335039) | human oral metagenome | host: human-associated | place: USA: California | collected 2014-05-06... | reverse complement strand
TAAAGACGAAAAAGAGAGCGATAACAACGATAAAGACGAAGACAAGGGCGAGGAAAAGTCAAAGCAAAATACCAACGATGACGACGTGGATGTTGGCATGACGTACGAGGACGAACAAATCGTTGAAGAGTCTGATGAGATGAAAGAAGAAGATTTGCACACGTGGGAACTCGTTTGCAGAAATACAACTGAGTGGGGTCATTTCGTGGAACAATTCAAACAATCAAAACACGCTGGCGAGCGCGATATTGCAGCATTTATCTCGAAGAATATTGTCGATCATATTTCCACGAAAATGCAAGCTTATTTGCATGCTAAGAGGCGCACTCATTTGCTGCCCATTCAACACCGCAAGAAATCCACCCGCTTGCAAATGAAAGAAATCCAAAAGATCGAACAAGTAATATTACGTTATGCCAGTATCTCGAGTACTAATAGGTTCATTTATAGCGCGTGACTCGTAGTGGCGGTCGAAGGAAAGAAAAAGATGTCAAAGTGTCACGTGAAGATCGTCTCGAGGCACGAAGACAGCGTCGTGATGTGACTCTGGCCAAAGCACTCATGTCACCAGAGGAGCAGAGCGAGACTAGTGCCCCTGTTGTTGACGAGAACGGCAATCCGATTGAACAGCCTCAAGAACAAGCTGAGCCTGTAGTGTAAGTTTATCAGTGTGACACGTGTCAAACACTAACTTTGATCATTGACTGCAGTAAACCTCCGCGACCAAAGGCACCGCCACGACCTAAGGGACCGCGCAAGACATTAGCAGAAGAATTGCTAGAACTCGAGCAAGAAGAGGGACCGCTATCAGATGATGACGAGAGTGAGGACGACGATGACTTTGACGGCGGTGAGAAACCCAAGCGACGAGCCAGTACTGGTGGTGTTGAGGGAGGTCGAGGCCGTGGACCTCGCACTTCACTCTCACCTAATGCTGGTCGACCACGAGGACCGCGCCAACATGTACGAAACATCTTCGAGACATGCACGGACTGACACTTTCCTTTTATAGAAATCGAATTTCGAAACAGAACTCGTGCCAACAATTGGCGCTACATTTGTTTCATCGCGCGGACGGCAAGTCAAACAACGCATGTGGAACGATCAAGATGGCGAGGAAGATTTCGAAGAAAGAATTTCAGCGGCACCAGCACGGCCCAAGCCTGTCAAACAAAATCATCCACGTGTCAATCCTGATCCGACGCTCAATCTCAAATTAAAGCTCTCTTTCATTAAAGAAACATTAGGCGAAGAAGGATTTGCAAAAGGTAACATTCAGACTGAAATTTCCTTTTATGGCAAATGTTAATTTAGTTATTAGCAATGACTCCTAAAGCGCGTGTTGGCCGACCACCAAAATCAGCCGCGACAACACCTAAAAAGGAAAAACAGCAAGAAGATTTTGTGCCGCCGAGCGATGAAGAAGAGTACGACGAGGACGAGGAAGAAGAGGACTATGAAGACGAAGATGACGAGGACTTTGATGTGGGTAGTTCCAAGCGACGAAAGAGCGGTGGATCTGCTGGCAAAAATTCACGTCGAGGCTCAGCAGTGCACAACACGACATTTGTGCCGCAAGCATTCACCAACACAAACAGCATTAACTCGAACATCAATAGTCAACGTGTCGGCATGACGAATTCAATCGATTCAATGCAATCAAACATCAGCAATCTGTTGACCAACATCAGTGCCACGCCCTCAGTAGGCGCGTACAAGCCACCATTGATCTTCGGCAACACAGTCTCGCCGACAGATATCAACTGGAATTTTGTCGCGCCGAAGCCAGCTGCTCCTGTAGTGAGCACTTACAACATGAATCAGACGCCAGTGATGGCTGACAATAACGCGATGAAACGCACGAGCGGACAGATGGACCCGAACACTGCCGCGTACGGTTATCAACCTGAAGGACAGCCGCAACTCAAACGACAGCGCTTGGACGAGGCAGAGCTGTTGATGGGACTGCTGCCCACTGCGAGTGCTAGTGCATTTGCGGCACAGCAGCCAAGTGTCAACATGTCACCGAGTGTCACGAGTGTGGCACAGCCTGCTGCGAGCATTCAAAATGTGTACACCATGCCGCAACAACAGCCAATCAGTTATCAACAAAACCCATTCGCACAAGCACCAGTGTTCAGCACGCAGTCAGTGATGAACAATTACAACAATAACATTGGCCTCACAACGAGCACATCGAGTTTAAATAATTCACAGCCAATTAATCTGTTTACGTCGGACGAATTGCCGCAGTCTACACAGGCTAGTCAAGTGTCGGCAGCTAATTCGCAAGACATTGATCAGTTTTTGAATTTGGGACCGGACAACCAGTAGAATAAACAAGTAAACAAAACAGACCCCATTTGACGAGACCTATTCTTTTGAGCAACCCCTGCATTCGCAAGCAAAAAAAGGACCCATTCAAGGTAAGGTTAGTCGCAAGACCATTCCAGTTAATGATCAGGACGGGGGACGATTATCAAACTGTTCAATCTCGTGCATTCTACTTATTACAAGCATCTGATAGCTATCAGCTCTCCTGCCGCTCAGGCACAGCCATGCATTCTTTAATTAACCTACATCACCCATCTACATCTCACAAGCTAAAGACGATCCATTCAAGTAATATACAACCGTTGGCAGGTCTTCAATCTCGTTGCCGTCTAAATCGCTACTAGCCATTTCCAATATGCCGTACTCGTCGTCGTCTCGCACTGCGGCTTTCGCTTTCAACAGATCGGCCAAACTGAATCGCGCTAATTAGCACTGTTTTGAAGGCAGTAGTTCCACACTTACTCCTGATTCAAGTAGTCGTGAGAGTTGTGCTTCACAAAATACAGCGCATAAATGAGGACAGTTCCACAGCCAATCATTTCGAGGTGCACACCTTTTTCCCCGAAATAATTCAACAGTCCTTTCAGCGTCATGCTCACTCGGATCTCAATCTTGTCCCACTTGGTGAATGTCTTGCCGCAGTATTGTTTGACTTGAGTTGCAAATGGTTCACATTCGTTGAACAAACAGGCGTTTAAATTGATGTAATTATTGCGTATGCGCTCTAATTGCGTGTAGCCTAGCCGTACCTGCAAGTGGTAGTTAAGCAGGAGATTTTGTTTGAAAAATTGCACGTACCTTGATGTACTCGATGCATGCCAATCCTGCAACTGTTGATATTGTCGATGATACTTTTGGCACAATGTCAAATGCCAAACGTGCTGTTTCCCAGCGCTCAACTTCGGGAATATTGTACGCACGTGCCTGCAAGGTCGATGCAAAGTGTACGAAGGACAAATGTTGCTCGTTGTACTTGTCCAAGATCAGTGCTTTGGGTACTTTGACCTGTTGAATTGTTAACGTTAATGCTTCGACCACAATAATAAGTTTATTACCAATTGCGGGTCTGGCAAACTGTTTCTAATTTTTTCCAGTTTGGCTTGACCCTCTCCCTCTGTTTTCTGTCGGTGCACAAACTCTCGAAGTTGCATGTCTGTTGATATCTTTTTGACAAGAGATTGGCGTTGTGAAGCATCGAGAGAACAAACTATCAACAATAATTAGTAGTCAATGAGGTACTTATGTGTGACTTACATTCGTCAGTTGATATGCCATACATCTCTGCACGAAGAACTGCTGCTGTTTCAATGAACGACATGTGAAGTGCGTCATTGGCATTGAATGTGATTGGTGTCGGAGGCTTTCGATGACCTTTCCAAAACGACTTGCCGTGGCTATCAACATAGTCTAGAGGAAATGTGTATAACAATTGCATTATGTTGCGGTAGAATCGTTTGTGGAACAGTTTGCGTGCCCATCGAATGCAGTCTTCAAAGTCCTTCGGTTGATTCAAGATGAGTTCTTTCAGCCTTTTCAATGTAATCTCTGGCGACGTCTCCAGCAGTGTTCGAAGGTACTCTTTGTTAGTGGCATAGTGTTGCACTTCTCGTGGCCCAGCGCTGTAATAAGGCTCGAATAGCCCGTCACAAGCAAATGTCACACACGGTTCTATGGTGCTGGGAAAGAACCATTTGCTCGGAGGAGGAGCTTTTTTGAACTCTTTTGTGAAGTGAGGGTCAGTAATGAGCGGCACAATGACACTCGTGTGTCCTAAGCCATCCTCGACTCCACAGTCCACCATTGGTTTGTGGAAGAGTACTGCTTGGTCGTGTACGATATGGTGGCCCTCGCCACTCAGAGTGTTGCAAATGAAGTCAGCAGATTTACAATGGTTGTTGAATATTTGTTGATGCACACACTCGACTGCCTCATCGACCAAGTACTTGACATTCATCTTCGAATCAATCATTTGAGCACGTTCAACGATTGCTTTGGCCTTCATTTTCTGTAACTAAATTAGTTTTGTTTAGTCATAGCACTTGATGGTACCTCGATGTCCTGCTGACGATACAGCGATTGTGTGGCCAAATGATACTTGTTCACAACTCCGTTGTCGAGCACTTTGATCACACCTTGACCGCGACACGCAACACCCATCAGTCCCAACATCTTTACTATCTCACTGCCAACACCGCCGACTCCAGCAATCATAACATTGGCATCTTGAATCTTGCGTGCAAGTTCGTTGCCGAACACTTCAATCATCACATCGTCACGTGTACCTGTCTGCGAAGAACACGTTAGTTCACAATCTTTTTGCGTGCAAACACTTACAAGCTGGACATCGTGCTCATTTAGTGAAGGCAAGCACTTTGCAGCATCGTAAAACAAGACTTGATCAATCGGCGTGCCTTTGTTTGTCAAGCACTTGATTACTTCGTGTGACATTATTCCACCAATGATGTTGATCACTGGTGTCAAGTGGCATCCTGACACTTTGACGAGCTTTGTCACGTGATCAGTGTTCGTACCATCATCAGGTTTGATCAATGATTGACCTTGGGCGAGCACTTGATTGGCATCTACTTCGCTCCAGGGCTCTGATAACTAATATGAGTAGCTATATCATCGAAGCGGTGAGACCTTACTTGGCAATCGATTATGACGTTGTTTGAAGTTCAATAGGGCACGAATGAGTGCTCGTTGCTGTGGTATCTTTTCGAACGTGAAGTTGTCCATCAATGTGAATTTGGTTGAAGATTCACTTCCGTTCATAATTATTGAGAAGGGTTGCTAAACAACGACAGACATGTTAGTCGCTACAAAAGAACGCTATGATGACTCACGAATTGAAATTTCTTTCCAAGTGGCAACTCTTCGACATAGCCACCGTAAGTGTATTGAACAGGAGTTGTGTCGTTGTTGTCGTCTGCTGTCGCGAGTGACAGTTGATGTGCGCTCGCTTTGACAACAGTGTAGATTCGATTGTTGAGTTGAGGAAGATGCGCAAGGTCTCGCAGTACTACTCGAGAGCCTGTTTGGATACGACATCTGTTCTGGGTTTCATCGTCTAGCATTACATTCAATACCGATGCAGTGCCTGTGATGTCATTAATAGCGGATCGTTCGGCTTTTTGACAGTTGAGATCCGTTGAGTGCCACTCATCGCCAAGGTCGTTGAACACAAAGCCCATTGCTCCAAACACTTCACACACAATCAGTGCTACGCCTTGAGAGCGACACATGGTGTTGATAGAGTCAATGTGTTCGAGTGAGTCTGCTTCAGTCATGCAAACAACATCGAACGAAGAAATACTCGTTGCTGTCAATGGTGATGTTGTGTCGTGCACTGAGACACGTGCGTGCTCTCTGAACTCTGATAGTCTAGTGCAATATATTTGTGCTCTATTCTTGCCAATATCATCGTCGTGAAGCAAAAACTATTGAAATAATAACGTTGTGGAAAGATGTTGGACAGTGAAAAAGACTTACACTTGTCGCAATATCGCTCATTTTAATATTATTTGTGTCGTATAAACTAAGATATTGCGCGCCGATCAACAATAAATTCTTAGCTACGAAGCCAATTATTAATTATTACAATTTAAAATTGGGTCAATAATCAGTAAGGCGCCTACCAATTTCAGCACCAGTAGAATTTAATCCAATTATCAGAATTTTACTGGATTGAATCTTATTCACCTCATCTGGACCAAAGCCGGGTGGCAACTGGACTGCGACATTTCCCCCGCGCTCCTCCTTACGAAATAAGCGTGAGCTCTTCATGTAATTTAATTTTTACCATTTTAACTGCCTTGTGTTGATTAAAGAGAAAAATTGGACGAGAAGAAAGATAGAAACTTAATTTTCGACGATTCGGATGTGACAAGTAAGTAAGACGCTTTGTTATTAATGCAGCAAATACAACAAGAAAGAATTGGACATGCGTAAAGGTGATCGGCATTCCCTATTTTTTCCGGACATTTCCGTTCTCGTTGCTCTTAATCTGATCCGAGCGAGATCCCCAAACCGTTGTAGAAAGAGAAGTTTCGAATATGCATACCTTACTTCAATGCGACGTATTGATTGCCGTCCATTATCTTCAACTTGGGTTTCTTCTTTG
>ENA-OOOW01000046-OOOW01000046.1-human-oral-metagenome-genome-assembly--contig:-NODE-46-length-6712-cov-3.597418_pt1 | contig 6712 bp, 4 predicted proteins | sample MGYA00245259_ERZ501127 | MGnify/ENA primary metagenome ERZ501127 (study PRJEB25959, sample SAMN05335039) | human oral metagenome | host: human-associated | place: USA: California | collected 2014-05-06... | reverse complement strand
AAGCGGCCCCAAAACCAGACACCTCGGTGTGTCAGTTAAAAACACACGCCTGTCATGGGGCCGCTTCGCGCCCCAACGCGGGGCAAGCCCGCTCGCCACAACACGCCCGCTCGCCACAGGCCAGCCCGCTTGCCACAACCCCCACCGGGATGTGCCTTTCATCTATTTCGCACAAGAAATAGAAAACATTATTTGCTTTCTTTGTATACAAAAGCATAATTCGCTTCGTGCGAGTTCCTGACCTATTAGTCAACAAACCCGCCAGTACCTCACAGCGCGTGCGCGCTGGACATAACAATAAAATGCTTGAGGAGTACTCGCTGTGGATAGCCGCAAATCCGAAGCCCCGCTGGACCTCGCCCCGCCGAACCTCACCCACACGAACCACGGCTGGCTCGAACGCCTGTTCAAACTGCGCTTGCATGGCACCACAGTGAAGACCGAGCTGATCGCCGGCCTCACCACCTTCATCACCATGGCCTACATCATCTTCGTCAACCCGAACATCATGGCCGACGCCGGTATCGACCACGGTGCGGCGTTCGTCGCCACCTGCATCGCCGCCGCCCTGGGGTGCCTGTTGATGGGCCTGTATGCCAACTGGCCGGTGGGCCTGGCGCCGGGCATGGGCTTGAATGCGTTTTTCACCTACACCGTGGTCGGCACCATGGGCTACACCTGGCAGACCGCACTGGGTGCGGTATTCATCTCTGGCGTGCTGTTCATGCTCCTGACACTGTCGCGCGTGCGTGAATGGCTGCTCAACAGCATCCCGGTCAGCCTGCGCCATGCCATGGGCGCCGGCGTCGGGCTGTTTCTCGGGGTGATCGGCCTGAAAACCGCGGGCATCATCGTCGATAGCCCCGCCACCCTGATCAAACTCGGTTCCCTGCACGAACCCGCCCCGCTGCTGGCGGCCATCTGTTTTCTATTGATCGCGATCCTCAGCTATCACCGCGTGTTTGGCGCGATCCTGATCAGCATCATCGCCGTGACCCTGGCCGGCTGGGGCCTGGGCCTGGTGCACTACAACGGCATTCTCTCCACCCCACCGAGCCTGGCACCGACCTGGATGGCCATGGATATCAAAGGTGTATTCAATGTCAGCATGATCAGCGTGGTATTTGCCTTCCTTTTTGTGCACATGTTCGACACCGCAGGTACACTGATGGGCGTGGCACAACGCGCCGGGCTGGTGGGCGACGATGGCAAGATCCATAACCTGTCCAGGGCGCTGAAGGCCGACAGTGCCTCCAGCGTGTTTGGCGCCATGGTCGGCGTGCCGCCGGTGACCAGTTATGTGGAAAGCGCTGCCGGCGTCGCGGCCGGTGGTCGCACCGGGCTGACGCCGTGACCGTGGGCGTGCTGTTTGTGGCGGCGATGTTTTTCGCACCGCTGGCCGGCATGATCCCGGCCTATGCGACGGCCGGTGCACTGATTTATGTGGCGATGCTGATGATGGCGAGCATGGCCCATATCCATTGGGATGAAGCCACCGACAGCATCCCGGCAATCGTGACCGCGATCATGATGCCGCTGACCTTCTCGGTCGCCGACGGTATCGCCCTGGGCTTTATCACCTATGTGGCGCTGAAAGCAGGTACCGGCAAGTACCGCGAAATTTCCCTCAGCCTGTGGGTACTGTGCGCGATTTTCATCGCTAAATTCATATTTCTATAAAAAGGAGTAAGGCATGACCCTGGAAACCTGGCTGCTGTTCAGCGGCGCTGCATTGATCGTGATCCTGATCCCCGGCCCACTGTCCTTGCTGATGATCAGTAACAGCCTCAACTATGGTCTGCGCGGTTCGTACCCCGCATTCCTGGGTGGCGTGTTTGCCTCGGTCTGCCTTTTGAGTGCATCGGCACTGGGGCTGGGCGCCCTGCTGCTGGCCAGTGAGCAACTGTTCGGCGCATTGAAACTGCTCGGCGCGCTGTACCTGTTCTACCTCGCCTGGCAAAGCTGGCAGCAATCGCGCCAGCCGAGCCTCGCCGTGCACGTACCACAGGCCATCGCCACGCCGCGTTTTCGCAGCTTGTTTGGCCGCGCGTTTGTACTGGGCGCCAGCAACCCCAAGGACATTCTGTTCTTTGCCGCCTTCCTGCCACAGTTTCTCGACAGCGGGCAATCCTTCCTGCCGCAACTGCTGGTCATGATCGCCACCTGGACGGTGCTCGACCTGCTGTGCAAGTTGACCTACGGGCTCGGCGCACAGGGAGCGGCACGCTACCTGCGCAGCGGCAAGGGCCAGGTCGGGTTCAACCGCGTCAGCGCCGTATTATTCAGCGGGGCCGGCGCAGCGTCTCTGTTGAGTCGATGAAGTCACTGGCAGACCCTTCAGCCTGCACACTGTCGAGTCGATCGCGGCGAGGCGCTCACACCTTCACAAAATAAACACTGGGTGGATCCGCCTGAAAGACAGGCCATTGAATACCTGCCACGATCCGGACCAATCGATTTTCCTGCATGGCGCGCTGGACACTCACAACGGGAAGCGAACCCGCGTTGGCTCTGATAGCGACATTCAACCAGTGATCGGTCAGCCTTTCTTTCAACTGAACACTGGCTCGCTCAACCCACAGGGCGCTGATGTAGTACACATTGCCTGACGCGGAAGAACGGTGCGTCGCGATAAATTCATTGCTCAGGTACCTGTTTCTTCTTACCTCGACGTCATACACGTTGAAGCCCTGCTGCTCCAGGACGTTCCGGATGGCGGCGCGTTGTGCAGTGTTGCGCTGAGCCGTTCTCCCTGGCCCGCTATATCGCAACGCAGGATCCAAGTGGGGAGCCCGGAAGTCGACGCGAGTGAAGCCCGGCGCGTTACTCTCGTTACCGATGCGGATTGATCCGTGCGCTCGTTCGGTGCGGCGTAACATTCTCAGCAAGTCATCGGTCTGGCTCGAGCCCCTGGCATTGGAGGCCAGCCAATTGTCCAGCGTCGCCCGGATATTGAGCAGGTGAGTGGTCGAGACCGAGTAGGCAGTGTCGGCCAACTCGATCAGCCTTCTGGCTGCCATTCTCTGGCTGTGCAGGGTCATGGTGGGGAAGGCCGTGCCGACATAGTGCTCCAACGGCCGGTCGAACAAACGCGTATGCACTTGCCAGTCACCCGTCGCATTGCGCGATACCGGTATCGGCTGTTCGCCTGGCGCAGTGCTTGTCCAACGTTCGATATCCACGTAGGCGCGTGAAACCAGCGGCTCGTCCGGGACAATAAACGCAATACCGCTCCTTGGCGCATTGCTACCCTCATGAAGCAACCGGTAATACCCGATCCCCGACACGGTCGGCGTGTCATATTGCGCCCCGATGTAGATAGTGTCGTAGGAAAACCCTCGGGCGTCCTGGCTCACATGAAACGTCCCGAACTCCGTGGCGGCAGACATCTGCTCGAGAGGAACCTGAACCCTCCAATCGAACCATTCGTTGGCTGTGGCGGGTGACTGGTAAATACGATGTTCCGTCGCAGCGCGCACACTGGTTGGCCGCCAATCCGACACTACCGGCATTGGCGCACGCCAGGGGTCAAGCCCAGCGGTACTCGTCCCCGCCACCGGCTGGGGCGCATCAGCGCCCAGTAACCACTCCCCAGGTTGGTGGACGTTGATAATCAGTTCGTCCTGCCCCAGCGCCTGCTGGTTTTTCAGGCGCAATACCCGTTCGTTGTCGCGCCGGTAAAGTGGGTAATGGTGGGTTTCATCCGCTACGAAGAGCTCGCCGTTTTTCACGTAGACGCCGGACGCCCCAGGCCCTTTAAGCGCCACCGCGCCCTCGGGCACACCCTTGGCTTTGAAGCGTTCCAGGGCTTTGAGTTGGGTCACCTTGGGCGGTTCCGGGCGTGAAAGCCCGTCATACGGTGTCATGCGCAAGCGGTGTATTTTTCTCAGCCCATTACCCAGCGCGGGGCGCGCCATGCCGGCGCTCTTGGGGCCGGGGATAAAGCTCATCAACAGGTCAATCGCCAGATAGGCGCTCCTGAAACCGACTTCGACGGCATCCCGAGGGTCGCCAGAACGGTGATAACGCCGTGCCGAAAGCAACAACTCATAGGCTTCGTTCAACACCCCGAAGGCCGGAGAGAAAAACGCCACCAACGCCCGCGCACGGGTATCGCCCTGCTCACCAAGGCGCCGAATTCGATAGTCTTGCAGCGCGTTGCCGGATTGACTCGCCGCCTGCGTCCGGCGCTGCAGGTCAAGCAGGCTGGCACGGTAGAGCAATGCCTGGGCGTTGCTGTGGGATGTTCCGACGATCGCCAACCATTCCCGCGGCTCGCAAGCGATCTGCTCGAGGATCAGTTTTTCAATTTCTTCCGGCAGCGGCGTCGGCTCCAAATGCTTGATCTTGAATGAGCGAACAAAGCCGATACCTTTCCAGACCCCTTTCATGAAGAAAAAAGCCGGGCGCCGCCCGCAATTTCTACGAGGCCCCATCCTTCCTTGCCCTTCAGTGCGACCTGCTGGCGTTGAACCGGTCGCTGTTCCACGACCTCTGGCATTGCTTGCCGTTAAGTCGCCGCAAAACCTTGTACCGGCCGGCGGACCTGTCGCCGGCCACCGGCTTCACGCGTGGCTTGGAGGTGAGGGACGATGCGCTGGCGCATGGCGCCCAGGCGTTGCTGGCCGGGCAATGGAGCAATGAGCTGGGGTGTGCGGTGAAGGTGTATTTTGCCCATGTGTTTTCTGACGTGCGGTCTCAGCCGCCACCGCTGGATGCCGTGCTTTTTTTCGCGCAGGTGGAGAGCGCCAGGCGCCAACTGGTCGGCGCTGCCCGGCTCGGGGTCATTGGCGATCAATTGCTCAAATGGGACCAGCAACGACGACGCGAAGAAATCATGTTCACCGGTGTGGCGCCGGGTTTGCCCATGCGTACCGTAGAACAGCAGGTCAAACGCTATGAAAAGGGCCTGGTCGCCTTATTGGCCGCGGATGACCCCTGCGCAGAGACTCCAGCCTATCTGGAGATCATGTCCCAGGTGGGGCGACTCAACGTCCATACCCATGTGCTGAAAACCTTGATGCAAAGCGCGCGGCATCGGCTGCTTGAGTTGGCATTCTGGGCAGAGCGCCCCCAGGGGAAGGGAACGGCCAGACGTGTTTCCCTGTTTATGCAAGCCCAGACCGAAGCCTTGCGTTGCGAAGCGCAGTTGCTGCACGGGCTCAAGTTGATCAGTGCGGCCCATCGAGACCTGGTGATCGAAGTGGTGGCCCAGCCCCTGGCAACCAAACGCCCGGGCAGCGATACCCGGGTGCTGTCGATCGCGGTGGGCAGCGAACCGGACGCCTTCTACCCACTCCATAATGTCTGGGTGATGACCACGGCGGCAGCGGTGCGGGTTCCGGCCCGCCCGCATCCGGTGGTGCTGTACGCGTTCGGCGTGGAGGGGGGGATTCAGGCGTTTGCCGGTTTGGACGCCTTGACCCGAAGCCTCAAGACGAGCCTGAGCAGCCCGGATGGCTCTGTGCTGTGGGGCACCGTCGAGCGGGATAAACGCACCGATCTGCGGGGGCATGCGGCCCGTGAAACGCTCGCTGTTCGCTACCTTGAAATCCCGGGCAAGCCAGCGCTGGCCTCGCTCAAGAAACTGCTGGGTAGTTACTCTCGCTTGCACAACAGCAACGAGGACATCACGCGTATTTTCAGTGAGGTGACGGACCCCGGGCTGAGCCGCTCGCTGTTGATGGTCGAGCTGGAAGATCAACTGAGTATTCCCCTCAATAACCTCCTGAGCCGGGCTCTGGCCAATGTCGAGCTGCTGCGCAAAGCGGTATCCGAAGCGAAGAAACTGCCCATGTGGTTGGCGCACGCAAGCCGTGCCCAGCGTAAAAAATTCCAACACGTGGAGCGTGTGTACCTGGGCAGTACCTTTGCCTTTCATGATCGGATCGAGCACTACCTGCCTGACCTGAACACGTTCGCCCGCCAAGCCTTGATCGACCGTTTACGCCAGGATGGTTTTTCCCCGCTGCCGGATATCGACGAGCCTTTGATTGAGCTGCCCGATGATGTGCGCGGCTCTTTCTGTGGCTGGAGCAGCACCTGTACCGTGGGTGATCGCAACATAGTGTTGACGCCAACCACGACGCGCACGACGTTCAGTCTGCTGCAATTGGCGCTGCATAACCTGGACCCACTGGCGCCCTGGACGCAGTGGCGACTCGATCGCGCCCGCTATCTGCAAGCTGACTGGAAGCAACAGCTCAATGCCGGTTACCTGATCCGCCTGGTGTCTTCACTGGATATCGGTGGGCAATACGACGCGTTGATCAACCGGGCTTTTTACCCACTCATCGGTCCTGGCCGGACGCTCAGCGAAGGACGTATCCCCGCGTTGCTGAATCGCGCCCTGCGTGCGGGCGTTGAACATCATCTGTTCTCGGCGATTCAACGGGGTCTGACAGCCAATGCACAAAACCTGTTCATCGCCGCGATGGCGGCAATAACCCCGCAAGACTTGTGGAAGAGCCCGTACCAGTTGCAATTGCATGTGGTGCATGTGGTGGGGCACACCCTGCAGCACGATCGCTATATCGCGGGGATAGTGGTCGTGCAGGACAAGCTTTCCGGGCTCTGCGTGGTCTACTGGCCCGATGCGCCCCACGGCTTGGCGCTCACTGAGTACAGCAGCCTGCAAGTGGCCCAGGATGAACTCAATCGCATCGGTGCCTTGCCCGATAACGTCAAGGCACTCTCGCGGCAGGTCGCCCCG
>ENA-OOOW01000045-OOOW01000045.1-human-oral-metagenome-genome-assembly--contig:-NODE-45-length-6716-cov-3.952952_pt1 | contig 6716 bp, 8 predicted proteins | sample MGYA00245259_ERZ501127 | MGnify/ENA primary metagenome ERZ501127 (study PRJEB25959, sample SAMN05335039) | human oral metagenome | host: human-associated | place: USA: California | collected 2014-05-06... | reverse complement strand
GGCTGGCTCTGGGGAAACCACGCCAGGGCCGCTGATCATGGTGGTGGCTTTCGTCGGCTTTGTCGGGGCCTATGTCTTGCAAGTATTCGGTGCCGGCGAACAGGTTATGGAAGCTGATCACGGTCAGCAACGCGGCGGCGAGCATTGGGCTGGCGACACTTTCAAGATCGTAGGCGAGACGTGATAGCGACAAGGCGCGGGTGTAATCGTCCTCATCCGGCAGTATGTCTGGAATGGTCGCCTGGAACGTCGGAGTGAACGCTGCCGAGGCGGACTGAAGGACGAAAATCAGCACGTAGATTTGCCAGACTTCCGTCACAAACGGAAGAGCCAGTGCGACCAGTGCTCGCACCAGATCCAGAGAGACCAGCATTGCCCGGCGGGGTAAACGCTCTGCAAAAGCGGCTGCGATTGGCGCACGCCAATGTAGGCCGTCATTTTGATCGCCACGCCGTACCGAGCACAGCGCCCGCATTGGCACCTGCAAGGTCGAACGCTAATAGGCCTAATGCAACAGTGGCAAGACCCGTCCCAATGAGCGCAATCACTTGAGCCAAGAAGAGGTGGCGGTAGGTACGGTTGGCTAGGATTTTCAGCATGAGAAATCTCACATGGAGAGGCGTGTGACCACTAGATTGTCGAGCATTTCTCGAAGAAAGAGAGCAACGAGTTTCTCGTTTATAGATGTTCTTATATCCTCCCTAGGGGGATATCACAACATCCTAAACTAGAGGCGGGGACAGCTCAAGAAATAGGCACTCAGCCTTTCATCGAATGTCAGGGAAACAGCGAGGAAGTTGCTTGCTCGATGAAGGCAATTGGCCATACTCTGCAAGGCGTGAGAGGTCTCACGAGTATAAAAACATGAGCATGGAGCAAGCCCTGATGAAACTGTCTGCCCTTTTGATCGCCGCTTTACTTTCGATTTCGTCCGCTGCTGCCTTCGCGCATAGTGGTGGTACTGATTCAAAAGGTTGCCATCGCAACCATAAAACGAACGACTACCACTGCCACTAAACGGCAAAAGCCCAGCGCTAGGCTGGGCTTCAGTGCGAGCTGGTCTCTTTACATTTGAGGAGGCCAGTTGTGCGATTCACCTTGGCATTCCTTGCACCAGGCATAAAGCGCGTCGTACAGGATCAGTCCATGCGAAAGCATTTCATGATCATCGGAATATCGCTGCGACAGCCCCAGTGAGATGGCGTACAGCCCAGCCGATTGTGGCGTCAGATCCAGACGAGAGGTATCTGCTCCCCGCACGATCTTCGCGAGCTGCTGCAAGGCGGGCTCATTGAGCTGGTACTTCTTCACAAACGCGTCGAAGCTGCACAACTCACCCTCATGGGTAAGCTCTACGCCCGGAATGTCGTAGGGTGTCGCATCTTTCTCAGCTGCAATCCGCAGCACATCACCGCTGGGTACGTACAAGAACTCGGCCTGTGGATCGATAAAGCGAGTGATCAGCCAAGGACAAGCAACCCGATCGATCTTGGGTCGTTCACGGGTAATCCACCTCATGGAACACCTCCTGCCTAGCTCAATAGGCTGGGTGGTCAGGCGAGCCCAATGCCCGCCAAAGATTGCTAATCAATTCATGCTTTCTAGCGCAGCAAATGCACAGCCAACCCGACGAGCGCGCAGGCCATCAGTACCTGAATGACGCCTCGCTTGAAGCGGAACAAGGCAATCGCCGCAGCAATCGCGATCAACGCGGAGGGCCAGTCCAGGTTACCGCTGAAGCCTTTCGGCCAAAGTACGTGATAGCCGAAGAAACACGCCAGATTGAGGATAACTCCCACCACCGCCGCCGTAATGGCGGTAAGGGGTGCCGTGAACTTGAGTTCGTTGTGGGTCGACTCCACCAGCGGGCCACCCGCGAGGATGAACAGGAACGATGGTAGAAAGGTGAACCAGGTCACTAGGGCGGCGGCCACAGCTCCCGCCAGAAATACTTGATCGGCACCGAATACTTGCAAGACATAGGCCCCGACAAAGCCGACGAAAGCCACCACCATGATCAGCGGCCCTGGCGTGGTTTCCCCCAGAGCCAGCCCGTCGATCATCTGCGTCGGGGTTAGCCAGCCATAGTGACCGACCGCGCCTTGGTAGACGTATGGGAGCACTGCGTAGGCTCCGCCAAAGGTCAGTAATGCCGCCTTGGTAAAGAACCAGCTCATCTGGGTCAAGGTTCCTTCCCAACCAAAGAGGGCGGTCAAAATCCCCATCGGCAAAGCCCATAGCACGGCGCCGATCAGTGCGAGCGATGCCAATTTCAACCAGCTGAACCGGGCATGTTCCGGGGACGGAGTGTCGTCATCGATCAAGGCTGGGCCGAAGGACTTTTTGGCGGCGCTATGCCCCCCAGCTCTGAACTTCTCGGGAGCCAGGCGACCTCCGACATAGCCGATTAACGCGGCCCCCAAGACGATCAGCGGGAACGGAACATTGAATGCAAAGATCGCGGTAAATGAAGCCGCCGCTATTGCCCACAGCCAATTGTTCTTCAATGCCCGAGAGCCGATTCTATGTGCCGCCTGCACCACGATGGCCGTTACGGCGGGTTTGATCCCATAGAAAAGTCCGGCCACCGCGGGGACATCGCCAAAGGCGATATACATCCACGAAAGAGCGATCAGGATGAAAAGTGAGGGCAGTACAAACAAAGCACCCGCAATAACTCCGCCCCAGGTTCGATGCATTAGCCAGCCAATGTAGGTTGCTAACTGCTGAGCTTCAGGCCCAGGCAACAACATGCAGTAATTGAGGGCATGCAGGAATCTGCGCTCGGAAATCCAGCGTCGCCGTTCCACCAGCTCCTGGTGCATGATCGAGATCTGTCCGGCTGGCCCGCCGAAACTGATGAAGCCGAGCTTCAGCCAGAACCAGAACGCCTCACGCAGACTAATCGGTTCAGGCCTCGACATATCCTCTTCAACCTCTGGTGCCAAAACCTTACTCATTGGGTTGCTCCTCTTTCACGAACCCGGCGAGCAGGCCATCGAAGATGGCACTTGCAGCTGCCAGCAGATGGTCGTCATGGGTAATGGTTTCACGTAGCCCTGCCAGCACCCGTTCGATACCGGCAGCCTCCACCGGCTGGATACCTCCGATATCGAGGTAGTGCACCAATGCGGCGATACGGTTTAGGCCGGGCTCTTGAAGCTCAAAACTGGCTTGTAGGGTTTCGAAGGTGACGCGGTTACCAACATGGCTGAAGGTTGCGTCATCGAAATCAAAACCCAGGGCACCGACTGGACAGTCCTGTGGCGTGTTCAGCCAGAGGATCTGAGCTTGCGCGTCAATGAAGCGACGAATGAGCCAGGCACACGCCAGTCGGTCGACCCAGGGACGCTTGCGTGTTGCCCAGACGCGTCCCTGATAATCATCAACATAGAGTGTCGTTATTGTTTGGTTGCTGCTGTGTGGCTCATCCGGAGACAGGGCCCTGCTAACCGCTGTCTCTAGCTCCTGCAAAGCCAAATTAATTTGCTGCTTCGGCTTACCTGGAAAGTAATCGATGTTGACCAGTTGTTCGTAGGCTTTGCGCAGCTTGCGAATCTGCTTGGTGGTGGCCAGTGCGTTCTCAGCATTGAGCTGTGCACGGCATGCTTCGATCTCAGTGCGTAGCTTGGTGTAGTCCTCGCTACGGTCGAACAGCTCGACAAAGCGCTCACCGTGAGAATCGACGACGGGCAAGACGTAAGCGGTGCCGTTGATGGCCAGGATGTCGCGTTCGACAGACGCTAACGCTTCACGACAGACACCGGTATCAGGCAGCAGGTAAGCACCATCGCGCAAAACTGCCGCACCTGAAGCTTTCAAAGCGCGCCAAGCCCGCATGCGTTCGGTGGCATTAGCGGTGGGTAAGCCAAGAATCAGAGTCAGCCAATTTTTCATGTAGAGATAGCTATTTAATATGTAGTCAGTATTACATTACTCCTAATCTTGGCGTTTGGAAAGCCGCCCTATAGAGCTAGGGTTTTGGCGAGACCAACTGGAGAAGGGGTTGCGAAGGCAGGGTTAATAGGTGCTGTGCGTGTTGGCCTGTCAGTCAGGCTTTCAAGCTTCAGACGTTCGTGATGAGCGTCCGGTTTTGGCCGTTCTCTGCCGGTCATGGCCAAGAAGCGTACTGGTCGAATCCGATGCAAATGGCTGGTTAGGTCAAATGCAAAAGGGTGGTCCAGACTGTGCAATTACCCATGAATGACGCTCACAACCCGAAACAGATAACTATTGACCTTGCCATCGTGTCAACGTTGATGCTGTCGGTGCGGTGAAAAGAGACCGCTCAGCACGAGAGGAATAACCATGTTCGTCTTAGATGTATCAGGCATTGGTTGCGGCAGTTGCGTCAGCAAAATTACCAAAGCGATTCAGTCACTGGACAACGAAGCTACGGTTTCCGTGGATCGGTCAGCCGGTAAGGTGAGTGTTGAAAGCAGCGAAAGCCCAGAGCAGATTCGTAAAGCTGTCGAGGCGTTAGGTTTTCCTTCTCAGATCAGCGCTTGAATGCTGACACCTGCCCCTAGTCAGAGCCCCGTATGCAGGGGGCTCCCCTTGGTGAACCCTCAGGGAGTACCGAAGCAGCCGCGTCGGCCACAATTACCGCTCGCAAGCCCTTGCGCTACTAATCACCTCGCAGAGCTTTGAGCAAACCTTTGAATGCTCCATTCAACCGAGTAAAAGCGGCGTCGAAACGTATTCCATTTTCTGTGTATTTTGCGACCTCGACCTGCTGATCGACAGTATTTTGATCAATGGCAGGTTGAGCTGGTGTGCTGTAAAGCAACGCACCTCCGTAAATATCACCTGCTGATTCTTTTTCGGTAACGTGTTTTACATTTGTTGTTTTCAAATAAAACGGAGTAGCAGGAGTTTCTGTTGTCTGGCTTGCAAGCACAGTAGAAAAATCTAAGTCTCGGGCCTTGAAGTTCGGCGTATCAGCGTTTGCGATATTGTTACTCAGGATCTCAGCTCTTTGACTACGATAAATTAACGCTCTTTCTGCGAAGCCAAGCGCTTTCTCAAAATTAATACTCACGCTAAATCACCCTCAGTAGCGCTACTATTTCCCATGAACATCGAACACTTAAGTGTTGACGCGGTGCATCCAGGTTCAGATATGCAGTTCCAGTAAAGAAACTAAAAAAACATCTTCCCCTTGAAAGTTAACGGAAACTTACAAAGTCACGCACCTCAAACTGATACTCAGTAAATAGCGGTGTGACGCTGGAAGATCGAGACCTTACGGATTAAATAGCGTGTTCCTCAAGAGAAATATCGCAACCTGACACAACTGTAATATTCACCTAAGGTTCCTGACAGGGGATGAGTCTTATAGTCCTATTGAGCCTTAAGCTCACCCCTAAGAATCATCACTTGATGTGGATTCGGGGGTTACCAATACTCATCCGAGGAAATTCAAATGAACCCCATCAAAACTTTGTTCGTCATCGCAGCCCTGACCGTCTCTTCTTTGGCAATGGCTGAAGGCGGTGGTGACCGGGCGTTCGCACGTATGGAAGCGGCTAGGAATAATTCAATGGAATCGTATCAAGTAGCCCAAAAGCAAAGCACCCAACCTCCCATCGCAGAAAGCCAAGCCAAATCGACGGACCACAAGAATTGCTGAATAGCTTGCTGCGCTCCCAAGCTGACAGAAATGTAATCACTGTGGTGGTTCAAATGTGGCAATTTCTGAGCTCGCTTGCCGTAAGAACTCGTTTTTAGTGACGGCGAGCGAGCTCATTCGGGCTCATTACACCCCCCGCGACAACGCCTTTTTGGCCCTCATGCTGGCCTTCATGGTTATGCATTTTGCTCTCACCGCCACCGTGTTGATGACCACCGCTGCTGGTTGCTAGAGCTTTGTATTGCTCTGCATCCAATGAAGGCAGTTGCTGGAGAAAAGCGACCATTCCCCATATGTAGGGATCGGCCATGCTTTTACCCCAAGCGGGCATGCCTGTGGATTTGATTCCATGCTTGATGATCCAGAAAGCTGCGGCAGGGTTTCCATCAACGCCCAGTTTTGAAAGATTCGGAGGTGCAGGGTAAAGGCTATTACTTAACTCGGTTCCTGCAATACCCGGAGCCAGATGGCAACCGATGCACATAGAGTTGTAGTTGCCAGCACCTGCGCGGATGAGAGCTTCTTCGCTCAGGTCGGGGACTTTAATGTCGCGTGAGCGCACTTCGATCGAGCGATCCCGAGCGGTGGAAAGTAGCGCGTAAACGGGATCGGAATGTGGTTCATCCGCCCCAACATTGATCACACCAAAATAAACCACGCCGGCACCTGTTATTGCGGCAACCACCCCGGCAGCAGTCAATGTTTTCAATGTTCTTTTCATGTCAGGCCCTCAAAACCACATCCGAATACCGGCGACAAACCGGGCCTCGTTGGCATCCTCTCCTTCATCGCTGGCCAGATCTGCCGTATTGCCGTAGGAGCGGCTCCAGCTAACACCAATGTAAGGGGCAAATTGGCGAACAATCTCATAACGCAATCGGAGCCCTACTTCGGTGTTTGCCAATCCAGACCCAATGCCGCGCTGGGGATCATTTTTTCCGTAAAAATTGGCTTCGGCCGTCGGCTGCAAGATCAGGCGATTGGTCAGCAGAATGTCGTAGTCGCCTTCCAATCGAGCAGCGGTTTGACCGTTCTCACCGATGTAGGCGGTCGCTTCGGCTTCAAAGTTATAGAGGGCCATATC
>ENA-OOOW01000043-OOOW01000043.1-human-oral-metagenome-genome-assembly--contig:-NODE-43-length-6949-cov-35.501759_pt1 | contig 6949 bp, 7 predicted proteins | sample MGYA00245259_ERZ501127 | MGnify/ENA primary metagenome ERZ501127 (study PRJEB25959, sample SAMN05335039) | human oral metagenome | host: human-associated | place: USA: California | collected 2014-05-06... | reverse complement strand
ACAGAGTGGAATACTTTCTATGAATTTGAGACATTAACTTTATGCCCGTTCTTTAAAGATACTATTGTAAAGGAGATTTTTTCTGCAGATGAAATTCAGTGGCTGAACAGCTATCATAAAACTTGTGAAGAGAAGTTGGCTCCTCATCTTGAAGGGGATGTTAAAAACTGGTTCCTGGAATTAGTAAGTCCATTGTAATCAACAGGACCTTCTCAACAATATTAAAATCTCGTAGTCTGGCTATGAGATTTTTTGTTTTGTCAATACCATAACAAGGGAACGATATCTGTCACTTCGAGTGAAATTCTGAAAGAATTTTGTATCGAGAAGTTGCTTAACCACAAAAGCAACAAAGGCATTCCATCAAAATCTACATGCTAATATATTCTCTCACAGATGATGTAGATATTAAATACTTAAAGAAGAAAACAAAAGATTTTCTTCGCGACCAGTTGCCGTGTAATTACTTTAGTAATCTATGTAATTCTTCACTGACAAAATAGCTATGTGTCTATGTGGTTTAATACTTTATACGTTCTTTTACCTTAATGCAAAAGAACCAAAACATCAAGGCTTGGAAACTCCGACTAAATCGTCTCTTTATTTTCTAAAATCCCAGAAACTCGTGCCTCTACTATCCCACCCCAACTCAGACAGCTGGTATTTTTTAACGAAAATAATTCCACAATTCTTAACGTCTACATTCCCCTGGCCGATATTAACCACAAAGGCACAAAAGTGTTGTTGATATGTCACTGCTTTTAGGGCACAAAGATTTCACCTAAAGGTAAAATTATTTCCACCATTCAGATATATAAGACAGTTAAGTTTTTAGTGGTCATTGCTAAGCGTTAGCAGCTTTGCATTACATTCTAAACTCGATATTTAAAAGCGCCTTCAGTTTTGCAGGCGAGTGTCAAAAGCTTGAAAAGCTCGTTAAAAAATGATCATTGTTTGAGCATAGCGAGTTCTGAGCATTTTAGAGATTGAAAGCCAGTTTGACCGCCGAGAAACTAAGGCTTGATCTTTTGTAACTTTTGGATCAAGCCAAAAGTTGAAGAATACAATTTAGAAAAACTAAAAATACTTCTATCATTCTGACGTATAAGACAGTTCATTACAGCTTTGCATTATAACAAGAAAGAAAACTTTGTAATCCATACTAAGCCTTTCGTTCTTTTACCTTAATGCAAAAGAACCAAAACATCAAGGCCTGGAAACTCCGACTAAATTGTTTCTTTATTTCCTAAAATCCCAGAAACTCGTGCCATTACTCTCCCTCTTCCAACTCAAACAGCTGGTATTTTTTAACGAAAATAATTCCACAATTCTTAACGTCTGCATTCCCCTGGCCATAAGTTTTTGTAGTGCACTGATGTGTAATTACTTTAGTAATCTATGTAATTCTTCGCTGTATAAAAACCTATGTATCTATGTGGTTTATATATGTCACTTCAAGTGCGAAACGAAATGGAGCGTATCGAGAGGACAGGTCTAACCACAAAGGCACAAAAGTGATATTGATATAACACTGCTTTTAAGGCACAGGAAAATCAAAGATTTTCAGAGATTCAAAATAGATACCTTGGGTCGTAACCAAAACCTCACTAACCTATAAAATATTGCGAAGCAATTCGTGCCTTAAAAATATAACAAGCATAAACCTGTTTTGTGCCTTCGTGTTAAAAATAAATTCCTTAATGTTTAAAAGGAGTTCTCAATACAGAATTATTCTCCGCTTTACTACTAATAATTCCACTCGAACTGACGATATGTATTTCCAAAATAAGGCATTTACAATACCAATGAAAAAAGCCGTAAATTTGCAGCTATGAATAAAGAGACTATCTGTGCTTTAGCTACTGCCAACGGAATGGGTGCTATCGGGGTAATCCGGGTTTCCGGAGACGATTCTTTTCGTATTGTTAATAAAGTATTTGAAGGTAAAAACCTGGAAAAGGCAACTTCCCATACCGTACATTATGGCTTTATAAAAGATGCAGATGAAGTAATCGACGAGGTAATGGTTGCGGTATTTCACGCTCCAAAAACTTTTACAACCGAAAACTCTGTGGAAATTTCTTTTCATGGTTCGCCACACATTGCCAAAAGAATACTGGAGGCCCTGATTAAAAACGGTGCCCGCATGGCAAAAGCCGGAGAATTTACACTTCGTGCTTTTATGAATGGCAGAATCGATCTTTCACAGGCGGAATCTATTGCTGACCTTATCGCTTCGGAAAATGAAGCTTCCAGAAAGGTGGCTTTGAATCAGCTGAAAGGTGGTATCTCTCAGGAAATCTCTTTATTACGTACCGACTTACTGAACTTCACTTCATTGATTGAACTGGAACTGGATTTTGCCGAGGAAGATGTGGAATTTGCGGACAGAACTGCACTAAATGGATTACTGAATAAAATAGAATATAAACTCAGTTCTCTTATCGAGAGCTTTCAATATGGAAATGCCATTAAAAACGGTACTGCTGTAGCCATTATCGGTAAACCCAATGCCGGAAAATCGACATTACTAAACGCTTTACTAAAAGAAGAGCGCGCTATTGTCAGCAATATTGCCGGAACTACACGTGATACGATTGAGGAAGTTTTACATATCAAAGGTCATGCTTTCCGACTGATCGACACCGCTGGCCTCCGTGAAACGATGGATGAGATTGAAGCGATTGGTGTACAAAAAGCTAAGGAAAAAGTAGCACAGGCGGAAGTATTGGTTTACCTTGTTGATGCTGCCACAGCCGATTTCTCTGAAGATTTCGAAATGCTGAGATCTCTTCTGCGTGACAAACTGGAGCTGATTATCTGTCTTACTAAGATAGATGAAGTTGTCCCTACACAGTTTGAGGCTATTGAAGACCTTTTCCGCAAGGAGATTAACCATCCTTTTGATTTTATAAAAATATCGGCGCTGGAAAACCGCAATATTCAGGAGCTTAAAAATGAGTTATCCTCTTTTGTAGAGCAAATGAAATCCGAAGAAGGCAATGCGGTGATTACCAATCAGCGTCATTTCGAAGCCCTACAAAGATCTCTGGATGCTGTTAATCAGGTAAAAGAGGCGGTTTCTTCACAGATTACAACTGAACTCCTCGCCTACGAACTCCGCAACGCTATAGAATACCTTGGTGAAATCTCCGGGGAATTTACCAACGACGAGGTATTGGGGAATATCTTTAGTAAGTTTTGTATCGGGAAATAGATTTATAACTCACTGAAAATCAATGCATTATAATTTTATATTTTAAAACTAATCGCTACCGTAAACACTTAAATATCAGTTAATTAAGCATTCTTATAAAGAAAATAAAAATAAAAATTAGTCATTTTTGTCCCCTTATTGCCCCTATTTTAAAAAAATAAAAATTTAGGGTATTTTGGGGTTAGTTTACCGCACTTATTGTAACTTAGAACATCTTAAAATAGCCTTATTAATCTCTATAAGTAAGTAGGTCGATAACATAATACCCTCTTCTTAGCGCTCACAGATTATCGCGACCGAAAACTTTACAAGCTTAAAATTTAGGACTATGAGTACCAATATTCATATTTTAAAAGTCTGCGAGTACTGTGAACAAGAATTCGAAGCCAGAACTACTGTAACAAAATATTGCAGCCAAAAATGCAGAGTAAAAGCCTATAAAAAAAGAGATAAGAAATCCCTCCCAAAAGTTAGCTCCAAGCCTTTCAGAAATCAAAATAGTACAGCCTATTCCCCTTTTAACTACATTACCATAAAAGAGGCATCCGTATTGATTGGTTGTAGCGCCAATACAATCTATGATATGCTCAAAAAAGATAGATTATCCTCCTTTAACATAAGAAAAAGAAAAACAAAAGTACTCAGAAGTGAAATTGAAAAAATAATAGGAAAAACAGCACTTTCATCCTCAACTCACAAGCGAGAATATGTGAAAATCAAGGACTGTTGGTCTATTAACGAAATTGTTCTCATATATGGACTTTCCGCAAGTGCTCTGTATAACAAACTAAAGAAAAGTAATATCCAAAAATTCAGAAAAGGAAAATCGGTTTTCGTCTCTAAAGTTTCCATACAAAGATTATTAGGGTCAAGAGACAAAACTCATGAAATGAACATCTAAAGCCTGTAATTCGCCTAGACAAGCGTCAAATATAGACAAACGATTCCTTAGAAAGACAAAAACAGATAGTATAAAAGGGTTAGGTCATTTTTGAAAAAGTTTAAATGCCGGTTATTATAATAGCTATTATGAACCTCATAAAATTTCACACCGAACTGTTTTTAAAATTAAAAAGATTCAGGAATGTTATCAGCAATAACAGATTGGTTTACAATATATTTAATCATGAGCTCAAATATTAAAATCATAAGAATTTGTCAGCAATGCGGGAAAGAATTTGTTGCAAGAACGACTGTTACACGATACTGTAGCCACATTTGTAATAGTAAAGCTTATAAGGCGGCCTCAAAAAATAAAAAAATAGCAAAAAGTAATATTGAAAGTCAACAAACAAAAGATTATTCCCTCTATATTATAAATAATTCGGCTTACTTGACTGTGAGGGAAGCAGCAAACCTGTTGAAATGTAGTGTAAAAATGATTTATGACCTAATAAATTCTGGCCGCCTAAAAGCAATAAACTTATCTATAAGGAAAACCAGAATCAGTAGAAATGATATTGACAACCTGTTTAAAGTTTGATGTTCTAGCGTAAGCAATTCATAACAGACTCATCAGAAAAAAGATTTCACTAATTACATCCATAACTACCTGTGGACTGATAAAAATTAATACCAATGACAAAAGTAACTTTACGGCAAAAAACTATAAGTGAGGGAAGAAAAAGTTTATACTTAGACATATACCCTCCTATAAAGAGCGAAACGACGGGAAAATTACATCGAAAATTTTATCTTAAATTATTCATCTACAATCGACCCAAATCTGAAGCTGAAAAATTGCATAACAAAGAAACTCTTTTATTAGCAGAATATTTAAGGGCCCAACGTCAGATTGATATTCAGAACGATCAGTATGATTTTTTTCCTAAGATAAAGCTAAATTCTAATTTTATAGAGTTTTTCCAAACAGAAGCTGATAAAAGGCCTGAATCGAAAAATTGGGATATGGCTGTAAATTATTTTAAAAAATTTGCAGGTTATGCATTCCCTTTTAAAAACCTTGATGAAACGATATGTGATGAATATAAGAATTATCTGCTATCATCACCAGCCATTGGGCGTTCTAGAAAAAAATTAATAGAAATACTGCTTCTAGTTATTTTTCAAAATTCAGAACTACCCTTAAAAAGGCATATAGGAATGGATATCTGTTAACAGATTTGGGAGACATTATTAACAATATCAAACTAAACGACACTCACAGAACTTTTCTTTTTAAAGATGAGCTTCAGAAATTAGCTGATGCTGAATGTGAGTCTGCCGTTGTAAAAAAAGCAGGATTGTTTTCTGCGTTAACAGGACTGCGGTATTCTGATATTGAAAATTTAAAATGGAATAATATACAGGGAACTCATGGGAATTACTATATATTATATAATCAGAATAAAACAGGAAAGGCAGAATACTATCCTATATCTGATGACACACTAAAGCTCATAAGTCCTCGCTGTGAATATGAGGCAAAAATTTTTAAAGACCTAAAATATCAGCATGTCGTAAAATATCTTCCTGAATGGCTTAAAAATGCCGGTATAAAAAAACACTTTACATTCCATTGCTTCCGCCATACATTCGCCACCTTACAGCTATCATCTGGTACGGCAATATATACAGTATCAAAACTGTTAGGACATAAGAATGTTAAAACTACCGAAGCTTACGTGAGAATTGTCGATGAGCTTACAAAAGAAGCCTCAGAAAAAATTAAGCTAGATTTAAATAGAAAAGACCATTAAGTTAAAGTATAAACTTTTTTGTCAGATATTATCCACTAATAAATTCTTTAACATCAACTACATTTTTATTGCCAAACCATTTGTTTATATTATTAAGTGCTTGTTCGTCTATTTTGGATAGCATTAATACGACCAAATTTTCTTCAGCCCTGGAACATTCAACATAAAATAAATTCCGTGTGCGCAATTCTCTCTCTTGTGTATCCTCAGAACCATTAAAAAAATTATTGAAATTATATTCTGCTTTCCACTCAGTATCATCAATAACAGTTAAGACATTTCTATATTCATCACCTTTTGTACCGTGCTTTGTAGAAAAGACTGTTTCGTTTTGCACATGTTTCCAAAATTTTAAAATTTCATCGTAAGAAAGTGTTAAAAATGATTCATAGAAACTTTTATCCTTTTGTATTCTTTCTTTGGCTTCCTTATCTAATTTTTCTACATCTTGATTTATTCTCTCAATATATTTATTTAAAGAATCTGAATAAATTATTCCTTTATCCAAAATAATATTCAAAACTTCTCCGATTGTCATTGTACTTCTATTAGCACTTAAATCGTCTAGTATTTCTGCTACTATTTTCTTTTTTGAATGTTCAAAATCATTCAAAAAAGTTCCATTTTTTCTGATAAACCTAATAACTTCATTATGATTATCAACATTCCAATATAGTAACAAATGTTCTAATCCGACTGTTCTTTCCTGAGAACTTTTCTTGTCGACATAACCAGTGAATAATCGTATAAGAATATGATTTCTATCCAAAAATCTTTCTTTAACAGATTGTCCAAATCGACTTGAAAATAATTTGAAAATTCTTGAAAAACCTGCTCTTTCGGCAATACGGCTGTTTGCCAAGACAAGAATTTTATCAAATCCTGCTTTATTAAAAACCCAATCCTGTTTCTCTAATTTATTGACAACTTCATCATAGGTGAGAACCTGGAACATAGGCGTCTGGCATAAAGGATGGGTTTCGTATAGAGATGCTCACAATCCAGTTAGAGCGCGCCCGCCCCGTATCAATAG
>ENA-OOOW01000039-OOOW01000039.1-human-oral-metagenome-genome-assembly--contig:-NODE-39-length-7133-cov-2.438910_pt1 | contig 7133 bp, 8 predicted proteins | sample MGYA00245259_ERZ501127 | MGnify/ENA primary metagenome ERZ501127 (study PRJEB25959, sample SAMN05335039) | human oral metagenome | host: human-associated | place: USA: California | collected 2014-05-06... | reverse complement strand
GATCGATCGCAGATCGATACGGAATGAGCCACGAGACCGGTATCCGCCACGGCGATCAGGATGCCACCCGCATGGATCCCTTGCCGATACTCGGTGCACTTGCTGCGGTCACTGAACATATCGGGCTCGGCGCGACGCGATCAACGACTTATGACGCACCTTACAACATCGCCCGCGAGTTCGCGACGCTGGACCATATCTCGGCCGGCCGTGCCGCATGGAATGTTGTGACATCGATGAACGACGGCGAGGCGTTGAACTACGGCAGTGTGCCGCATCTCGGTCATGACGAGCGCTATGATAGGGCGGACGAATTTATGGATGTCGCGTTTAAGCTCTGGGATAGCTGGGAGCCGGACGCCCTCATCCTTGATCGGGAAAAGGGGATCTATGCCGATCCCGACAAGGTGCACTATCTCAATCACAAAGGGGAGTGGTTCCAGTCGCGGGCCCGCTGAATATCCCGCAGAGCCCACAAGGGCGACCGGTAATCATCCAGGCAGGATCGTCCGGACGTGGCAAGGCATTTGCGGCCCGCTGGTCGGAAGTTATCTTTGCACTGCAGCCGAATCTTGAACGCATGGGCGTTTTCTCGAAAGATGTGCGCGCCGCGCTCGTCAATGCCGGCCGTGCTCCCGATGCGAGCAAGATCCTCATGGCGGTGATGCCTTTCGTCGGAGAGAGCCGTGCGGAAGCTGAAGAGAAGCGTGACCTGCACGACAGTCTGGTCGATCCGCTAGTTGGGTTGTCGACGCTTGGCGCGCATACAAACGTTGATTTTTCCGACCTGAAGCTGGATGCGAGCGTTGAGGCGGTCCAGTCCTCAGGAAGTCAGGGCAATCTGATCGCGCTGAAAAGCATTGCCGCAGGATCGCCGATGACTATCGCCGACGCTGGCCGCATTTATGGTCGCGGCGTCATGTGCCCGAGGCTGGTCGGAACGGCGAAAGATGTTGCAGACGAGCTTGCGGAGATCTTTGCGTCTGGTGCTGCCGATGGCTTCGTAATCTCGCCTGCCTTTCTTCCCGATACATTCGATGAATTCGTTGATGGTGTTGTGCCGATCTTGCAGGACAAAGGCCTCTTTCGAAAAGAATACGAGGGTAACACGCTGCGTGACCATTTGGGTCTTTACAATGAAGCAGTGTGAGGCAGTGGAGACGTCGCATTCCAGCCGCTTCAGCGGATTGCACAATGTCGATGAACCTCAGTTCAAGGCAGCGATGCGATGTATCGCATCGACTGTGAATGTCATTACGAGCGGTGAAAGCGGTTCATCGAGTGGGATGACGGCGACTGCCGTGTGCAGCGTTTCCGCAGCGCCGCCCAGCGTCCTGATTGTTGTCAATCAGGATAACAGATCGCATGCGGTGATCGAGCGGACCGGTGCATTTGCTGTTAACATTCTGTCTTCCCGACAAGAATCGATAGCGTTGCATTTCGCATCCAAAGCCGCCGATCCGTTTGCTTCGATCGCTCATCGGGCAGGGATTACTAAATCCCCTATTCTGGAGGGAGGAGTGGGCTATCTTGAGTGCGTTGTTGACTCGCAGACGAAGGTCGGTACCCACTCGATCTTTGTAGGCCGCGTGATCGCGTCGGAGCAAAGAGATTTGCTGCCGTTAGCCTACCACAACGGTAAGTTCGTCTCTGTCATTGAAGCGAACGGCAGTTGAGATGGGTCGCGGTTTTGTCACGCGTCGGACCGCGGCGTGGCGCGAACGACTTTGTCGATTTGGGCGGGTGTAGGCACTTCGCGCCGTTGTTCGACGCGGTTCTCCGCATCATTCCAGTATAGTTAAGTCTTGTTTCCTGTGGTTGCGATTAGGCGCTCGAAAGCGGCGGCCGCAGGAACCTCAATTCTTCCAGGTAACTTCAGTTTCCACAGTGTACGTTCGATCAACAGGCCGCTGACTTTAATCGCTTTCAAGCGATTGAGCGCCACTTGGTCCTTTATTCCCGCGCGCGACACGATGGAAATGCCGAGGCCTGCCGCGACGAGCTGTTTGATAGCTTCTGTACTACCGATTTCGATGGTTCGAGCTGGTTCGACACCGCTCCTGGTTAGGGCCTGCATTACCACTTCCCTGGTACCAGAGCCGATTTCACGGACGATGAGAACTTCTGTTGCGATATCTTGAAGAGTGATGGGGCGTGTTGCTGTTGCAAATGGGTGAGCTGTACTAACGATTACTTCCATTACATCGGTGAACCATGGCTCAGAATCCAGCCCTTCATCATTGATGGGGCCCTCCACCAAAGCGATTTCGATCTGGTGCTGAAGCATGAGATCGGCAATCTCGCGCGTATTCGCGCTAGTCAGATAAAGTTCAATTCCTGGATATGCAGCGTGAAACGCGCCCAAAAAACCTGGGATGAGATATGTCGCGATAGTCGTACTGGCTCCTATTCGAAGTGATCCACTATCTAGACTTCGCAGTGCGCGAAGTTCTTCCTCGGCTGCCCTCTCGGCGGCGAATAGAACCTCGGCATGACGCATTAAGGCAGCGCCCTCGCGGGTCGGACTCACGCCTTTGCGTGAGCGATCAAGAAGGCTACACCCCAGCTGCAATTCAAAATCCCGAACTCCCTTCGAGATTGACGGTTGGCTGAGACGAAGAGTCTCCGCGGCTTTGGAGAAACTTCCCGTCCGGACCACGTTCGTAAACAGGCGCAAAAGATGGAGGTTTAGAGACATAACTTCTCTCTGTAGGCCAAAAAGAGGGCGATATTATCTTCCTCGTGGCCATTTGGTATATGGTTTCATCCCTGAATTGGAAAGCAATGTGCTTCTCACAATCAAGATCGCGCCAACCGGGCGGTGTAACGATCGAATAGGCGCTTTGATCTCCTAGGTACGGGTCACGCGTTGCGCAGGAATGTGCTCGCTTCCATAGCGGCTTCAGCTATCACTCCCTGGAGCAGTGTGAGACGATGTCGCTTGTAGACCGCCGCGAATGATACCAGCGAGGGCTCCGATGTGGTCGGGATGATCTGCAGTTGTCCTTGGCTCAGTTCGCTTTCATAGCAGATCGGCGGTAGAAGACTTATTCCAACATTGGCCATCGTGAGCGTCGAAAGAACAGTCATGCTGTTGCACAAGTCGGGTTGCTGCACAGATCCGCTCTGTTCGAGCCAGGACGAGACACTCTCATGATGAATTGAGCTTTCTCCCAGCGAGAGAACACGAACGGATGAGAAATCTATGGGCTCATGCGCATCATTGGAAACGGCCAGATTCGCCCCCCTCATCCACCGGAATGCTACAGAACCGAGCGGGCAGACGACCATCATCGGGTCAAACGACTTTCCGGGCATGAGGGCAATATCGAGTTCACCTGACTGAAGCCGTGATCGAAGTGGAAGAGTGAGCGAAATGTCGAGCTCCAGGGTGATGTTCGGATAGCGTTGACGAAGCAATGCTACGAGCCTCGGTAACCAGGTCACCGCGACGAGTTCAGCCACTCCAACGCGGACCACGCCGGACAACGACTCGCTTGGAGCGATCTGCTGACGAATCTCGAACTGAAGCTGCAGCGCGCGCTCGGCATAGCCAATCAGCTCGCGCCCCTTAGCGGTGACGGTAGCCTTGCGTTGGCTTCTGTCGAAAAGAACCACACCGAGATCGCTCTCCAATTCTTGGACGCGAGCTGAAATGGTGGATTGTGTGGCGTTGAGCTTGTTTGCTGCAGCTGCGAAGCTGCCGAGACGAACAATCTCAACAAATGTTTGAAGCTGCCGAAAATTCATTGAGCAAGCTCCTCCCTCTTATCGATTATCCCGTACGGTATTGATCGAAAACAATCGTTTTCAATTGAAGAGTCAACTTCCTAACCTGTAACTGGATGAGGCGCCATCTTGCCTCGCCTGCATAAACAAAAAATGCAATGCATTTTGCGAGGTCGTGAAAGGCATTGATTGCACGTGTGCTGCATAACGCCCGCGACGGATCGATGCGTCAGCAAAGATCAAGACCGGTTAATCTTGCTGCGTGCATGGGGGAAACGCATAGCTCCCGCAAACGGGAGCAACAATTGGGAGGACTTTATGGCTTCGCATTCGCAACCTTCGCCTTTGGGCGAAGCTGATTCCGCGCGTCATGCGCGCCGCGCTGTTATCGCATCGACAGTAGGTACGATGATCGAGTGGTACGATTTCTACCTGTATGGACTCGTTGCGGCCCTTCTCTTCGGTAAACTTTACTTTCCATCTCAGGATGCCTACTCGGGAACGCTGCTTGCTTTCTCGACTTTTTTTCTGGGTTTCGTGGCCCGTCCTGTCGGAGCGGTGATCTTCGGCCATTTCGGCGATCGCATCGGTCGCAAGGGAACGTTGGTCGCAACTCTATTGCTGATGGGCGTCAGCACGGTCCTTATTGGTCTCGTTCCTACCTATGAACAGATCGGCATATGGGGTGCCGTAGCCCTCACGCTGCTGCGCATGCTTCAGGGTATTGGCGTTGGCGGCGAATGGGGCGGCGCAATTGCAGTTGCAACCGAGTGGTCGAAGTTCAATAAGCGACGCGGTCTTGCCGCGAGTTGGCCCCAGTTTGGTTCGCCATTGGGAATGCTGCTGGCAGTGGCAGCACTGACCATAACTTCCCATGCTGGATCGCAGGAGTGGTTTGAAACGATCGGCTGGCGCATTCCATTCCTGATTAGTGCGATCCTGATCGGTGTGGGCCTCTATATTCGGCTCGGTGTGCTCGAAACGCCGGTTTTTCTGAAGATGCAGGAGAAGAAGCAAATTGCTCGTACGCCGGTTCTCGACGCTGTTCGTGGCTACTGGCGAGAGATTCTTCTCACCTGTCTTATACGTACCGGTCAGCAGGCGCCATTCGTCTTGTTCACGACGTTTCTGCTTTCCTATGGCACGAGCAATCTTGGCTTGCAGAAGTCGTTTCTTTTTAACTGCGTACTTGTGGCTGCTGGGCTGTCGCTATTTCCACGCCGCTTTTTGGCTACATCTCAGACCGGATTGGGCGAAAGCGTATGTATCTGATAGGCGCTTTCACAATGATGGCGTTCGCCTTTCCTTATTTCTGGATGTTGGATTCGAAAATTCCGTTCCTGATTGTGCTCGCGATCTTGGTATCCTTGCCAATTCACGATATGCAGTACGCGCCGCAGGCGGCGTTTATCGCCGAGAGCTTCCCGCCGAGCGTGCGTTATTCAGGCTCCTCGATTGGCTACCAGCTTGCCTCGATCACGTCTGGCGGTCCCGCTCCGATGATCGCGGCCTATTTGCTGCATACCTACGGAACTTCGACCGCAATTAGTACCTATCTTGCTGTTATCGCGACTATCAGCTTCGTCTCGGCGCTGTTCTTGCGAGACCGATCGAAGGACGACTACGCCACCAATGAAGGTTGGGTGCGCGATGAGCGCCCGGTCGGCATCACAAACGTCGCGTCGCCATCGACGCAGACCTGACGCATACTCGAAAATCGTCCGGACGCAGCATTTCAATGCTGCGTGTTTTTTATTTGCAGCGACATGATCGATTATATCGAAGAAATCATATCGAAAACTCTCGCTATTAATCGAAATATTTTCACTTAGCATTGCTCGCAAGATCGCCGTCAACCGACGCAACGCTCTGACAAAGCCAGTTGGCTATCGCGAAGGCAGAGACATACAGGGAGAGATGCATGTCGAAGAAAATCAATGATAACGGCACTAAGTTGTCGCCGCTCGACATGGCCAAACGCCAGCCTTTGATGCTTGGGTTGTTCCTTCCGATTCAATCTGGTGCATGGAGTCCATCGACCGCTCCACGCGATACCTCCTGGACATTCGACTATAATGCGCGCTGTACCGTGATGGCGGAGAATCTCGGATTCGATCTCGTCTTCGGTCTTGCCCAGTGGATGGGAAAGGGCGGTTACGGTGGAGAGATGAAATTTCGCGAGATGGCGACCGATCCCTTGCTGGTTACAGCCGGTCTTGCGGCTCTTACCGAGCGCATCCTGTTGGTATCGACGGTTCACATCCTCTACGGGTGGCACCCGCTGCATCTCGCAAAGTTCGGTGCCACGCTCTCGGAGATGAGCGGCGGTCGCTGGGGTCTTAATATGGTCACCGGCTACAAGAAGAGCGAGTTCGAGATGTTTGGACTCGAACAGATTGAGCACGACCATCGCTACGTGATGGCGGACGAGTTCGTCACCATGATGAAGCGGCTGTGGTCGGAGAATCAGAATATCACTGTCGATGGACGTTTCTGGAAGATGAATGATGCTTTCATTGCGCCTAAGCCGCACGGCGGCAAGTGTGTCCTCGTGAATGCTTCATCATCCGGAGCGGGCCTCACTTATGCGGTGAATCATTCGGACCTTATCTTTGTAACGAGTCCTGCCGGGGCAAACCTCGACAAGGCCTGCGCGGCGCTTCCGGCCCACACCGCTCGAATCAAGGAGGCGGCGGCATCCCAGGGCCGGGACATCCGCATCCTCATCAATCCTCATGTGATTTGTCGTGAGACCGAGGCTGAAGCATGGGCACAGTACAATGCTATCCTGAAGCATCAGGATCCTGTGGCCGCGGAGAATTTCTACAAGACCTTCACCGGTGGCGATCAGACCTCTTGGAAGGCTGCGACGCGCGAGGAATGGACTATCGGTGGAAACGTCCACATCGTTGGCACGCCGACCCAGGTGGTGGACGGCTTCAAACGCCTGAAGGAAGCGGGTTGCGATGGCATCCAGGTGAATTTCTTCGACTTCATTCCCGATCTGAAGTTTTTCGGTGAGCGTGTAATGCCGCTGATGCGCGAAGCCGGACTACGTCTCGATGCGCCGCTCACCGCCGCGGCCTGAACCAGATCTCCTCTATCAGGAAAGATTTTTCGTCATGTACGATTCCACCGTTACTTCGCCGTCTGCCATCTCTCCAAAAGAGCTGCGCGCCTTTGCCGGTCATTTTGCAACGGGCGTAGCCGTCGTTACTACGGCACATCCTGACGGTTCCCTTCATGGCGTCACGCTCAATGCTGTGACGTCGCTCTCGTTGGAGCCGCCGCTGTTTCTGGTCTGTCTCGATCACAAGTCAAACACGCTAGCGGCGTTGCGGGCCAGCGGTCACTTCGGGCTACATTTTCTGTCGCGGCGAGAATGGTGAAGGCGGCATAGAATC
>ENA-OOOW01000038-OOOW01000038.1-human-oral-metagenome-genome-assembly--contig:-NODE-38-length-7243-cov-11.139545_pt1 | contig 7243 bp, 7 predicted proteins | sample MGYA00245259_ERZ501127 | MGnify/ENA primary metagenome ERZ501127 (study PRJEB25959, sample SAMN05335039) | human oral metagenome | host: human-associated | place: USA: California | collected 2014-05-06... | reverse complement strand
ACAAAAAATAGGCAGTTGTGACACCGCACCGAACGACATGCGAGTGTAGGCCGTCAGGCACGACAGACGAAGGAACCGTAACTGCCGCGACGCGCGAAGGAGCAGACGGATACTATCATTGTGCAGTCGAGGGCACTCACAGATACTAATGTGCTGTAGTTTTTGAGAACCATAGCGAGCCAGTGCGCGTATCGCTGCATCAGTTATATTACAGCGGCTTATTTCAATTTGTACTAAGCATTGACAGGCTAGTGCGATGGCGATCAGTGCAGTATTTTGCATAAGCTTGCAATAATAAGCTTTGAAGGTCGTAAAGTGCACTAGCTTAGCTATACTACACAGAGCTTCGTTCGATAGCTTTGTATTACCCGATATATCAAGAGAGGTCAATAGTGGGCAGTTTTGTGTAATAGCATATAAAACACTGTCGTCTACTACTTGTATACCCGAGGAAGCAACGATCGGAGCGCCAAGTAATGTACTGTTAGAACGTCCATTATCGCCAGTAACAACTAGTGTTCGTAGGTTGTGCCAATGTGAAAGCATAGCACACAAACCCACACTGGTCAGATATTTAAGGTGATGGTGGCACCCAAGAAAGGTCTGCAAGTTGTAGTTGTGCTCGGCAATGTGAACTAGCGTAGCATCGTTTATCGATTCATTCCAGTAGTCACTCAGATCCACTCTTTGTAACATCCCCGGTTTTCCTATCGCTAGATACGATATGTCGTACACATCAAAAGTGGTCAGTTTTACGCACTTTGTGCGAATGTTGAACAATCCTTCTTTCCCCACCCGGCCGCCCGGCCCACAGCGCCGCGCCGTAAAGGACTGCAAGTCAGGCAAATGCTCTGCGATAGCGTCTAAAGCGCGGTTGGAGAGCTTATGGAAATGTTCCAAACGTAGACTTACAATCAGACGATTCGTTTGTGCCAGCTGAATGAGCGCTACTTCCAGGTGGTCAGTGCGGTCTCTCTGCGTGTACATGAAATGCGTAGCACTCAAACACACTTCCGTCAACTGCGTGCAGTTTTGGCTCAAAGTGAGTACATCAAAAGGCGTGATATTCCCACCACAGAACGTATGTTCGCGGGTGGAAAAATTGACTATTTTCAGCTGCTTGCACGCGCGAAACAGCTGAGAATAGCAAGAGTTCGCATCATAGGTGATGCGAGTGTGTGGTGCTCCAACCTCAAAAGGCACCGAATTTCTTTCTTTGCACCAGTTGAAGTGAATTTCTTGCAAATTATGACAGTATTTAGTAACAGCGCGCAAAACAGGTTCACTCAGTTTGGCACAATCGTTGGCATGCAACACTTGCAGATGAGGACATTTTCCCAACAACGCAACAACAGTACCATTGTCGACGCAACTGTTCCCGGACAGATGGAGCTCCAGAAGATTTATCGGTCTGCTGAGCGTGGCAACGGATGACACTTGAAAACGCGGAAAGTTACCAACATTCAAGCGTTGAAGATTCTTGCATTCGGCCAGAAGACAGAACATATGAACGGCTGAAACATCAGCTGCACCACGAATGGTGAGTTCAGATATCTTGTCGATAGTTCGGCGGACGGTGCTGAGGCTCTCTATGGGTGAGGTCACAAATAAGTTATCCGGAAAACACCTTCTTGTCCGAAACCATTCTGTGAACATGAAATTGACCGGCCCACGAATTACAAAACCTTGCAGTGATTTGTGAAAATGCTTTCGGAGCCAGCGGTTGGTCATTGCACTGTCGATGTAAACCATCTCGCGCACCGAGCAGAAACTAAAAATATGATACTCAATGTCGAGAGGGAACCGAATCAAGCAAATTTTGTTTGACACATCTCCAAACGGCACAGATTGTGAACCAACATAACCATGGATGCGATCATTGTTACGGCCATGCAACAGACGAACCAAAGCGGCGATCATGTTCGAATATTGTGCGGCAGCTCCAAAACGTAGGAGGGTCTATTTGGAACTTACCGAATTGAGTTTTACGGCAAAAATCACAAACGTATGCTGCTGCTGCTCTGCTGCTCTGCTGCTGCTGCTGCTGCTGCTGCTGCGACGTTTCGTGGTAATGAAACCATACAAAACAATATATTTAAACTTAATAACGAATGGAAACTACAGTTTTGGCAATATTGAGTCAAAGTAGTACTTGTGTTTCCTATAAGCCCAGCTTAATCTGTTCCGCATCCATCCTATACCAGGTTTAAGGCAACCCATGTCGATCGGATCATAGTCGTGAGACAGTCGATCATGAAATTTATATATGTAAATATGATAAATTCATTTTCGTAACACAATGCGCGGCACAGAGTTTTTTAAACGAATCAGCTCGCGCATGTGCACTCGCCAGTCTACCAAACACAACAACACCTGCACACCCCCAAACATTACTCTCGAGTCATTCAAGTTGTGATAACCGTAAACGCATGGAAACTTGTTCGTTTCGACAGAACTGTTATTTTCATTCACTTGGCCCTTGCAACCATTCCATCGATCAACAAAATGTCAATAATCGTAAATCATTCTGAACACATTCCCATGGATCAATACTCCCGCAGAACTTTGTAGAGCGAAGACGGCTAGAAATTAAAATGAATGCAAAACAATCGGGGAAGAACGAAGTGTCGAAGTGGAAACAACCGGATCTTTTCACTTCAAGATCGGAACTCGATTGTCGGATCTGTCTGGAGGCGGAGGCGGCGGCGGCGGCGGAGGGAGGAGGAGGACAATTTTGTGCAAGCAAATGGGCGTCACTTGGGGAAATTTGACTATAGCCCCGACGCCACCGGCGGCCGAGCGTCAAGCATTTATAGTATTGACACAACACCTCTATGTAAGGACAATACAATGGTAGTTCCGACACAGCAGCAAAAGATACATTACTGTTATTCCTAATCCGGAGTAACTGCAGCTTCCGAGAGGCGCGTATCAACTGCTGTATGCAACTGTTGTTTAGGTACATACAATCAGTCAGACTCACATGCCGCAATTTATGCGCACGGTGTATGGCCATGGTGCGTACACCAACGTCAGTGATGCGGCACTCGCTTAGCTCAATGTGAGTTAGATCTGTACAGGCTAGTGTTATCGCTGCTAGGGCACTATCTTCCATCAACCAACACCCGTTGGCGGTAAAGTGCTTTAAAAGTACTAGCTTAGCTATTTCACATAGTGCTTCGTTAGATAGTTCCGTATTGCCAGACATATCAAGCGTAGTCAAAAGAGGGCAGTTCTGTACCAGAGCGTACAATACACTATCATCAACTACGGGCACCTTTACAACAGCATTTTCCGGATTGCGAGCTTTACGCACGAAGTCATAACCGTAGTCACCAGTGGCGATAAAAGTACGCAAATTATACCAATAAGATAGCGCCACACACAGGCCAGTGTTGGTAATTAAGCGTGCGCTATAGAGTGGAAGGTTGAATGCTTGCAGTTTACTATGATACCGTACAATTTGGCCTAAAACATCATCTGTAACGCACTGGTCTGAGTGTATTCGCAGGGTATGAAGCGTATTTGGTAATCCTTCTAGTACTAGCAAATTGCTTGCGTAATTAATAAAATGGACACAGAAAGTGAACTTTATGACGACCCTCACCATACAGGGATATCCGAAGAGTGTACTGTGTTCCAGGGGACAGCCCAAATGCTTGAAAAGAGAAGTCTGGTACTTCTTCAAAACATTGTTCGGCAAAGTCGTCTTTCCTCTCTTCGAGCGCTTTGCTGGTGCTGTGAGTCCACGAGAGACCGACACAGATGGTGGACCCGTGGAGCTGAGAAGGTAGAACGTAGTCATCCAACTGAATTTTGATCAGCAAGTCACCATGTTCCATAACTTGGCCATTTGTGGGGTGTAGAATCTCTGTGAAGTATGGCAAAAGATATAAGAGGCAGCGATTTACAAGTTTTGTTGAAGTTGTGGCACGTACTCAATCGCGGGCGTTTTTTCGTCCCAGCAAAAAATCAGAAGGGTCTGCAAAGTCTGCAGCTAGCAAGCCTATCCAAGCTAGAAGAACTGCAGAGATAACCACCTCGAACCTCATGGTGTCAACAAAGACAGCTCCTTTTAGGCAAATTTGATACGAAACGAGGCAGTGGCTGAGTCGAAATTAACCCTTCGCGAATTCAAAATCGCGCTACATTTCAAAAACCAGGCGTTGTCTATGTAAAATGTATATTTTTCCACAACGTTGGAGCATCTATTGTCTTTTATTGTTGGCCACAAAACGTAGGAGGGTCTGATACTTCTTAGGCATAATAACGTGAGAACTTGAAAATGATTGCTGCTTTTGCCCATTTGATTCACGGAAATAAGCGCAAGGAACGCATCGCAGTGGATCACGGTGCCCACAACCCTATTGTAGACCAAACGAGCGGGATACTATCTGTTCGTTGCCTGAGTCACGTTCGTGTGTTGGCCTTTCTTTCACCCCGTGATGTGGTTTACTTGGACACTGCTTTGACAAACCACTCACTCAGAAGTCATTTCCATATGTATCTGAACGGTATTGTCGTCCGTTGACCCGTGAACTTTCTCTCTTTGAGTTGGTTCCAGGCCCGTCGATGCTTTATGGACAAATTGGTTGTGACATCACGCGTTAAAAGCATCTCCACCACGCATGCAGTCAACAAAATCTCGGAGCTACACCTACGTGGCGCCGCAGATGTCTCTGCCTCTGACTTGCAGTTGATGCTGACGAACTGCAGAAAGCTGACTAAACTTGCTGTAGGCATCCCGTCCCGCCTTCATGAACTAAAGTTCGACGCAATCAGGCAACCTTTACCCCTGCTCACGCTCTACTTAGATGGTAACTATCAAATTGAAAATGCAACGGTGGTTTCACTTGTGGACAGGTGCCCTCATCTGCAAGCATTGCATGCCAACGATTGTGCCAAGCTGACGCCAGATGTCGTGTGCGCAGCTGCCAAAAACTGTCCTGAGCTACAAGAAATCTACTTCAACTGGGGACAGAGAATATATGATACAAAGAAACTATCCTACGATCTACTTACGGAGACTGCTGACGATCCTGACTCATGCTACTGTGAGCTCTTTCGGTCTTGTACGAAGCTGAAAGTGGTGGATCTGTTTAGAAGATCGTACGGAAGAGGAAACATTGTTACTCCAGTGGATGTGCTTACGCTAGCCCAGCACTGTACGCACTTGACTCATGTAAAGTTGAGTAGTACTAGGTCTCTATGCAGACAGCGCGACACAACGGATCTGTTAGACAGCGCGCTGGTTCAGCTAGTGCAATGTAACCCGCACATTGAGTGCCTCATTTTGCAAGGATTTAATATACTAACCAATGTTGCACTGGACGCCATTGCAGACAATTTGACTGAGCTACAGACCTTCATATTGGACTGTTGTGGCTCCGGCTGTTCTGACCGTAGAGAGGGCTATCGTCGTATTCGCAACTCTTGTAGAAAGCTCACTACTTTCGAGGTGGATCACCTTCCTTCTTTGGTCAGTGGCCCGCCGGGAGTACTGCAAACGCTGCGATTACACAGAATAGACTCCTACGGAAAACTAAACGATGAAATGCTAGTCCGCGTCGCGCAGCACAACTACGAAGCTCGACTATTTCAGTATCGACACTGTGGCGATGGGGTGGTGACCAACACGGGCCTGTGTGTGGCGCTATCCCATTGGCACAATCTGCGCACTTTTATCGTTATTGGTGACTATGGGTTTGACTTTAGCAGACCTGCTAATCTAGCAAATGTGGTATCAAAGGCACCAGTCGTCGACGATAGTGTACTGTATGCTGTGATACAAAACTGCCCTTTTTTGACCACGCTGGATATATCTGGCAACACACATCTATCCAACGAAGCAATTGGTACTGTAGCGAAGTTAGTTCACCTGAAACACTTTACTGCGAATATGTGCAAGCTAATGGAGGACAGCGCGCTGGTTGCAATCGCGTTAGGCTGTCGTGATCTAATCTACTTTGCAGTTGACGATTGTCAAATCAGTGACGCAGGAATACGCAGTCTGGCTTTGTATGGGTCGCACAAGCTTCGGCATATTAGCATCAACAGCTGTAGGCAGCTGCACAACAGTAGCATACAAGAATTGATTCGAGCGTCGCGCAAACTACAGTTTCTTAGTTTGGTGTTTAACAAGCACATCACTTTTGAGGCTGTGTCAGAACTACCGTTGTATTGCCCATATATGGAACAGTTGTGTATAGGATGGATGCGGCGCTCGCTAAATTGGGCGTATGGAAAGCATAAACATTATTTTGATGCAATATTACCCAACCGTAAATTTCTAGTGTAGGTATCTAGTGAATTTCTATATTGTGCATAGATTGGTTGTTGATGCCACTGTTGACTGCGTCCGCGAACGCGTGGATAGAGAATTTTATTATCTTTTGCGTTGATGCATATCATATAGCTATGGTCTAAAATCCCAAAAATTCTCTGTTACCTTTGAGTATTTTCCCCCGACAAAGAATGGCTTTTATTACTGACCACGGAAACGTAGGAGGGTCCGATCTGTCAATGGCACAATAATTTGAGAATGATCGCCGGTGTCGTCCATTTGGTTCTAGGAAGCAAGCGAAAGGAACGCGTGGCAGTCGATCGCGGAGCCCACAACCCGATGATAGAACAACCAAACTTGCTACTGTCCGTTCATTGCCTGACAAACAGCGATGTCCTGGCATTCCTTTCACTTCGTGATGTGGCCTACTTAGACACTGCTTTGGCAAACCACTTGCTGAGAAATCGTTTACATACGTTTTTAAATGGTGCTGTCCTCCGTGGACCTGTGAATTATCTGTCTGCAAGATGGTTTCAAGACAGAGGTTGTGACATCACAAATGAAGAACATTGCCAACACATATGCAATCAACAAAATCTCAGAACTGCATCTGCGTGGTGCAGCAGATATATCCGTCTCAGACATGACTTACATGTTTACCAATTGCAACAATTTGGTGAAATTTAGTGTTGGCTGTCTCATTGACCTCCATGGGCATCGATTTGACAACATCGGCAAACCTTTACCTCTGCTCACGCTACAAATTTCCAACAACCACCACTTGCAAGATGATACCGTGATCGCACTGCTGACAAAGTGCCCTCATCTACAAGCATTGCATGCCAACGACTGCGCCAAGCTAACCACCGCAGTCGAACGTGCAGTTGCCAAACACTGACCTGAACTACTTGAAATACACTTTAATTGGAGTTAGACAAAGTTTAAGAGGAAAGGAAAAAA
>ENA-OOOW01000037-OOOW01000037.1-human-oral-metagenome-genome-assembly--contig:-NODE-37-length-7595-cov-2.792716_pt1 | contig 7595 bp, 6 predicted proteins | sample MGYA00245259_ERZ501127 | MGnify/ENA primary metagenome ERZ501127 (study PRJEB25959, sample SAMN05335039) | human oral metagenome | host: human-associated | place: USA: California | collected 2014-05-06... | reverse complement strand
TGTGGAAAAGCTCCGCTATGCCGCTGAGTCCGGTATTGAACCGCAAGTCTTAATTGACGCTGAGAAGTCCAACAAAGGAATCAGCAAGGACGAGCAGGCAGCGCGCAATCTGCAATGGTCCTCGGTACAGCTCTGGTAGGTGGTGCGGTGTTCGGAGCCGGCGCCACTGCCCTGTTCGACAAGGCCCTGCGCGCTGCACCTAAAGCGCCTGCCCGTCCTGAAATGGCCGATGCAGACCTTGAGTCGATCCTTGCACGTCACGGTGAGTCGGCCTGCCGAACAAGAACGTTGATATGGACTTGGACTTACTGGCTTCCTCCCGGAAACCGAAAGAAACTACGGGAGCGGACGACCACGAGCTTGAAGCCATCCTTGCCCGACACGGTGAGCGTGGCCCTCAGAATGATGGCCGGTCCATGTCAGAAGGCGACTACGTGAATCTCTTTGAGAAACACGGGGAGTCCTACGACGCTAACGAGTTCGCCGGTCCTGCCACTCGCCTGGAACACCGTGAGACAGCCCGCCAGCTTGGTGAAGCGGACCCCACTCGGATGCCTTGGCGTGACGATGAGACCCCGAAGACAGCCGCAGGTGTCGAGTACGTCGAACATCCAAGTGAGCCCGGAGCGGTTCGCCTGCAAGACGGCTCTATCCTGTCGGCCACCAATCCGCTGAACCCGAAGCTTCTCGCTGAGGCCGCCGAGGTCATGCCCGACCGGGCCGCTAAAGGGGTCTCCATGGGAGGCTTCACGGAAATCGGCTACATGCTGACCCGCTCTGAGAACCCTGAAGTCTTGGGCATTGGTAGCCAACTGTTCCGCTCACCCACGGGGACCGTCAACGGCTCGAATGGACGCTTTGCGGCGACCGCTTCGGACATCATTGAGCGCATCCAAGGGCAGGACCATGTGACCTACAACACGATGGCCGATCAGGTCCTTGATGCAATCAAAGACCCTTCCTACGCGCTGACTACCGGAGGCCGTGAGGTCCACATTGACCGGGCTTTCAGACGTGTGGCCGAAGCCATTGAGGACCAGTCAGGCAGTAAGCTGGCCCAACTCACCGATGGTGAACGGAAGCTGATGGACACTGTACGGAAACACTACGACCGTAAAGCTGACCTACTGGCCTCCCCGGCTCAGTTCGGTAACTGGAAGGCCCGGTCTGTTCTCCCTGAGACGCGCCATGCCGGTTCCTACATCCCCAACGTCTACAGCTCTGCTGCCAAGCTCTTGCAGATGCAGAGGATGGGCGGTGAGGAAGGCTTGCAGCACGCCATCATGGAATCGTGGCTTGCGAGCTATTCGGCCCGTGCCTCTGTGAAGACCCGTGTAGACAATCTGCTGAAGGACTCGGTTGACGAAATCCTGGCCGAACGTGTGAGCAAGCTGCCTAAGCCAAAAGGGAAACAGCCAGCGCCTGCCGTGGACGCCAAGCGGATGCGTGAGGAAATCTTGAGGGAACAGGTTGAGGATTACGCCCGACGCAAGGCTTTCGGTATCGCCAAGACCGACGACCACAACGGCACTACGCTGCTGGGGCTGGACGGTGAAGGCGTGCCAAGCTCTGCGAACCTTGGGGTCAACAACTTCCTCGAAGGCCGTCACCTGTTCGATTCCGATATGGCAATCCCCATGTCTGACGGTAGTACGTTCGCAGTCAACGACCTGCGTGAGTTCAACCTGTCGCGAATCACCCCGAGCTATGACAGACGGGTAAACGGTGACATTGGCATCATGGGCGCTACAGGCCGAAGCACGTCCGAGCTGGTGAACGACATCAGCCGGGTCAAGGCCGATAAGGCTGAGAAAGCGGCCCTTGAAGAGTCCATTAAGATTCTGACAGGCCGTGCCCGTAAGGACGCTGAAGGTGTTTGGGCGACTGCTGCCCGCACTCTGGGAGACCTTAGCTTCTTCTCGAAGAACGCTTATATGGGCGTCCAGTCCATCACCGAGGTCGCCGGTATGGTCACTAAAGGCCACACCCACATGCTCCTCAAGGGGGTCCCGTTCCTGAGGGAGATGTCTCAGTGGGGCTCGAAAATCAGCGCTAAGGACCTCGCGGACATGCACTCGATGGTCTTCGGTCGTGAACTGGATAACCACATTCGGCCAACACGTTCGGACATCATTGAGCGGCTGAGGGACCAGGCCGGTGCAAGCCCCCTCACTGCCAAGCTGATGGGTTCCGTAAAGTACGCCACTCAGGAACTGGCAGCGCGCTCACCGTTCACTAAGTTCCTAACCGAGTCGTCCAACTACATCGCAGACGCTGGCCGTCAAGGCGTCCTATCGGACCTCGTTGACCACGCTATTGCTGGTCGAGAGTCGGGGCTGTTCGCTCCGCAACGCCTCAAGTCGATGTCCATCACCCTGGAGCAATTCGAGGGAATGAAGGACCTCATCAAGACTTACGTGAAGCGACAGAAAGATGGCTCCTACAAGCTCACTGACAGGGCGGCATTCCAGCGCGACCCTCGGACAATGGACCTATGGCGCATGGGCGATAAGATCGCTGATGAGACTATCTTGCGTCCACACAAGCTCTCTTCGGCTGACACCGTGGCTTACGGCGCGGGAATCAAGACCGCCATGCAGTTCAAGAACTTCACCATGCGTTCGGTTAACTCTCGGCTCATCCGTGGTTTCCATGATTCCACGAAGAACGGCAGAGCTATCGACCAGACCATGCAGGCGGTTCTTTCGACGGGGTTGGCCCTCAGTGCCTACATGGCGATGAAGTACAGCCAAGCATCTGGGATGCCTAAAGACCAGCGAGAGAAATTCCTACAACAAGCACTTGATCCGAAGATGTTGGCCTACGCCGCTTTGTCCCGAAGTTCCCATATCGGGGCTCCGCTGGGTCTGGCGAACATCGTCGCGGCACCTTTGGGATTCGATCAGGCCGCAATGGTCCGCTCTTCGATCCTCCCACGGGGGCCGAAGGACCAACGTGACCCCGGAGCGATGAAGTACAGCGCAACGAGCGACGACCGAACCACTGGCGTACTGGGGAAGATTGCCGAACAGGTCCCGGCCTATGGCGTCCTCGCGAACGTCGGACAGGTCGGCTACAACGCCTTCGGCGCCGCTGGGACTGACTCTCGCAGGGCCGATCAGGAATACATGACAGGCATATTCAACGGCCTGCGCGGCCTCGTACCAAACGACCCAATCAGCCAGAAGCTTTTGCTCATGGTCATGGAATCGCAAGGCGTAGAGATTCGATAGAACCCCTCACTATAAGCAGGATGCTCATACAGGTCCTGCCTTCTTTCATCCATTAAACTACAAGGAGGACTTAATGGCCGCTCCAAAGACAGTCTTTACGTATCCAGTCAACGGTGCGCAGAGAGACTTCCCTATTCCATTCGAGTATCTGGCTCGTAAATTTGTTGTCGTGACCCTCATTGGGAAGAACCGACAGACGCTTACACTGAACTCGGACTATCGCTTTACCACTCGGACAACCATTACAACCACTAAGGCTTGGGGTCCTGGCGATCTATTCACGAGCATAGAGCTACGCCGTGTGACTTCGGCAAATGAACGCCTCGTGGATTTTGCGGACGGTTCGATTCTTCGGGCTTACGATTTGAACACCTCGCAAGTGCAGGCTTTGCATATCGCTGAAGAGGCCCGTGATTTGACTGCGGACACCATTGGTGCAAACAACGATGGGGACCTTGATGCGCGGGGCCGGAAGATAGTTAACGTTGCTGATGGGGTTCTTGATGGAGACTCGGTGAACATGGGACAAACTCGCAGGTGGTCCGAGTCTGCGCTGAATCAAGCAAACCGCTCGGAGGCCCAAGCGAACCGCTCGGAGTCTATGGCGAACGCGGCGCAGACCCAGGCTAACAAGGCTGAGGTAATGGCGAACGAATCAGCCCGACATGCAACCAATTCCAGTAATTCTGCTACAGCGAGTGAAAACTCTCGTGTCGCTTCGGCGAATGCGATGACAACCTCTATCGCGAATGCAAACCTCTCGAAGGCATACGCTGTCACCGCTGAGGATGTTCTTGTTCAGCCTGGGCTGTATTCGTCTCTGCACTACTCTCGAAAGTCTGAGAATAGCGCTGTGAGGTCCTATCAGGATTCCCTCACTTCTGGCGCCCAGGCCGACCGTGCAACCAAACAGGCCGACCGTGCGAAGTCTGAGGCTGACAAGCTGGGTAACTCCAACGGCCTCATGGAGGTCATTGATGTCTCGGGAATCTCTCAAGGTGGTACTCGATATAAGCCGGGACTTTCTTTTGTGGTCCAAGACGCCGAACTATTTAAGTCAGTCGGTGGGAAGCTCTACAAGGCGATCACCACGTATGACATTCCGGTGGCGAACATCGTTGCTGGCCGGACTGCGGGAACCGCTCCGAGTACTTCAGGTGCCTCAGAGGTTGCTTGGTTTGGTGACGCCACGGCTCTCTCAGTGAACCTTGGTATTTATGCGGGCGCCTTGACGATCCGTGAGAAAAATATGGCACTCGGGGCGGATGCTGCATATGCCCCTTCGATTACCTTCCACTGGGGCGGCAAGATCGTAAAGCAATTATGGATCAACACCAACGGGGCCCCGATGTGGGGCAACTCTTACGACCCGACAAACTCTCAGTGGCTTGCCACTCTCGATTCGGCTGGACGGTTGCAGTTGGGCGGTAATGCGTATATTCGGGGTGATGGGGTGATTGTGTCTTCGATCTTTCAGGGCGGCGATCTTTACACGGAGTTGACCACTTTCCGTAACTATCGAAAACGCTATCACATGAAACGGGAACTGTTGTGGACTGGCTCAAACGGCACTGTCGGCCAAGTGTCTACCCTGTCCAGACCGCTGGTAGATGGTGAAGCACTGTTCTTTCTCTACCCGAATTATCCCTATGAAGGTAATGCGTGCTTCGTAAAACTTGGTGCAAGGAACGTTCATTCTTTCGGCGGCAGTGGCACAACAATATTCGATGTGTCTGCGGATGGCAAAACCATCACACCCGTAGCCTTCACCAATACTTACCACTTCACGGCTCTTACGGCTGGCTACTACGAGATTACCTAAGGAGGACTTAATGAGTCTTGAAATTGACTTTACACAGGGGGTGGTTCGCGCCACTCCTGTTGTAGCTGCGGCAGGTGCTGATGTAGCAAGCCGCTTTGCTGGCTTAACGATGTCCGACTGGTTCTATGCAGCGGCCATTATCTATTCACTAACTCAATGCGTGGTCTTGGTTTACAAGACTGTGAAGGGGGTCCAACCGAAACAGGAGGGCTAATGTCGCAATCCATACTCGAACAACTACTTGAGGCAATCGACACAGAGACCGGCAAGAATCTACTGCGGGACCTGAAGAATCCCGAACTACGAACCCCTCAGTTATACAACGCAGTCGGTAAGTATCTCGACCGTCACAAGTTCACCCTCGCAAAGCTACGCCCTGATGTGTCTCTTCTTGGCGACCTCGCGTCGGCGCTGGCTGATGTCCCGGAGCTGACTGACGAAGAGCTTTACGGCTCGACCCAACACTAAAGGAGTCCCCTTATGAACACCCTTACCAAGGGTCTCTTGGGGCTTGCCTGTGCCTGTCTGATAGCTCTCGGGATTTACCTGAAGGGCTATCACGACTCCGACACAAAGCACCTACTGGAGGCTCAGAGCGCCGCACTGGCGTTCAACAAGAAACAGGAGGAGGAACGTGAAAAATCCCAAGCGGCTTTGGCCGACATATCAAAACAATGGCAAGAGTATCTGGCTCAGAAGTCGTCTGTGGCTCAGGGGACTATTGATCGGCTGCGTTCTAACGGTATCAGCCTGCGCGTCCAGCTTGCCGACGCAACAGTGCGCTCAGTCACAAGTGACGGTCGATCCGTCCGTAATGGTTACGCCGACCTATCAGCAGACACTTCTCGATTCCTTATCGAGCAAGCCCAACGAGCAGACCACCAAGTGACTGCCCTTCAACAAATCATTCGCGAACTGCAAGGAGAACGCCAAGGAGGGAACTAATTGAACCAAAGTGAAAAGGATATTGCGTTACTTAAAAGGTCATTCGTGGCCTTTCTTTTTGTCCTCTGGCGGGCACTGAACCTGCCAAAGCCGACCAAGTGTCAAATCGACATGAGCCGCAAGCTGTCCTCTGGGGATCAGCGGCGTTTCATCCTTCAGGCATTCCGAGGTATCGGGAAATCGTTCATTACCTGCGCCTTTGTGGTGTGGAAGCTTTGGAATAACCCGGACCTCAAGTTCCTCATTGTGTCGGCCTCGAAGGAGCGGGCAGACGCAAACAGCATCTTCATTAAGCGAATCATCGACCTCCTCCCCTTCCTGCACCACATGAAACCCCAGAACGGCCAGCGTGACAGCTCTCTGGCGTTCGACGTGGGGCCCGCTAAGCCTGACCACTCACCATCGGTGAAGTCAGTAGGTATCACGGGCCAGCTTACTGGTAGCCGTGCAGACATCCTTATTGCGGATGACGTGGAGGTTCCAAACAACTCTGCCACGCAGGCATCCCGTGAACACCTCGGGGAACTCGTGAAGGAGTTCGACGCGATCCTAAAGCCCAACGGGACCATCATCTATCTGGGCACTCCTCAGACTGAAATGACCCTTTATCGGGAACTTGAAAGCCGTGGCTATGTGACCACCATCTGGCCTGCCCGGTATCCGAAGGACCTCAAGGACCGTGAAAGTTACGGGCACCGGCTGGCTCCTATGTTGGCTGCCGAGCTGGATGCAGACGGGACGCTGTACTGGGAACCTACGGACCCTATTCGATTCGACGACACCGACCTTAGGGAACGTGAACTGTCCTACGGAAAGGGCGGCTTTGCTCTGCAATTCATGCTCAACCCTAACCTTTCGGACGCCGAGAAGTACCCTCTCAAGCTGCGTGATTTCATCGTGGGCCGCTTCTCTCTGGAGAACGCACCGACAACCTTGCAGTGGCTCCCTAACGGGACCAACGAGATTAAGGGCCTTCCTAACGTGGGCCTCAAGGGTGACCGTTTCCACCGCTATGAGTCTGTGGGAAACGCTTCGGCAGCATACAGCGCGAAGATTCTGGTTATCGACCCATCGGGCCGGGGCAAGGATGAGACTGGCTATGCCGTCCTCTACATGCTTAACGGCTTCATCTTCCTGATGGACTGGGGTGGCTTCCGTGGAGGTTACGATGACAAGACCTTGCAGGCCCTGGCTGACATCGGCAAGCGCTTCAAGGTTAACGAGGTGGTCATTGAAGGTAACTTCGGTGACGGCATGTACGTGAAACTGTTCAGCCCTGTGATGACCCGCACGCACCGTTGCGCAGTCACTGAGGTCAAGTCCAAGGGTCAGAAAGAGATGCGTATCTGCGATGTCCTTGAGCCTGTACTTGGCAGCCATAAGCTGGTGGTGATGGAAGATGTCATCAACCGGGACTATGAGACCGCCTTGAACATCGACGGGACCACTGACGTGAAGTACAGCGGGTTCTATCAGCTCACTCGGATTACCAAGGAGCCCGCATAAATACCAAGGTTCACTGAGAGAGCCGTGGCGTCACCAAACCAAGCAACCTCTGAGGCACCTGAAGTACTCGGAGCGGTTCCCGCAGTCCC
>ENA-OOOW01000036-OOOW01000036.1-human-oral-metagenome-genome-assembly--contig:-NODE-36-length-7951-cov-43.543200_pt1 | contig 7951 bp, 6 predicted proteins | sample MGYA00245259_ERZ501127 | MGnify/ENA primary metagenome ERZ501127 (study PRJEB25959, sample SAMN05335039) | human oral metagenome | host: human-associated | place: USA: California | collected 2014-05-06... | reverse complement strand
GATACCAGGTTCTTCTTCACCGTCGCGATGGCTTTTTCAACCAGGTTGGTACGGTCGTAAACAGTCACAGCCACCACGCCCTTTGGCAGGGTGCGGTTGATGTCCGCCAATTTGGCGGCGACAGCTTGAGATACGGTGCGGCTGTTTTCACCAATCAGCATGAACACGGTACCGAGCACGACTTCGCGGCCGTTCTCAGTAGCAGCACCTGTACGGAGCTCTTTACCGATGCTGACGTCAGCAACGCTGCTGATGCGAATCGGTGCACCATCCACACTGGTGATCACGATGTTGGCGATGTCTTCGATATTGCCTACCTGACCCGGTGCACGGATGAGCAACTGTTCACCATTACGCTCGATGTAGCCGGCACCGACGTTGGCGTTGTTACTTTCCAACGCTGCGACCAGGTCATTGAGTGTCAGCTTGTAGGTAGCCAGGCGCTTTGGATCCGGCGCAACCAGGAACTGCTTGGCATAACCGCCGATGGTATTGATCTCGGCCACACCCGGGACGTTACGCAGCTGAGGCTTGATGATCCAGTCCTGGATCACGCGCAGGTCGGTCGGGGTGTACGGCGTACCGTCCTCTTTGACCGCGCCATCTTCGGCTTCAACAGTCCACAGGAAGATCTCGCCGAGGCCGGTAGATACCGGACCCATGACGGCCTCTACACCTTCTGGCAGCTGTTCCTTCGCAACCTGCAGCCGCTCGTTGATCAACTGGCGGGCAAAGAAGATGTCAGTGCCATCCTTGAAGATCACGGTGACCTGAGACAGGCCAGAGCGAGACAGGGAACGGGTCTGCTGAAGGCCCGGGAGACCGGCCATGGCCGTTTCAACTGGAAACGTGATCCGTTGTTCGGTTTCCAAGGGCGAGTAACCAGGCGCTGCAGTGTTGATCTGCACCTGGACGTTGGTGATATCGGGTACCGCATCGATGGGCAGCTTTTGATAGCTGTAGATACCGATACCCGCCATGATCAGAACGGCGATCATTACTACGATGCGCTGCTCGATGGCGAATCTGATGATACGTTCAAACATGAGAAATCATCCTGTCAGTTCGCATCAGTGACCGTGTTCGGCAGAAGCTTTGCCGAGCTCGGACTTGAGTGTGAAGCTGCCACTGGTTGCTACCTGGGCGCCGGCTTCAATACCGTCGATGATTTCCACGTACCCATTGTCGCGGCGACCCAGTTTTACCGGGCGGGTGTCAAAGCCATCTGGGGTGCGTACGAATACCGAAGGTTTGTCTTCAACGGTCTGCACAGCGTGCTCAGGGACCGCTACGGCAACTCGATCGGTCTGGGAGGTGACCGCAATGTTTACGAACAGGCCTGGACGCCAGGCGCCGTTGGGGTTGGTCAAGGTGACGCGGACAGTAGCTGCACGGTTTTGCTCGCCCAGCAGGCTGCCGACATAACCCACCTTCCCTTCGACCTCGACGTTCATGTCAGGCGAAGAGACTTTCACTGCACGGCCAGTCGTGACCTTGCCCAGATCTGTCGGCGGAACTGCGAAGGTCGCCCAGACCTGATTCAGGTCGGAAAGGATGAAGGCGTTGGTCGCCTCGCTGACGACTTCGCCGACGGTCAGGTGTTTCTCCACTACCACGGCGTCGAAGGGAGCGCGGAGCTCGTAACGATTACCGCCAACGGAGTTAACCGAGGCACCGATTGCGCCGACCTTCTGCTTGGCGTTGGCCAAGGAGATCTCCGCTTCTTGCAGCGCTTGGCGTGCTTGGAGGTAGTCTTGCTCTGCAGAGATCTTGTCCTGCCACAGTTGCTTCTCACGTTCGAAGGTCACACGCGCCAGTTCGACGCGACGCTGTGCGGCCTGTTGTTCGCTGCGCAGGTCAGAGATCTGCTGGCTGGCGATTACCGCGAGGACTTGCCCTTTCTTGACCGTCTCGCCCAGGTTGGCCTGGACAGCCTCAACAACGCCAGGAACACGAGGAACCACGTGGGCAGTACGATCTTCGTCGAAGCGAATTTCGCCAGGGAAGCTCACGACGGTACCGAGGTCACGAGGCGCTGCAGCTTCCAGGGCAACACCAGCGGCCTTGATCTGTTCAGCGCTGAGCGTCAGCTTGCCCTCTTCTTCACCGCCCTCTTCGCTGTGGCCTTCTTCACCATGGCCCTCATCACCTTCCTCTTTGGCGGCAGATGCGGCTTTCTTTTCGTCGCCATGGCCATCGTTAGCGCCATGCTCGGCAGTACTGGCGGCCTGCTGTCCGGAACTGTTGTTCCAGGCAAGGCTGCCAAATCCGAGGGCTGCCACAGCGGCTACCGCGAGGGCGATCTTGCGTTTGTTATCCATTGCTACTCCTGCTGATCGTAGGCACCGGCTTGTTCAAGGCTGTGTGCCGAAGAAAATGTTTGGCCCGTTCAGCGAGTGCCGGCGGTTGAGCCGACTTCGCCATAAACCCTTTCCACCTGCGCACGCGCATTGGTCGCCGCTGCCAACGATTCGAGGTATTGGCCACGAGCGACGATCAAGGTGCGCTGGGCATCCAGCACTTCGATGAAACCGAATTTGCCCATCTCGAAGCCGCGGGTTGCGGTCTCTACGGCTTGTTGGGCTGAAGGCAGAATGGTCTTGTCGTAGGACTCGACCTCCTGCATGGCGGTGGACCATTGGTTCAACGCGGTTTGGGTTTCGGTGCGCAGGCGCAGCTCAACAGCATTGCGCTGGTCCCGGGCCTGATCTGCACGACGAGAAGCGGAAAGAATGTTGCCCTGGTTACGATCGAACAGCGGCAAAGGCATAGACAGGCCCACAGTGTTGACCCGCTCGCGCACAGAGCGGTCGTACTGGCTACCTACACTGACAGTAAGGTTCGGGATACGCTGAGCTTTCTCTGAGCCGAGCGAGGCATCGCTCTTGTCTATCTGCACCACGGCCTGACGCATTTCTGCTGTTTGGTCGAGCTTAGCCAGCAGATCTTCAGTGCGAGGTGGCAAGCCCGGGGAGAGGGTTGGCGATTCGAGTCGATCAAACACGGTGACTGAGCTCCCGGTAATTTGAGCGAGCTGTTGGTAAGCGGTCGCTTTTTCCGTTTCTGCACGTCGAACTTGCAGCTGGGCTTCGGCCAGTTGCACTTGAGCGCGGGTCGCCTCCACTGGGGACGACTTACCTGCGCGAACACGGCCATCGACGATGCGAAGACCGCGCTCAGTCAGTTCGAGAGATTGCTTGGCCAGGTCGAGACCTGTCTGGGCCCGCAACGCGGCGTAAAAGGCTTGGACGACATCTGCACGCAGGCCGTTAACGCGACGGTCTAACTCAAGCTGTGCGGCGGTCTGCCCGTATGTGGCGACGTCAACACGAGCCCCCCGCTTACCGCCCAGCTCAAGGGTCTGGCTGAGAGAGACAGTCGTCTGGCTGGTGTTACGACGGGTGTCTTCCACGTCATACGAGATTGTGGGGTTGGGGATAAGCCCGGCCTGCTTGCGAGCACCATCAGCGATCCCAATTTCTTGCCTGGCCGCGGCCAGGTCTGGGTTGGCATCCATGGCCGTCGAAAGCGCCTGGGGCAAGCTGATGCTTTGGGCAAGGGCTGCAGGCGCCATCAACCCAGAGATGACTGCACAGAGTGCAGCGATCTTCCAGGGCGAGACGGGGGTCTTGGGTAAGACATTGCGGTTATACCGGGGCACTTTGATGGTCCTCGTGCACAAACTTCGATAAAGCTTGGCGAGAACGCCGAAACAGCTGCCAAGCCCCACTTGATTAGGTGATGGCACTCTAATGAGCGGTAGCTATCAGAGGGGTGGCTAGAAAATTACAATTTCGTAAGAAAGCTTTGTAATGCCCGTAAATACTGGGAAACCCAACCCGACACGATGATTTCGATACAAGCAACAGAGATGGCAAACACGCGGTGCGAAGGTGCCGAATAACAGGTAGATGACGAAATTGTAATTGTCCTATCACCCTCCCGTTATCTTCGGCCTGCAAATATGAGCTCGCGCTACGCTAGGCGCGCCGCCGGGTCAGAACAACTAACGACACCCGCGCCGGTAAACATAATAAAAACTGCCGTGAATCAAAGGAGCATCGGATGAAAATCAAAGTACCACTGTATTTGGCGGCAGTTTCTGCGCTGTCTGGAAGCTATGCTATTTCGGCACAAGCTGAAGACAAGCCAGAAGGCTTCATTGAAGGCAGCAGCCTTACAGTGTTGAACCGTAACTTCTACTTCAACCGTGATAACCGCGACAGCACCGCCCCCACTTACAACAGTGGCAAGGGCAATACGAACGGCTACTCCGAAGCCTGGGCGCACGCGATCATCAGCAAATTCAACTCCGGGTTTACCCAAGGTACCGTTGGCTTTGGCGTTGATGCCTTTGCCATGATCGGCCTCAAGCTCGACACCGGTGATGGGCGCAACGGCGGCCGTAGCTCCTTCGACGTGCTGCCCGTTGATAACAAGGGTGAAGCTCGCGACGAATACACCAAGGTCGGCGGCGCAGCCAAAGTCCGCTTGTTCGATACCATCGTGAAAGTGGGTGATGTCTTCCCATCGACCCCGGTCGTCGCATCGGGTGACTCTCGCCTGCTGCCAGAGAGTTTCCGCGGTGTGACCGTTGAGAACACCAGCATCCAGGGCCTTACCCTCCAGGGTGGTCGTCTGCATGCGATGAGCCAGCCGGTCTCAAGCAACCTGAACGACAACTTCGTGACGTTCTACGGCGGCCCGGTCAACTCGCCATGGATCGGTTACGGTGGCGGTGACTACTCGATCAACGACAACTGGACTGTGAGCGTCTACGCCAGCCAGCTGAAAGACGTCTGGAATCAGTACTACGCCGGCACAAGCGTGGTTTACCCGCTGAGCGACGATCTGGCGCTGATCGGTGGCTTCAACTACTACAAAGCCGTAGATGAAGGTAAGAAGCGCCTGGGTGAATTCGACAACAACATCTGGAGTGCCAAGGTCGGTGTGCGTTACGGTGCCCACACCCTGGCCCTGTCGCATCAGCGCAACAACGGCGACGACGATTTCGACTACCTGCGTCAGTCGGACTCGATTTTCGTCGACAACTCCATCCAGTACAGCGACTTCAACTCGCCGAAAGAGCGTTCCTGGATGCTGCGCTATGACCTGAACTTCACCAGCTACGGCATTCCAGGCCTGACGTTCATGACGCGCTACGCCAGAGGCTCGGGTGCGGATTACTCGAACGCTAACCAGTTCTACATGCGCACCGACGACAACGGCAACCCGCTCGACAATCAGAAGCGTTGGGAGCGTGACGTCGAAGTCAAATACGTTGTCCAAACCGGTCCGGCAAAAGATCTGTCCTTCCGGTTGCGCCAGGCAACCACGCGTGCCACTGCTTTCGAATCGGATCTGGATGAAACTCGTGTAATCATCGAGTACCCGCTTTCGATTCTGTAATTCGCTAACTGGGCCAGTTATCCATTGGCGGGTCCTGTTAGTAAAACGAGCATTACGCATTCACCTTGAGTGGCTTAAGTGCTCCTTTGGTAAAAGGTGGATATTTGGCGCCCATTGGGCGCCTTTTTTTGCCTAAAATTCAAGTAGGCGTTCGATTGTACGCATCGCATGCCGGTGAAGTTCATGACTACACCAATGACCAGTCTCTTCAATGTGAGCGACCTCGCCGTCATCTGAGCGGAACGAAGCCAGCACAAAGAAGAAAATAACCCAATACTTCATAAGGTCAAATCACCTGCTGGAGAGAGGGCCCGCAACTGTCAAACCCAAACCGCGACAAGATATACCGCCAGACTATCAACTGTATTACCTAGAAATTACAAATCCGTCATTTGAGCCCCGGCACGCTCATTTTGATTTACCATCCCTTTCAATAATGCCGGCGCGCGTGCGCGGTTAATTGCTCAGTGATATCGAGACAAAATCCCATGCGAATTCTGGTAATTGAGGATGAAGTAAAAACTGCGGAGTATGTGCGTCAAGGTCTGACGGAATGTGGCTATGTCGTAGATTGCGTCCACACCGGGTCAGATGGATTATTCTTGGCTAAGGATGGTCTGAAGTAGCCATGTATTTCCCCGGCATACCACCTAGCGCAACTTTTAAACTCGCCAAATGATCAAAAAACAATCAATTCAGGACCGTTGAAGCGTCACCTCTCTTCGGGTAAAAGCATGACCGTCATACAACGCTACAACAGCGTCATACCCGAGAGCATAGGAAGAAAAATGTCGATCCAAGGACTAAAACGATACTTTGGAAACAAGATTCACGCAGTGATAATGATGGCCCCGCTTAAGCGGGAAATGATACGCCTCGGCATATGCACCCTTATGGCGATTATTCTGAATATCATCTTGTATACCGGCGTTGAAGTAGACGGCACCATCAAGCCGTGGGCAGAAACCCCGATAAAACTGTTTGCATCGTCGATGTTATTCGCCTTCATGATCAAGGCTTTTCTGCCAGTTCTCGGCTGGACGATACTGAAAGCAATGCTGTTGAGTGCGAACAATGCCTTCAGCGGCATACTGAGTTTTTTGGGCAATCAGTTCACAGGCGTCATGTACTGTACCGGAATTATTATGGGTTCTATCACGATTAAATTGTATATGGTTTCCGGGGTTTTAGACTCTGAGTTTGCTTATCTGTCCGCAATCGTATTTGCTTCCGGGGTTTTATATTTCTATGTGCTGCAATGCGCCATTCAAAAAACAATGAGTCCGGCCCTGCGTACACCAGCAGTACCGCGTTAAACCACTAGGCTGTGACTATTCATCTCTGGTGCTCAGTAGGCGCTCGCTCTGCTGAACCCTCACCCATACACAACCATTAATGGACTGGCCCGCCTTCGACTTTATGAAGAAGGCGAGCGAGCACGTGACTGATTGCGCATGTATTCCGAGATGAGACTTTCGAAATTGATGTCCGCCTCCTCAACGAGAATATTGACGTGACAGTACAGCTCTTCAGGACCTCTGAGATAATTGAAAATCCTTGATCTAACGATGCCGCAAACCCCTTCTTTGACCGCCGTAGAGGGGAGGTTGATAACATCGCCAACGCACGGGATAAGAGCTAGGCCATGGTCGCTGTTGAAGACAATGTCAGCTGGACAGGCATCAATGCTGGCATCGGATTGTCCTTGCGAAACCTGCTGATAATCAATGCTATACCTCATGTACAGCCTACCTCATTTGTTGAGTGAGGAATCAGCGCCGCGGATCGTAAACAGAAACCTCAAGTTCGCAAGCGACGGGAGCATGTAGCGGATTTTCGGTACTAGAGAGCTTGGCAACTATCGTTTTTCAAGCACATACCCTACGCCCCGAAGCGTATGTATCAGTTTGGTCTCGAAAGGGTCATCTATCTTGGCTCTGAGTCTTCGAATCGACACCTCTACAACGTTTGTGTCGCAGTCAAAATTCATATCCCAAACCTGCGAAATAATTTGGGTGCGGCTCAGCACCACACCGGTATTACGCATCAGGTAATGCAGTAACGCGAATTCTTTCGTGGTCAGGTCAATGCGCTGACCGTCCCTGAATGCCCTGTGCCGGCTCTGATCAAGCTCCAGGTCAGCGACGCGAATGACCTCTACGGATGCAGGGTGATCTGACCTGCGCATCAAGGCGCGAACCCGGGCCAGCAGCTCAGGGAACTCAAATGGCTTGATCAGGTAGTCATCTGCTCCGTTCTCCAGCCCCCGGACCTTATCCGCCAGCCGGCTTCTCGCCGTCAGCATCATGATACGGGAAGGGCAGTTTTTACGACGCAACAACTCAAGGACCTGCCAACCGTCCATCTCTGGCAGATTTATATCCAGGATAATCAGCTCATATTCGTGCTGCTTAGGGAAACTCTGAAAAAGACTTTCTGATTTGGCAAAATACCGCGACCCCACCCACCGAGTTTCCCGATGAAGCAGATGACCTTCGCCGACGCCGAGTACGCTGGCAAGCGCAAGCAAACCCGCAAGGAG
>ENA-OOOW01000033-OOOW01000033.1-human-oral-metagenome-genome-assembly--contig:-NODE-33-length-8397-cov-4.160097_pt1 | contig 8397 bp, 9 predicted proteins | sample MGYA00245259_ERZ501127 | MGnify/ENA primary metagenome ERZ501127 (study PRJEB25959, sample SAMN05335039) | human oral metagenome | host: human-associated | place: USA: California | collected 2014-05-06... | reverse complement strand
GATTTGAAGAATTGCTTGAAATAGCAAAGACCAGAAAGGAAGAACTTAGCAAGTAAAAAGGCAAGGGTTAACCCCCTTGCTTTTTTATGTAATGAATGTATATGGATGATATAAGAAGAACAGAATTTTCTATTACCTATGAAGGGCATAATGCTAATAAAATAGGTAATATAGAAAGTTTTTCGTATACTGATGAGTCGGGCGGTAATTCTGATGCAATTAGCCTTGTTGTAGATAATATAGATAAAAGATGGCAAAATGGCTGGCTACCTAAAATGAACGATAAAATACAAGTCCAAATAACTAAGTATAAAGGTGGAGCAGCTGCTTTTAATTGTGGCGAGTTTGTAGTTGATGATTTTTCAATAAGTTCTAAGCCTTTAACATGTACTATAAATGCAACAAGTACGCCAATTAATGACGGATTTAGAGTTCAGACTAAAAGTAAGACTTGGCAATCAGTAACCGTTAAGCAGATTGCCACGGAAATAGCAACTGCTGCCGGAATACCCTTGGAGTTTGATGGTGATGACAGTAAAGTTATTGAAAAGATAGAGCAAAGCAATGAAACGGATGCCGCTTTTCTTTCCAAAGTGGCAGGTGATTATTCGCTTAAGATGAAGGTATATTCATCAAAAATAATTATATATAGTGAAGATAAGTATGAGGATAAGGCTACGGTTTATAGTATAAATCCGTCCATGTGTTCAGACTGGGAATATACCTCGTCCGTAGTCGGTACCTATACCGGTGCTGTATTCTCTTATACAAATGCAAAGAAGAATGAAACATATACGGTTAATGTCGGTACTGATGAAAGGCTCTTGTATATCAATGAAACAGCAGAGAATGCAGCGGATGCGGAAAGTAAAGCACTTGCAAAAGTAAATGAAGCAAATCGGGGGCTTATAACAATGAAAATAAATCTGAAAGAGCCTTTGTTTGTTGCTGCGACTTCTAATGTTATGCTAGTAGATTTTAGCGGCACCGTGGATGGGAAGTACTTTGTTAACAAGGTAGATCATACTATAGACAGTAACGGCTATAAGGTCAGTTTAGAACTTAGGAAGATAATTCAAAAAATCGGAAAGCCGGGAGAAGAAGGCAAGGGAGATGATAAAAAAGTGGAAGGTACCGCAGGTGCAAAAGGAAGCTACACAGTTAAAAAGAATGACAATCTTTGGAATATAGCTCGAAAGTTTTATGGAGGAAAAGGTGAATTGTATAAGAAAATCTATGAAGCTAACAAAGAGCTTATAGAAGAAGTGGCAAGATCTCATGGAAAAACATCGTCTAGCAACGGACACTGGATTTGGGAAGGTACCGTGCTAAATATCCCGGAATAAGGAGATAATATGGCAGATATAATACGAGTCGGAAGAGTGTCAAGTATAGATTATGTAAAAGGCATGATATCGGTATTTTATGAAGATAAAACAGCTGCGGTTACTGCCATAATGCCGACTTTGGCAAATGGTGAATACAGGATGCCCGGTATTGGTGAAATGGTAGTCGTGGCTCATTTATCTAATGGAACAAGTGAAGGTATTGTATTAGGTACTATATGGAATGATATACAGGTGCAAAGTTTATACTTGAACCTTCAGAACCGCTACTGTCTTCAAGCTTACTCAAACTTGTTTCAGCTCTTGACCTTCCGTCAAAAACTCCTAACAGTTCACCTGTTTTCTTCCACAAATCAATACTTCTCTGAGAACCATCAATCGGTATAGCTGCTTCCGGACCATCTTCCGCAAAGGTTGCCAAGGTAGGATTTTGAATTATTCCACCTGTAGCAAATCCCGGAAGTCCCTTATTATTCAGCTTATTAAATTCCTTGTTAATAGCATCCGCCCTACCCTGGGCACTCAAAACATTTCTTACAGCTGAATTATCAACTGAATTAGTAGCAGTTTTTAAATTAAGCATGGCTGTAACGTTAAAAGGCGTTGAAAAAGCATTATCTATAATACCCTGCATAGCTGTTCGAACTTCTCTTGAGACACTTTGATTAGCTTTAGCTGCAACACTTATAGCATCAAAAGCTGTTCCCATATAACTTTCTGCCAGCTCCATCATTTCAGCAGCTAATTCAGGGTCTGAAACGCCCTTGGATATTTCTTGCTGTATAAGATACCACATGGCAGTCTTATCACCAGCCATAGCACCAATAGTCGCACTATCTGATAATCCCTTAGCTATTTCTGCCGGTATCTCCTTGCCCATATCTATATAATTTTCCTTAGTATCCGCAAGCTCTTTATAAAAACCATCTTGCATCTTATCCCAAAAGGTAGACATTGCTTGAGTAGTTTCATTGTCATATAAAAACATCCCCTGCATTACTTCGCCAAAATCACCACGATAACTCGCCACAGCTTCCTGCATTTGTTGGTAGTAAGCACCAACTTCGGAAGAATAGTTTTCTAAAACTGCATTATTGATATACTCGTTTCTTTCAGCTCTCGTTAGCGCCATCTTCTCTCTGTAAGATTCATATATCGCATTACTCTGCTCTTCAAGCTGTTTTTGAGTAATAGTTCCTTCCTCTAACTGACTATGTAAAGAAGCAATTAGATTAGTTACAACTTCTCGCGCCTGCTCGTCTCTTTCAGCAATGAAATTATCTGTTTGCTTCATTACGTCCAGTAAAGAATCCGGAGTTAATTCTGACAAGTTGGTAGCCATATCAAGCTTTGCACTGTACTCCGACGCCGCAAGCTTGTCTTGTATCTCAGCCATTTGTCTTTGAAACTTCGCTATCTCCTCAGCTTCATGGACCTCCAAGATGCCATCACTAAAAGCATCATTAACAGCTTGATTCAATCGTTGTCCTGCTTCTGTTAATTCGTTGTAATTATTATTATAAAAGTTATCGAACTGACTTTTTATTTCACTCTTAGAGCTCTCATCACTTATTAAGAAGTCAATGCCTAAATTCATTGCATTATGCTCACTAATAAGTGCGTCCTGCGCATTTGCTATAAAACTTGAAACTGAATCTAAGTACTCCTGCTTATCCCTATTGTTAAGGTCTATACCTATACTTACTTTCCAATTTAATTTATCAAGTTTGGTAGCTGAACTATTAAACTCATTAATAAAACTTTTTGTTTCATCAAATGCAGCCATGGCTGTGTCTAATGCGTCAAAGTTCCATTATCAACTATATGCCTTGCTACTTCATCTACTTCTTTTAAACTTAAAGACAGATTTCCAAAATGCTTGTCAAGACTCCTCTTGCCTATTTCTGCTTGTGAAGCTTTGTAAGCATGAGTAAGCGCTGCTATCGCACCTACTGCCAAGGTGGCACCTACAACAACCCCTGTAACAGGATTAGTGAATGCTGCACCTATTGACATAATACTTTGTGCAAACTTAAAACCTGTGCTTGCAACTTTGTATGTCATCATGGCACTGCCTATTCCAATCAAGACAGATGATATAGCTGTGGGGTTAGCCAAACACCATGCCCCTAAATCAAGTAGCGGCTTTGCAAAGTTCAAAACCGCTTCACCTGTTTCTAGTAGTATTCTTCTTGCTGTGGGAAGCCCTGTAACAATCACATTGGATATATCTTTTATGACTCCGCTGCTTTTAAACCATTGTGTTGTTTGCTGCACTATCTCCGTAAAGCCTTGAGTAGCCTCTCGCATAACAGGCTTTAAGTCCTCATAAATCTTTATACCTGCACCCTCCAAGGCACTACCGGCAAGCGTTATATCTCCTGCCAAATTGTTAAGCCTTGTGTCTGCCATTCGTTCAGCTGCACCATTTGCATTTTCTATTGAATTATAAAGCTTTTGATAGTCTGCATCTGATGCCTGAACTATAGCAAGCAATCCAGACATGGCAGTTGTTCCCGCAATCTGTTCAGCGTTCCAGGCTGCTTCCTGTTCACTCATCCCTGCAAAAGCCACTCGCATGTCGTCGATAATAGACTTAAAAGATCTCATATTTCCATCCGCATCCGCTGTAGCAATTGTTATATCCCCTATTGCTTTAGAAGATATTTCAATCCCCTGCGAGGTTCGATTCATAATCTTTCTAAGAGCCGTACCGGCTTGACTTGCTTTAATACCGGAATTTGCCATTAGACCGATAGCTGTTGCAGTATCCTCTATGCTGTACCCTAAAGCACCTGCCACGGGTGCCACATACTTAAAAGTTTCACCCATCATGCTGACATTTGTATTTGCGTTAGAAGAGGCAGCGGCTAACACATCCGCAAAGTGCGTACTGTCTTCAGCACTAAGCTTGAAAGCCGTAAGTGCATCAGTAACTATATCAGAAACAGAACCTAGTTCCTCCCCCGACGCTGCTGCAAGGTTCATGATACCTTCAACACCGCTTAGCATGTCTTGAGTCTTCCAACCAGCCATAGCCATATACTCCATAGCTTTACCTGCCTCAGTAGCTGAAAAGACGGTATTTATACCCATCTCTTTTGCTTTATCACTTAATAGTTGCATATCTTGAGTACTTGCGGTTGATATAGCCTGAACTGTTGACATCTGTTTTTCAAACTCCATACCACTTTTAGTAGAAGCCACAACAACCGCACCTGTCGCAAGGGCAGCAGCTTTAGCAGCAATCGCTACAGCATCAAATACTTTCTTTGCCGTTCGCTCAACCGCTGCAAACCCTTTGTCCATATCAGCAAAGCCTGCACTAAATTGCGATCTCATTGCCATATTTGCCTTTACCGCCGCCTGCTGCATAGTCGCAAGCTCTTTTTTAGTCATTCCGGTAGCTGCTCTTAGAGATGCGTCTGCCTTACCAGCTATTTTAATAGCCATTTCATATTCTTTTCTGTTTGCCAAGGTCAAGCACCTCCTCTACAACTTCATTGATGTCAAAAATAGACAGGTTCAACCAAAAGTCGTAACCTGTCTTTAATTCCATTGCTAACTTTAAGCATATTCTTCTATATGTCTTACCGTCCGTTACCCTTAATCCCTTGAGTAGAAAAAACCGGACACAAGGTTCTTAAGCCTTACAGCCTCTCTTGCAGGCAAATTATAGAAGAACTCTATAGGCTTGCCCGTTACTCTATGAGCGATAAGACAAGCATAATTCATTGATAACTCAGGAGTACTTGTCAACTCCCCGCTTCTGCTTATCACCTTTTGAGCTTCGATCATATCTGCTGCTTTTACATCCTCGAGACCTGAAAGATCTATACTTTCATAACTTTCACCCTCATACAAATAAGGTTTATAAAAATTAATTGTGTAATTTTTATCGTTATCCATAAGTTCAATATCTGCACTTTCTGCCATATCTAAAGCCTTTTTCTTTTCACTCATAATTATGTCAAACTCCTTACTTTATTCATTACATCTACCCCATTCACAACAAATTTTGAATTAAATTTATCATGCTCAAGCTTTACCTTGCCGTCAACCTCTATCAGTATATAACTAACAGACAGTGTAACTGAAGAATTCATTGCATCAGCCACTTTAATTGACCCCGGTGAAAACGACTTAAGATAACCTCTTACAACTACTCTCATACCCAAATAACTAATCGCTCCTGTACTTGTATCAGTTACTTGAATTGAACCTCTTAGTGATAGATTTACCTGTTCTTTAGGATCCATAACAGCAAACATATCATCAGTTAAAGTCCTAAAGGGAACTTGAAAATCCATATTTTCTAAAAAACCAACAATCGGCACATCAATCGATCCCGCAATACCAGCTCCAGTGATTGATGTTGTCATGGTACTAAAATCAGGTAGTGTAACTTCATCTGCTACACCTATAAGTTTTTGCCCATTTTTATAAACATTAAAACCATTTATCGTTGTCGGATAGCCTTTTTCCATTATTCGCCACCTCCTATTGCACTTTCAATCATTCTAGGATCGAATGAGAATGTATTTTCTATATACTGACCTGGTGTGTAAGGTGCTATTTTTTCTTTGAATTTAATTTCTCCGGCAAGTATCTGACTAACCGGATTGTCCTCCGGATCAAATTCAAATCTAGCACCTGCAAGCTTATCATCAGCCACTAAAGCATTTCCTGTAATATTTTCATTATCAATAAAAGACTCAACCATCTTGTAATTCGCCGGCTCATCAACTCTATCAAGGAACCTTGTTATAAACCCGTTTTCATACCAGTTAAACATTCTGCGAACACTTATCCATCTGTCCTTTGGATCAACAGTGCTCGGATATGCTGCCGTCTCATTCCCCCACAGCCTCAAGCCCACTTGATTTATAATAGTAACCACACCTTCAGCATTAATTGCGTTGCCTTCAATTTCATCAAACATAACTTCTGTACCATCTGCAAGGCACGCACTATCAATAGCAACTACCTTGTTAGATATTGATCTGACAGGGACATCACTATTATCAATGTCAAGCCTAGCACACAAAGTACCTGCAACTGCTGATAAAGCAACTACTTTACCTCGTGTTTTTGCAGCAGGATACAAGCAGATAGCGTACTTAGAAGTAACCCCCATTTGCTCTTTAGCCCTACCAACATCAGTGTACTTAGAAGCTGTCACAGTAGATATGTCTATCAAACACATACATCTGAATTTACCATTTACCTTCTCACATTTGCCTTGCAATGCAGCTGCCACTATCTTATCATGTGACCAACCCGGAGCAAGTAATAGTCCCGGAACAATTCCAAAAGTAGGAAATACTCTTCTTACAAGCTCAATACCTGTTTCTTTTCCATGAACTGCATCATAACCGCCTACAATATCCGCAACTGTAACAGCTGCCGGATTTATCTTATCTGCTGTTATCTTAAGTTCTGTACTGCTGTCATGAGCTGATCCTGGGATTAAAGTAATAACTACTGTGCCATCTTCTTTGAAAAATGCTAAATAATCAGTATTATTTGCTAATGTATTACTTCCGGATTTCACTACTAAAGTATTCAAGTAATACATCCTTTTCATTCAGCTCAGCTTTTTATTTACAACATTTACAGTCTTTTCCGACATAGACACCTTATGCTTTACCGGATCTAACACATTTATAAAAACAACCGGAGCAACCCCTAACACTCTAAAACTCATGTGCATTGTCTGACATAAAGTATAGTCCTTATAGTTATCTGAAAATCCCAACTCATTCTTTGCACCATCAAAATCCCTACAAAGAATAAGTTTATTTGTTATATTTCTCGGATTTTTAGCAAGATTGACAGGTGCCGTTCCGATTACTACCTGAAGCCCCGCATATCCCATAGCAGGCTGTTCAAGTTGCGTATCAGTTTCAAACACCCTTATCCCATGCTTATATTCTGCCATTTTCTAACTCCTCCTCTATTTTTTTGTATAACAAAGATAAAGCACTTGTCGGATTCCTCAGCTCAGCAAGTGCTTGTGAATATTCTGAAAGCGGCTTTATCATTGTCGCTAATGTCGGCAATGTGTCGCATTTATTTTTTAATACTTCTGTTATCCCGTTATTAAATACTGTATTTGCTACTACAATATTCTGTATCGTGGGACCCACATATACAACTGACTCTTTTTCTAAACTTCTAGCCACCTGTATAGTAGTCGTTTCTTCCTGCATGACATCTTCAGGTTTTATATCTTTTTCTAAAGGTTCTTTCTTACTCATTAAGTAAACCTGTCCTCTCTTTGTATTTGTCTGGCTTTCCAAGTAGTATCCATACCACCGAAAGCATAATGATAAGGCGACTCATCATCAATCCCCCAATCTATGTCGCTTGCAAGTGCAAAATGCTTTGTATGCGGTCTTTCTATAAGCCTTTGTTTTATTCTCTGCATACAAGTAAGCAAATCTTTGTTAGCACTTCCAGACTTGCTTAAATTTTTAACCCCTATAAGAATTAATACTCTCACACTTTCAGGATTATTGGCACGTCCATCAAATGAAGTTCTTCCACTTAAAATTCTTACAACGGCATAAGGCACAGGCACATTATCTGTATCCGTTGCCTTTAGTGGTATATCCTGGGCATAAACCTGCATCAAGACCTTATTTCCTTCTTTGTTTTCAAAATACAGATCTTTAACTTCTTCTTTGATCACTTCTATAAGCTCATCTTGTAAAGCTGAAGGTGTTAATCCGTCCATTAGCTCGCCCCCTTTGCTTCAAGTAATTTAGCAACTTCTTTTGATAGGTTTTCTTGAAGTAGTGTATTTACTTCACCTTCAACTTTAAGAAAGCCATGTTCACCACTAAGCATTGATGGGATAGAAACAGAATATAGCGATTTTAAACGTTGGCTATGTTTAGTAATTCGACCACTTTTACTCCTTCTTGTTGCTATCATACCGCCGCTATCTCTTTGAACTACCGCTGTATGCCCACTACTAAAAGTAGTTATAAATGCCTTGATATCTCCCTTTATTAGCTTTTCAAGTTTGCTTGATTTAAGAACTATC
>ENA-OOOW01000031-OOOW01000031.1-human-oral-metagenome-genome-assembly--contig:-NODE-31-length-8608-cov-6.674095_pt1 | contig 8608 bp, 10 predicted proteins | sample MGYA00245259_ERZ501127 | MGnify/ENA primary metagenome ERZ501127 (study PRJEB25959, sample SAMN05335039) | human oral metagenome | host: human-associated | place: USA: California | collected 2014-05-06... | reverse complement strand
GGCAGCGTTCGCGAAAGGTGCAGCCTGAGGGCAGGGCGGCAAGGTTGGGCACTTGGCCGGGGATGGTCAGCAGGTCGTCGCCGGGTTTCACCTGTTCCGGCAAGCCGCTGAGTAACCCTTGGGTGTAGGGATGGCGCGGGTCGCTCATCACCTGGGCGGTGGGGCCTTCTTCCACCACGGCGCCGGTGTACATCACATACACCCGGTCGCAGAACTGCGAGACCACAGCCATGTCGTGGGTGATCAGCAGGATCGCGGTGCCGCGTTCCCGGGCTTTTTCCCGCAGCAGCAACAGCACCTGGCGTTGCACGGTGACGTCGAGGGCAGTGGTGGGCTCGTCGGCGATCAGCAACTGAGGGTCGCAGGAAAATGCCAGGGCGATCATCACCCGCTGGCGCATGCCGCCGGAGAGTTCGAAGGGGTAGCTGTCGAGCACTTGCTCGGGGTCGGCGATGTGCATGTCCCGCAGCAGGGCGATGGCCTTGGCACGGGCGGCGGCCTTGCTCAGGCGCTGGTGGTGGATGATCACATCGAGCATCTGCCGGCCAATGCGCCGGGTCGGGTTCAGCGCGGTCATCGGCTCCTGGAAGATCATCGCCGCGTCACGCCCGCGGATCTGCAGCAGCTCCTTCTCGCTGGCACCGAGCATGTCGCGGCCGAGCATCTGCAAGCTGCCGGCGGTGATCCGGTAACTGCGCTCCGGCAGCAGGCGCAGGCTGAGCATCGCGGTCACGGATTTGCCGGAGCCGGATTCACCCACTACGCCGACGACTTCGCCGGGGTTGACGTGCAACGACACGCCGTTGAGTGCCTGGACGTTGTTGCGGTAAGCCGGGAATTCCAGGCTCAGGTTGTCGATGGCAAGCACTGCCGGACTGGACATGGTCATTTCCCCTGTTGCCGTGGGTCGAGCAGGTCACGAACACCGTCACCCAGCAGGTTGAAGCCGGTCGCGGTGACCAGGATCGCCAGCCCCGGAAAGGTCGAGTACCACCAGTTGTCGAGAATGAAATTGCGCCCGGTGGCAACCATCGCGCCCCATTCGGCGGTGGGCTGTTGTGCACCCAGGCCGATGAAACCCAGGGCCGAGGCCATCAGGATCGCGCTGCCGATGTCCAGGCTCAGTTGCACCAGCAACGGCGGCATCGCATTGCGGCCCACGTGCCACGACACGATGTGCCAGCGCCCGGCGCCGAAGGTCTGGGACGCCTTGACGTAGCCCATCTGCCGAATACTCAGGGCCTGGCCCCGGGCCAGGGCGCACGTAGAACGGGATGCGCACCACGGTGATTGCCAGCATCGCATTGAACAGGCTCGGGCCCAGTGCGGCGGCCAGGGCCATGATCAGCACCAGGGACGGCACCGACAGCATGATGTCCATCAGGCGCATGATCAGGCTGTCGAAACGCCCGCCGATGATCCCCGACAGGCAGCCCAGCAGCCCGCCCACCAGGCAGGACGAAAACGCCACGAACAGGCCCACGCCCACCGACTGGCGGCTGCCGTACAGCACCCGGCTGAACAGGTCGCGGCCGACTTCATCGGTGCCGAACCAATGTTCGGCGGAGGGCTCGGCCAGGCGTTGCGCCAGGTTCAAGGCATTGGGGTCATGGCTCGCCAACCAGGGGGCGAAGGCCATGCAGATCAGCACGATCAAGGTGATGGTCAGGCCGGCGATGGTCAGCGGGCTGCGGCGTATTTGATAGCCCAGGTACTCCATTCGCGCACGCCAGGTGGGGCGCTGTTCCAGGGGCACCGGTACGGGCATGGTCAGGGGAGCGGTCATCTCAATTCACCTCGCCGATGCGCGGGTCGACCACCCGGTAGAGCAGGTCGATCAGCATGTTCAGCAGTACATAAATAAACGACACCAGGATCGCGAAGCCCATCACCGCCGGGAAATCCAGGGACTGGATCGACTTCACCACATAGGCACCCATGCCCGGCCAGGCGAACACGGTTTCGGTCAGCACCGCGCCGTACAGCAGGTCGCCGAGGGTCAGGCCGAGCACGGTGATCGACGGGATCAGCGCGTTGGGCAAGGCGTGGCGCAGGATCACCGCCCAGCGCGACAGGCCGTAGGCGCGGGCGGTACGGATGTAGTCCTCGCCCAACTGGTCGAGCATCGCCGAACGAATCTGCCGGGCGACCACGCCGAGGTTGACGAAACCCAGGGTGACGGCGGGCAGGATCAGGTGTTCCAGGGCATTCAGGAACAGCGGGATATCGCCGGCCAGCAGCGAGTCGATCAGGTAGAACCCGGTGATGGTGCGCGGTGGTTCGAGGCCTTCATCCAGCCGCCCGCTGCCGGGCAGCCAGCCGAGCTGGCCGTAGAACAACACGATCAGGCCCAGGCCGAGCCAGAAGGCCGGCGTGGAAATGCCGGTAACCGCCAGCGTTCGGGCGATCTGGTCGATGGCGCGGTTGTGATACACCGCTGACAGCACCCCCAGCGGTACGCCCACCAGTACCGAGAGCAGCAGGGCGGCGACCGCCAGTTCGAGGGTCGCGGGGAAGAACGCTTTCAGGTCTTCCAGCACCGGGCGGCTGGTGCGGATCGAGGTGCCGAGGTCGCCGTGCAGCAAGTCGCTCATGTAGCGGCCGTATTGCTGGTACAGCGGCAGGTCGAGGCCCAGTTGATGGCGGATGTTCTCGACAATGGCGTCGCTGGCCCGGTCGCCGGCAATCAGGCGCGCCGGGTCACCCGGGATCAGGTGGGAGATGCAAAAGGTAATCAGCGAAACGCCGACGACGACCAGGATCAGGCCGAACAGGCGTTTGCGCAACATATTCAGGAAGGCCATGAGGGCTCCTCGGTAACGCGAGACATTTGGATCAGGATACAGCCTGGAAAACACAGCAGGTCCAGTGTGGGAGCGGGCTTGCTCGCGAATACGGTGGGTCAGTCATACATCGGGTAACTGATACACCGCTTTCGCGAGCAAGCCCGCTCCCACATTTGATCGCGTGTTACTTACTGATCTCAGCCACGTTGAACACCTGCTCCAGCATCGGATGGAACACATAACCCTTCACCGAATCACGCATCGGCAGGGTGTAGTTCTTCTGATAGAGGTAGGCGTATACGCTGTCCTTGAGCACGATCTTCTGGGCTTCCTGATACAGCTCGGTGCGCTTGGCCGTGTCGTTGTTGGCCGCCGCATCGCGAATCAGCTTGTCCACCACCGGGTTGCTGTAGAACGAACGGTTGCCCGGCAGGCCTTGCAGGGAGGAGTCGAACCAGAAGTTCATGTACATGTAGGGGTCGGAGAAGTCCGGTGCCCACGAGCCGATGGACACGTCGAAGTCACCCTTGCCCAGGCGCTCGCGCATGGTGGCGTTGGCCAGTTTTTCCATCTTCAGGTTGATCCCCAGCGGCGCCAGGCTGGCTTGCAGGGTCAGGCCGATGGATTCCCAGTCCGGGTCCTTGTCGGAGTACATGTAGTTCAGGTTGGTGATTTTTTCCGGGAGTTTCTTCAGGTTCGCGCCCGCGCTGTCCAGGTCCTGTTTCATCAAGGGCAGGCTCGGGTCATTGGCCCACATGCCGGCAGGAATCGGCCCGTTCATCAACTTGGCCTGGCCCTTGAGGATGCCGTCGACAATGCCTTTGTAGTCCACCGCATCAACGATCGCCTGGCGCGCATTCTGGTTGTTCAGCGGGGCTTTCTGGTTGTTCAGGTACAGGTAGGTCACCCGCAGCGACGGGAACTCCTTGATCACCACGTCTTTCTTTTTGGCCAGGTTGGTGAGCTGGTCCTGGGGCATGTCTTCGGCGATGTCCAGGTCACCGCGTTCCAGTTGCAGGCGGCGTACCGAGGCTTCGCTGATGATCTTGATCACCACCTTGTTCAGCGCGGGCTTGGTGCCGGCGTAGTAGGTGTTGGGTTCCAGGGTCAGGCTCTGGCCTTTCTGCCAGTTGCTCAGGCGAAAGGCGCCGGAGCCGGCGGTGTGGGTGGAGAGGTAGGCGTTGACGTCGCCCTGTTTCACCACGTCCGGGTTGATGATGCCTGCGCCGTTATGGGCGAGGGTGTAAAGGAAGGGCGCGTAGGGCTTGGCCAGGGTGAAGCGCACGGTGAGCGGGTCGACCACGGTGACTTTCATGTCATCCGGGAACGCGCCCGACGGGCCTTGCTTGAGCTGCATCACGCGGTCGAAGGAGAACTTCACCGCATTGGCGTCGACCTCGGCGCCATCATCGAACTTGTTGCCGGGCTTGAGTTTGAAGTCCCACACCAGACCGTCGGCCGAGGTGGTCCAGCTGTCGGCCAGGTCGCCCTTGACCTCGGTGCTGCCCTTGCCGTTTTCGACTTTGTAGGCCACCAGCTTCTGGTACGCCGGGTACGTCACCGCCCAATCGTTGTTGTCGATGGTCACGGCCGGGTCGAGGGTTTGCGGGTCGGCGGCCTTGCCGATCATCAGGGTGTCTTTGGGGGCGGCGGCACTTGCCGATTGCCACGCGCCCAGGCTCAGGGCGGCGCACAGCAGGGAGAGTGCGAGGGTCTTGCGGTTGCTTGGGGTCATGCCGGTTTCCTTGATTATTTAGAGGAAAAAGCGGGTTGGTTTATTTTTATGAAATCTATAACCGGGCAGTTGGAGCTAAAGGGTGCTGCTAATTATTGTGATGGTACGGTCCTTGGGATCAGTATGACTCCTCAATTAGTGGGAAAAGTTCGGCATCCGGCAATTCGTAATGCCACCACTCGGTGGCAATCGCCTTGAAGCCGGCGCCAAGCATGATGCCCAGCAACAGCAGGCGGTTGCGCTGCACCTGCGGCGGCAGGTCGGGGTAGAACTGGTGGGACTTGGGCTCCATGGCATCAAACGCCGTGCCCATGTCCAGGGGGGTGCCGTGTTCATCAATCAGTGTCAGGTCGACGGCCACGCCGCGGGTGTGGTGCGAGCCCAGGCGCGGGTCGCGCACGTAGTCCGGGTTGGGCAGGGCCTGCCACAGCAGTTGCTGGGCGTAGGCAGGGCGATAGGCGTCGTAGATCAGCAGGGTCATGCCGGCGTGGCGTGCCAACAGGCTCGCCTTGCGCAAGCAGGCCGCCGCTTCGGCGTGCAGCAGGCAGCGGGTGTTGCGGTAGATCACGGTGCCTGCCAGGTTGTCGGCACTGGCGTAGATCAGGTCGACCTGTACCGGGTATTCCGGTGGGGCGATTTCTACCAATGGGCTGGTATTCACTCAAAGATTTCCTTTCCAGGGTCAGGATTCGAACTGGCCGAAGGCCTGTTGCAGGGCGCGGTTTTTTGCCAGGCGTGCATCCAGTCGCTCGCCGTAGCGGTCAGCGACGGCAGACACCATCAGGTTGAACAGGCACGTCAGGGGCGCCATGGAGTCCCAGAACTGGCCGACATCGGTTTTCAGTTGCAGCAGGTCCAGGTCGTAGTCCCGGGCCCAGGGGCATTGCAAGTCAGTGATCAGCGCCAAGGGTAGACCCTGGGCATTCGCGGTCTCGCAGAACGTGGGCGTGATGCTGGAATAGGCGCGGAAGTCCGCTGTGATGGCGTAGGGTTTTTCAAAGCCGGAGTTCAGGGTCTCGGCGTAGATCCCCGACAGGCCATCGACGTAATAGACCTTGGGGCGAATGTATTCCAGGTGACTGTGGAACGCATTGAGGATGCCCCGGGTGGACTGGATACCGAGGATGAACACGGCGTCGGCGTCCACGATGTGCTGCACGATGTCGGCGAAACCCTGGCTGCGGGCCAGGCCGTACACATGCTGGATGGCTTCGATCTCGCGGCCACGGTGTTGAGGATGAAGTCCAGGGAGTTGGCAACCTTGGCCATTTCGTCCGCGTTCTTCGACACCACCACTTCATCGGCCCCCAGTCGCAGGCCGTCTTCGCGCTTGTTCGGCGAGGTGGTGAACAGCACCACGTAGGCGCCCATGGCATGAGCGATTTTCACCGCCATATGGCCCAGGCCACCGAGGCCGACAACGCCGACGCGCTTGCCCGGCCCGACGTTCCAGTGGTGCAGCGGTGAGTAGGTGGTGATGCCTGCACACAGCAGCGGCGCGACCGCCGCCAGGTTGCTCTCGTCGTGGGAGATGCGCAGGACGAACTTCTCCTTGACCACGATATTGTCCGAGTAGCCGCCGAAGGTGTTTTCGCCGCCAAAAGCCGGGCCGTTGTAGGTGCCGGTGAAGCCGTTTTCGCAATACTGCTCCTCGCCCTCGGCGCAGGATTCGCAGTGCTGGCAGCTGTCGACCATGCAGCCGACACCGGCCAAATCGCCCACCTTGAACTTGCTGACATTGGCGCCCACGGCGGTCACTCGGCCAACGATTTCATGGCCCGGTACCGACGGGTACAGGGTGTTTTTCCATTCGTTGCGTACGGTGTGCAGGTCCGAGTGGCAGACGCCGCAATAGAGGATGTCGATCTGCACATCATCGGCCCCGGGGGCGCGACGTTCGAACGTGAAGGGTTTGAGGGAATCCTTGGAGTCACGAGCGGCGTAGCTGTAAGTCTTGGCCATTTCGTTCACCTGTTTGTTCAGACGGTAGAAAGCAGTTGACCAGCATAGACGCTGAACCGTTCAACCGAGCACAGGCATACAAGTCCCTCGTCAGATTCTGCGCCTATAGTATTGGCTGCCCTCTCACCCAAGGAGTTTTGCCATGAGCACCCTACGCACACAAGACGGTACCGAGCTCTACTACAAGGACTGGGGCACCGGCAAACCGGTGCTGTTCAGCCACGGCTGGCCGCTGGATGCCGATATGTGGGAATACCAGATGGAGTACCTGAGCAGCCGCGGCTACCGCACCATCGCGTTCGACCGCCGTGGTTTTGGCCGCTCGGACCAGCCCTGGACCGGTAACGACTACGACACCTTTGCCGACGATATCGCCCAGTTGATCAACCATCTGGATCTGCAGGACGTGACCCTGGTGGGCTTCTCCATGGGCGGCGGCGATGTCAGCCGCTATATCGCCCGCCATGGCAGCGCGCGCGTGGCCGGGCTGGTGTTGCTGGGGGCGGTGACGCCGCTGTTCGGGCAAAAGCCGGATTACCCGCAAGGTGTCGAGATGGCAGCGTTTGACGGGTTCAAGGCCGCGCTGCTGAAGGATCGCGCGCAGTTCCTGGCAGACTTCAATACGCCGTTCTATGGCATCAACAAGGGCCAACAGGTCTCCAGCGGTGTATTGACTCAAACACTGAACATCGCCCTGCTCGCCTCGCTCAAGGCGACGGTGGATTGCGTCACCGCGTTCTCGGAAACCGATTTCCGCCCGGACATGGCCAGGATCGACGTGCCGACCCTGGTTATCCACGGTGATGGCGACCAGATCGTGCCGTTCGAAACTACCGGCAAGGTCGCCGCGCAGATGATCAAAGGCGCGCAGTTGAAGGTGTACAAGGATGCCCCCCATGGTTTTGCGGTGACCCACCAGCAAGCCTTGAACGAAGATCTGCTGGCCTTCCTGCAACGCTGAGCCGATTGCGTTCTCCTGCGACGGCTTATTTCTGGCCGGGCTGACACCCGGCCTTTTCAGGCAGTCGTACTATTCCCCGGTGCCGGCAAACCCCGCTACGATCTCGTCGATCACCACCCGCACCCGGGCGGTATGCCGCAGGTCGGCATGGGTCACCAGCCACACATCGTAGGGCAACGGCCGCGTACGGTCCGCCCACAGCCGCACCAGGCCGTCGCGTTCGCCGGAAACTATCGGAACCTCACCGATACCGATCCCTGCGGCGATGGAGCGGCGTACCAACAGGCTTGAACTCAAGGCCGCAACAATACGTCCGCGTCCCAGCGGCTCGCTGACCAGGGTCAGGTCCTTCTGGCTTTGCAGGTGCGGCTGATACACCACCAGGTCGTGTCCTTCGAACAGGCTGCCCGGTTCGGGTGCGCCGTGCCGATCGATATACGCCTGCGAGGCAAACAGCCCCACGGCCAGCGGGCGATGCGCCGGGCGATCAGGTCGGGGTTGTCCGGGCGGGTATTGCGCACCGCGATATCGGCTTCGCGTTTGGCCAGGTTAAGCAACTGGGTCGAAGCGTCCATCTGCACGCGCACGTCAGGGTGCGCATCGTGCAGCCGGGCAATGGCCGGGATCAGGAAGTCGATGGCCAGGGAATCGGTGGTGGTCACCCGTACGGTGCCGGTCAGGCGGTCGTCCAGGCCCAGGACCTGACGCTCTAGGTCAAGGGCCGAGCGCTCCATGTTCTCCACCGATTGCAACGCGGCTTCACCCACGGCGGTCAGCGCATAGCCTTCGGAGGTGCGCAGGAACAACGTTGCGTTCAGGGACTTTTCCAGGGCATTGACCCGTCGCCCCACGGTGGCCTGATCCACCCCCAGCACCCGCGCGGCCCCGCGCAGTGTGGACTCGCGGCACACCGCGAGGAACACCCGCGCATCGTCCCAATTCATGGCTTTCCCCTTCGATGCATTTTTGCATCAGCGTGACGTGTAATCGCAGCATTATTGCATCACTCATCACGGCTATGCTGGGCACCAGAGAAAATACCCAGGATCGCCAGCAGGCTGAACCGCTCGGTAACGGGCGCGGTCCCAACCCATACGTTCATTGCTACAGGTGCGCTCAAATGACTCTGCCCCACGAAATGACCCTGATCGAAATCACCAGCCC
>ENA-OOOW01000028-OOOW01000028.1-human-oral-metagenome-genome-assembly--contig:-NODE-28-length-8796-cov-33.255047_pt1 | contig 8796 bp, 8 predicted proteins | sample MGYA00245259_ERZ501127 | MGnify/ENA primary metagenome ERZ501127 (study PRJEB25959, sample SAMN05335039) | human oral metagenome | host: human-associated | place: USA: California | collected 2014-05-06... | reverse complement strand
ATGCAACGAAAGAATAACAATTAGAGTAACCTAGCCGCGCTTCAGGCGATGCTGACGCACCCGTTTACGTTCATCTTAACGGCATCACTGCGTACGACGCCTGACTCAGACTTGTTTTTGGTTTTACCCCCGATAGCAGAGTTTCTTCAATCATCCAAAACTGTCCTCTCCATTTTTTCTGCCACTGCCGATTGGTATTGGTGATGAGGGAGGTTGCCAAACATACGGGACGGATTTTTAGGGAGAAACCGCGTGTTTTTTTGGATATGGCTTAATCTCTAAATCGGGGACTTTTCATTTTGGTAAGGATAATACTATGCAAAATAAAGCATCATTGTCGCCGCTCATCATCATCACGGCTCTGTTTGCCGCGTTGAGTGGGCTTTATCTGCTGGGAGGCGGCATCTGGCTAGCCAAACTCGGCGGTTCACTGTACTACATCATCGCCGGCCTGGTTTTGCTGGTTACCGCCTGGCTGCTGGTTCGCCGCCGCGCCACTGCACTGCTACTGTATGCCGTGTTTTTACTCGGCACCACAATATGGGCACTGTGGGAGGTCGGTCCGGACTTCTGGGCGTTGACGCCACGCCTGGACGTTACCTTCTTCTTCGGCCTGTGGCTGGTGTTGCCGTTCATCTATCACAAGCTGATTGCCAGCGGCAAGTTGGCCTACAGCGCACTGAGTATCGCGCTGGTGTTTACCGTCGCAGTCCTGGCCTATGCCGTATTTAACGATCCGCAAGAGATCAACGGCACCCTTGAACCGGCCCAGGTGAAGGTTGCACCTCAGGCATCAGACGCCGATTGGCCAGCCTATGGCCGTACTCAGGAAGGCACGCGTTATTCGCCACTGAGCCAGATCAATGACAAAAACGTTGGTCAGCTTAAAGAAGCCTGGACCTTCCAAACTGGCGACCTGAAAACCGCCAACGATCCAGGGGAAATCACCAACGAAGTAACCCCGATTAAAATCCGCGATACGCTCTACCTGTGTACGCCTCACCAGAAGCTGTTTGCACTGGATGCGGCCACTGGTAAACAGAAGTGGAAATTTGATCCTCAGTTGAATTTCAACCCGACCTTCCAGCACATCACCTGTCGTGGTGTTTCTTACCATGAAACTGCCGCAGCAGCAGGCTCGGCGACAGATGCCTCTCCGGCAATGTGCGCACGCCGCATTTTCCTGCCAGTGAATGATGGGCGGTTGTTTGCGCTGGATGCCGAAACCGGTAAGCCTTGTGCCGACTTCGCCAATAACGGCGAACTCAACCTGCAAAGCAATATGCCGTATGCGACGCCAGGCCATTATGAGCCGACGTCTCCGCCGGTGATCACCGACAATGTGATCGTGGTCAGCGGTGCGGTCACCGACAACTATTCCACCCGCGAGCCGTCCGGCGTGATCCGCGGATTTGACGTCAACAGCGGCAAACTGCTGTGGGCATTTGATCCGGGCGCCAAAGACCCTAACGCGATCCCAGCAGACGAGCATCACTTTATCCCGAACTCGCCTAACTCTTGGGCACCTGCTGCCTACGACGCCAAGCTGGATATTGTCTACCTGCCGATGGGCGTCGCCACACCCGATATCTGGGGCGGCAACCGTACACCGGAGATGGAGCGTTATGCTAGCGGCCTGCTGGCGCTGAATGCCACAACCGGCAAACTGGCCTGGTTCTACCAAACCGTACACCACGATCTGTGGGATATGGACGTACCGGCTCAGCCAACGCTGGCGGATATTACCGACAAGAGCGGCAATAAGGTTCCGGTAATCTACGTACCGACCAAGACCGGTAACATCTTCGTCCTGAACCGTACCAACGGCGAATTGGTCGTGCCCGCGCCAGAAAAACCGGTGCCACAAGGCCCAGCCAAAGGCGACCGTCTGTCACCGACTCAACCTTTCTCAGAGCTGACCTTCCGCCCTGAGAAAAAACTGACTGGCGCAGACATGTGGGGGGCGACCATTTACGACCAACTGGTCTGCCGCGTGATGTTCCACAGCCTGCGTTATGAAGGCACCTTCACCCCGCCTTCTGAACAAGGTACGTTGGTATTCCCAGGTAACCTTGGCATGTTCGAATGGGGCGGTTTGTCTGTCGACACCGATCGTCAGGTGGCTATTGCCAACCCTATCGCACTGCCATTTGTGTCAAAACTGATCCCTCGCGGCCCGGGTAACCCAATTGAACCGCCAGCCAACGACAAAGGCGGCAGCGGTACTGAAGCGGGTGTGCAACCACAGTATGGCGTGCCGTTCGGCGTCACACTGAATCCGTTCCTGTCGCCACTTGGCTTGCCGTGCAAACAGCCTGCCTGGGGTTACATTTCTGCTGTAGACCTGAAAACCAACGACATCGTGTGGAAAAAACGCATCGGTACCGTGCGCGACAGCTCCCCGCTGCCGTTACCGTTCAAGATGGGTATGCCGATGTTGGGTGGACCGGTTTCTACCGCGGGTAATGTGTTCTTTATTGGCGCGACCGCAGACAACTATCTGCGCGCCTTCAGCGTGACCAACGGTGAAAAGCTGTGGGAAGCGCGGTTGCCAGCCGGTGGCCAGGCAACACCAATGACCTATGAGGTTAATGGCAAGCAATACGTGGTCATTTCCGCAGGCGGTCATGGCTCATTCGGTACCAAGCTGGGTGACTATATTGTCGCTTACGCTTTGCCTGATGCAAAATAATCAGCGCCGTTGAGTTAACGTAAAAAGCACGCCGCAAGGCGTGCTTTTTTACTACGGCAGGGAAACATGCCGTATCCAGCGGTTATTCCACGGTCAATTTCACCACTGCCGACGCTTGATATTCGCCCACCGGCGCGGCACCACCACTTTTTAGATCAACGTTCAAATCAGCCTGTACTGCCGATTTTTCGACGGTGTACGTCTGCCCTTTGACGCCATCTTTTGTCCCCACCTTAAGGGCAAGGGTCAGGTCATCGGCGATATTCTCGCTACTCTCCCCCGATGCAAAGGCAAAGGTCACTTTAACAGTGGCTTTTTTATCACAGCTAATGGTGTAACGCGCATTCTTTGATTTACCCGAAACGGCGGCAGGTTTCAGTTCGCCAAAGTCGATAACATCGGGCCCACTGAGCCCACACACAGGCGGCGGTATGCCATCCCAGGGTTGGTCAGCGGTGCTCCAATCAAAATAGGAGGGATTTCCACGGGGGTGACAAGAACCATAAATGCGATATGACCCCTTAGTGGGTGACGTTGCACTGGACGGACTCGAATGCGACACTGTTCCAAGTATACTCTGCCCCTTTAATGCCCTAGCTATCCCATCAGAGCTACATGATTCGATAGCCCGAATGCTCCACTCACTCCCAGTCCTATTAACCCATGTCGTCACCCCAGACATATCTGTCCCGGCGAAATAATTGACTGTCAAACAGGCTGCAGGCTTGCAATTAAACGCCATCCCACTGCCCCATTTCGCATTTACTTGCGTCGTTTCAACAGTCACTGTTGCCGAACTCCCTGGCTCGTCATTGGGGATATTCAAGACAGCGAACGAAGCCGTGCAATAAAACCAGAGAAATAAAACCAAGATACATTTCATAAGCTTTCATCGTCATTATTAAAGTACTGGCAGAAACCATTCATTCCGGCCGACTGGTATATCCATCCCGATGGCAACGCAATCATGTCGTATCCGGCTGTTATTCCACGGTCAATTTCACCACTGCCGACGCTTGATATTCGCCCACCGGCGCGGCACCGCCACTTTTTAGATCGACGTTCAAATCAGCCTGTACTGCCGATTTTTCGACGGTGTACGTCTGCCCTTTGACGCCATCTTTTGTCCCCACCTTAAGGGCAAGGGTCAGGTCATCGGCGATCTTCTCGCTACTACTCCCCGATGCAAAGACAAAGGTCACTTTGACGGTGGCTTTTTTATCACAGCTAATGGTGTAACGCGCTTTCTTTGATTTACCCGAAACGGCGGCAGGTTTCAGTTCGCCAAAGTCGATAACATCCGGCCCGCTAAGTCCACACACCGGTGGCGGTATGCCATCCCAGGGTTGGTCGAGAGTGAACCAATTTATATTGTTAGAGCCTTTCACACATCTACCATAGATGCGATAAGATCCCTTAGCAGGCGGAGTTCTTTCGACCCAATCCACCACCAACGACCTCACTTCCCCCAGAAAACTTTTCCCCTTCAATACTCTTTCTATATCACCAGGTTCACATGCTTCGAGATAAAAACTTTCATACCCATTTTTTAAAACCCATGTCGTCTCCCCAGACGTGTCGGTCCCGGCAAAATATTCCACATGCAAACAGGAAGTTTTATGGCAGATTAACCCGCCTGCGCTATCATTATTTTTCATCTTCACTTGCGGCGACTCAACGGTCACTGTGGCCGAACTCCCTGGCTCGTCATTGGGGATATTCAAGACAGCGAACGACGCCGTGTAATAAAACCAGAGAAATAAAACCAAGATACGTTTCATAAGCTTTCATCGTCATTATTAAAGTGCTGGCAGAAACCGTTCATTCCGGCCGCCTCATTATTCATATTCCAGATTAAAGGTCGCCACCGCACTAAAGGGCCCACGCTGAATACTCTGGTGTTTACGCGCCTCCGGCTCCGCCTGCACATAAGCTTGCAGCCTTAACACATTGTCACCGCTAACCAACCCCTGTTGCCCCCAGGGTTTATTCATCGGCAGCCGTTTACCACCCGGTGTCTCCATCCCGATGGCAATGCCCGATGCCTGACTACCTGGTGACAACGCTAACAACCCCGGCAAAGCCGTATTCTCAATGCCGCTGAAGGTGACCTTCACCGTTTTTGCCAGGCTCAGATCGCACTGCGTCAGATGCAGGGCAACCCCCTGCCCATGCGTGCGGTTATTCAGATACAAAAACTTGTCGATCACCGTGCCAAAATCCAGCGTAATATGCTCCTCACCCGGTGGGATCACGCAGGGTTCTGCCACCAATGCCCCATGAAAACGCAGGTTATCTGCGGCTTGCGCCCCTGGCATAGCTAACAGGAACCCTAATGTCATTAACAAGGCAGACCGCCCGTAAAACACACTCTGGTTCACTGGTACACCGCCTGCAACGTTGCCGTCGCCTCGAATTCCCCGGCCTTTAACTTGGCGCCGGCGCGCTTGACCGGTGCTGCCATCAGCACTGGGGGCTTGTCGACACTGATAGGAACAGGCGACCCTAAGGTAAAAGGCAGGCCGTCACGGGTGAGACGAATACCCAGATCTTTGACGTTGGTGCTGACCGCCGCGTTGTCAAAACCGCTCGGTATGCCCGTCAGCACCAGCGCCATCACCAAGCCTTTGCCGCCCGGTTCGCAGGTGATGCTATAGTTCACCGGCTGCCGATAGTTCACTCCATCCACTTTGTTCACCCCCACCCGATCGCCGAAGTTAACATCGATGCGCTGTCCCTTGTTGATCAGGCATGCCGGGCGTATAACGGTCACCTTGATTTTTACCTGCTGCTCGGCGGCATGCACCGATCCAGCAAGCAACAATAGCCCCAACACCCACCCCTTCTGAGCCAGACAGCGCATGTCGCCCTTCCTAGTCATAGTTAAATCGCACGTTGATCATTGCCGAATACACCCCAGCCTGTAGCGGTGCCTGAGTGCGTTCTGGCGTCACGCTATAACTCAACACACTTTGGCCCGGCACCAGCAACAGCGGTGCCCCGCGCCCACCCAACCGCACATCCCGCCCCTGTGAATCCTTCAGTCGCAGTCCCAATCTCTGAGCGCCTTGAACCCTCACTAATTTTGGATTATTGGCGTCCATCGGCGCGGTAAAACTCACCGAGACCGCCGGCTGGTGAGGTGCCCACAGCAGGCCACCGCTGCGGTCGTCCCGGTTGTTGGCCGGGCTGCGCAAACAATCTTCCAGTCGCAGTTCTATCGCCACCGGCACACCCTGGTTCCCTACCTGTTGCAGATGGGCGCTACCCACACCACCCAAATCAATATCCTGTCTGGCAGAGGTCATCGTCAGTCTACAGGCGCTCTCAGTCAGCGCACCGCGTAAACGCAGCACCCCATGAGCACCGTCAACATTGCCTTTATCGGTGTGCCCCTGTTGCGCCGCTCTCGCTTCCGGCAATAACGCCAATAGGCTAACCAGTACCACCGGCACCATCAGTACCGCCATCAACTGCAACAACCGATAGCGCCGCTCATATCGCAGCCAATAACCCTCTTCATCACTTTTGTTCCCTTGCCGCATACCCCGCTCCTTGTTCACCACCACGATTTCAACGCGGTTTGATTGGCGTTGCCGTGCAGTGCTCGCCATTGCAGCTAAATTGCAACTGCGGGCGGCCGCCATAGTCGTTGACATAGGTCAACACCGGACTGCCGCCCAGCGCTGCTACGCCTACGTTCAATAAGCCACTGCTCTTTGGCGCCACCATCAGTGGCTCAAAATCAATGGCTCCAGGACCATTAACACTGCGACCACCGTCCACCAGCGTGACAAAATACGCGGAGGGGTTGTTAACCCGATAACGGTCGCCCTGTTTGGTCAGCGTCAGTTGTTCCTGCCAGGGTTTCGCATCGTGGGCCACAGCCAACGCCTGCGGACGGTAGAACAGCTTGATGCGCGTTTGCAGCGCCAACTGCAGGGTATTTGGCTTGTCACTTCTCGGCGGGATCTCGCGCAAGTTGAAGAAAAACAACGTCTCACGATCCTGCGTTAACAAATGGGTCGCCGGCAGCCCCTGAATTTTTATTTGGCTTCTGGCCCCGGCCTCCAGACGCTGTACCGGCGGTAACACCGTTAGCGGGCTGGTGATTTTTTGCCCTGTGCGTCTTCGATCCACCCCTGCGCCAGGTACGGTAGCTGTTTGTTCTCATTGCTGATGCCCAAGCTGGCCGACCTGTCACCGCCGTTAAACACCACTCGGGTGCGATCCAACGCAATCGCCGCCTGTGCCTGCTGAACGCCCAGCGCCACCAGCAGCACAGTCACATAGGTAAAAGTTAATTTGTTCATTACAGTCATTGTTGTTCACTCGTTATCGGGTTATTCACGCTTGCTGATATAAAACCGCCGGGGTTAGGGATAACGCTCACACGGCAACAACAGCGCACTCACGTCGTTGTGTGGAACCTGCACCGGCAGCGCCAGCTCACACTGAGCCTTTCCACCCCAACGCACCTGCATCCTTTCGTTCGGGTTCATTCCCGTCAGATAAACACTGCCGCCGTCGTTGACGATCCCTACTTCCTGCTGCTTGCTGTTGAGCACCGTGGCGCCGAACGGTGGGCTGGAACCATCGGCCAGCCTGATCACCGCCATCGCTTTATCGCCAGTGATCACAGCAAAGCGCCGGTAACCAATGGTCCCTTCGGTCAGGGTTGACTGCACAACCGATTGGGTCGCTTCGGCGTTGTCTGGCAAGGTGTTGAGATCAATACTCACCTGATTGCGGTAATAACTGCTGACGTCCGTCACGATGGCTTTGCCAAAAGCATTGGTCTTGACGATAGATCCGTAGCCACGGATCGGAATGGCCGCTACGCCGTCGGTATCCACCAGCATTCGCGCTGCGCCGTTCATGCCGCCACGGTGCAACGCCGCACCTTGCAGGGTGGCGGTTGCGCCACCGGCTAGCGAGACGCCCAACGAGGAGTAACGGCCTGCCAGATAGCTGGCATTGGCGTCGATCAGTGCCATATCCCCTTCGTGGCTGTAATAGCCGCTGGCCGTGCCGCCACTGCGTGCCACGCCGCTGCTCAGGCGGTAACTGTCGCCATTCTCCAGCCGATCGTAGTAGCCAAGGCGCTGGCTGTTGTCATAACGGCTGTAGCTGCTGTCATAGCTCAGCGTTCCGCTACCGCCCCACGGCAGCGACAACGACAAATACATACCGTCGTCATTCGCACCGTTGTATATATTCCGGTAGCCCGTCAGTGACAGATTCAGGTTGCGCAGACGGCCAAGGTCAAGGTTCTGCGCCAACGTCAGGGTATAGCTGTCGTTGGTGGGTTGATCCCAGTAGGTCTGATGGCTGTAATTGAGGTAAGCACTCAGCCCCAACTCACGGAATTGCTGGTTAAAACTCAGCGTATAACGCTCCTTGCTGCCCCCGTTGCGTCGCCCGTCCAGGCGTGCATCCAGATATTCACTCATCGACAGGTAATCTCGCTCAGAGAAGCGGTAAGCGGCGAATTGCACCTGGCTGTCAGTCTCTTCAAAACGTTTCGCATAGCTCAACCGGTAGGAGCCACCGCTCAGTCGCCCCTGTTCCGGCAACGTCGCGCGTGCCTGAGTAGCGTCGAACGACAGCGCGCCAAACATCATCAGGTCACGCCCCATTCCCAACGACAGCGCGTTATAGTCACCACTGCCCACACCGCCGCCGTATAACGACCAACCGTTATTCACCCCCCAGGAAAACTCACCGGTGGCAAACAGCGGCCCATTAGTACGATGCTGCCAATCTGACGGTCGTCCTGATGCCAGCTTATAGCGCACCTGCCCCGGCCGGGTTAGATAAGGGATAGTGGCGGTGTTCATTCGAACCTGTTGAACACTGCGTCCTGTTCTTCCACACGCACGTCCAGCTCTCCGGAAACCGCGTCGTTGATGTCCTGAATGCGAAACGGGCCCGCGGCTACCTGTGTTTCATACAACACGCGCCCCTGTTGGCTGATCACCACCTTGGCGTTAGTACGGGCCACACCAACCACTTCCGGCGCATAACCACGCAAGTTTGGCGGCAACATGTTGTCATCGCTGGCAAGACTGGCACCGGTAAAGCGCACACTGTCGAAAAGATCC
>ENA-OOOW01000026-OOOW01000026.1-human-oral-metagenome-genome-assembly--contig:-NODE-26-length-9297-cov-8.367176_pt1 | contig 9297 bp, 10 predicted proteins | sample MGYA00245259_ERZ501127 | MGnify/ENA primary metagenome ERZ501127 (study PRJEB25959, sample SAMN05335039) | human oral metagenome | host: human-associated | place: USA: California | collected 2014-05-06... | reverse complement strand
AATATGAAATGACCGAAAAAGCCCGCGCACTGGGGCCGACGATGCAGGCATTGATGCAGTGGTGGAGCGAATACGGCGACAGTGTTCCAGTGAAGCCCAACCCGCGCGGGCGCACGGCGCTCCAGCGCGAACGACAACCGCTGAAACCCTAATTGTTTTGCCCGCGCCGCCGATAACCAGGCATCCCCCCTGACTTGCAGCAATACGCTGCGGGAAACAATGCCGAACTCTCTTACCCCGATGGTGCGCAAGCTTTCCAACCGTACCAGCCTGTCGCTGACGCGTACCTCGCTGTTCAATTTCATCGCCTTGCTGACGTTGGTATTTGCAGCCGCTGCCTATTCGTTGGTTTACCTCGCCCATGACCTGGACCATTCCGAGCAGCAAGAGAGCGCGTTCTATACCCGCAAAGCGGTGCAATCCCTGGAGAAATCGCTGCGGGTCACCGTCAAGGACTACGCGTTCTGGAGCGATGCCTATAAGCACCTTCATATGACGGTGGACAGCGACTGGGCCTATAGTCGCGGCAACGTCGGGGCAACGCTGTACCAGGACTTCGGCTTCCAGGGCCTGTTTGTGGTCAACGACGTCAATCACACCGTTTACGCCGTGATTGGGGGCAAGCTGCGCAGCATTGAACTCAGCCAATGGCTCGACCAACCCCTGACCGAGATTATCGAACAGGCGCGTGCAGGCGCTGAAATGAAACGCCGGTCACGGCCTTCATCAACGTGCGTGGCAGCCCCGCGCTCGTGGCCGCTGCGGCGATCACCCCGGGCACCGACCCGACGGTCATAGCGGACGACCGGCCAGCGTCAGTGCTGATCTTCGTCGACATCCTCGACAGCGCCAAACTGACCACGATCGGCGATGACTTTGGCGTCAGCAAACTGCACGTCGCCACTGCCGATGACATCGGCCAGACCCTGGTTTTCCCCCTCGGCGATAACGGCGCCGCCGGCAGCCTGCACTGGGAGCCTGCCCGTCCCGGCCTGCGGCTGATGGGCGTAGGCTTGCCACTGTTGGGGCTGGCCGCGTTGCTGGTGTGCCTGATGACGTGGGTGATTTTGCGCCGAGCCACTGCTGCGGCCCTCGCCCTGGATGCCAGCCACGCTTCGCTGCAAGACAGCCAGAATGCCTTGGCCACCAGCGAAGCACGCTTTCGCGATGTGGTGGAGGCCAGTTCTGACTGGGTCTGGGAAATCGACGCCCAATGGCGCTTCACCTACTTGTCGGAGCGTTTCGAAAGTGTCACCGGCCTGGCGCGGCAAGCCTGGATCGGCGCCGCGATGAGCGACTTGCTGGACACCGAAGCCGGCCTGCTTTCGCAATGGCTGAACACCCCGGGCCGATGCGTGGATATCAGCGTGCAGTGCCGCTACTTCGATGCTCAGGGGCAGGAACGCACCACGCGGCTATCGGCACGGGAAATGCCCTGCGGCGGTTTTCGCGGTACGGCCACCGACGTGACTGAAGAGGACTGATCCCGATGCCCGCCACCACTTCCCGTCTTGTCTACCGTCAGCCACTGCCTGGGGACGTGCAGCGATTGTTTGCGATCTTCGGCGATTCCCAAACCAACCTCTTCAATCCCGCCGGGCCCATGCCCAGCCTGTCCGCTGCCCAACACCTGCTCGACCACTGGATCGCACAGTGGGCCACCCACGGCTATGGCTGGTGGGCGATTGCCCATCGGCAAGCCCCGGAGCACATCATCGGCTTCGGCGGTATTGCGCCGTTCAACTACCTCACGCAACCGCGCATCAACCTGGGCTATCGCTTCGCCGTGGAAGCCTGGGGGCAGGGCTATGCCACAGAGTTGGCACGCGATGCCCTGGCGCTGGCGTTTGACACCCTCGGTTTACCGGAGGTGTTCGGCCTGGTGCGGCCCGACCACGCGGCGTCGATCCGTGTGCTGGAGAAGGTCGGCATGCAGCCATTCGGTGTGCTCGATGATGTGCCCGGCAAAGCGACGAGCCGGGTGATGCGCGTTTGTTGTCCTACAACATAGCTGCGTTGACATTTTTCACCCCCGCGCGATAGCCCACAAAAGCCTCAATATTTCACATTGACAGCGAGTAGGCAGCCCGATATAAAAGCCACAGTTGTACGACGACATATGACGTTACATGTGTCCTACCTAACAAAAATAAAAAGTGATGCCATGAACTTGATCGAGCCCATCAACGCCCAGCGCGTTGGCCAAGCTGTAGGCAACTATCGCTGGACCATCTGCGCGATGCTGTTCTTCGCCACCACCGTCAATTACCTCGACCGCCAGGTGCTCAGCCTGTTGGCGCCGCAGTTGTCCACGCAATTCGGCTGGAGCAACACCGACTACGCCAACATTGCGGCGGTGTTTCAGTTTGTCTATGCGATTTCCATGCTGTTTGCCGGGCGGTTCGTCGACAAGATCGGCACCAAGGCGGCGTACGTGATCGCGATTGCGATCTGGTCCACCGGCGCCATCATGCATGCGTTCTCGGTACCGATGGGTGAGGGGATTGCTGCCGTGAGCGGGGCGATCGGTCTGGCGGTGATCCCGGTCTCCATCGCCGGCTTCATGCTGTCGCGCGCGGTATTGGCGATTGGCGAAGCGGGTAACTTTCCGATTGCGATCAAGGCCACTGCCGAGTATTTCCCAAAGAAAGAGCGCTCCCTGGCCACCGGTATTTTCAACTCGGGCGCCAACGTCGGCGCGATCCTGGCACCGATTTGCGTGCCGCTGATCGCCGGGATGTGGGGGTGGGAAGCGGCCTTTATGGTCATCGGCATGCTCGGCTTCGTCTGGGTCGCGGTGTGGGCAGCGGTCTACGAAAAGCCGGAGCAGCAAAAACGCCTGTCTGCCGAGGAGCTGGCGTACATTCGCAGCGACCAGACGGTGCAGCCATTCCCCCCGGCAATGGCGGGCGCGGTCGAGAAGAAAGTCTCATGGTTCAAGTTGCTCACCTACCGCCAGACCTGGGCGTTTGCCTTTGGCAAGTTCATGACCGACGGCGTGTGGTGGTTCTTCCTGTTCTGGTTGCCCACCTACCTGTCGGCGCAATACGGCATGAAAGGCGCCGATATCGTCATGCCGCTGGCGGTGCTGTACAGCATGACCATGGTCGGCAGCATCGGCGGCGGCTGGTTCCCCAGCTACTTCATGGCCCGTGGCGACGCGCCCTATGACGGGCGGATGAAAGCCATGCTGGTGATCGCGTTGTTCCCGCTGGTGGTATTGCTGGCACAGCCCCTGGGCTATATCAGCTTCTGGGTGCCGGTGTTGTTGATTGGTGTGGGCGCCTCGGCGCATCAGGCGTGGTCGTGCAATATCTTCACCACCGTGTCCGACATGTTCCCGCAGAAAACCGTGGCGTCGGTGGTCGGCATTGGCGGCATGGCCGGTGGCCTGGGCGGGGTGGTGATGACCAAGATCGGGGGCTGGGTGTTCGATTACTACAAGTCCATCGGCGATATCCACACCGGCTACATGATCATGTTCGCGATCTGCGCGCTGGCTTACCTGGTGGCCTGGAGCGTGATGAAGACGCTGGTGCCGCGCCACAAGGAAATCACCGACCTGTAAAAGGGCCAGGGCCTGGGTTCTCCAGGCCCTTTTTTACAGTGCGCGGGCCCAGGTCTGGCTGACCAGGGCCTTGCCAAAACTGAGGGTAGGTTCCTCTTCCTCCAGCTCGAAACCGGCTTTCTGGTAGAGCCTGCGCGCATCGGTCAGCGCGCTCATGGTCCACAACATCATGCGCGTGTAGCCGGCATCGCGGGCAAAGCGCAGGCATTCATCGACCAGGCGCTGGCCGATACCCAGGCCCCTGGCGCTGGCGTCGACGTAGAGCATGCGCAGTTGGGCGGTGCTGTCGTCATGACGCACCACGAATACCGAACCCACCACCGCGCCATCCTTTTCGGTGATCCAGCAGCGCTCACGCGTTGGGTCGAACTCGCGCAGGTACTTGGCGACGATCTCCGCCACCAGTGCTTCGAACTCCCAGTTCCATTGATATTCCCGCGCATACAGGGCCGATTGCTGCTGCACCACCAGGCCCATGTCGCCTGGCTGCGGGTCACGCAGCAGGTAGCTCGGCGAGGTGCCTTGCAACAAGGATTGAATGCGCTGCATGGCGGCGGTCAGTTGCTGTTGTTGTGGCTCAGGCAGGGCTTGCAGCAGGGCAATGACTTCGTCCTGGGTCCGTTGCTCCAGGGGTGCCAGCACGGAGCGGCCTTGTTCGGTGAGGTGCAATTGCACCGCGCGCGCATCGGTGGGTGAGCGGAGCTTTTGGATCAAGCCTTGCTTTTCGAAACCGCTGGTCAACCGGCTCAGGTAGCCCGCATCCAGGCTGAGCATCTGGCACAGGTCGGCGCTGGTCAGGTCGCCGCGCGACGACAGCTCATACAGCACCCGGATCTCGGTGAGGGAATAGTCGCTTTGCAGCAGGTGCTCCTGCAGTACGCCGATCTGATGGGTATAGAAACGATTGAAGCCGCGCACGATGCCGGCGCGTTCGACAAGCAAGGATGTGGACATGGCGCATGCTCTTATGGTTGCCTGAGTCAATAATATTGTTGCTTAAGGCAACTATGTCAAACACTTTAAAGAACGAAGCTCATCAGGGCGGTCACACCGGTTTCTCACGTGGGCCTGTGGTGTGATGAGGCGCTTTTTACTCCTGACATTTTCTGGCAGGACGCTCTGCTAAGCTGCTGCACATTTTTCCTTTTGCCGGCGGGATCAACGTGTCGCGTACCACTCGTCTACTGTCTTTGCTCCAGGCCCTGCGAGGCAAGAAACGCCCGGTGACCGCGGCTGTGCTCGCCGCACAGTTGGAGGTGTCCGAGCGCACCTTGTATCGCGATATCGCCGCTTTGACTGCCTTGGGCGCGCCGATCTTCGGGGAGGCGGGCGTCGGGTATGTGTTGCGCAGTGGCTTGTTTCTACCGCCCTTGATGCTGAACGCCGAGGAAACTGAAGCCATCGTGCTCGGCCTGCGTTATGTGGATCAGCGTGGCGATGATGTGCTCAGCCGCGCCGCGGCCAACGCCCTGGCAAAAATTGCCGATGTGCTGGACCCCGCCGCCCAGGAGGCGTTGCGCAACCCGACGCTGCTGCCGGGGCCGCCAGGGTTCGGCTATCCGGAAAACCGCGTACCGTTGAATGTGTTTCGCGAGGCCATTCGCAGCCAGGCCAAGCTGCATATCGATTACGCGGATGCCAGCCAGACCCAGAGTCAACGCCTGATCTGGCCTTTAGCCCTGGGTTTTCTCAATGAGGTGCGGGTGATCGTGGCCTGGTGCGAACTGCGGGGCGCGTATCGCACCTTTCGGACCGACCGTGTCGCCACCGCGCAAGCCCGTGGCGAGCGCTACCCGGGGCGACGCAGTGACTGGCTGCGCGCCTGGCGTAAATTGCTGGAACAGAATGACACCGGGCCATTCACTCCTGACAAAAACTGACACGACCCTGGCTTAGCATGGCCCCACAACCACTCAGAAGGAGCTGTGCCATGTCCGGTCACCATTCACTGCTGGCCCCGGCCATCGTTGCCTATCTCGCCGCGACCAACAGCGGTGACACCTCGACCGTCGCCGATTGTTTTGCCGACGATGCCCACGTGTTCGATGAGGGCGAGCATCAGGTCGGTCCTGCTGCCATCGCCCGCTGGATGGAAGACACCGGGCGGCGCTACGAGCCGCGGGTCGAGGTGCTCAACGTACAGCACCGCACCGGCAAGGTGCTGGTCAGCAACAGTGTCTCGGGCAATTTCCCTGGCAGCCCGCTGGCGTTGCGCTACACCTTTCGCCTGAACGAGCAGGGCAAGATTTCACGGCTGGATATCTCTGTGTAAGTCATACTGGCGCGCATGACTTTCGACTCGCCTCTCGCCGCTTATCAACATGCCATCGCCCAGCAGGGCTTCGTTGCCGATGACGCCCAGCGCCAGGCAGTGGATGCCCTGCAAGCCTGTCACGAAGCCCTGCACCGGGGCCACCCACCGATCACCGGGGTGTATCTATGGGGGCCGGTGGGCCGGGGCAAAACCTGGTTGATGGACCAGTTCTACCACAGCCTGCGTGTACCCGCGCGGCGCCAGCATTTCCATCACTTCATGGGCTGGGTGCATCAGCGCTTGTTCCAGCTCTCCGGCATTCCCGACCCGTTGCAGGCCCTGGCCCGTGAACTGGGCCGGGAGGTGCGGGTGTTGTGCTTCGACGAGTTATTCGTCAGCGACATTGGTGATGCGATCATCCTTGGCCGCCTGTTCCAGGTCATGTTCGAGGAGGGGGTGGTCATGGTCTGCACCTCAAACCAGCCGCCCGACCAACTGTATGCAGACGGTTTCAATCGTGAGCGTTTCCTGCCAGGTATCGAGGCCATCAAGCAGCATATGCGCGTGGTGGCGGTGGACGGTGGCGAGGATCATCGACTGCATCCGGGTGTGGGTGTGCAGCGTTATTGGGTCAACCAACCGGAGGCGTTGGCCACGCTGTTCAAACAACTGAGCCAGGGGCAACGGGTGAGCAGTGGGGCGGTCAGCGTTGGGCACCGCTCGATTGTGGCTGTGCAGGCCAGTGACACCGTGCTGTGGTGCCGCTATGCCGACCTGTGCGAACAACCCCTGGCCGCCATGGACTTCATGCTGCTGTGCGACCGTTTCAAAGCGATTTTGCTGGGGGAGGTGCCCAACCTCAGTGCGCAAAGGCGCCCTGGCCGGATTGCCCGTGGCACCGAGGACGCTGCCCAGCGCGTGGTGGCCGGGGATCGCGAATTGCCTGAGCTCTCGGTACACGATGACAGCGTGCGCAGATTTATCGCGCTGGTGGATGAATGCTACGACCGCAAGGTGCCGTTATTCATCGAAGCCAAGGTCCCGTTGGCAAGCCTCTACACGGAAGGCTACCTGGAGTTTCCGTTCCGTCGCACCCTGAGCCGATTGCAGGAAATGCAATTACAGCGTTTTGGCGTATGAGCGTACGAAAAAGGCCCTGGAATGACCTGGCAACCTATTTTGATCGGCATAACCTTCGCGTTTTCAGGCAGGTATTTGTAGTTAATCTCCTTCATCTATTACCGGCGCCATGCTTACAATCGTGCCCTTCGGAGGGAGCTGAATTCCCTCAGCCACCGTGAACATGATCCGCAAGCGCCCGACCGCGCAATGGCAGGCCAGGGCCGGTGTCAGCGGCGCCAGCCATGACAATTACTACAACTATCTGGACGTCGGCGGTCCGCTGGGCTTTGAGGGGCGCCTGCGCGGGCGTAGCGTCATGGCCTACCGAGACAGCCAATCCTTTCGCGACAATTACGCGCTGCAACGGGAAGTGGGCTACGGGGTGCTCGAGGCCGATTTGACGGACGATACCGTGGTGGCAGTCGGGTTCGATTATCAGAACAAGCATGTGCAAGGCACCTCCTGGGGCACCCTGCCTTACTGGAACAGCGACGGTGGTAAAGCTCGGCTGTCACGCTCGGCCAATATGGCCGCCGATTGGAGTTCCTGGCCGCTGAAGGACCAGACCACCTTTGCATCCGTCGATCACAAGCTGTCCGCCGACTGGCGCCTCAAGGCCGCCTACACCCACCGCCAGAGCGACACCGATGGCAAGGTGTATTACGGTGGCGCGGGATTCCCTAATGCCGATGGCAGCGGCATGACCGCCTGGACCAACCAGATGGTCGGCACCTCGAAAATGGACGTGGTGGATTTCAACCTGGCCGGCGCCTATTCGCTGCTGGGCCGCGAGCATGAATTGATGGTGGGATATGGCGAGTCGCAGCAGCGCGACACTTCGCCCTTCCAACGCAATCGCTCTCCCGCCGATTACGTCACCATCCCTGATTGGCAACACATGGGCGGTATCGCCAAATTTCCCGACCGCACCACCGGGCTCAAAGGCTCCCACTCCAGCAAACAGCAGAAAGCCGGCTACCTGGCCACTCGCCTGAGCCTGACCGACAAGTTGCACGCCGTGCTGGGCAGCCGCTATGGCAGTTGGGAAATCGAAAGCGTCGCGCCAGAATACGATGCCAACAACCAACTGACCCTAGCCCCCAAGACCCGTCAGACTCACAACGACATGTTGACCCCGTATGCAGGGCTGCTCTACGACATCACCTCGCAGTACACGCTTTACGCCAGCTACACCGATATCTTCAACCCACAGGATGAGCGCGACGCCAGCCGCAAGTACCTGGAGCCGGTGGTGGGCAGCAATTACGAGGTGGGCCTCAAGGGCAGCCTGCTGGACGAGCGTTTGAACCTGGCCGCCGCCTACTTCTGGAGTACCCAGGACAACGTGGCCGAGTTGGACAACAGCGCCGAGCCCGACCGGGAAACGGGCGAGCAGTTCTACACATCCGGCGGCAAGGGCAACCAGGTGCAAGGCTTTGAAGTTGAAGTGTCGGGCGAGGTCATGCCGGACTGGAACCTCACGGCGGGCTACACCTACACCCATTCGCTCAACGGCAACAAACAGCGCAGCAACACTGACCAGCCGATGAACCTGTTGAAGCTGTCCAGCACCTATCGCCTGCCGGGCGAATGGCGCGGATTGACGGTGGGCGGTGCGGTGAACTGGCAAAGCGACTTCTACGCATTTGCCGACCGTCCGATCGGCGGTCGCGACGCGGACGGCTACCTGATCACCGAATCAACGAAGATCACACAGCAGGCTTATACCGTGGTCAATCTGATGTCTCGCTATCAATTCGACGAACATGTTTCGGCGTCAGTTAACGTCAACAATTTATTTGATGAAAAATATTACGAGCGCGTCGGCTTTTATAATGGTGTGTATTGGGGCGAACCCCGCTCGATCACCTTGGCATTGGACTGGAGACTGTAAGACTTTTTAACCCGAAGTTAACGAAAATGTTAACTTCGGGGGCAGTTCCGCGTTAATTCCCACTTAATAAGATCACTCCACACTCGCCCCATGAATCTGATCAAGGACAGAGCGGATACCGATCACTCTTAACGGGAACACTGCCATGAAACTCTCCACCCTGATGCTTGCCAGCCTGATGACCCTGACCTCCGCCGCCGCATTCGCAGAAGGCGGCTCAGAGCGTTCGAAGGCGTTTTACAACGACTTCAGTTTCGTCCAGCAAAAACTCCACGGCACCGCCGAACAAACGGAAGTCGCCGACGGCAAGACATTAAAAATCGACTCTGCCGAACAAAAAACGGCCGAGCCACAATCAAAGAGTTAATTAACGCTGACTTAATCCGCAACACCCTGTGCCATTCCGCTCCGTTGGCAAAGGTTTAATAGGCGCCATTTGATGGCGCCTTTTTTTCGCCG
>ENA-OOOW01000025-OOOW01000025.1-human-oral-metagenome-genome-assembly--contig:-NODE-25-length-9301-cov-6.425223_pt1 | contig 9301 bp, 7 predicted proteins | sample MGYA00245259_ERZ501127 | MGnify/ENA primary metagenome ERZ501127 (study PRJEB25959, sample SAMN05335039) | human oral metagenome | host: human-associated | place: USA: California | collected 2014-05-06... | reverse complement strand
GATGCCTTCGAAAGCTACGACAAAGTCGCAACTCCATTCGATACCCGCGTTAGAATGTCTGCTGGCGGCTCACAGAGCGACCGTGAAGCGTTTCTAGGATCGATTGACGCCATAGCTGCAGGGTGACCCACACGCCCCACGCCAACGGAATGCCCACCGCCAGCCAGGCGGCAACCGCCAATGGCACGCTGCCGGAGGAGGCTTTCCACTCCAGCACGGTGCTGGAATCGGCGCCCTTGTCATGGCCCAGCGCCTGCTCGGCAGCCAGTTCGGCGTCGGTCATGAAGTACTTGTCTGCCACCGGCCGTACCAGCAGGTTGCAGATAAAGCCCAGCACCAGCAGGCCGGCGAGGATGTACAAGGTGATGTCGTAGGCGGCAGCGCGTTCAACGCCGATGCTCAACTGATACTCACGCAGGTAGTTCACCAGCACCGGGCCCAGTACGCCCGCCGCTGCCCAAGCGGTCAGCAGGCGACCGTGGATCGCACCCACCATTTGCGTACCGAACAGGTCCGCCAGGTAAGCCGGCACCGTCGCAAAACCACCGCCGTACATCGACAGGATGATGCAGAACGCCGCCACGAACAGCGCGACGTTGCCCAGGTGACCCAGGTTCGGGATCAGCGCGTACAGGGCAAAGCCCAATGCGAAGAACACGAAGTAGGTGTTTTTACGGCCAAGGTAGTCGGAGAACGATGCCCAGAAGAACCGGCCACCGATGTTGAACAGGCTCAAGAGGCCGGTAAAGCCGGCTGCGATGGCCGCGATGGAAGCCAGTTGGCCGGCATCCAGTTGGCCAAATGCCAGGCCGTTACCCAGCAACTTGCCGCCGAACACTTCCTGCAGCAGCGGCGAAGCCATGCCGAGGATGCCGATGCCGGCAGACACGTTCAGGCACAGCACCAGCCACACCAGGCGGAATTGCGGGGTTTTCCAGGCCACGTTCACGTGCACGTGACGGTGGGTGATCATCGCGTTGCTGGCTTTTTTCGCCGGGGCAGTCCAGCCCTCAGGCTTCCAGCCGGTAGGCGGAACACGGTAGGACAAGGCGCCGCCGATCATGAACACGAAGTAGATCACGGCCATGACCACGAAGCTCTGCCACACGCCAACGCTGGTCGGCGAGGCAAAGTGGCCCATCAAGGCGGCTGCCAACGGAGCGCCAACCATCGCGCCGCCGCCGAAACCCATGATCGCCATGCCGGTGGCCATGCCGCGCTTGTCCGGGAACCACTTGATCAGGGTCGAGACCGGCGAGATGTAACCCAGGCCCAGGCCGATACCACCAATGACCCCGGAGCCGATCCACATCAGCCAGATCTGGTGGGTGTAGATCCCCAGCGCGGAGATCAGCAGGCCGCCACACCAGCACAAGGCCGAAACGACACCAGCCTTGCGTGGCCCGGCGTGTTCCAGCCAGCCGCCCCAGATCGCTGCGGAGCAGCCGAGGAAGATGAAGAACAGGGTGTAGATCCAGCCCAGCATGGAGATGGGCCAGTCGCATTGCGACGAGAAGACCTGGCTGATGAAGCTCATGTCCGGCGCGCAAGCGACCGGTGCGGTGATCCCCAGCGCCTTGGACAACGGCAGCCAGAACACCGAAAAACCGTAGGCCATGCCGATACACAGGTGGATCGCCAGGGCGGCCGGTGGTACCAGCCAACGGTTGAACCCGGGCTTGGCGATAATGCGTTCCTTGGACAGGAACGCAGGCTGTGCAGCAGTATTACCCGCCGCAGTGCTAGTGCTCATTGGTGTTTCCCCCAGTTATTAGTATGTGTCCGTCGGGCGCTCTCTCCCTCGGCCTTACACGCAAGGCGTGGCCGTTTTGTTGAGTAAAGCTCCTTTTAAACGCGACGTTTAGTCGCAGACGGCAGACGAACATGCGCAGATTAGCATCTGTGGATGACAGAAAAACCAAACTGATATCACCTTTCTGGAGTTATCTGATTTGTTTGACGCCATGTAACGATCCCTAAACAGCCATAGGGCTACGAGCGTTATACTCTTCGGCTAAATTTTAAAATCGACATACAAGGACTCGCCCATGAAAGCGTTCGGCAAAATCCTGGGTCTGGTACTTCTCGGGCTGTTGCTGATCATTGTGGCTCTAGGCTTTGCCCTGACCCATCTCTTCGATCCCAACGACTACAAAGACGAGATTCGCCAGATTGCCCGCGACAAGGCCCACATCGAGCTGACGCTCAATGGCGACATCGGCTGGAGCCTGTTCCCCTGGCTCGGTCTTGAATTGCACGAGGCCAGCGTTGCGACCCTGACCAATCCGAGCCAACCGTTTGCCGATCTACAGATGCTCGGCCTGTCGGTGCGCGTGCTGCCGCTGCTGCGCCGTGAAGTGCAGATGAGCGATGTACGTGTCGAAGGCCTGAACCTGCGCCTGAACAAAGACGTGCATGGCCACGGCAACTGGGAAGACATCGGCAAGAATGTGCCGGACCCGGCTACCGCCGCCACCACGCCTGCCGTGGCTGAAGCGGCCACACCGCCCAAGCCTGAAAAGCCGCCGCAGCCGATCCGCCTGGACATCGACAGCCTGACCATCAACAACGCCCGCGTCGAATACAACGACGAGCAGACCGGCAAGCAGTTCAGCGCCGAAAGCATCCAGCTGAGTGCCGGCGCCGTGCACGAAGGTGCAAGCATCCCGGTCAAACTCACCGCGTTCTTCGGCACCAACCAGCCGCTGATGCGCGTCAAGACCGAGGTCAACGGCAACCTGCGCATTCAGCGCGCCCTCAAGCGCTACCAGTTCGAAGACATGAAGGTCACTGGTGAAGCCACCGGCGAGCCGCTGCAAGGCAAGACTGTGACCTTTTCGACCCAGGGCCAATTGCTGGTGGACCAGTCTGCGAATATCGCCGAATGGACCGGCATGAAGCTGTCGCTGAACCAACTGCGCGCCCTGGGCGAGTTGAAGGTCAACGACCTGGACAAGACTCCACAGCTCAGCGGCGCCCTGTCGATTGCCCAGTTTGACCTGGCCAAGTTCCTCGACAGCGTCGGCAACCCGCTGCCACCGATGGCCGCCGGCAGCCTGAGCAAGGTCGAACTGGTCAGCCGCCTCAAGGGCACGCCGACCAGCCTGGCGCTTGAAGACCTCAACCTGAAACTCGACGACAGCACCTTCACCGGTCGCGTGGCCGTGGATGATTTCGCCAGGCAATCCCTGCGGGTGCAGCTCAAGGCCGATACGTTCAACGCCGACAACTACCTGCCGGCCAAGTCCGAAGCCGCCAAGGGCGCCGCGGCCGCACGCCAGGCTGAAGTGCAGAACAGCGAAGCCGGCGCCATGGCGGCCGGTGGCACCACACCGTTGCCGGACGCCCCGACCAAAGCCGCGTGGAGTACCGACAAGCTGCTGCCGCTGACCCGCCTGCGCACCCTGGACGTAAACGCCGACCTGTCCTTTGGCCAACTGACCCTGAGCAAGCTGCCAATCCAGAATGCCGCCCTGAAAGCCTCCGGCCTCGATGGCCAGCTCAAGCTCGAAACCTTGAGCGGCGGCCTCTACAACGGCACCTTCCAGGCCAACGGCAACCTTGACGTGCGCCAGGACATCCCGCTGCTGGCGCTGCAAACCCGCATCAAGCAGGTACCGGTCGAACGCATCCTGCAAGCCCAGGGGCAGAACCCGCCGGTGAAGGGCCAGCTCACCCTCGACAGCAACCTCAACGGCCGCGGCAATAGCCAGAAAGCCCTGATCGACAGCCTCAACGGTACCGCCAGCTTCGCGATCAACAACGGCGTGCTGCTCAACGCCAACATCGAGCAACAGCTGTGCACCGGCATCGCCCTGCTCAACCGCAAGACCCTCAGCGGCGACCAGCGCGGCAAGGACACCCCGTTCCAGGAACTCAAGGGCAACCTGACCTTGCGCAATGGTGTGGCCAGCAACCCCGACCTGAAAGTGCGCATCCCGGGCCTGACCGTCAACGGCGACGGTGACGTCGACCTGCGCGTGCTGGGCATGGACTACCGCGTCGGCATCATCGTCGAAGGCGACCAGCGCGACGTGCCGGACCCGGCTTGCCAGGTGGGCTCCAATTTCCAGAACATCGAAGTCCCGCTGCGCTGCCGTGGCCCGCTGGAACTGGGCGCCAAGGCCTGCCGCCTGGACAAGGACGGCTTGAGCCAGGTCGCCATCAAGGCGGCGGGCAACAAGCTCAGCGAGAAGCTTGAACAGAAGCTCGACAAGGTCAATCCACAGCTGAAAGACGCGCTTAAAGGCCTGTTCAAACGATGAGAAACGAGCAGTTTTCAACGGCGGTGCTCGACTGGTACGACCGCCACGGTCGCCATGACCTGCCCTGGCAACAGGGCATCACGCCTTACCGGGTGTGGGTCTCGGAGATCATGTTGCAGCAGACCCAGGTCAGCACCGTGCTGAACTACTTCGACCGGTTCATGGCGTCCTTGCCAACGGTCGAAGCCCTGGCTGCCGCGCCGGAAGACGAAGTGCTGCACCTGTGGACCGGGCTGGGTTACTACACCCGGGCGCGCAACCTGCAAAAGACCGCGAAGATCGTCGTTGCCGAATATGGCGGCGAGTTTCCCCGTGACGTCGAAAAACTCACCGAACTGCCCGGCATTGGCCTGTCCACCGCGGGTGCGATTGCCAGCCTGAGCATGGGCCTGCGAGCGCCGATCCTCGATGGCAACGTCAAGCGCGTGCTGGCGCGCTTTACCGCGCAAGAGGGTTACCCGGGCGAGCCGAAGGTCGCCAAACAGCTGTGGGCCACCGCAGAGCGCTTTACGCCCCATGACCGCGTCAACGCCTACACCCAGGCCATGATGGACATGGGCGCCACCCTCTGCACCCGCAGCAAGCCCAGCTGCCTGCTGTGCCCGCTGGAAAAGGGCTGCGAAGCGCACCTGCTCGGCCTGGAAACCCGCTACCCGATCCCCAAGCCACGCAAGACCGTGCCCCAGAAGCGCACGCTGATGCCGTTGCTGGCCAATGACGAGGGCGCGATCCTGCTTTACCGTCGCCCTTCCACGGGCCTGTGGGGCGGTTTGTGGAGCCTGCCGGAGCTGGATGACCTGGCCGACCTGGAACACCTGGCCAACCAGCACTCGCTGGCGCTGGGCAAACACCAGGAGCTGCCGAGCCTGATCCACACCTTCAGCCACTTCCAACTGGCTATCGAACCCTGGCTGGTCCAGGTCCAGGAGTCTGCCCATCACGTGGCCGAGGCTGACTGGCTCTGGTATAACCTCGCCACCCCGCCGCGCCTGGGCCTTGCCGCCCCGGTCAAGAAACTGCTGAAGCGCGCGGCTGAAGTATTGAACGCAGGAGTTCCGTCATGACCCGCACCATCATCTGCCGCAAGTACCACGAAGAACTGCCCGCCCTGGAGCGCGCCCCGTTCCCTGGCGCCAAGGGCCAGGACATTTTCGACAACGTCTCCGCCAAGGCCTGGGCTGACTGGCAAAAGCACCAGACCCTGTTGATCAACGAAAAGCGCCTGAACATGATGAACGCCGAAGACCGCAAATACCTGCAGGGCGAGATGGACAAGTACTTTTCCGGCGAGGATTACGCCAAGGCCGACGGCTACGTGCCACCTGCTGAATAATTGATCAAATTTGGGGGTTGGCCCGTAAGCGACGGTAATAATTAAATATTTTTTGAAAACTTGCTTGACGACCCCCTGAAAAACCCGTTTAATGCGCCCCGTTGCCCCAGATAGCTCAGTCGGTAGAGCAGGGGATTGAAAATCCCCGTGTCGGCGGTTCGATTCCGTCTCTGGGCACCACCTTTCGTTTTCAGGTGATGCCAAGCACACCTGAAAGCACACAAGAAACCCGCCTAGTGCGGGTTTTTTGCTTTCTACGGTTCCCAACCGTTCCCTTGTAAGCCCAAACATATGTGAGTAGATCGTGAGTAGATCCAGTTCGGTCTAGAAATCTAATCACACCAGAACGGCAATACGCCCGCCTGGTGCGGCCGCATTACTCAAGCCTGGAGAAAGGGTTACCCTCCACGTCCCTGCTGGCTCGGTCGTAGTCGGTGCGGCATACCAAGGAAGCGGCATCTGCGGGATGGGTGCGGAAAGGCAAGAGCGAGAGGCAATCGTCACGGACGGAAAGGTGAAAAACTACCGCGTATCAACAAGCGGTGACGGTGTTTTAGACATTCTCCCTACCACGCTGTAACGAAAAGATAGGGCCGCCTCCCGGCGGCTTTGTCACGCTTTGAAACAGACGATATGGTCTCACTCAGACCAAATCGTCTGTTTCACCCCCGCCTCGCTGGGCCGCCGTAACCACTCCGGTAACCACCAAAAGTAACCACTCTGCTCAATCGTAATCCGTTAGCAACCACATGCATACAGAGGCAAAACATGGAAGCTCAAGCCTATCTTCGGGAGCTGAACACCCAGCTCACCTACTTGTTTGAATATGCGCGAAAAATTAACGAGATAGACACTGCTGCTGCCCTGTTCGCTGAGTTTCGTGGCATTCAAGATGCCGGCTGGAATACGATCGCAACCGCTATCGAGGTATTCGATGAGCTGAAAGTGCTTGGATCGAAGGGTGCCCCTCTGACTAGGCCTGAGCTTCGCCAAGTGCTATGCCTCTATGCGCATCTTGCCGAGGCGGGTGGTGTGTACGAGGGGCTATTGAACACCATGCAGATCCCTCAGTTGAAGGCTTACAACCTCTGGCCGTTTCAAAAGCTCGTCCGAGTGCGTCCTGAACCCAGAGCTATAATCGGCCCAAACGCTAACGCGATGTTTCGGCACCTAGCACGGGTTGCGACTGAAATAGGGATGAGCAGCCTGGCGAGATTGTTAGAGACCACCTTTCGGGACGACATCAGAAATGCCATAGCGCATGCCGACTACGTTCTCGTTCCTGAAGGGTTGCGAGTAAGGCGAAGAAACGGAGGCCAGCCAGTCATTGTCTCCCACGCAAAGATCGGAGAGGCTTTACAGATAGCAATTTTCTTCTTTGAATTGCTCCAATTTTTCCGACAGGAAATTGCAGAGTCATTTCGCCCGGCCCGAACTATTGTCGGAAGGTTCAGCGAGAACCCACCCATGGCCTGGAAAATCGAATTATCCGATGATGGGAGATTCTCCCTTTCTAGCGATGCGCCTGGTCCACAATACGATGAAGGGTATGAACGACAGATGCGGATTAATGACCGTTTGGGCGGGCGTATGGTGGCGGCTTACATTGAACCAGGCGCGGACTTGCCACCGGGGCTCATTGCAGAGATCTCAACAATTGGATTTGAGGTTTTAATAGTGGAATTCGAGAGTGAGGATCAATTTGCAGATCTTGTAGCTGAAGTAGAGAGGCATCAATTGTGGAGCCCAGGGCTAATTCCAGAAAATGATTTTGGAAGTGTGCTCATGTCGACACCTTTTGGATTTCAAAAAATCTCAAACGGGAAGCAATTCAAAGCCTCGCTGCCCGTTGTCGAGGAAGTTCTAGTGGCATGATCTACAGGAGTTCGATTACTCGCTTAATGTCAGGCTTTGTCAGGCTCCACGCTGCCCCTATGTCAAGTTTTGACAAGTTTTCGGCGTATACCAGATCACCTGTCAATTACCAAATGAAACCACCTCTCCTGGTTACCATCCATCAAAGGAATATCCGGTCAGCACCATTAGATACCTAGGCGACGCCTTTCATCATCTGACAGCGGATTTCTTAGCGCTTCACGATATGCCGCTTGGCATTTTTCGAAAAAAGGCTGGTGAAACACTTGAAGAGCTAGTCCAGCCAGTGCGCCAAACCTGACCCAAAATATATAGCGAACCGCACCTAGCGTGAGCGAACTGCGAAAGCTGGTAGGAAGCTGTGTTTTTGAATCTACAGGCACAATGAGCCCTCCGTGCGCCGCATATTTATGCTCTCCGAAACTTTCATGAAAGGTTTCATATGTTGGATCAGCATCGATATACAAACCTACGGCGTTAATACCCGTGCGGCCCAATGAAAATTCGCTAACAGCTAATGGGCGCGGGCCACCCGACTCCGCAACGTGACAACATAGAAGTTTGGCGAAGTAGCGGGATACGTTGAGGTACGGAGTGGAGGACAGATCATATTGCGGCAGGCTGAATACGGTTTCTGGAGCCTTACCTTGCGAAAGCAGCTCAGATACCAAGGCATGAAACCGGTCAAACTCGCGATCAGGAGCTTGGGTTTGAGTGCTATTACATAATGCACATATGCGAGCCGAGAAATGAAAGGCCTGGGACTTTGGACCTTGCGCGTCGCGGGGGACGCTCGTGCCATCAAAGCTGCCGATGACCATAGGCTCTCTGCCAAAGATCTTTCGTAAAGCAGAAGCTTTTACCTTGTGTTCTCCCGTGAGCGATGCAGAGGAGCCACACAGGCAGCAGAGGTCAGCTTGGCGGGCGTCGGGCGACTCGGTGACGGAGATCACTGTGATAGATGGTAACCAGGTGGGTATCGAGTCACGAGTTGAGCGGTAATACACCGTTTACACCCCAGTCACCTAGCAATGCGGGCGACAATGTCGCTGCGGATGAAGCCTCCTGCGGCCAAGCTTTGAAGCTTTTTCACCAGCACTCCTCTCTCAATTTTCGACGTTACCGGGTCGACAATTTGATATTGACGATCGCACCACTGCTCAACCTGACGAAGCCAGAAAGCCTTCACAATGTGCTCTGTGTCCAGCCGTTCCAACAGATATGCCACCTGTTGCCATCCCGGTTTTAATTGAAGTATCGCTTGGCGGCGGGCTGTCGACAGTTCATGCCAGTCCAGATCTAACTTTTCGTCTAATCCCGCGCGCACGGAATTCCATGGTTGTTTGTCTAGCGCTGTCACCGCAGCACGAAACACTTTGTCCGACGGATCATCAAGCGCCTCAAAAAGTTCGGGCAATTGGTCATCCCCGAGCAGGCGCACAGCCGCATGCCGCACGGTGGAATAACTAGAACGTAGCGCTTCTGTCAGCCATCGCTCGTCGAGTTCGGCGTTGAGCTCTGCTGCCAGGCCAAGAACACCGAGCCAATCACGTTTCCCTGCGGGCACATCTTGGTTCACTCGTTCTGATAGTACCTCCAGTGTGTTGACGTTATTACGTGGTGCCTCAAAGCGTGCCAGGCTACGGATCGAGGGCGATGCATCCAGCAAGGCCTTGCGTAAAAGTGGCCTTGGATTGTCGAGCAATGGGAGCAGCGCTCGTAGTACGCAGACCCGCACTTTGGCTCCTGGCTGTGACAGGGCTTCAAGCAGCAGTGGCGAAGCTTGCGCAACTGGCATATCCCGGCAAGCAGACACGGCTGCTAGATC
>ENA-OOOW01000023-OOOW01000023.1-human-oral-metagenome-genome-assembly--contig:-NODE-23-length-10211-cov-3.326061_pt1 | contig 10211 bp, 14 predicted proteins | sample MGYA00245259_ERZ501127 | MGnify/ENA primary metagenome ERZ501127 (study PRJEB25959, sample SAMN05335039) | human oral metagenome | host: human-associated | place: USA: California | collected 2014-05-06... | reverse complement strand
GATGAACAAGGTTCTCGTATTCATAACACGGCTCTGGCTTTTCGACAAATATCTATGAGAACCCGGAGATGGTGAGCAATGAAGCAGATACTTGACGTTTGCTGCGGCTCTCGGATGTTCTGGTTCGAAAAGGAGCATCTGGCGACCGTGTTTATGGACAATCGCAGTTTTGCTAAAACCCTGTGTGATGGGCGGCGATTCGAGGTAAAGCCCGATCTGATCGCTGATTTTCGAGAGATTCCGTTTCCAGATGAGAGTTTCCGGCTTGTCGTGTTTGACCCGCTGCATTTGTGCAGAGCGGGAAAGAGTTCATGGCTCGATATCAAGTACGGTGTGCTTGAAAGTACATGGCAAGACGACCTGAGACGAGGATTCGAGGAGTGCATGCGCGTCCTGAAAGATTACGGAGTGTTGATTTTCAAGTGGAGCGAAGATCAGATCAGCACGGCTGATGTTCTGAAACTGTTGCCTGTGCAGCCGCTCTTCGGGAATCGGAGGGGCAAGACAATCTGGATGGTGTTTATGAAATTTCCGGAGGGGGAATCCAAATGAGCGAGATCAAACGCCGCGAGAGCAAGGGAGGTGGTACAAGTTCCACAGCACCGCCGGAGCAACAGGGCATGTTTGATGGGAGCAGAGCGGTGGCCGACTCTGATATACCGTTTTAAGGAGATATGTTATGAGATTCCCAGTTATCATCGTTCGAAATACAACTACTGGCGAGGAGCATATCGTCGGTACGGATGAGCATGACATGCTTAATATTGAGAACGGCAAAATAAGTTATTACAACCTTCAAGATGGTGGAGGAATAGGTGATGGGTATGAATTCAAGATATTTGTCGAAAAGCCAGAGCCGTGTTATGAATACGAGAACCTTGTTCGTATGATTTCATTTTTCGAGCTGCAAGATATGTATATCAAATTGCAGACAATAGATGCAAGGAGACATATGATGGGATGTCTGAAAAAGCTCAACGAATCTATTTTATTAGCTCTTGAGAAACTACAGGATCCTTCAGATACAAGGAAGACTATGGGGTATAAGTTTTGAGTACCTATACCGCCGTCGTCCTCGGTGATCCGGTCGCGCAGGGGCGTCCGCGCTTTTCGCGGCAGGGCGGATTCGTCAAGGCGTATGACCCGGCAAAGAGCCGCGACTACAAGAGCTATGTGCGGCTGATTGCGTCGCAGAACGCCCCTGTGACGCCCGTAGAGGGCGCGATTGAGTTCTCCCTGCGCATCTATCGCGCTATTCCAAAAGGGATGCCAAAATACAAGCGTGAGGCGGCAAAGGCGGGGATGCTTCGCCCGACAATAAAACCGGACGTGTCGAACGTTCTGAAGGGCGTGGAGGATGCACTCAAGGGCGTGTGGTACAAGGACGACAGCCAGATCGTCGGCTACGGGGTGCTCGGCAAATGGTACGATGAGCGTCCGAGGATCGAGATCACGATGCGGGAACTGGATGGGTGAGCGATATGGAGATGTTCATCGTGATAGTCGTTTGCATGTTGCTTATGGGGAGGGGCGAATGCAGAAAAGATGGTGGGAACGCAACGAGCGTAGGATCAGACAAAATAAAAGAGGCGCGGGTTAAGGCAATGCGTGCCTCAGAGAAGAAGTAGACGGCAACATGGAGGGAATAGAGCGCGGAGCGATTCGCGCTCTCTATCTCGTTTGATTACTTGCGTTTTTTAGGGAAAACTGTCAATTTACTTTCAACACAATATACGCAAGTGAATATTCTGTAAAATGAGCGGAGGATAGCAGGTGCACAGTTACAACGATTACGAAAAGACGGTATACGGGTATCTCCGTAATTACCATCAATTCAAGGGGGCAGCTCTCCAGCCTCCGTATCGAGATCGAAGGCGTGGAAGAGCAGATACGCAGCATCGGGGATGCAAAGATATCGAAATACGGCGACGCACCCGTCGGAGGGTACGATGAGCTATCCGAGGTTGAGCGTGCGTGTGTCCGACGCATGAAGCTCGAAGAACGTCTGCCGATCCTGCGCGAGAACTACATCCGCATCCAGACGCTCCTGCGGCGGATTGACAATGCGCTCCAGCTGATGAGTGACGCACACCGCACGATCTGCGCAGGAAGTTCATGGACGGGGAGCGGTGGTATCAGGTGGCACAGGCGACAGGCTACAGCGAGCGCAGCTGTCAGTACTTCGCCCGGGAAGCGATCACAGTGCTCACAAAGACACTGTTCCCAGAAGCCGTGGAAGGGCAACGCAGTCTTGACTTCGTGTTTCTGGAAAACTGTGGATAACTTGAAGCCTGAAATCTTTGCGCGGCTTTTGCGCATTCTTTGCGAGATTTTTGCGCACTTTCTGCGCGTTTTTCGCCGACAAACGTGGTATGATGGTAATATCGAAAATTGCATAGAGCGCAAGCAGTCCTCGCCGCATCGGTGGAGGGCTTTTTATTTGTCCGAAAGAGAAAGGAGGAGGCAGATTGATCGACTACAAGTCACCAGCAGAGCCGCGTGGGAAAACGGTGGACGGCGTGCCGGTGTTCTGCGCGTATGATGAGATCACCGCGATTAGGGATATTCGCCCGAACCCTGGAAATCCTAACAGCCACAACAAAAAACAGGTGCGACTGCTCGGCGACATCATCCAAGCGACGGGCTGGCGTGCACCGATCACCGTCAGTAAGCGCAGCGGTCTCATTACGAAGGGACACGGGCGCAGGATGGCAGCAGAGGCAAAAGGGTGGAGGTCCGCTCCCGTGGAGTACCAGGACTACGCAAGCGAGGAAGAGGAGCACGCCGACCTCATCGCAGACAACCGCATCGCGGAGCTCGCCGACCTCGATATGGGCAAGCTGATGGATATGGTAGAGGAGATGGACACGGGAATCGTACCCGTGGAGCTGACTGGATTCACGGAGGAAGACCTGCAGCGGATTATCGCCTCAATGGAGGGCGCAGATGATACCGTCGATGATAAGGCAGACGCAGGGGCGGGCGCAGACGACAACTACCAGCCATTCTCCCGTCTCGGCGACCTCTGGCATCTGGGGAATCACCGCCTCATTTGCGGCAGCGCAACAGACGCAGCGACGATTGATCGGCTGATGGACGGGCGCAAGGCGCAGCTCGTACACACAGACCCGCCGTACGGTGTCAGCTACAAGACGCAGAGCGGCAAGTTCGACATGATCGCGAACGACGACAAGACGCATGACGATCTGATGGCAGGGCTTCTCATCCCGGCGTTCCGCAACTATGTGCGCAGCACGGCGGACGATGCCGCCTTCTACATCTGGCACGCAGCGAGCACGCGCCGCGACTTCGAGGACGCCATGATCGCAGCAGGCATCATGGAGAAGCAGTACATCATCTGGGTAAAGAACGCGCCCGTCCTCGGACACGCAGACTATCAGTGGGCGCATGAGCCGTGCTTCTATGCCGAGAAAGCGGGACAACAGGCAAAATGGTGCGGCGACCGAGCGCAGCGTACGATATGGAACGTCGTCCTGCGCGGTGCGGACGGCATGGCGACGACGCTCACGGGCGGTGTGGTTCTGACGGACGGCACGGGTAACAAACTCTATCTCACGGACAAGATGCCGAAAGGAAAGAAGGTGCGCTATGTAAGGTTGAGCGAAGGGCGCAGCATCTGTCTGTATCAGGAAAGTCGTGAGAATACCGTCTGGGAGGTCGCGCGTGAAAGCAAGACCGTGCACCCGACGCAGAAGCCCGTTGAGCTGCCGATTCGAGCGATCACCAACAGCACGGAGGCGGGCGACCTCGTGATTGACTTCTTCGGGGGCAGCGGATCGACGCTGATCGCGGCGGAGATGACAGGGCGTATCTGCTACAGCACGGAGCTTGATCCGCGCTACGTTGACGCCATCGTTCGGCGGTACATAGAGACCAGTGGGAAGCAGACCGTCACCGTAGAGCGCGACGGTGTGACGATGACGCTGGACGAGGTCATGGGCGTGGATGCAGGAGGTGACGTTGATGCATGAGCAGGAAGATATCGAACGATCAGGAACTCTGGGAACGCCAGGCGGGTGAATCTTCGGTCGCCTACGAAGCCTTTCTGCTCTACCGCAATATGAGCCATGAGACGGACGGCGAGAAGAAGAAACGTCGTCTGGCAAGTGTCGCGGAAAAGTTAGGTAAATCACTGAAATTGATCGAGAGGTGGAGCTTCACATGGAACTGGGTAGAGCGGGCGCGGGCATACGATAACGAGCTGCAGCGTATCAGCATGGAGGAGACGCGTGAAGCCGTCCGCAAGATGCTCAAAGACCACATGACGATGGCACAGGCGCTGCAGAAAAAAGCAATGACCGCTCTCCTGCGGTTGGATGATGAGAGCCTGTCCGCAAAGAACATCCTCGACTACCTCGCGCAGGGCATCGAGCTCGAACGTCAGGCACGCCTCGAGGCGGCGGATGTCGGCAGACCTGGGGCGCCAAAGGGAAGCCCTATCGCAGCGCTCGAAGAGCCGGAGCAATCCACCATGGTGCAGCTCGTACAGACCCTGCAAAAAGCGCGTGAGAAGAGGAGGACACCCTGATGGAGTTTCGTGACTGGGGCGTAAAGGCACTGGACTTCATCGAAAAGCCGATTGAGGAGGATGCTTTCATCAACATCCTCGAGGGGAGCGTTCGCAGCGGCAAGACCGTCGCTATGATTCCGAAGTGGCTGAACTACATCATGACGGGGCCAAAAGGACTTCTGCTCATGACGGGTGTGTCCAAAGACACGATCTACGACAACGTGCTGAATGATCTCTTTGACACCATCGGCGAGGAGAACTACCACTACAACCGCCAGAGCGGATCACTGGACGTGTTCTGGCGGGACGCAGATGGCGAGCACATACGACGCATCAAGGTCGTCGGCGCGAAGGACGAAGGATCGGAGAAGTTCATCCGAGGAAAGACGCTCGCAGGGGCATACTGCGATGAGCTGACGTTGATGCCCGAGCGGTTCTTCAAGCAGCTCCTCAACCGCCTCAGTGTGCCGGGCGCGAAGCTCTACAGCACAACCAATCCAGATTCACCGATGCATTACCTCTACAAGGAGTACGTCACAAGCGAGCAGAAGCTCCGCGATGGTCTCGTGAGTGTGGTGCATTTTGAGCTTGATGATAATCCGAATCTCACGGATGACTACAAGACGAACATCCGCAGCTCATACGCGGGAATGTGGTTTAAGCGAATGATCCTGGGGCTTTGGGTGCTCGCAGAGGGTATCATCTACGACATGTTCAGCGACGACCTGCTCTTTGACGATGCAGAGTTCACAAACACGCTGAAAAGCACCTGCCGCCGCTTCATCGCATGCGACTACGGCACGAAGAACCCGATGGTCTTTCTCGACATCTACGACGACGGCGAGACGATATGGATCCCGAATCTCTACTACTGGGACAGCCGCAAGGAACAGCGGCAAAAGACCGACGCGCAGTACGCAGACGACCTCGAGCGGATGGTCGGCGAGGAGTATCCAGACTTTATCGTCATTGACCCCTCGGCGGCGAGCTTCAAACTCGAATGCCAGGGACGTGGATTCCGCGTGAAGGACGCGGACAACGGCGTCAACGATGGCATCCGCGAGGTCGCAAAGCTCCTGACGAAGAAGAAAATCCGCATTCACAGAAAGAACTGCCAGCCGATGATCGACGAGTTTCAGAGCTATGTCTGGGATGAGAGAGCGGCGCGAATGGGCGAGGAGAAGCCCGTCAAGAGCAATGACCATGCGTGCGACGCCCTACGCTATTATGTCCACACCATGCTGCCGAAATGGAGGAGGAGAGAATGAGCAAGAAGAAAAAGACCGCCGCACGGCAGCAGAGAACAAACGACGCGTTTCAGAACCCATTGACGCGCATGGGTGTGTTCACGCCGAATCCGCTCGAAGCGACGGCGTACCCGTTGACCCGGTTCACGCGGGACTGGCAGACGATCAACAGCCTTTACCGCTCCCATTGGATTGTGCGCCGCATTATCGACGTAGTGCCCGAAGACATGATTAAGAACGGATACCATATCCTGACGCAGCTCTCACCCGACCAGATCAAAAAGATTGTACGCTGCGACCGTACGACGCGCACCAGCCGCCGCATTCTCGAAGGGTTGAAATGGGGGCGGCTCTACGGCGGTGCAGGTGCGCTCATCATGATTGAAGGGCATGAAAACCGGTTGGATCAGCCGCTCGACTACGACACCGTAATGCCCGGCTCATACAAGGGGCTGCTCGTCCTTGACCGCTGGTCGGGGGTAACGCCAGAGGACAAGCTCGTCGAAGACATCTCGGATCCTGAGTTTGGAATGCCGGAGTACTACACCGTATCGAGCGACGCGCTGACCGTCGGAATCCGTGTGCACCACAGCCGCGTCATTCGATTCATGGGGCGACCGCTTCCGTATCTGGAACAGCTCGCAGAGACCTACTGGGGAGCCTCGGAGCTGGAGCATGTATTTGACGAACTCCGAAAGCGCGACAACGTCAGCTGGAACATTGCAATGCTGACATTCATGGCGAATCTGCGCGTGATGAAAATGGACGGGATGGGACAGCTGCTCGCGACCGGGAATGAGCAGGCGCAGATGCAGCTCTACAACACCATTCAAGGCATGAACGCCATGATGAACAACAACAGTCTGCAGGTGCTCGGCGAGAACGACAGCTACGAGACGCACCAGTACACCTTCGGCGGCATCGGTGAGACCTACGATAGATTCATGATGGATGTCGCAGGCGCAGCGGAGACCCCCGTGACAAAACTCTTTGGACGCAGCCCTGCGGGGATGAACGCCACAGGCGAAAGCGACATGCAGAACTACTACGACACCATCGAGGAAAAGCAGGAGGCAGAGCTGCGCCCTGTGTATGACAAGATTCTCCCGATCATGTTCATCTCGACGCTCGGAGGGATTCCCGACGACTGGGACTACGAGTTCAACCCAATCCGCCGCCCGCGTGACGATGAGATGGCAGATCTCGCTTCGAAGAACACGGACAGCGTAACAAAGGCATTCCAAGCCGGCATGGTCAGCCAGCGAACGGCACTAAAGGAACTGCGCCAGCAGGCGGAGATGACCGGCATGTGGAGTAACATCACGGACGAGGACATCGAGAAAGCCGACGATTCGGTCATGCAGCCCGATGAGGGCATGGGCGATCTGATGGGCGGCATGTTCAGCAGCACAGAACCTTATCAAGAGCTTGTTTGAATAACGGGTCGATCTTATCGTGTTCGCCTTTCATATATGCCACAAAACTTTCTGCAAGATATTCGCTTTTGCTTGCATTGGCATACCCTGATAACTTCGGTGCAAACTCTGACATTCGAGCTCCTATTGCATTGTTCGTTTTTGCGTCAAGAAAAGACCAACCAACATGATGCCCTATTTCATGGTATATCGCGCCTTTCAGACTATCATCCACCAATGAGCGACCAGCACTCTTGTACTTTAGTGCAAGTTCTTTTTGAGCACCTTGCAACTTATCTATATTGTGCATGACAAGATTCCATGCATCTCTTGCTTTCTCCTGATGTTTCTGAAAAGCCGAGGCATCTTTCAAAAGCTCTTTGTTCAAGAATATCCCATGCTCTACAGGATTATAGGACGCTAGTGCATCAGTACCGTCTTTAAACGCCTTTTTCCCTTGCGCGGATGTCGGCGAAATTGCTTTGATTCCAGAAACCCCAGGTATATCAACCCTGTCAAATATGTCTGATAACGCCTGATTTATTTCGTTGGCATTCTCAGAACTAAGGCCTTTATAGCTTACTTGTCCTTTGAACGTAGGGCTAAAACCTGCCTTCACAAATTTCTGTGCATCTTGTTCAGCTTGTTCTGTTGTTTTTGCAACCGTGGCGACCGTTTTCTCACGAGCGGCAACTTCTTCCTTTTTAGGCTTCAGCTGCATTCCCCAGCCGCCGCATTCCACAAGCTCAAACCGCCCGTATTTGTTCGCCAACGCCTTTATACTGTTCTGCTGGTTGCGCGTGAGGTCGTCCCATTTGACAATGACCTCCCCACGTTTCTCACGCTTTGTATTGCGGTGTTCTGACAAATCGACGCCCACCTGCTCGTTGATATAGGATATGAGCTTTTCTGCTGCCGTCCCCTTTTTCTTTGGTGCAGGCTTAGGCTTCTCCTTCGGCGTGAACTCGTGCTTCGCCTTGCCCGTCCACTCCTTTCCGCTGAACTTTCCGCCCGCACCGCCGTCAATCTTGCCCTCTGTCAGATGCACCTTCGAGCCGTTAATCGTGCGCCAGTTCTTCGGGTCGGGGTCTTTCGGATGCGCGGCGTCCATCGTCATCCCGCGCTGCATGGCGTATGCATCCAGACGCATGGAAAGCGCCATCAGCCCGATAGCAACGCGCTTTAGTTTATTTGCCACATCAGAATCCTCCTTCAAACCGTTTTCTAGGCATACGCTCAATGTTCCCACTACGATACACACGCATCGGGAAATTCAGTAAAGCCAAATCAACGACAGGCTCTGGGTAACATCGGCAATTCGGGCAGCAGCCCGCGTGATAGTGTCCGAGCGTATTCTTATACAGAGTTCCATTCACACGGCGCAGAGGAAACAAATCCTCGGGTGCGGGCGGGTCGCTCCACCGCACGAGCACACCGCTCATGTGTTTGTGGCTGCTGCGCGTCCTTCCGTCGCCACTGTTCCCGCCGCACGCCCGCCAAACGTACCAGTTAAGACCCAAATCCTCAGCGCGTGCCCGCACGAGGTTCGTCTGCGTCATGGAGACCTGCGTCCGTGCAATGAGTTGCGCCCGCGCTTTCGTGTCCTTTGGGAACATCATGCGGATTTCATCAGCGATGTCCGACGCCCCTGCGTCCCTTCATCGTCTCTCGTGCGACGTAGGCGGTCACGTCATCGGCGATGTTCTTCGGGAGCGTCTTAATGAGGGCGGCGTTCTCCTTCACAAGTGCCCGTATTCGCTCCCCACGTGCCCCCAGAAGCTCCTTTTTCAGGGCTTTGTATATCTCCCTTCCCCTGCCGTTATTACGCGCCGCCTCACGCCACGTACGCGCCGTATCATCGAATAACCCTGTCACCATCTTCATTGCGATTGCCTCCGAGAGCCTGATGAATTCGGGCGTCTTCGCGAGGTGTTCGAGCGTCGCGACAACGAGCTGCGGATCGCTTGTCTCACCGACCCGCATGACGATTCCCTTCGCGATGTCGAGGAGTGCCCGCCGAAACGCCACCTCAATCCTGCGTTTTGGCATCCATAACGGCTGGTTCACATGCACCCCTCCTCAAAATGGGTATCAAAAAAACCGCCCACACATTTGTATAAGCGGCCATCGCACCGTTTGATTCATATTCCTGGGATACTGTCTTTTATCCCCTTCGCCATCTTCATGGCTCTCTGCATGAGGCTGTTCTCATTGAGATATTCCAGTCCCTTTAACGTAAGGCGCGGACGGGATTCACTGACCATGAAGTTCCCTACTGCATCAGCGTCGATATGGACGCCCTCAATCAGTCCTGCCTCGACAAGCATTCGCAGGAGGGACAGAAGTCTTTGCTCCGATACGCGCAATGTCTCAGCAGAGATGGAGCAGCGGTCGAACTCTTCCGCGTCCATGCTCACCTCGAGGGTCTTGAGGATCCGGTAGATAATGCGTACGTTATCCATCGCTGCATCCTCCTATCGAATTTGTCTGCCCTCTTTGTAGGCTTGGCGGGCTTCGTTGAGGGACATTCTGTTTGCCCCTCCGGGGTAGTTTGGTCGCTCATTTTGAATGGCATCGTTGCACCAATCGCACACATCGCAGATGTCCATATCATTCCACGATTCAAATTCATACTTCCTGCATACCGGGCACTTAACTTTTTCCTCCATGTTTCAGGTCGGCCTCCTTCTGGTCAGTATAGTACTGTTCCCCATCCCTGGGCTTAAACATAGTAACAATCCCCTTTTGAACATTCACCTTGACGAAATCGTTTTCCTTGCGATCGTACCGCACGACGATGCCGTCCTTGTCGATGTGCCCGAGGATGTCTCCGCCCGTTGGCATTTCTGCAAGGCTCACCGCCCGTTGAACATACTGCTCCATCGTGAAGTCTGGGTATTCGTCTTGATGTGTTCTGCCGTTCTTCCAGTGGTTCATCAGCTTCTGCCGACTGGCAAATCCGCGCACTTGCAGACGGTTCGCCCCGCTGGGGCTCGGTGTTACACTATCATTTTTTTT
>ENA-OOOW01000022-OOOW01000022.1-human-oral-metagenome-genome-assembly--contig:-NODE-22-length-10571-cov-3.166986_pt1 | contig 10571 bp, 11 predicted proteins | sample MGYA00245259_ERZ501127 | MGnify/ENA primary metagenome ERZ501127 (study PRJEB25959, sample SAMN05335039) | human oral metagenome | host: human-associated | place: USA: California | collected 2014-05-06... | reverse complement strand
CGACGGTAAAGACTTTTCACAGCGGATATGGGAGAATAAAACGCAGCTCATGAATACCCTGCAGACAGAAATGGCACGGTCTTTTATGATTGGTGAAGGCGTGGCACCGTTAATTAATCGGATACAAAAACGATTTAATGTATCATTCAGTAATGCCCGTCGTTTAGTAGAAACAGAAACGGCCTATGTGCAGGAAAAAGCGATGCTTGATACTTACGACGCATTGGATGTGGAACAATATCAGATACTGGCTGTATTGGATGTAAAGACGTCGGACATCTGCCGGCACTTGGATATATTCTTTTAGTGTCAGCTGAAATGCTTTTAACTCCCGTGCATCAAGCTCTTTTCTCGCATCTGCCAGAGTTATTTCGTTTTCTTCCGCGTACCGATAATACCAGTCCAGCACTTCCTTGCGTAATGCGGTCAACGCTTTCGTGTATTCCCTGCGCATAGCAGCCGTGACGGTTTCCGCTTTCCCCATCTGCTGCCGTTTCAGCCTTTCAAAACGCTTTTCCCAGTAATTCATTCTTCGATACCGTCAGGCTCATTTTCTGCGTAATCAGGCATAAGAGCCTCAGTATTTTCCTTTTCAAGCCGCGCCAGTTCTTCCGCCGTATCTTTCGTCCATGGATGATTCGCAACAATTGTTTCTTTACTGATAATCCCGACAGAGTTTTTGCAGTTCTGAATCACTTCCGATTCATTGACGGGCGTGTCCCTGTTAAAGATGAATTCTACCTTATTTTTATCAGGATTCGTGCCGCTAATGCGTAAAAATGTATTCACGAACCACATCAGCTGTTCCAGACTAGCCTGAAATTCCATCTCCATATTATTAGCATCTAAGTCTATATCGCTGTAGATAGAGCGGATATTCATCTGATTGGGGTTATTTGCCATTCGGTCATCTTTGGCGTCAAAGCCATGGCCGTTTTCAATAATCGCTTTTTTCAGCAGCTTGATAATCAAGTCATAGTTGTCCGCGTTGACTTCAATGCTAAGCGTCCGCACATCGCCTTTTCTGTCTTCCGTCCCTACTTTGATTACACCATAAGCAATTAAGTTCCGGCGGAATTCCGATAGATCCTCACCCTCGTATCCCTCTAAAATCAAAATAGTACTGCGAATGTCTTCCGCCATGTTATCACTGTAATTACTTAACAGCTCATTCAGGGCGTCCTGCAGCCCTTTCACACGGCTTATCAGCGGCAGCTCCCGATTATTGTACCTGAACGCAATCAGTGGCACCCTGTCCCAATTGAACGGCTCCCCGTTTACTGTGAGGTAATCAGCATCCATCTGTTCTACATCGGGAATAAGCTTTTTACTGTCCGTATAAATGTATCGACGTATACCCCCGGTCGTATAGTGTTCCACTTTCCATATGATTTTCGGCTGCGTGCCCTCGTAAACAAAAATAGAATAGATCCGCAAAAATGAGTCCAGTATTTCATGTTCTTCATCCACCCAAAATGGGAGGACCTGTTCCGGTGCAAACCTCTTGAACCGAAGTTCACCATTTGAGATGTATGGATGCAAGTACCCCATCCCGCAGTTCAGTACGTCCATTCCCAGATTCTTCAGGCGGCGTCGGAACGTTTGATTAAATATGGTATCTAACTGTTTACCATATCCTTCATCATCTGTCCGTACTTCCAGCGGCTTAGACAACAGATAGCTTACTTTTTGATCCACCAGTTCCGCATAGCGGTTATCCACAATCCGATTATTCGGCAAACCATTAACTGTCCGAGTATTGCCGTTCGCATCTACAGCCTGTCTTTGTTTATTTAAAATATCATGGTCTCCATCAAAGTACCGCTTGCCGACAATCATCTGATTTCGTTTCCCTGAATCAATCCATGCTTGAAGTTCCAACTCCAGAAACTCTATTTCCGTGAGCCCACTGCCGCTTCCACGGCGTATGATATTATTCCACAACGCATTTAAGCCAAAATCCATCGCCCACCGCCTATGTTAAAAATTGAATACCGCTGCCTTTTCGCCCGAACCGCTCCATGGCATACCTCATGGCATCGAGTAGATGATTAAAATCGTCAATCGGTTTATTCACCTGATTATCAAATTTATCCTTATCCCACGTGTAATTACCTATTTCCGTGAGAAAATTAACGCAACGCGGATGAATAACAATTTTATAATCTTGTATCAGCTGTATCCCGTTCAGTATGCTGTCCCTGCCTTTTTTTGCAGCATGAATACGCGTAAGCCCCAGTGCGCGGAGTTGTGCGATTGACTTAGGCTCTGCGCTGTCTGCTGTAATGTTTTCCTTGCTATATCCCATCCGGCTTATTTCTCGGTAAATCATCTCGTTGGTCAAGCCTTTTTTATACATTTCGTCAATACATAAATCTCCCTTGCTTTCGTATCTACCAGCCCGCAGAAGAGCGCGGACGGGTCATTTGTATACCCAAAATCAAGACCAAAAGCAGATTGCACACTTTCTCTTCTTGTAATTTCTGCAGTATCAAATGTCCTCTCTTCCCAGTTTTCATACACCAGTCCTTCAACGATACCCCAATCGCCAAGTCCTGCCACCTGATATCGCCTCGGATTGTTCAGCCGCATACGCTCAAACATACTGCGATCAGAATCATCAAGAAATTCATTGCATTGATAGTTCGTTGTTTTTGCAAGAACATCATTATCTGCTTTATCAAAAAACCTCTTCTTGAGCCAGTGTTTTTCATTCCATGGATTAAAAGTCAGTGTGACTTGTTTAAACAGTCCTTTCGGCACCTCGCCTCGTATAGATTCGTCCAGCGTATCGAATGCCGCCTCTGATGTAATCTCATAGGCTTCTTCTACCCACAACCAACAAAGCACGCCAACGTCCACCGTAATAGACGTAACTTTTAGCGGATCATCCAGTCCCCGAAAGAATATCTTCTGTCCCGTCGGCTTATAAGTGATTTCAAGAGGACTTTCCCTGCAGATAAAATAGTCATCCACCCCTAAGCGGTGTATTGCCCATTTCAGCTGTGTATAACAGCTGTCTTTTAACGTTCTGAAGGTTTTCCGTACTACCAGCAGGTTCGCTTCGTGATACTTTATCAGGTTATAAATAAACCATAATGCGGCAGTAACTGATTTCTTACTCGCGCGGCTGCCTTTAACTACCCGGTACCTGCCTTTGAAATTCCAGAAGTCCCTGTAACCGCCGCCGATAACATCCGGAAGATATATCCTATTGGCATTACTCATGGATTTCACGCTCTCCGGCAATAATCACAGGTACCATTTCAATCTTCGTGTCAGAACTGAAAAGGTCGTGGCGTTTTCCCATTAATTCAAGTGCTTTTATCTGGTCTCTTGCAGAAATTTGTTTTTTTATTATCTTTGCTTCGCTGAACCCATCGCCGATACCTTCAGTAACGACTATTTCTTCTTTAAGTTCCCCTCTGCCTGCTTTAGACAGCCGCCACAGCGCTTCCGCTGCAGACATCATGCCGTCTTCAAAGACTTTGTCCTGCAATTCTTTGATACGACTTCGAATATTAACATTCCTTAACAATCTACTTGCCAATGCTTCAGCTGTTTTTTTACTATATCCCGCCCGTATAGCCGCCTGCGTTGCGTTCAGATCAATCAGGTACTCAACGCAGAATTTTTCTTGTCTTGGTGTCACGCCACCACCTCCTTTCCTGCAATAAAAAGGCACCCGTTATGAGTGCCACAAATTTACTGAGCCTACACGTCAAAAATACGATGCGTAGGCTCTTAATTAGGGAGGAAGTAAGTAAAATGTCCTTACTTTCACACATACACTATATCACAGGTTAATAGTGGCTTTTAATGGCGTATTTTCCAAATTGCGCAATCCCTGACCATGTAACCTGTAAATCCAGCGCAGGTCACGATCAATTGCCACAGCAATTTTCTCCCATTTTTGATTGAGTATGTATCTGCGGTACAATACCGTCCATCGGGTATGATTTTTTTCACAGCTAATCAGAGCTTCTGCTTTATCCTGCATATCCATTAACCGAATAAATTCCCGTGATTTTTCTTCTCTTTTCATTTCAAGTCTGCAGATCACCTCATCAAGCGATTTCACACTGTTTGATTGTATTTTGTCACCTAGCTGTGGAGATTTTAAAGAGATAATTTCACATTCAATTTCTTTCAGCCGTTCTTTGCAAGCTTCTACCCGTGCATGCTGCCGCCGGACATCATTCAGAAATTCTTTAACGGTCATCATATGTACCTCTACCTGAAATCACACATAGAGAACAAATCAGCAGCCCGACACATGCACCAAAAATCATACCTAACACAAACATCATAATCTGAAACCTTCCTCTTTAATTACTTACGTTTTTTGAAAATCCCATGTATTTTTCATTACTCGGTAAATCTGCTGGGCACTAAACTGCCGAAACATATCATTCATTATTTCCTGAAATACATTCTTGGATGGCCATGTATCAGAAGATACACAAGGCTTAAACAAATACGGCCATCCGCTACCTGTTAATCCATAAGATGAATTCTCCTGTAAATAAGTTCCACAACCGCGAACCAAGAACAAATAACTGCAGAGATTCATATTTACAGCTTTAGCTTCAGTAAACATAGACAACCATATATCAGAATCCGACTGCGGCCAGGGATCCACAAAAATTTCACCGGCCATTTTCTGAATACCGGGAATACAAGACCGCCTTGCATTCATCTCACAGATTTTTAATAATTTCCATCTTTCCACATCGAAATCCATCGTTGCATTACGCCTCTCTGCTACCGAACATTTGAACTGTTTTTATAAGTAACACGTCAACGTGTTAACCGACTCGACTCTTAGAACACCTATAAAATCAAGCGTTTTGATATGGTTGACAATAGGTAACACGTTGACGCAAATAGGGTATGTGTTTTTTATAGCCCCCCCTTATACCCTTCCTTATACCTTAGGGTAGGTAGGTATATTTCAACCAACTATATATATTTAACGTGTTAAACGTGTTACCTAATATATTTATACCCATTTTCTTTCGATGATATCTGACCAAAATCGGGTAACACGTTTTTCGGATTTACGTGTGACCTGCGTGTTACACCGGTTACTAAAAATTAATTAGAGATTATAATAACGCGGCATACTTTCCCCTGGTATTTGGTAAGTCTGGAGCTTCTACTCCATCCATCGGCGCCTGTGGACGTTTCTATTTTCTTTTCCGTGGCAAATTCTTTAATCATCTTCTCGTAGCTGATACCTTCCTTGTCCATTGCCTCACGCAACGCGTTGGGGAATACATGTGTCTTTCCGCCACGGATAAACCCATAAAGGGGTGAAACGGTTTTCTGCATGCTGCTATAACTTTCGTTATCGAAATGGGCTGTATTGGCGGCCATCCAGTTTTGAACAAAATCCCACGCACGGTCTGTATCGGAAATTTCATGGATCGTCGGAAGGGATTTAAATACTTCTCCACTCATATATTCCGCCTGTGATAAAGCTGTCTGGAGATTCATATGCCACAGCCACATTCCTGCAAGTACGTCAGCTGTCGTAATAAGCGCCACGGCGTCTATATGGACAGGGCTGTAATCGGTATACCGCGTAGACAGGTCCTGCCGGATACGGTTCCACACCTCGCCAGCCACTGGTCGGTTTGTAAGCAGCGCTTTAATGTACAGAGAGCCCGCTAATCCATAACTGTCCATTTGATGAACCCGTTTGGCAAGTCCATCCGGAAGAACAGGATATGTATTGATTTCAAGGATACGGTTCTTAACGCCGCGAACAGAATTTTCCCGGGTAAGCGGTTCTTCCCCGTTGGCCATACCGACGGTTCGCCAGTAGGCAGTCTTCTGCAGGCCTGTCTTGCTGGCGCGTCCCTTGCCTTTACCACCTTCCAGCATATAGACCACATATTCCAAATAATCCTGCTTGTCACGCCCCTGGCCTGCGACCTGCCGCTCGTTAATGGCAACAGGAAAATCAGAGAGCAGGGATAAGCGGCGTTCTAGTCCTGCCTTTGTCGTGAGGAAACTGGTCATCATCCGGTCAGGATTCCCCCATACGCTCATGGCCATTTTCATGGCAGCCGTCTTCCCACCGCCGGACGTACCCCAAAAATACAGAAGGAAATTCCGCTGGCGGAACAATCCCAGTAGAGGCGCCGCGAAGGATGCTGCCATAAGGAACCGGGCGAAGGTATACTTCCGGATTTCCCCGGCCAGCTGATACCAGCATGACAATTCTCCGGTCGCCTGCATGGCTTCCGTAATGTCTCCCTCGTCATCCATTTCAATCCGGTAATCCGTGTTAGACGGAAGGATAAATTCTTCACAATGCTTACGCCATCCCAGGCGGGAGACACTGTAACACAAAGGGATTCTGTCTTGGTTCATAGCTTCCATCTGCTGTAAGTATTTCACAAGGTACTTGGCCGTTTCCGATGAAATATTGAGGCCCCAGTCAGACAGCTTGACGATGCTCCGGCTGGAAAATACGGTCGACCGCGGCTGTACCGTCCGGCGCCATTGGTTATAATATTTGAAGCATATTTCGATTTTTTCAGTATCCGTATCCATGTTATACAGCCGTGACGTCAGAACTACCGGAACACCCGATGCCGGATTCCTGATCACATCCCCGTCCATCCGCTCGCGGTATTCACACACACCGGTAGCGTCCACAGAAAAACCTGCAGGTATCCGAAGGTCTATCGGACAATCAGGAATGAGTGATTTCGTCGTTTTAGGCGCCTTAGATGTTCCTTGAGATGTAGATATCCTTTCCGTAGATGAGGACTCAACGTGAAAGCTTTTCCGGCGTTCCTCGGCAATAATTTTGGATAAGTCATTAAGATTGATATGTCCTTTAAACCTTGCCTTGTGTTTTTGGAATTCCAAAGGCGCCTCTTTCTGAAGCAGAGCAAGCGCTCCAATAACTTCAGGGGTAAAAACCGTTTCAGGGTTTGGCGTCGTCACGGCCCGCAATGTGGCCATAGCACGGGGCACATTAGCCAGTGCCCACCCGGATGGACATTTGACAGGGCAGTTTTCACAGTGTTTGAATCCGAGTGTTTTCTGTATATACTCACATGTGCGTGGACTCATATTAGAAAGGACTTCCGCAATCTTGGCATCAGTCTTTTCTGCGTTGTATCGTTTATGATCAGCTTTGGATAGTTCATGGCATGCCGCCGGTCCATCAGAAGCTCTCGCCAGATTAGAAAGAGCCGCGACCCATTCATCATAAGTGATAGTATCCGCATCCAGTTCGCAATGCTGCAGAAATTTGCAATTGGACAGCATCATGAAAGAGTTGCCGTCTGTTTTGCGCCGCTCAAAGCCTTGCTTGCGATCAGAAAGCAATTGAGGTGTTTCGACCTGTAAAGATGCAAAATCTTCATAACGGTAACGGAGATCCGCGTATTCAATCACTTCGCAAAGCACCGGATTTTCAGGATCCTTAAAGTTCCACGTATAAGGCACCCTGAGGATACGTGATAAATCAGCCGTCGCGTCAATTTTCCAGCCGTTGGCCACCGCATTATTCCGTATGATTTGCTGGAGCTTGCGGACAGTATTAATGACTTCCGCCCGATTTTCGTCGTTGATTATAACGGGTTCTTTAAGCAGCCAGTAAGCATGAAGCCCGTGCCCGGAAGACACAATGATAGACGGTGGATACTTTTCCGGTAGTAACCCCATTGCTTCATCAACGGATTTCGGAAGATTTCCTGCTTTATGTGCCGCAGAGTCCACGATATCAATATCTACCCAGAGGCAGGCAATAGATGTGACATTCTGTTGCTTAGCGCGAAGATCAGCAGGAAGAGGATCGGCCGTTGTCCCCAAAGAAAAATAGACATCCTTCCGCATACCGGAAAGCATTCGCGCCATGTTCCATATTTTTTTAGAGACTCCGGGTTCCAACAGGTATGAATGAGTTGCCTTGTCCTGTTTTGTCCAAAGATACACATACCCATGGCATCCTTTGTATATCTCTTCAAAAAATCAAGTTCCGTCATAGCTGTTTCCCGGAAAGAATTTGTTCTGCATCTTCACAGGACCGGGCGATTCCCGCGCGGGCTCCCCGCTCTTGCAAATAGTCAAGCATGTTCTGCTGTACCGGGCGCACCTTTCCGTCCGGTTTCTTGATTTCAATTCCGCAAAAGACTGCTATTTCCTTCCCAACCATACCTGGAGTAACAGTAATTGTACGGAACCCAAATAAATCGGGAAATCCCGCCGGTAAACCTGTAGAAAATCTCCGGGCTCCGTAAATGGTTACTGATCTTGCGCTGCTTTTATGTACAGTTCCCGTCCATCCGCTACCTACATTAGCGCGAAACATAGTTCCCAGCTTGTTTTCTGATATATGTAAACGAATTAAATTCTGTAATTCATGCTCTGTCATCATAATCACCTCTATTATTGAAATTAAACGGATTGCCGGATCCCTTTGATTTCCATCATCTTTCGTACCCAGCCGAATTTATAGCCCCGTCGGAGAGCGATATCTTCCAAATCCTGCCGGCTTCTGGCCCGTCCGACTTCTTGACGCTTCCGCTTTTTCTCCAGCAGTTCCAGGCTGTCAATTTTCGCCAGCGTTCCCGCTTCTTCTTTTACTTCCCTCTCAGCTATCGGCGGCACATATCCGCAGTAAGGGCAGGTACGCTGTGCCGTCATCCACGCCTGATAACATTTCGGACACTGATGTATAGATATTTCCCGTATCCGTTTCTTTTTAGGTTTACTGTCCAGCGTCCATTCCTGCGGCGCATTAGGAAGGCCATGACGGAAGCAATTTCCCACATGGTCAATAATAACGGCCACCTTGGAAGGATTATCGGGATCGGGACGAAGCGGACGCATAGACTGCTGGATAAACAGTGTCAGGGACGCTGTCGGCCGCGCCAGAATCACCGCTTCCATTCCCGGCACATCAAACCCTTCTCCCAAAAGATCCACATTGCATAGAACACGGAGTTTTTTGCGGCGGAAGTCGGAAATAATCCTGTCCCTTTCCGCCTTGTGTGTTTCTCCATCTACATGGGCTGCGGATATCCCGGCCGCCCGGAATTTTGCCGCCGTGTGCTCACTGTGCTTACGGGATACGCAGTAACAGACCGTCTGCCGGCCGTCTGCCAGCTTTTGGTAATTAGCAACAATATCCCCTACAAGGGCATCATCGTCTACAGCACGTTCCAATTCGGACTTCACATAATCTCCGAATTGGATACGTACTGATTTAATATCCGCCTTGGATGGCGCGCATAATAGTTATATTTGGACAGATTCCCCCATTGGATCAGCTCGTCCACAGACGGCCCCATAACAAGAGACTGAAAAATATCTCCCAGTCCGTTGCCGTCAAGCCTTGCAGGCGTAGCCGTCACACCAAGCGTCATCGCCTGAGGGAATGCCTCCATGATTTTCTTCCACGTTCCTGCTGTCGCATGGTGCGCCTCATCGATAATGATGAAATCAGGCGACGGAATACGTGAAAGCCGTCGCGCCACCGTTTGGACGGAACCAATCTGCACGGATGACTCATAATCAGCAGGTACACCGGCAGAAATGATACCGTGCCGGATATTCATTGCTGTAAAAGTGCGGTCAGACTGGTCGATGAGTTCCCGGCGGTGAACCAGGAACAGTACCCGTTTATTAACCAGTGCCGTTTTTCCCGCCATCCAGCCAACTACAACAGTTTTTCCTGCCCCGCATGGGGCGACGGCGCAGACACGCTGAATACCTGAAGAAAAATCTGCGGCAATCCGGCTGATCAGATCCGTCTGGTAACTCCGCAGATTAAACATAGTATTAGGCCTCCCACGGAGCGGTGCCCGGGACAGCAATATTTATGCCCGGCAGCGTCTGTGGTGCTGCTGTCTGTACAGGCGGTACGGCAGCTGCCGCTGCCGCGGGGCAGAATAGCCCGCCGCTGTCCCCATCTGCGGAACGGCGGCAGGTTGCGGCGCTAACTGTTCCTGTTCTGCCTTCGTTTCAACAAATTCTACTCCGGTCAGTACCGCATTGAGACTTGCCTGCGGCTGGTTGGCTTTGTCAGTATAAGCACGGGCTTCCAGATTCCGCACATGGCATGCGATACGATTGCCCTTATGAAAATACCGGAGGATTGTATCTCCCTGTTTTCCGAATACAGAAATACTGACAAACTGTGCAATCCGGTTGCCGTTTTCGTCTTTGCGCCCGGTTTCTACCGCCATAGAAAACCGCACATAAGCGTCTCTGCCCGTCATTGGCTGTACCAGCTCCGGTTCTCTTGCGATTCTTCCGTAAAGTGTAGCTGAAATCATAGTCATTCTCCTTTATTTTTAAAATGGGACATCTGTATCATTTAAAAGCGGTTCACCGGTAAGAGGTTCCGCAATTTTTGCCTGTCCCTGCTCAATCAGGTATTTTGTAATCTCTCTGTCCACAGCAAGCCAGTCGGCGTCTGTCGCGTCGTTGACTGTCGCCGCATCTCCGCGCTGTCCCTGCATCCGGGCAGTCATATAAGTGTCCAGCGGCTGTGTTTTGTCCCAGCCGATTTGCGCCCAAATTCGCTCCAAACGCTGGCGATC
>ENA-OOOW01000021-OOOW01000021.1-human-oral-metagenome-genome-assembly--contig:-NODE-21-length-10754-cov-17.252094_pt1 | contig 10754 bp, 10 predicted proteins | sample MGYA00245259_ERZ501127 | MGnify/ENA primary metagenome ERZ501127 (study PRJEB25959, sample SAMN05335039) | human oral metagenome | host: human-associated | place: USA: California | collected... | reverse complement strand
CTGATCACAACCCGGAGTGCCGCCAGTACATCCTGCGCCAGGCCTTCGAAGAAGCGATCCACACCCACGCCTACCAGTACTGCATCGAATCGCTGGCCATGGATGAAGGCGAGATCTTCAACATGTACCACGAGATTCCATCGGTCGCCAAAAAGGCTGCCTGGGGCTTGAAGTACACCCGTTCGATCTCCGATCCGAAGTTCGAAACCGGTACCGTTGAGACTGACAAAGAGCTGCTGCGCAACCTGGTCGCGTACTACTGCGTCCTGGAAGGCATCTTCTTCTACTGCGGCTTTACCCAGATTTTGTCCATGGGCCGTCGCAACAAAATGACCGGCGTGGCCGAGCAGTTCCAGTACATCCTGCGGGATGAGTCGATGCACCTGAACTTCGGTATCGATGTGATCAACCAGATCAAAATCGAAAACCCGCACTTGTGGGATGCTGAAATGAAGGAAGAAGCGACCCAGATGATCCTGCAAGGGACTCAGTTGGAGATCGAATACGCGCGTGACACCATGCCGCGTGGGGTGTTGGGCATGAATGCGGCGATGATGGAGGACTACCTCAAGTTCATCGCTAACCGTCGTTTGTCGCAGATTGGGTTGAAGGAAGAGTATCCAGGGACGACTAACCCGTTCCCGTGGATGAGCGAGATCATGGACTTGAAGAAAGAGAAGAATTTCTTTGAGACTCGGGTTATTGAGTATCAGACTGGTGGCGCGTTGAGCTGGGATTGAGTAGCAAAGAAATCGTCCCGAGGATCTAGGCGGTGTAATCAAAAAGCCCTGATGTATTCAGGGCTTTTTATTAGGCGAAAATAGTTTGAGAAAAACACAACGTCAGTGGCGATCCATAACCTATGATCCGCAATTAACTTTAAGACTTGTATAGCTTCAGGAAACAAGTAACCTGGCTAAAACAATGAGACGGATTTTCAGATGAGCTCGATACGTGCTTTTGACATGTTTTGCGGGGCTGGTGGCGCAAGCCTCGGTGCGAGGGAGGCAGGAGCAACGATCGTTGGTGGCGTTGACCTATGGAGCCCAGCAGTGGCCTCCTTTAGAAGAAATTTTCCAGAAGCTCATGTATTTGAAAAAGATTTACGTGATCTCACACCTGAAAGCGTTTTAAGTACAACAGGAAAAATTGATTTATTAATATCTTCTCCTGAATGTACCCACCATACTTGCGCAAGGGGAAGCAAGCCGAGATCCGAAGAAAGTAAAGATACCGCCTTTCAAGTAATTCGTTATGCAGAAGTTTTAAAACCTCGCTGGATAACGCTAGAAAACGTTGTTCATATGAAACCTTGGGCACGCTATGACGAGCTAAAATCAGAACTAGCCAGACTTAACTACAAGGTGCGCGAGCAAGTAATTGACGCTTCTTACTTCGGAGTGGCACAACGAAGAAAACGTCTTTTTATGATTGCAGACTTATATAACGAACCTGAAATTATTCTGCCTCACGACTCGCCTACGAAAAATGTATGGAGCATCTTAGACCGCAGCGGTAAATACTCGATGACACCTCTAAGGATTCCTCGCAGGGCGAAAGGCACCCTCGAAAGGGCAGATAGAGCTATCAAGGAGTTGGGACCCAATGAGTCATTTCTGATCGTTTACTACGGAAATGACGGTAGTGGTGGATGGCAGCGCATGGACGTCCCGTTACGAACAGTGACCACCTTCAACCGCCCAATCTACTCCCGCACCCGATCCGGCGCCGTACCGCCCGAACCACTGCGCGCCGCAATCGCCGCTTCCAGGGTCAGGCACTCACGCACTTGCGGCGTCAGCCGCGTATCCACCTCTGCCAACAACGCCGGCGAGGCTTCCCACAATTCAATTTCATGCTTCTCACAGCGCTGCACCAAGGCACCGGTAATCTCATGGGCCTCCTTGAACGGCACACCACGAGTGGCCAGCCAATCCGCCACCTCAGTTGCCAATGTGAAACCCATCGGCGCCTGACGCCGCAGCTCTTCCACCTGCACCTTCATCGTCGCGACCATCCCGGCCATCGCCGGCAGCACCAACAGCAAGGTATCCACGCTGTCCAACACACTGTGCTTGTCTTCACTCAAATCGCGGTTGTACGACAGCGGCAAGGACTTGAGCGTGGACATCAACCCGGTCAGGTTGCCAATCAAGCGCCCCGCTTTACCCCGCGCCAATTCGGCAATGTCCGGGTTCTTCTTCTGCGGCATGATCGAGCTACCGGTGGCGTAGGCATCGTCCAACTGCACCCAGCGAAACTGCCGCGACGACCACAGGCAAAACTCCTCCGACAGCCGCGAAATATTCACCCCGAGCATGCCCGCCACAAACAGAAACTCCGCCACGTGGTCACGACTGGCTACAGCATCGATAGAGTTTTCGCACGGCCCGGTGTAACCCATCTCCTTGGCCGAATGCTCCGGCTGGCGAGCAATTGCCGAGCCCGCCATCGCTGCAGCACCCAGCGGCGACAACGCCGTACGCGCATCCCAATCCACCAGGCGCTGCACGTCCCGCAGCATTGACTGCGCATGAGCCAGCAAGTGATGGGCGAACACAATCGGCTGCGCCTGCTGCAAGTGGGTGAAACCCGGGCAGATGCTCTCGATATGCTGCTCGGCTTGGTCCACCAGCGCCTGCTGCAACCCCAGCACCTCGGTGGTGATGGTGCGCGCGTGGTCCCGCAGGAACAGGCGCAAATCGTTGGCCGTCTGGTCATTGCGCGAACGCCCGGCGCGCAACTTGCCGCCCAGGGCGCCCAAACGCTCGGTCAACACCCGCTCGATGAAGGTGTGCACATCCTCGTCATCCAGCGTCGGGTGCAGGCGGCCAGCGGCAAAGTCCTCACCGATGCGGTCCAGCGCTTCCAGGGTGCGCAAGGTTTCCGACTCATCCAGCAACCCGGCGCGCTGCAACTCACGGGCATGGGCCCGGGAGCCAGCCAGGTCGTAGGGCGTCAGGCGAAAATAGCGCTCGGGGCAACGGGACAGCGCCGCCAAAGCAGCGGACGGGCCGGACTTGAAACGAGCACCCCAGAGGCGATCGATGGGCTGAGACATGGTGTTCCTCACGCTTGTTTTTAGAAGTGACAAGCCCGATGGACGTGGCTTGGCCTTATGGATTCGGAGGGCAGTAGCAAAACGAAAAGTCCTGATCGTAGTGTCAGGTTTTTATGGGCGTTAAATCAGCCGGTAAAAGCTGTTCAACCCGCTATATTCAAGGTTGCCAAGGGCGGTTAAGTATGTTCATTATTGCCGCCCGGCGATGTTCATGGAGTAGGTCAAAGCCTGTTGAATATGGCACTTGAGGTCAACACGTATTATGGAAACCCCACTTTCCAATTCTGGAAACATACCGCCAAAACCCGGCACAAGACCGCCCCTGCAACTCAGCGGCCTGGACTTCAAATTGCTGCGGGTGTTCAAGGCTGTGGTCGAAGCGGGCGGCTTCAGCGCGGCGCAGAACGAGCTGAATGTGGGCCTGGCGGCGATCAGCAAGCAGATTTCCGACCTGGAAATTCGCATCGGCATGCGCCTGTGTACGCGAGGGCGGGAAGGGTTTGGCCTGACCGAAGAAGGCAAATTAGTCTATCAAGCGTCCATTGAATTATTTGCCTCGGTAGACAGTTTCAGGGACAAGCTTAGTTCGGCACAGAACGAACTGATCGGCGACCTTAGTGTGGGCGTTATTGATAACACCGTCTCCGACGTTAATTCACCGTTGATTAACGCGCTGGGAAGATTACATACAGAGTCGCCAAAAATAAGATTACGCCTACATGCCTCGCAACTGGACGAAGTTGAACGGGGCGTGGTGGAAGGGCGGCTGATTGTCGGCATCGTCCCGGTGTACCAGCGGCGGGAAGAATTCGATTATTTCCCGCTGTACGAAGAAAAGTCCCACGCGTACTGCGCCGTCGGGCATCCGCTGTTTGAAGCGAGTGACATCAACGCAGATGTGTTGCGCCAGCATGAAGTGGTCAACCATCGTTACGCGATCCACAGCGACAAGGCCAACTTCGTCAGCTACGACAGCCAGTCCGCCTCGGCCTCACAGGTTGAAGCCGTGGCCATCCTCATCCTCACGGGCCGCTTCCTGGGCTTCCTCCCCGAACACTATGCCGCGCCGCTGGTGAGGGAGGGGCGCCTGCGCGTGTTATGCCCGGAGCAGATCCACCTGAGCACACCGTTCAACCTTATCCTGCGCCACAACGCCCCACGAAGCCCGCTGGTCAAAGCCTTCGCAACGGCACTCGGCGTGGACCTCAAAGCGCCAATCTAACGAACTCACACCACCCTTAGAACCTACAGAGACCCCCTGTGGGAGCTGTCGAGCCCCAGCGAGTCTGTGATGGGATCAACTCGGTCTACCCGCAGACCCTATCCACCCGCATCACCGCCGCAACTTGCCCAACTTCTTCTTCGCATGAAAATGCGCCTCCTGCGCCGCCACCAACAGCTACCTGTTCGGCTACGCTTGTCGGGTAGCTGCTATAGAGCTATGCAATAGAGCATCTGCAAACTATCATTCTTACCTGTCTTCCCATGCCTAGAGAGGTGTTCCTTATGTCTACTGGAACGATCTTCACCAATAACCGTACACAAAATATCCGCATCCCTGCTGATATGCGTTTTCCCGCTGGGGTGAAAACTGTAGAGGTGCGTGCCGTGGGGCGCGAACTGATTATTTCGCCGGTTGAAAACACTTGGGACAGCTTTTTCCTTGCAAGCGAATCGGTATCTGATGATTTTATGGAGGAGCGCGCCGACCAAACCCAGCAAGAGCGAGAGTCCTTTGATGATTAAGTACATGCTTGATACGAACATCGTGATCTACATCATCAAGCGTCGGCCTATGGAAATACTGGAAAAATTCAATGCGAATGTAGGTCGTATGGTGATCTCTTCGATCACCCTTGCGGAACTGATGCACGGGGCCGAAAAAAGCCAGTTTGTTGAGAGAAATACTCGGGCGGTGGAGGACTTCATCTCCCGGCTTGACGTCATTCACTACGATGACAAGGCCGCTTTTCACTACGGCTCGATCCGCTCCGATCTCGAAAAGAAGGGCACTCCAATCGGCGTAAATGACCTGCACATCGCGGGCCACGCCAGAAGCTCAGGATTGGTCTTGGTGACTAACAACGAAGGTGAGTTCAAGCGAGTGAATGGCTTGATCGTGGAAAACTGGATCGCCGCCTAAGGCAGTCAATCCAGCGCACACAGATAGGTCGTCCAGGCGATTCAGCGTTGCTTGATTCGTTTCTTCTTCGCATGAAAATGCCGAAAATGCGCATCCTGCGCCGCCGCCAACAACTCCCGATCCCCGCGCGTATCACCCCAGGCCCTGAGCCGATACTCCCCCAGATCCCGATAAACCGCCTCAAGCCGAAGCACCTTATTCTCACACCGGCAATTATTCCCGGTGAGCTTGCCCGTCAATACTCCGTCAACCACCTCAAGCTCAGTGCCTATCAACTTGATCCCAAGCCGATCCGCAAACGGCTGCAATACCAACGCTGGCGATGCCGAACACAGCGTCACCACGGCCCCGGACTTCACCTCATCGGCCACCGATTGCAGCCCGGTTGGCCGCATCAACTTGTTCCAATAGGCCTGGCAGTACGCTTCAGCTTTCTGCTGAACCCACGCCTTATCCACGCCGGTCATAAAGGTGCGGATCAACTGCGCCTTGAGCTCATCACGGCTGATGACGCGCAACAGAAACTGCGCGCCAGGCACTGCCAGCTTCACCATCCTGCGCACGAACTCGCCTTTACCAAAGGCGAACTTCAGGAACGGCACGAAGCTGTCGTGGTGGGTCAGGGTGCCGTCGAAGTCAAAGACGGAGAGTACTTTGGCATCCAAGGGGCCGGATTCGAGCATGTCTGGGTTCACGGGTGGTCCTTGATCATGTGGAGCGGGTTCTCATAACGTTGTGACTGGCACCCAATGGCTGGGTTCAGGTAAAAAACGGTTATGCATTTAAGATTGGCTAGGGGCAACGCTCTTATTCTTCTTCTGGCAATGATCGAGAGAGTTTACCCGGTCAGGCATCGGAATGAACGTCGTAAGGAATCCGGCAATGTTACAGAGCGAATTAAGAATGCGCGGTTGATGATCCATCCGCGTATCTGCACGGATGGATCATCCTTGAGATTTCAGCCTACGGAGTGGCCCGAAGAATGGAAGTACTCAGCCACCTTCTGCAACCATGTTCTGCTCACTGGCGCTCGGCGACGAGTCCTGTTGAGCAACAGATAGGGCATATCCCGCAGTCGGATCCAGCCTTCGTCTTGCCAATGCAGAAGGCTCAACGACATTTCAGGCCAATCCAGCAAGCTCAACATCGGACGGTCTGCGGACCTTGATTGATGCCCATCGCGCAAAGTCGGAACCACTTGATGAGTCAACCATTCCCGCAGCAGGCGATGCCCAGGTGTGTAGTGATACACCAGCAACGCATACACGCCGGACTCACTGAGCATCAGCATATTTTCAGGCTGGCCGTGATATCGAATTTCCAAAGTTTGGCGCTGATCCTCATCGAGCTTGCTGACCTTGCGATCATCCAGGTACAACCCCATCAGACGGCCGAGATCTCGAGCACAGAACCATGGCTGGTTCTCAAGGAGTAGAGCGTGCAGGTGCAGGTTATGGCGGGTGAAGACAGTAGGCAGGAAGGGTTCATGCATGAAACACCTCCGAGCCGGAGCGTGTTTGAGAGATTGTGTAGGTACAGCTAACGTTCTTCGCAGGGACCGCAAAGTATCCAGGCATTTCCGTTACCTCTGGTTGCTTTCTTAGGGCATGCGTTATGGGTGTCGGGAGCTAAGAAACCCACCAGAGACGGGCCGGACATATTTCCCTTTCGGGTCTTGTATTCGCCCACTCCCGACATAACGGGGATTTTTTCACAAGCGTAGAGAAACCGCTGGCGAAAAAAAGCCGCATGGCTGTCGGGTGCGGAGGACCGCTCTGGTTGAAGCGTTTCTTAGGCGCCGAGTTGAGAGGGTAGGTGGGCAGTTGGAGGCGGTCAAGCCCTCAAGATTATTCATTCCATTTCGGTGGTGACAAGCTCGTTATCAATATCGCATCTAACGATATTTTAGATTTCAGGCTGCAAGGCGTTTTTGTTTTTCTCTGGGATTTCCAGATGACGCGATACGCGTCATCCTAATGCCCCACGCCCCCATCTCCCCTCGACAGTTTTTGCGAGTTTTGGTAACCAAAATGCAATCTGCTTTTAGGGGGATACGCGTATTTGCAGCCGGGATGCCTATGTCAAAAGCACTATTTGGATTAATAGAGACAAACGATGCTTCGGGAATGCCAAATCTGATGTTTCCGGAAGGTCTTTCTTATGCAGACGATAACGAAGCTAGCTTCATAAAATACCGAATGAACTAGCACCTCAGGCTAAGTATCTTTTTACCTTTGATAGTTGATATGATCTCGGGCCGTTTACGATACTCAGGGTTGGAGTTTTATATACGGCTTGTGTTGTTGTATTTGGTTTATGTAGTGGGTGTCTATAAGTCATATGGTTGTTTGTAAGGGGTAGTAAGCATGTCTTTTTGACATGCTTACTTTTTCGGGAGGTTATAGATAAATTATCCCTGGTCTGGATTGATGTCCTCTAAGTTTAAATAGGAGGTCATTCAATATCTGCTCCCTCATTCGGTAAAATACTTTTGCAGCATCGATTTTACTATGAGGGAGAACTATCATGGCACCAGAGTTGAATAGGAGTTTTTTGGTTTCTCCGTCTATTAGGAAGTCCGGAGATTGCCATAGGGAATCGGGGAGTGGCTTATCTCCGTTTTTTGGATCCCTAATTGCGGATGGACAAACTTCTAAGCCTAGAAAGTAAGTTAGCGTTTGCGGTTTTCGCTGCGCGTAGTCACAAGCTGCTTGCCCTTGTAGTAAGATCCACCTAGAATCCTTAAGCTCTTTGAGACTCTTTAGTGCGAAACATCTTGTAATTATCTCGCCGACCGCTAATCCGAAAAGATCTTTTAGGTAGTTGTCAATATCGCCTTCGACTTGCTCAAGTCCGATTATAGCACCCCTATCTTTGGGTGTTATATTGTATATGGACTCGGATATATTAATAAATCTGTTGATTTTTGAGCGCTGAATTGCATCAATATCTTCCGCATCTTTAACGGAGAATGCGTTATTCCATATGTCGTTGTCTTGGTCTCCGTCTTCGGAGAGTGCTAGTCGGTCAGAAAGAATGGGGAGCAGGACTTCGTTCAGCGCGTAAGATCTGTCCTGATCCACATTTCTTCGCCCTACAGCAGCAATAGCGAGTGATGCCATTACGCCTTTAAGCTGCTCTGGACGCCCCCCTGAAAGCTCAATGACCTGAGAGACAGTACTTGAGGCTGCTGCTAATATATTTTTTTCCCACGTAAGTAATGCTTTTGTTTGAGCGTGGCCAGCAAGAAGCTTCTCAATCGTAATTTTGAGGTTGTCCGGGTTTGAAATAAGAAGTCCGGCTTCGCTTTTCTCTATATGTTCTGCTTTATTAAGTTTTAGAACTCCATAAGGCCGCGGAATGTCTTCTTTAAGTCGCTCTGATAGATATGATTCTAAAGAGCCGCCCTCTTCATTTTCGTCAACTTCATGAGCCTGTTGACTCCATACTATTATTACGTAAGGGCCTTTGGGAGCAATTTGTTCTAAGCAGTTTAATATCTGATTGAAATGGGAGTTTTTTGAGCCGATTGCGTCTCCAAGCAAATGTAAGTCAAAAAATATCACCCTCACATCCGGGAAGCATCCGGTGATGCCGCTTTCGACGTTGTACTTTATTCCAAGGCAAGAAACGCCAATTTTGGCAAGGCATATTGTCAGTGCGTCTAGTTCAAGTTGTTTGTCATCGATGGCTATAACGCGTGGAGTTGGCAGCATTTTTATTTTACTTCCTTGAAAATAAGAGCGACAACTGCACCATCAATACCCTCAGGCAACTCAACTTCGCCTTTTTCAGGGAAAGCAAGAAGCCCACCATTTAGTTCCATGGCTAAATTCGCATAGTAAAGCCCAAGGCCCATTCCCGCTGGCCTGCGGGTGAAAAACGGACGTACCATGTTCTCCGGATCATCCTGAAAGCCTGGTCCATTGTCTGCAATGATTATTGCGGGGCCAAATTCGAAATCGTCAGATATGCCAATATATATTTTTCTACTTTTCTCTGTTGTTTCGGGCCATCTAACTTGCATCCAATACAAAGCATTATCAATCACGTTTATTAATGCATTCAGAACTAGTCCGAAAGAAAAGAGTGAGCTAAATCCGTTTGTCTCTTTTTCAAGGAATGGGCATATAAGTTGCGTCTGATGGAAGCGAAGCCGAGATAAACTTAAATCTCTAGCGCGAATGATGAGCTTTCTTGCATCATGCGGTTTCTGATCGTCGCGTCTGAGGAGACTCGAGAAACCGTCTAGCAACTTAGTGAGGTCTCTTGCCTGCAACGCTGCGTTTTTTATATCGGCGCCGTCTTCAATTGCGCGGTGAAGAGTTCTTACTCCACGTTCAACTTCATGAAAAATCACGGCTAGATTTAATCCGGACATCCCAGCGGAAAGTAGTGTTTCCTGCATGGATTGATAATCGTCTTCTAGCTTCCGGATGTACGGCTCAAACGTTTCCAATACTCCATGCTTACGCATCGCGCTCTTTAATGCTTCTAGCGGACGCTGTATGTTCGCTGCAACGGGATCAGCACTTTGTTGAATTATTTTTCTGATTCTGTCTCTATCAAGGTCTCTCTCTGTCTCGAAAATAGCTAAACCAGAAAGTACTAAGCTCTTAAGTCGTTCTAATGATTCGTTGTCGACGAATCCCTCTCGGCTTGTTTTTTCAATAAGATTGGCAGAGCTTTCTAGCGATAAGTGAACGACGCCAATTATTAGATTGTTGCTTATTTTTCGAGTTGGCCGATTTACCCTGCGCAGATCAAGTCCTAGCCAGTCAACGCCCTGTTCGCCATAGTTATAGACTCTGATGCCGTCCCGGTATATCCGTATGCCGCCATTTTCGTCTAGGTACTCCGTTAGCATCTGCACGTCAGACATTAACTTAAGGATTTCACGATCTCGGTCATATACATAAAATTCGCCGCTTAGCTCGCCTATGCCAGCTAAATAGCTTGAATCTGCAAGTAGCCTTTTGTTGCCACCTTCTTTGGGGAGAAGCAAGCCGCTTTTTAGCTTTGTGACGTGGCGACCTTCAAGTTTAACCCCTGGGACGGGTTTGAACGTGTATTCCCAAGATATTTCACCATTAGTAGCTATATCGAATTTATAGTGCCATGGTGCTCTATCTAAAATTGATTGTGGATCTAAGAGGTCTTTGATCCAAGCTTCATGCCCGGGCACCAGCATTTCAGCTATAAAAGATTCTGGTGCTTCGAAAGGAGAGCAGATGGACATTATTTGCTTGTGTAAACTTCGGACCTCCCTACGTGTCCACGCTTTATTTCTTAATTCTGATATTTCAACGAGTGTGCCCGTCGAATTTCCCAAGAAAACCTCAGGTGTGCGCTCTTTGATAGTTATCGGGGCGTCATCAAGAAAAGGTTTCCTAATTAATTCAGCCCAGTCGATCTCGACGACGCACTCCAGTTCGTTCTTTGCTCGCGTGGTTACTTTGATTTTCTCTCCGAGTTTATGAACCGCAAAAACGACCTAATCCCTTTTCGCCCAAAGGGAGGCGAAGATGTTTCTTTGTTCTGATTTTTATC
>ENA-OOOW01000018-OOOW01000018.1-human-oral-metagenome-genome-assembly--contig:-NODE-18-length-11390-cov-24.770044_pt1 | contig 11390 bp, 18 predicted proteins | sample MGYA00245259_ERZ501127 | MGnify/ENA primary metagenome ERZ501127 (study PRJEB25959, sample SAMN05335039) | human oral metagenome | host: human-associated | place: USA: California | collected... | reverse complement strand
TTTTTTTCATTAAGTATAAAAATTATAATGATTAATATAAACATCTATTCGCCTCTTTTATCCAAATTCCTTACAATCTTCTCGATATCGGATAGCGCCTTTTTAAACACGTCGAGCTTCTTTGTGTCCTCAAGATCGTTTATTTTTAATTCAAGAAGTTTAATCGGCTCGATATAATAACCAGTAAAATCGAATTTCAAGCTCGAAACAATATATGCTATGAACAAAATCTGCATACAGGTGTCGTAACTTTTGAATTCCTCAGTATCTTGTTTATTTGCATCCGCACGATAAACATGTTTAAAATACTCAGAACAAATTCCCACGGTATTACTTGAACCATAAATGACTGTTCTTGAAATAAGGTCAATAGCCTGTTTTTCGCCGAAGCCCTTCATCTTCCTATCGAGATCATACAGTACCGCAGTCCAATCCTGGAAAAGTTTTGACAAATCTTTTCCGCTTATTTGTCTGAAATAAGCTTCTCGCTGAAGTTCCATACTATTCGTAGCCTTTACTTCTTCAACTTTCAACGCCCTGTACAATTTAGGCAAGTCCTTTAAAAAATAAGTTAAGGTTGTTAATATTCCAATTCCTGCAATACCAACTAGCGTAAAAAATACGTTCATATTCTGCCTCCTCATAATAACATATTATTATATTATATCACAAAAGACGCCCAATTTTGAGCGCCTTCTGCGAAGTTAATTATGAGATGTAATTTTGAGGAAGCCACAATTCCCTTTTCGCTGATTACAATATATCATAGGTTTTTGTTGCATTTGTTGCAACTTTCATGAAATGCCTTTATTTTTCTTGAGATAGTTGCCTTGTCATATCCTAGGACTCCTCCGGTTTCCTCCTGCGAACGCTCCTCTATGTAGTACATTCGAAGTATTGTCCTCATGTCTGGGTCGTCCACAGTATCTATCTCCCTTTCGATAGCCTCAATTAGCTTGCTAATTTCGTCTAGCTTGCGTTTTAACCGTCTCTCCCTACTCAATATACCTTTTTCGTCAAAAGTCAGTCCTGTAAGCGATTTTGGGATTCCTCGACCCGTCTTGTAGTCCTTGTAGTAGTCGGTCACTATTTCCGGCTTAGCATGGTCGATAGAATATTTTAGCCCCTCGGCTTCGCGTCGCAATGCTTTTAACTGCTTAATCTGTTCGTAGTCCATAAGCACGCTCCTATCTGTAAGGCGAACTTTCCGGCCACAAAACACCTATGCCGTTCTTTAGTGCGTATAGGTGCTCAGTGCAAGCGCCTTTTGAGTGCACCCAATTATCCAGCATGTAGATATGCGTTGCCTTGCCTAAAAGCCTTAAGCATATCACCATGTAATCATCCCAGTCGCAGATTCTCGGCAACACTACCTCAGCTGGGTTGATAATCTCTGCCCCAGGATACTCGTCAAAGAGTTTTATTTTTGCCTCGTCAAAAGTCTTCTCGTAGTCGTCATCGTCGGTAATCCTACCGCTGATGTATATAATCATTTTTTGCATATTACATCCACTCCCTTTTAATCGCTTTAAAATCATGTTTGTATTTTTTCAAAAGTACGTCCAACATAGCACTGCTCTTTTTGTCAATGTTTTTGCTCTTGAGCAATTTCTCGATACTCTCAATTTCCGAGTCAAGAAAATTGAGTGCGTAGTTCACTATTTTAGCTTGTGATATCATTGCTACTCCCCCTTGTATGGTTTGGGAAATGGTCGCCACGCTATAACTTCAATTCCCGCGTCTATTTCGTCTGGTGGTGATTGCCCGTATTCTGATAGATAATCTTCACACACAGAGGAAAACCACCACCATTTCTTGTTGCAATAGTATGCTGCGGCTACATCTGGCTTGTCTTTTATGTCTTGGTAGTATGGCGCGGGTTTTCGGTTTACATAAGTTATCAGCACTGGTATCAACTTATCGGGCAGCGCTCTTGATACAGGCGTCCAGTGACACGCTGATGGTTGGGTACGAATATAATCTAAGGTTTCAGCATTTATGTCATCTATATGTTTTCCCATTATTGTTCCTCCTTGTATGGTTCTGGTATTTCCATCCATGCTATAACTCCGTCAATGTCGTTATCTGTTCCTGATAGGTATACGCAATCGTCCATATCAAAGCTATCTACCCACGCATTTGTCCCATTTGTAACAATCACATCTTCTCCTAAATCGGGCAGTCCATCAATCATATATGTCCACTCTTGATTCGCATACTCCTCTTTTTCTTCGTCAGTCAAGGGTCTAAATGTGAGTTTATGCCACTGGAAAACAACCGGTTGTGCTTCTAGCCATTCAAATATCTCTGCTTTGACCACCTCTCCAAAAGATTCATCTTCTATGTCCGAACATAACTCGTCTATCAATTTATCTACGTCTATTAATCTCATTGCTACACCTCCACTAACTCAGGGTCTCTTTCGATAAATGCTATAAGTATGTTCAAAGTGTCTCGCATTGCATAAATCTCGATTGTGTCATTAAAAATGAATCGTATATCAGGTCTTTCCGTTAGGTCTATATTGTGATTTGGGTTAGTGATGGCGAAGGTGGTTATGTCGGCTGGTCTATGATGAAAAGCAGCCACTTCTATTGGGTCTGTTGTAATTGAATCTGTTGATAATCTCATCGTTACATCCTTTCTGCTATTGCTTAATCGATTTGCCTAAGCGACTCGATAGCGTTACTTCTGCATGCTTTCCTAAATAAGTTTCTAATTCAGTTCCTTTCATTTTAAATATATCTACATACATTGTTAGGCTTCCATCCTCTCCGCTACATCCTGTATTACTGTGACTGTAACCCCGTTTCCGGCTTGCTTATATAGTTGGCTATTTGAGTTAAATTGTTCTGCGCGTTCAAAGTATTCATCTTGCCATCCTTGAAGCCTAAAGCATTCGCGCGGTGTAAGTTTCCTTATGGCCAGGTAACACTGATATTTATCGCTCCAAATAGCATTTATATTGCTCGTTGTCACAACACCTTGATAACAATTGTGGTCTAAGCATGCTGTGTGTCCGTGTCTAAAAGGTTGCCCTCTTGTTTTACTTGAAATTGCTTTTAAGTCAATTGCTACTCCGTGTCTGTCTTGTGCTGTTAATGTAAACGATGGTTCGCCATCTTCCTTGAATCTTCGTCCGTTCTGTCTTTTGTTGATTCGGTCTGGAGTCAATACTGGAATTGCAACTGCCGTTCCCTCTGCCTTATGATTTGATACTCCACTATCCTCGCGAGCAATAATGCAGTTAGCAATATCTATTTTGCGTGGCTTGTTACAAGATTTATCAATGCCAAAAGGCTGTATTATATGTGGGATATTCCCACCCCCGCTGTGTGTCGTTAGGCATGGGCTTATTCCATCGCGGCTATACACTCTATATGGTGATGGGTTGCCCCTGTCGCTATTTTGCGTGTACTTTCCTATTTGCTTAATACTATTTTCTCGGTTTGTTCCCTCGATAGGAAATACTTCTCGTCCACCTCGTCCTCTAAGATGTCCAACAACGAACACTCGCTCGCGGTTCTGCGGGACACCGTGGTGTTTCGAGTTGATAACTTCCCACTCCGCATCGTACCCGATCTTGTCCAATTCAACGAGAAGTCTTGCGAAGTCGAGTCCTCTATTAACAGAAAGTAGATTCTTAACATTTTCAACGAAAAGGGTGTTGGGTCTATCTTCCTCTTTGAGCTGTTCAATAAGGTTTGTAATTCTGAAAAATAGGCTTGAGCGATTTCCTTTAAATCCGTGTTGGTGTCCTGCAATGCTGATATCCTGGCAGGGAAATCCAAAGCACCAACATTCTGATCTTGGTATGTCGTCTGCGATAACTCTGCAAACGTCATTTGCGTACCATCCCCCATTAAGATACTCATCCTTTAAAATCTCCTTCTGTCTTTGTCTAAGCGGTAATGTGAGCAAGTATTCTCGTTGCTTATCTGTTATGGTATGCATTGAGCGATAGCTTGCTTCTGCATACTTGTCAAACTCACAGTGACCAACGCACTCATGCCCGGCTAGTTCCATACCTTTTGTAAAGCCACCTATACCACTAAAGAAGTCAACAAATTTCATCTCTGCTCCCTATCTAACATTTCTTTTATGATTTCATCTGTAGCTTCATCAACAGCTTTCGATAACAATTTTTCAAATCGTTTCTCGGCTCTTCGATTTGCAAAATACCTTGTTAATGTGTGTCCTACGACACTTCCGACTATCACTGCTGATACAAATACGATTCCATATGCTAATGTCATTGTTTTTACCTCTCTTTATTCTTTAAAATCTCGCTATTCCTCTGCGTTTTCTTGTAGCACCATATACAGAGTTTTACTTCCTTTTTGCCAATTACTGCACTGTATCTGCCGTACTCGTTGATTCGCTTTCCGCATAGTTCGCACTTCATCGTTTCACCTCTACAATTTAGCACTTATTTCGTCGCACTTTTCCATAGCTTTGTGCGACATGTTTGCTAGGTCTTCGATTCTTTTTTGTATTTGATGAAGTTCTTCTGCCTTATCCTTTAGGACTTCACTTTGAAGTGCTAGTGACATCCTTAATGCTCCAATGTCAAATTTTATCTGCTTAGTCTCTTCATCTTCGCCTAGAATATATGACACCCTGCACCCTAGAGTCTCGCACATCTTTGATAGTGGTGTGAGTTCAGGAAGTGTGTCACCCTTTTCAATGTGGATGAGCGTTGACCTTGAGATACCTACTACTTTTGACAATTCTGCCTGGGACATCTTACAAGCCTTTCTCTCGGCTCTTATTCTCTGTCCAATTTCTTGTTTATCGTATTTCATCTGCTACCTCCCATACTTAATCATGTCATCTACTAGCTGCCTTATGTCGTGACCAGTCATGTCTTTTGTGCCATCTATCATCTGATTGACCGTGCACCTCTGGTCCCATACTTCACCGAGCAGACTCATGTACGCTTCGAGAAAATATCCGATGCGCTTTTCTCTCCATCCGTACACGGTCCATAGCACTCGTACCATGATGGAGATGTGCAGCAGGTTTTGTAGTTTTATGATTTCAAAACGAGGGACCTGCTCGATTGGTCTTTTTTGCTTTTTGCTTTTCTTGGCTTTTGGTATCATAGTAATTACTCCTTTTGCCTTGCGTATATAAATAATGTTTTATGCATTATTATTTATTATCAATTGTCACCAAAGTACTTGGTGACGGTCTATCGTTTAATTTTCAACATGTGTAGCGTTTGCTTTGTTTTTTGTCACCAATGGCTTGGTGACGGTCTATCGTTTAATTTTCAACATGTGTAGCGTTTGTCACCAATGTCACCACGATTTAAAACTATCCTTACGCGAGGGTTTTTATATATTTTTTAGATGTAATTTTTTTATCTATATATATAGTGTGTGTAAATTTTTGGTGACAGGTGACACTTGCCGTTTTTGTTCATATTTCAACAATTATCCGTCACCAATGGCTTGGTGACACTTGGTGACACTTAGTGTATTTCTGTTGAAATTTCAACGATTTTCAACAAATAATAAGTTTATAATGTTTGGTGACACCTTTTAAAATGGAATTTCTTCTTGAACCTCTATAAATTCAATACTCTCAGGATTTTCTTCATCTCTTTTTAAGCAAATTGTTATCGCCCAAAATCGCAAACCATTAATTCGGACCTGCTTGTCAACTCGACCTTGTGTTGCATTTGTCAAATTATTTCTTTTCAGCCATTTTGCGAACTCTGTCGGGTTGAACCCACTTTCGGAGCATGCGGAATTGAATACATTTCGTATAATATTTATTTCTCCGCACGATATTCTTCCAAAAAATTTGCCAGCAGGTGTATAGTTTTCAGTGATGAAATTGTTCTGATTCTCCGCAATCCAGCCTTGAAGCCATTCGTATGCTCGCTTATTTTGAGACACATCTTCCTTGCTTGACAAATATGCCTTCATGTCCTCAACACCGATAGAACCACCGTCAAAGAACATATACTCGCCGAGGATTGCATCAGCTGTCAGCAGTAAACTCGCTGCAAGAGCTTGTTTTTCTGTAGTTTTCTGGTTTAGCTCCTTGAAAAACAACTGTTGCAAATTGATTGCTTCATGCATAACTGAGTCGTCTGAAATGATTCTTACGAACTCCTTCCCTGCATGTCCATAGTTCGACTTAACAACTTTTACTATACGTCCAGGATCATCAAATAACTTTGTATCCTCGCAGCTAATTTCAATGATTCTATTGACCGCACCACCTCCAGATGTGTTTGAGGTGATTGGTTGTTCTCCGGATGTAATAATGCAGTTCGCCCATGTGCCATTTCGCTGCAGACCACCGGTCTTTTGCCCTCTTGCCTTTCCAACACCCTCGGATAACTGATATATAAGCTGGTCAAAATCTTTACGATCCTTTATAATTTGAAGCTCATCAAGGATTAGTGGTAATGAGTTAACAAAGCCAGCTGACAACTCTTGCGCAACTGCAGTCGAATTAAATGTATGGATGTACTTTCCCATTTCGGGATTTGCCCATACCGACGCAGCGAGCATTAATCCAACTGTTTTACCAGTCTCCGTGCCACCACAAACATGGACGAAAAATGGCAAGCACGAACACGGTTCGACCAACACGGAAGCGAATGCAGCAACTAATAAGATTTTAGGCGCCGGATTATCTCCGCTTCTTATTTCTTTGGCTAAATCTAGCCATTCCTTATTGCTGCCTTTCTGCTTTACGCTGTTAAAAAACGACTTAAAAGCTTCCTCACCATCGAATACTAATCCGTCAACATATGGCGAAAAACCATCGTCTCCAACCCATCCGAGGCGGCTGACTGATTTCTTACTTGGAATTACATCAAAGTTAAAATTCTCTGCGTCATGCAAATACTTAACGAGTGCCCTTGAATTTTCCGAAGTGACCGCGATCCCGTAGTCTGCAAGTCCAACAATTGAACTGTTTGACGCAATCTGCTTGCGGTCAACAATAATGTCTTTCCAGGCTGCCCCTCTTCTGTACGCAAGCTTAATCTTTTCGAGCCCTGTATCTACGTTGTCAAGTCTTAAAACTGGCATTATAGGATGAGGGCATGCAACTTCTTCCATACCGCCGTATCCGACCCTTGAGATGCCACTATCGTCAGCTGTCCATGTACCGACTTCAAGCTCAAATTCCTGACCTGTAAAGTTTGTTGCGTTGCATATCAAATCATTACTTGCCATCTGTTTAAGCATCTTTAAATAAGCTTTATAAAGTGTTGTAAAGTTTTTAATTCCTACAGACTTAGCGTGCTCTGTAACAAGTGCTTTCCTCTGCTCTTTTTCCAGAGCGTTATCGCTCTGTTCGATGTATTCAAATGGCACAACTGATGTCAGATAATCCTCTTTTGTGAAATCTATGGCACCCATGGATACATCACCCCCTCAATATTGTCATCTAGCCATTGTTCGGAACTAGATATGTAGTAGTCAATTAGCTTCGCTTCGTCTGCTTTAAAATCTGAGCTGTGGCGAAGTTTAAATAGTCCTCTATGTATGTCTGTCACTTTTGAATAATAATCGCTTAAATCGGATTTTAGAGCCTCTGCCACTTTCGAAATTTTGTTATTTAACGCAATTTCCTGCCTCTCTCTTATGCTTGGCTTTCTGTTTACTATTCCGAGCGAAAAATCATAGTTTAACTTAGCAATCGCTTGAGGGAACGTAATTCCGTTCAGCTCCATGGCGAGCGTAATTAAGTCCCCTTTTGCTCCACAACTCCAGCAATGATATACCTTGTCCGTATAGCAAAAGTTGTCGCGCTTACCTTTGTGAATAGGACACGGAATCCGACCTTTTGGACTTGTTCTGCATCCGTACATTCTGAGGACGTCTTCAACGGTCAGCGCATCTATTATTCTCTCTGCAACTCCATTCATTTCGAGTCCTCCAATAATCTTATGATTTCCTTGCCAGTATTCGCTTTGTTACAAAATACATACTCTATATTGTGTTTGTGCTGCCAGGCTGACAAAATCCTGTAAATCTGCAAGCCTATAATCCGTCCAAACTTTGGTTTCCACATCATCACGTCTTCGAGCGACTGTATTTTTTTCCATCAATTTTGTCTTGCTCAATAAGGACGTACATCTTTCCACCGATTTCATCGAGCCTCAATAACTCTCGCTTGAATCGGTCGTGCTGAGATGTTGCGTTCTGAGCAAGCTCGGCTATGTTCTGTTTTCGGTCAATAATTACGAGCGGATTAGATAGATCACAGTAGTCACCAACAAACATCTTGCTTGAGATGTATTTAATTCCCTGTCGGTCAAGCTCTGCTATTATCTTTTTAATCGCTCTGTCTTTCTCTCTCGTATCAATCTGTATAATCATGATGCACCGCCTTAGAACGGTACATCTTCATCTATTGCCTCAAATGTATCCTTTGGCGAGTCAGCTGGTGCCTTTGCCTCGTTTTTACTATCAACGAAAGTAAAATCATCAACAATAAGGCTCCAGAAGTATTTGTCATTAGACTTGCTGCACTGCATTTCACCATGAACAGCAATCCGGCTACCTTTTGCGAAAAACTTGTTAATCACTTCAGCTCGCTTTCCAAACACAGTGCAGTTAAAGAAGTCAGCCTCCTCTCCAAATTTGCGATTTACCGCAACAGAAAAGTTGCATAAAGAATTAGTTTCCCCTTTTGCATTTGTGTATGTCTTTAGTTCGGGATCTCTGACCAATCTACCGAAAATGTTGATGCTATTCATTTGCTAAATCCTCCAAAATCTCAATTCTCTTTAGCTTCTTTGTTTGCCTGCAGTAAGCACATTTTTCGCACCTTTTCGGTTCGATTAGTCCACTTTTTACGTCAGCAAAATGGTCTACATAATGCTCAACAATCTTTAATGAAGCGTCTAATTTGTACTGCGGAACCTGGAATAATCCCAGATCAGCTCCATCCTTTTGCTTTGTCGCACCAGCAATAATAAATGGCAGCTTCTTGCCTGTGCTTGCCTCAACCACTGCCTGGTAAATGGCGCCCTGAATGTCGTACCCCCATGCCTCAACGAAACTAACTCGTCCGAGCTCTTCGACATAAACAGGTTCAAAGTCACGCATTACCTTTAGGTCCACGATTGCCTTCCCTTCATGGTAGCTATCAACTCGAATTTTAAACTCGTGCCCAAACAACTCGGCAGTCATAATCACTTGTTTCTCGCCGCTCATATACTTCATAAACATTTCGTCTCGCTCAAGTCTGTTTATAATCTCATTCGCTTGAGTATACTCAGCCTTTAGACTTCCGTCTCGTTTAAGGATTTCTGGGTGCTGCGCTACGAACAAATCTAATGTCCCCTCGAAGTGAGCGTCAACATATGATCCAACCAATAGCGCAGTGCTTGTTTCTTCTTCTATTTCTCCGTTAATTCTTGCCATAGTTGAAGCTTCGCACTTCATGAATGATTTAAACTGAGACGAGCCGAAGTATTTCAGCTCGTTTTCTTTATCAAAATAGTTTTCTCTTGTTAGCATTTAGCTGCCTCCTTACAAATAATTAATCTCGAGTTCGTCCGAGTTGGTTGTTCTTGTTGCAATAAACTGCAAGCCCCTCTCTTTGCACTTTGCGTATAACCTTTCACGGTTCGAATCTGACAGTCTTTCGACACCATCTATGAGGATAACCTGCAGGCTGTTTGGTTTAGATAGTGCCACATCCACACAGAGCTCAAGCTTTTCGCCCTCGGATAAGTTCGTGACCGGCAGTCCATTTATGAGCGGAATGCCATTTTCAACTGTTAGCCCAGCAACCGGCAATGTAGCAGTTTCAAGAATTTCGCCAGGAAGCTTACGAGCAAGCTCAATCTTTCTTGTAAACTCATTTGATACCTCCGTAAGCTGCTCTGTCTCTTCTTCCTTTGCCTTGAGGCGAGCGTATTCGTTTAGGTGTCTTTTCATTTCCTCAGCTGTAGATATTTCGTCCGATAGCGCAGTAGTATCAACTATCGGCTTATCTATATATTCGTTAGCAGTACCGATATCCTTTTGCAACTTTGCAACCTTTGTCTCAAATTCGGCAATCGCAACACGGTTCTTGTCTTCTAACTTTGCGTCAAGGCCTTTCAGCTTTTCCTCTGTAGCGAGCTGTTCTGCTTTGAGTCTTTCGATACTTGCCTTTAAACTCTCTCGTTCTGATGCAATCGCACGCTCGTTTGATGAAATGCTTATTTCTTTTTCGGCTTCATATCCTCGCATTTTGTTGTCGTATGAATCCTTAAAAGCTTTTGCTCTCATTATTAGATCATTGCTTTGTCTTATCTTCTCAAGCTCGTGATACTTCGCTGATAGATCAAATGCCTCCCATTTATCAGCCTGATAACCGCTTGGGATGTCTTTTGAAATGTCTTCAATCAACGCCCTGTTATTTCTGATGTCGCGATTCACGTTCTGGCGCTCCTGAAAGTAGTAACCCTTTTCGGACTGGATGTCATTCAGCACTTGCAAAATGTTTTGTTCATAATTGACATCCGGAGGAATTTCTCCGAACTGCTCTCTTATCCAGTTAAGGTCCCAATCATACTCAATTAGATCAAGGATTACACGATTCTGTTCTGCCTTTGTCATCTGGGTAAATTCGACCGGGTTGAGCTGCAGTGGTGTGAATAGTGTCTTGAGCATCGATTCAGGGCTACCTATTTCTCGGCCGGCTTCTTTAACTGACTTATAATCAGCCTTATCCGTGCGCTTCTTTCTGTTGATATATAGGTCTGCACCTGCCTCAATGAGTATCTCACCCTCTTTTTCGCCATTTCGTATGATGTAATCTCTATCAGACTGATTCGTTAGAGCATATCTAATTGCATCAATTACGGATGTTTTTCCTGTTCCGTTTGAGCCAGATAGCTCTATATTTCTTCCGTCAAGTTCGGTTTCGCTGATTCCAAACAAATTTTTAATCTTAATCTTAGTTATTCTCATCGTTTAATATGTCTCCCTCTAAATCTGCTTTCTCCTGCTCTGCTTTGACTTGCTTTGCGCAATCCATGCAAAGTGTTCGTCCAAATTTACTCTTCGAACTCTGCGCAATAGCCCTCGCCGTGTACTTGCCTTCGTCTGTAATCTGACATCCGCACTCATCACAGAAATATTCATCTTGCTTAGGTGCAAATGGTCTCACCCTGACAGCCATTACTGTCTTGCCAAAAGCTGACACGCGCTCGCGGTACAGGGAAATTCTTTTGTCTTCCCATCTCTCGACCTTCCCCGTTCCGAGCGCATCTTTTATCGCCCCTCCATTCGTTGCATTGATGATTAATGGCTTGTAGCCACCCTTGAAGTGTATGCAGAGTTTTTCTTCTGATCCACGTTCGCTTTTGACCTGGTTAACCTCTGCGTGATCTATCTCGACAATTAAGTCATCGTTTTCCG
>ENA-OOOW01000017-OOOW01000017.1-human-oral-metagenome-genome-assembly--contig:-NODE-17-length-11748-cov-3.453748_pt1 | contig 11748 bp, 7 predicted proteins | sample MGYA00245259_ERZ501127 | MGnify/ENA primary metagenome ERZ501127 (study PRJEB25959, sample SAMN05335039) | human oral metagenome | host: human-associated | place: USA: California | collected 2014-05-06... | reverse complement strand
GGCAACGTGGCACCAATGAAAACACCAACGGTCTGCTCCGCCAGTATTTCCCCAAGGGCAGCGACTTCAGCAAGCTGACCGTCGAAGCCGTCAATCGGACAGTAGCGAGGATCAATCTACGCCCGCGAAGCGCTTGGGCTGGAAGACGCCGTACGAAGTGCATACAGGGGTGAGCGTTGCACTTATGTGTTGAATTCAGGGCTTTAAGGAGCAACGGAATCCCTTTGTCAGTCCAAAGAAAAGCGTACTCAGCCAACTTTTTGAGCTCCGGCTCGGTAAATGGAATCCAAGTAGAAAGCGAACCAGTGAAGTGACGAATCACATCCTTTCTGCGCTCAGGGGTGTCTACGGTGTTTGCAGAAACGAAAATGCGATGCTCCACTGGCAACAGCTGCTGAGCGCTAAGCGACAGCCAGAAGCGGATGTGGTGGAATAGGTATGTATAGTGGGTGAAAGCTGACGCCTCTTTAGCCTTGTCCAGAGCTCGAATCAAAAGCTGTGACGAGATAAATGAAAACGACTCTGCGTCTCCCGACAAGTGATTATCCTGGAAAACATACCTATCTAGGATTCGAAACGCAGAGCTATGGCTCTTGGTTGTGGAGTACGCGCGGATACCACCAAATGGAGCATACTCAGGGATTAGATGGTAAATAAACGACTTTTTAAACTCTGCAACATCTGGCAGAAGCCCTTCAAAAGAGACTCGTGTGACAGAGCCATATTTGTCTTTGAATAAAATCCAGCTGGAGTCGCTATACAACGAATAGCATGAGACAGGGAAGCTCCCATCGGGATACAGCTCAAGTTTTTTCAGCAGTGAGCTGTGAGTTTGCTGTGCTGTTCCGCCAGTTTCCAGAAGAAGGCGCTCTAGCTCCTGCTCCGCAGCGTCTTGCGTGTCATCAAAGAAGTCAGCCTCAAGCTCGTTCGCAAAGCTTTTTGATTCGGTATCGTTCATTGCAAATGGCTTACGGCTCATTCTCTGTCTTCCTCTTCGAGAATTACCTGGAGAAAATTCAAGTCTCGGGGTAAAAGTGGCGTATTTCGGCGCTGATAACGAGCGGCCTCTTTGATTGCGCGATCGTCTTCCCAGTTGTCCAATATGTCGTCAATCAAGGCGATTTCAATTTCCAACTCACTGCTGTAGTCAGAAGCTGACGGTGGTTGGTCATCCATGATCTCGACGACATGAATACGTCGCTCCATCAGGTACGGCAGCGAATCTTCAAACATGTATGCCCGGGAGCAGAAAACGCATTTGCTGACCACATAGCACTTTTCTCCCGGCCTAACACGTGACTTGGCGCCGTGCCAAGTTGGATTCTTTTGGTTCGTACACGCCCATAGGGGCCTCTCCATGCCTGGAATATGGAAGACCTTGAAAGGAAGGTTTACAGGCTCTTGAATTGGCGTTCCGACAATGCCATCGAACTTTCCGGTGTAAAGCAAGCCAAGAATTGCTTCCAGTTCAGACTCGAGACGAGCATAACGTTCAGCTTGAGCATACGGAGAATTGTCATAATGGATGTCTGTTGTAGTCGGGCAGTTATGACCAAGAAACATCGCGAGCAATCCGTGGGATGTGTCTCCCGCCTGCTTCCTCCGTTTAACCCAAGTCGGACGCAACTTGGGCGTTAAGTCTTTAGCTCCAGTGAGACGTTCACCATTTTCGTAAATCTCGTGAGTCTTGAGGAACTGCTTAATGCCTTGAAGGAAGGCTTTATCATTTGAGACTGAAGTATGTCGGCCTCCCTTCTTAACCCAATCACCGAAATAGCGGATGCAAAGGAAAGCTTTGTTGAAATCCGCTGTGGTCTTTCCGTGATTGATGTAGTCGAAGTCATACGGGATTAAGGGCGTCGAGAGAGCATTAGCTAACGAAAACAGGCTCCACGCTGAATACTTATCAGAACGTGTGCTGGTAGCAATTATTTCTTTAGGCGCGTAATAAGGTTTGCCTGTGCCCTGGCTTCTATTCTTCTCTGATTGCATAACCACATACTGCTCGTCCATTGCACCTGTCAGAGCGTGCTCGCAGTTGTCGGGATCCAGCGCTAACACCGTTTCCTTATTCCAGTTCGTTTGAAGCATGATGAACTGGACGAGACATGCCATATCCTCCATGGAAGGATAATACATGGTTAGGAAGTCGTCCCAAGTAGGCAGCGGCTTAGTTTTAGGGCTTCTGGGGGGTTGACGCCATCTCAGCATCAAAAGTTGAACCAGATCGACGCAGTAGCTTACGCTATTGATTCCCACTGTCCCATATTTCTTCCCGATGGTATCCAAGTCTAATTCAAATGGATATCCAACTCCCAGTAGCGTCTTGTGAACCCTTGCTGGATCGGGAGTAAAACCTATGAGATTCACATTGCTGAACGGGTTTTTTGGGTTTGCGAACCTATGTTCTTCACCACGCTCAGCATAAGTTTCGTAAAATTCTTGTCGCCAGTTTTCCATCTCTGAAATTTTTTTCAGTTCTAGATCGGGCGATGCAGCGAGTCGTAAAGAAGTCGTGACGAAAGAGCTTCCGGATCCCCTCTTCTGCGATACGGCTTGCCAGCATGCAGTAATTGTGGACAAAGCCGCGAAAGCTCTCGAGGACAACGTTATTTTCTATCAGCACATGCTGGACAATGCCAGCGACACTCTGTCTGAAAATTCGAAGACGATGCTCCAGCAGAAGATTCTGGAGAACTCTCGGCACCTTGATATGTTGAAGAACAACAAGTCTTACCAGCTGATTCCAACGGTGGAAGCACAAGCATGAGCGGCGTGGACACTCGCAATAAGCTGATTGGGATTATCAAACAGCATCAGCTGGATAACGGCATGACCAAGCTACCTATTGGCAAGCTATCCAACCTTGCCGGGATTACCCGGCAAGCGTTCAATCGTTATTATGGTGATCTAAAGGACTATGCGAAAGGCAGTCAATCCATCTCTAAGCTGCTAGTCAGTGATTGCACCTCTCTCAGCCAACTGCTGGAGAGCAAGGAGAAAAGGCTTGCTCAGTTAGAGTTTCAGCTGATCGAAATCCAGGCAACCCATAAGGCCGAACTGACCGAAGCCTTGAACAAGCATATTACATCACTAATGAATAACGATGTGATGATTTATGAGTCAGGTCAAATAAGTGCAACACTCACAAGCCAAAACAACCACAATGCTCAGCTTATCAAGCGCGTAACTGAGCTTGAGGTAAGCAACACCCAGCTTATAGCGGACGCCACGTCCACTTACAATTTTAACAATGAAATCAACTCAATCAAGTCTTCTAAAAACTTTATTCCGCTCGAGATTGACGTCAAGGCCCTTTGCAAGAGCTACGCCGTATCAAATGACTTTGACGAGTACGAAGACGCCAAAGACGCGGAGATCCAAAAGAACATAAAAATCATTAAGGCCTTGCCTAGCCTCGAAAAGGTGGACATTGTAGTTTTTCAGGAACGGTATATTTCAGACTTCGGCTCATTCTGCAAGACCATCAACCCCAGACCTGATCATGTACTTGTCGCGCTTCAGCTCCCCCTATACAGCCGAGCCGAAATCCAGCTCATCGTAAAAGAGCTAACGCCGGTAGCATCTATCTCAATCTACGTCCCCTACAGTTCGTCTGAGGCAGTAATAGCATCCAAACGCAAGTTCATTTACAGAGGTGTGCCAGAAGAAGAACTAAAAGATGCCGATGAGGCCAGAGTGCCGCTGATGGATTGGGGTTTCGATTCCATCCAAGTAAAGCGAATCAAGCAGGGTGACTAATGATCAAGTTTGAAATCAAGCCAATCAAGTACTACAGCTCGACACTGCTTGCCAACGTTGAGCACTATGTCCTTATAGCTGAGAAAGATAAAAAACGTATTTTGGTCAGCATCCCCAACATCTACCTGTACAGAAAAAGTAGATCCTCAATGCAGACGTCGAAGCGATATGCAACTCTTATCGCACAGTTTTATCGATTTCTTTCTAATTTTGAAAAATTCAAGCTAGTAGAGCCAGGCGACTATCACATTCATGTCTCCAACGTGGAGATCCGCCACTGGCAAATATTTAGACAGCAAAAGAGAATAAGCCGAGGCACCCCTCACCCGACCTCTGAAACAATCTATAGCGATGCAACAACAGTCTACTATTTTTTCAAATGGCTGTCGGATGAAGGCATTCCTACCGGCGTTAAAATTCGACTTAAGACCTGGATCGCCAACTTCAAGGATCGCCGCCTTCTTAACTATCTTGCTAAAAAGACGAAACTCTCCCTTGATACAGATCCGATTCGCGTACTGGACAAGCAAGCTAGGCAAAAAAAGGCTGTGCATCTGATCAAGCACAGCGAGGTTAAAACTCTTCTCTCGGTTTATCCCGACAAGGTTTACGCAGTACTTTTCAACTTTGCTTTAGCTACTGCCATGCGCCCGATGGAACTGGTGAAATTCCCCTATATGGGAAACGGGAAAAATCGCCACATCTTGCCTTATAGCCAGATGGACAGCGAGATTAAATCGCATGACTATAACGTCTTCGGCAAAGGTAACAAATTTAGGGATATTAAAATTCCCGACTATGCTCTTAAGATGCTCGAAGATGAGTACATCAAGAATGAGTACCCTGCCAGGGCCAGACTGTACCGTAAAAAGTTTGGCAAAAAATGCCCTCTATCGATACTTTTCTTGACTGCAGAAGGTGTACCGGTTACCCCAATCATGATTGCTAATGCTACCAACTATGCCAAGCGGCTAGCCGTCGCCAAGGATCCTAGCTTTGCCACTACGAATATTTTCTACCATGCTCGTAAGTGGTGGCCGACCATGATGATGGTGCAGCACCATAACGGTGAAGACATCCTAAAGAAGGATGCTGAGGTCATGCATGTCGCGCTTACCCAGGTGATCATCAACCAGATGGGGCATGAAGACCCTAGTACCACCTACCAACATTACTTGGTTTTGGCGCGGTACCTGGTCATGGCAAACAGAGGAATCACCCATGAGACTATCCATGAAGATGCTCTGAACATTCATGAGGCTCTCGAAAAGTTTGGGTGACGAGGCCACGCTTCTGGAGAGCTTCGGCTCTCCCGCTTAATCTGTTGCCCTGACTTTACCCCTTCCCCCCCTTTCCTCCTTACAAGAGCGCATTCAGCCGGTCTATTCAAGCCCGAAGCTGCGATTGGCTTATCTGGAGGTGCCCTTTGGCGCCGGCGATCCATTGCACTGGAGTGCCAGGCAGGCCTCCCTCTCACTGGCTGGTACAATCCCAGGAAGACTACAGCGCTGTACTAGCGAAACGCGACTGGAGCAAGATATTCTCAAAAAAGTTTGACTGAAAAGCACACTGAAACCGTTGCTCCTGACCAAGCCAGGGGACGTAGGTGTGTCAGAGATGCTAACTCATCAATTCGTCACAGAAGGACATACTTTTGCGTGCCGGTCAGATTAGTAAGAACAATCATGTTGGTTGATGAAATTATGACCCAATGGTCAAAATCGTATCAACACCAACAAGCTTATGCTCCTTTCCGCGCGCATATGCCCCCAAAACGGTGGTCACGCAGTGCCCTGAATCTCTGAACTAGCCCAATCTTTCGGCACCATCGTAGACGATCGCCGGATTGCCATGCTAATTTCTCCGCCTCTGATCTCCCTGGATCAAACGGTCGGCTCGTGAAGGCTCAATGCCACAGGTTGCAACACCTCTTTATCGCACGCATTTCGACGATAGTCAGCGGGCAGCCGACACCCTGGCGACCGGAGAATTGCTATGCGCGTCCCAGTCTATCCACAAGACCTGATCCGTAATCGTGGCTTCAAAAGCCTTGCCAAGCAGTTGCAACAGCACTGGCGTGGCCCAACTCCAATTTCGCTTGCAGAGGCTCAAAAAACGCTCGCGCAAGGACTGGGCTATCAGAACTTTTACGATCTCAACGAAGCCTCAAAGGTCTGCCAACCTGATGAGCCTGTGCCGTCAGAAGCCACTGTCAGGCATGCAATTGGTTCAACCATTAAAGCTACCCTGCAGCCGGAAGCATGGCTGTCTGTAGATCAACGGGAGCTGGAACAGCTCGTAACCGATCTCTCCCTGAAAAAACTCGTAGCCTTCAAACGTCTGCTGCTTGCTCCCGATGCTGGTCATAACCCGTTATTAAAACTGGTTAGCGGGGCTCAGCCAGGACTGTCCAAAGAACACATTCAGCTCTTGGAAAAGATCCTTTCCGAATCTGGCGACTTTGAGGGATCGGGCTCTGTTTGCGTGCATGCTGGGTGCGCTGCGTTCAAGCGAGATCCTATCGGCGAGAATGCATCATGGTGCTGCGGTGTATGGGGTGAAGACCTTTGACACCAAGAGGGTACTCGATGAAATTCCAGAACGGCACAGGGCGATCTTTAATCAGTACGTGAAGGCTTCAAAGCTGTCGGACGGAGAGTATCTTTTTCGTGCGGCTAATGCCCCTGGGCGCCCACTATCGTCTGATGCGCTGAGAAGGATCTGTGCCTCGTGGGCTCGCAAAGCAAGTATTCATGTGAGTCTACTCACGCCCCACGGCGTACGCAGAACTACGGATAATTACACGGACTTGATGCGCCAAATGAGGGAGAGGACGGGCCACTACCCAGCAGACATGTCCTTGGCATACGTTGCCGGACTGCCGACAATCAGAATACCTTAGCTTTTAAGCAATTGGCCGCCAATCCAACGCCCATAATCTCGGCATCCAACTGAAATCCGCACCTAGGAATGTTCATGACCACCTGCACCCTTGCTCTACAATTGCGGGATGCTAAGCATGTTGTTGTCGTCACAGGTGCTGGGCGTCAGCCGAGAGCGGCATCCCAACATTCCGGGATGCGCTGACGGGACTTTGGGAGCGCTTCGACCGCGAAGCATTCAGAGCCGATCCAGCACTATGTTGGGGATGGTAGCGAAGAGCTACGAACTTTTGCTTCGCATTATACCAACGCAGCATGGGCGTCATAAGGTGACTACGATGCAAGACAGCTTGAACCCGATACTGTTTTCGCAGGGTGCCCCTCCATGCTCGAAGGCCTGTCGCATTTCAACGCCAGGAAATGGCATGCTGGCTTATACGACAACCTTCCATAGCTGGCGTGAGGCCGTGGTAGATCTCGCTCCAAGACTGGATGGAACCTCGCGTCATGATGCGTTCGCCCAGCGCGACGTCCGACAGTACCTGGCAGACCTCTCGGGCGGTGAGGGGAGAGGGCGGATGCTGAGGCAGGAGAATACGTAACCCGGAGCGTCTGCAGACGGACGAAGGCGGGCCTAATCTTGCACTTGATGATTATCCCGACTTGAAGGCAGCGGCAACTGAATCAAATGAATGGAGATGCCCGATGCTAGCGATGATGTGTTCAGTAGCCGCCACGCCGGAAATGAAAGAAGCACGTCCTTTAGCAAGGTTTCAGAACGTAGCCGTCCGCACGATATTGCTTTCATCGTTAAAGAGATTCTCGGCTGACTAGGTGAGCCGGGCGTCGCTGGCCCGAAGTAACGACCCAAAACGATGCGTCATGGGCATCCATGCCTCGGCCATCGTCTAGTGCCAACCACCTCGCCCCCAGGCGCCCTCTCGATGACGAGTTTCCCCTAAAAGTGATTGGTAGGGTTTCTGCATATCTGCCAAAGGCGGTTCAAACCACCTTTGAAAATCTTGGGGCCGATAGAGCTGGCCGGACGCCTAGAATGGTACAAACTAGCTGTTTGAAGGTTTTTCCGATCGATAGCTCTGCGCGCCCCATGGCTCTAGCTATTGAAATATCAGATACTGCCAATGCGCCAGCACCCATCTTTCAAGGATGAAAACGAACCATGGCAAGGAAGAAGGCAACAAACTCCAGTGGCACCGGCATCCTGATTATTTTTGCGTTGGCTTTTGGTGCATTCGCCTCGATCCCGAAGAACGCCTGGATCGCTATTTGTGTCGTCGCTTGCATCGGTGGATTTATGTGGCTGTTGGCCACGCGCACTAAACGGCAGCTTGAGCAGTTGCAAAAATCTGCTTCAGAGACAGCACCCCTGCGGGATCCGCGCAGCAAAAACGTGACCTTCTCCATGCAAGAGGTTTCGTCCAACAATATGCCTGAAGAAACCACCGATTTTTATACCGTCCAACTAGGCTCCCCGCCTTCCGCGTCCTTTAAAATTCCAGACGCAAGCAAACAGAAATCAGATACCCGCTGGGTGCCGGCAGACGAGTCAGTTTCAGTGGCTGGTTTTTCACTTCCAGGAGGTATGCTCTACGTAGGAAGCGCGCTGGGTCGATACGATGCGCAAGAGCCATCACTGCTCAATCCCAAACTGCGGATAGCCAAGTCGTACGTTGATATCGAAGAGCGGCTGATGTCCTACTGGCCGAGTTTCCATTCCATATCGCCTGAGGCTCGGCGCGCGTACCTGCAGTGGCTAGAAGGCGGACGCCGAGATCCGCTGGCAGACACTGGCTACGTCTTTCTGTTTTTCTATGGCCTTGAGCGACGTGCTCTCGTTGATGCGGTGAGTGACCCGCAGGTGAAGGCCGAGATTCCCCTGATCGTCAAAGAAGTCCAACGGCTACTGGATATCTATGGGGACAATCGATCGTTCAGGGGGTATGCGGAGGGCTTTCTGGATTACCTGGGCAATCAAACGCTCGATCCTAACCTTTACCTTGGCCCACCTCCTGGTGCCGTTGCTTACGGCTATGAAATGCCTCTCCCACTGCGCATTGGTTTGGGGCAACACGCCGCAAACAAACGGCCACTTGATGCCAACTGGGCATTGGCATGGGCGTTAGCTGACCCCAATATCAGCAAGCGCACCCCGGTAACACGGTGCAAGGAAGTCTTCGCCGCGCTGTTCAAGCTCAAGTACGCCAGTGCACATCCTACGGGTCTAATGCTCGCCCAAAACAAAACCAAGCTCAAAGCAAGCTATCGACCTGCCTCGGCAGTATTGATGGCCCCCTTGCTTAACGTGGGCGATCTTCCTGATGTCATGGCCACGTCGGGAACGCGAAAAAGTCTGCAATTGCTGATGGAGCTATGCACCAGCGAGCTTGAACCTTACAGCCGTTATCTAGGCCGAAACCCTGAAAGCGCAGAAGCCCTGGAAGGCCTGTTGCAACTTCCAGTCACCCTTTGGCCAGCAACAGCTCGTACGGAGTTGGAGGAGCTTCAAAGCAAGATCGGTGACGATCTGATTGTCATGAGCTTTGGAGAACTCGCCGGCCGATTCAAGAGCGCTGGTGCACTTTCGCGTGACAAGGTTCTCGCTCTTGCCCGTGCATTGGACTCACTTCATATCGGTATGGAGCCTGATGTACTCGCTGGGAGCAGGACTCCAAAAGCTGAAGACCGTATCGCGCTGTTCGTGACCCAACCTGAGGACGGATCACTGCGAGCGTCAGCGGCCTACAACGCGGCCTCAGTCACACTCGATCTGGCCAGTTCAGTCGCCTCTGCCGACGGCGATACATCCAATGAAGAAGTTTCACTACTTGCTCAGCACATCGATTCCTGGAGTCACCTGAGCGTTGCCCATCGCAAACGTCTCAAGGCGCACCTGCAGATTCAAATCCAGCAACCGCCAACGCTGGCAAGCTTGAAGAAAAAGCTCAATCCATTAACTGTCGAAGCCAAGCGCACGATTGCCAGCTTCCTGGCTCACTTGGCGCAAGCCGATGGGATCGTCAGCCCTGCTGAAGTGAAACTTCTTGAGCGTGTTTACAAGGCGCTGCAACTGGATAGTCAACTGCTCTACAGCGATCTTCACGGCGCCGCAGTCGGGGGGAGTATTACTCCCGTCAAACCTGCAACAAGCTCCACTCCAACCGAACCCGGCACACAATCAGCCGCCGTTGCAAAACAGGGCTTCGTGCTTGATCACGAGCGCATTGCTGAGCTGCAACGTGAAACGGCTGAAGTCTCTGCCCTCCTCGCCCAGGTGTTCACTGATGACCAGGTTGAGGAGCCGGAACAGGCCGTTGAGACTGTGGAGTCGGCGACCGAAACCACTGCTGACGTCGCCGGCCTCGATCTGGAACATTCTGCATTCTTGCGCTTGTTGATTTCCCGTGCCGAATGGAGCCGATCCGAACTTGCCACCGTCGGCCACCGAAGATGATGCGCTGATCCTTTGTCAAAGGCCTGCTGATGGGTACAGAGCCTAGGGCTTTACCGTCGCACACCAGGCGGAACTCCTCATCGCTGATAAAGGCGCTATAGAACTCATAGTGGTTGATCAGGCGCTCCCCGACTGTCCCGGGCAGCAACAAGCCCGAGCTGTCCTGGACGATGAGTTCATGTTCTCCCAGCGACTTGAGCAGCTTGAGAAAGTCGGGCTTTTCTACGTTCTGGAATGCCGCTTCAGCCACCAAGTGTTTCCAAAGATCAGCCGCAGTTGCACCACCACACTGAGCAATTACAGAGAGGCATTGCTGAACGAGTGTGGACGCATGAAGACCCTGAGTCCGGGGAGGTTCGAACCATCCACCGAGTAACAAACGAACCATGGCAATGGTCTGAACCAAACTTTGGCGTAGCTGATCCGAAAGGCTGGAGCTATCCTTGAGTGGCGACTCCTTGCAGTAAACGCGCAAGATCGCGTTTTCCCCCGGTCGTCTACCCGAGCGACCCAGTCTCTGTCGCAAGCTGGCCACTGAGGGTGGGGCGCCAATCTGCACCACTGTCTTGATGCTACCGATATCTATGCCGAGCTCCAGCGTCGTAGTACAGATGGCTGATGCTGCTTGGCCGCCTGCCTTGAGGGCGTGCTCAGCTTGCTCGCGCAAGTCTTTCGAAAGGCTGCCATGGTGGGGCCAGAACTCATTGGGCACAGCATCTTTCTCACAACGCCGGCGTAACTGATCTGCGTACCATTCAACTTGCTGCCGGCTGTTTGGGAAAATCAGATTGTTGCTACCACGCAATACCTTGTAGAGATGGTCAGCGATCGCAAAGTCGGGACTTGCCTTGTTTTCCGTTTCGTCTTCTTCGCTTTGTTCGTCAGCAGATTGGATGAGAAGCTTTTTAAGCTCGCTCATGGGGGGCTGGATGTAACCGCGAACCTGTACCTGGAGTGTCTGGCCTGAGTTTTCGGACTTGATGACGGTTACTCCTCCTGCGTCTGCAGAACGAAGAAACTCCTTAGCTAAACTCATATTGCCGAGCGTGGCTGAAAGCCCGATCCTGGGGAGGCGGCGCCCGGCAACGAGCTCTACTCGGTGCATCAGGGATTGAAGCTGTTTGCCTCGCTCACTTCCAATGAATGCATGCAACTCGTCCACGACGATATAGCGCAGATTTTGGAACACTCCGGCAAGACTGGAGCCTCGGTTGACGAACAGAGCCTCCAGGGATTCAGGCGTGATCAGCAGTACCCCTTCAGGCGACTTCAGGAAGCGATGCTTTTTACTTGATGAAATGTCGCCATGCCAAGCCACCACGGGAATTTCGAGCTGCTCACAGAGGCGGCCTAGTCTGTCCCATTGGTCGTTGATCAAGGCTTTGAGGGGACTGATGTACAACACTGACCCGGGTGGGTCGTAGTCGTTCAGCAAATTGGTGAGTATGGGGAGGAACGCAGCCTCAGTTTTCCCTGCCGCTGTTGCGGCGGCAATGATGACATCCTGATCGGCATCCACCAGTACCGGCACAGCCCTTTCCTGGGCGTCACGCAAGGACGTCCAGCCTTCAGCCCAAATCCATCGCTGAATACGGGGTTCCAGCTGGTCGAATCCCGATGACTCAGAGTATC
>ENA-OOOW01000016-OOOW01000016.1-human-oral-metagenome-genome-assembly--contig:-NODE-16-length-12907-cov-14.552973_pt1 | contig 12907 bp, 17 predicted proteins | sample MGYA00245259_ERZ501127 | MGnify/ENA primary metagenome ERZ501127 (study PRJEB25959, sample SAMN05335039) | human oral metagenome | host: human-associated | place: USA: California | collected... | reverse complement strand
CAATCTGAACGACGTAGAACTGCAGGGGAACTGGGACGCAATTGGAGCGGAAGAATTACTTAAAGCGATGCTGACACCGGGCGAATTGGCGGATTTGTATTCTGCCGTATCTCAAGCATCTGACTTTGAGGCAGGCATGGGCGATAAGATCAAGACGGTAAAAAACTCTTAAAGGCAAAGGATCTGGATGCGCATGTAGCCTATTTTGCGCTTATTAAGCTACATAGGCTGCCGCACGAGATCTTTACTTTGCCTGAACACGAATTGGCCATGATTTATGCTTTTGTTGATGAGTATATTAAATCTGAAAAGAAGCAAACAGCCAAATTAAAACACAAATAGAAAGGGGGGCAACAGATGGCAACACTGCAGAACTATATCAGTCTGCGGGACGGTGTCAGTCCGATGCTGGAAAAAATGAGCCGTGCCGCTCACGCCGTATCAAATAAATTAAACCTCGCCAGCGGAAGCGCCCGGCGCGCGGGAGATTCTTTCGGTTATGCTGCCGAAAAAGCGGGACTGTTTAAGAGCATCCTTGCCGGCAACATTGTCGGGAATGTCATCATGCGCGGGCTGGACAGTATTACAGGTTCTATTTCAGGAGCTGTAGCACTGGCGGATGAATACACAAGCTTGAATGCCAGGTTGGCGCTGGTAGCCGGTTCACAGTCCAACGTGGCCGCACTAAATGATATGATTTACGAATCCGCGCAACGGGCACGTGGCGGGTATATGGATATAGCAAAAGCCGTGGCCAGCCTTTCCGTTAATGCCCGTGACGCTTTTCCTGACCCGCGGAAAACAGTGCAGTTTATGGAAGGGATGCAAAAGCTGTTTGTTATCGGCGGCGCATCTAAAGAGAATCAGCAGTTCGCCATGCTGCAGCTGCAGCAATCATTGGCCAGCGGCCGTCTGCAGGGCGATGAATTCAGGTCTATCACTGAAAACGCACCAATTTTGCAGGACATGATTGCTAAAACAATGAAGGTCTCCCGCGGCGAGTTGAAACAACTGTCTGCACAGGGGGAAATCACGGCAGATATCATCAAGCGGGCTATATTTGAAAATATGGATGAAATCAATGATAAATTTGAGAGTATGCCAAAACGCTGGAGCGATCACTTTACAGATTTTAAAAATGTAGTGTTGAAATCTTTTGCGCCGATTGCGGAACGTATCAATCGTCTGGCAAACAGTGAAGGTGTCCGTTCTATGTTCAGCATGCTGAAAAATGGAGTTAAGTCCATCATGCCTGTGCTTTACGCGGTTATCGGCGGTGTTGAGAAGTTTGTTAATATGTTCACTGCAGGAATTTCCACTGTGGCATCGTTTGTGCAAAATCACGGACTGCTTATGCAGATGGCACTTATCGCGCTGGGCGGGTATCTGGCATTTGTCGGAACGATGGCGCTTGTTTCTGCTGGACAGATGGCGCTGGCAGCGATATCAATGGCCGCTAAAACAGCGGCAGACTGGCTGGAGACGGCGGCACTAATCGCATTGACCGTGGCACAAGAAGGTCTAAATGCGGCGCTGTATGCGTGTCCACTGACATGGATAGTCGGCTCTATTATTGCTGTTATTGCCGTGCTGTATGCAGCAGTGGCGGCAGTTAATTATTTTGCGGGAACGAGCATATCGGCAACGGGTATTGTCTTTGGAGCTTTTATGTGGCTGTTTTCTTCTGTATGGAACATGATTGCATTTACTGTGAATATGTTTGTCTCTCTTGCAGAATTCATCGGGAACGTTTTTGTGGATCCTCTGAATGCCACCTATAACCTCTTTGCGGATATCTGGAATGGTGTCGTTGACTTGGTGGGGCAGGCGGTAGCCGCTATTGTTGATATGATTGCGCAGATTCCGGGGATGAGTAAGCTTGGAATCAGCACTGATTTTTCTGCAGAATCTCTCAAGATGGAGAGGAGAGAAATCTCCGGCGGTTATGATTTTTCCGGCTATAAGATGAAAACGCTGGATCCTGCCAATGAAATGGCGTGGGGATATAATGTCGGCGCAGGAATTGGTGACAGTATCAGTGACGCGCTCCAGATGCCTGAAATAGCAGCACCCGGTTACAATGCCAAGGATATCGCCGATAACACGGCGAATACCGCAGATAACACCGGCAAGGGAGCAAAAGACGCTAAACGAGCAGCTGATGCTCTAGACAGCACGGCGGATGACCTCGCTTTTCTCCGGGAAGCGGCTGAACGGGAAGCAGTCAATAAATATACGACAGCTACTATTCATATCGACGTAGGCGGGGTTACTGCGGGAGATACCGGCGGCAATGATTTTGATGGTGTCTTGCGGCGGTTGAATGATGTATTGATAGAATCAGTAGAAAACGGAGCGGAGGCGGTACAGCGATGAGTTACTATTTCTTTTTAGGAAACACCATGCTGCCCGTTCCGCCGCCCAGAATGAATACAAAAATCAATGGGAAAAACAAAACGATCAATCTGATTAATGAAGGAGAAGTCAATTTAATCAAGACGCCCGGATTAACAGAAATATCATTTGACTTCTTGCTGCCTAATAGCAGGTATCCTTTTGCAAATTACGATTCATCCCTACAGACAGGATTAATCAATTATGCTGTGGGGGCAATTTCATCCCGTATCGGAGGTTCTTTAGGAAACGCATTTTCTTTTAAGAAAGCGGCACCGTTTCTTGATTCGCTCAAGGCCTCAAAAGAGACACGAAATCCTATCCGATTTATCGTTACCCGCATGGGTTTTGATTATTCCCAATTATGGAATACCAATATGCTTTGCACTGTTGAGAATTATACAATAGGTGAGGATGCCCGGAACGGAAACGATCTGAATATCAGCATTGTGCTTAAGCAGTATAAATTCTTTGGAACAAAAGAAGTAGAAGTGACGAAGAATGAAGATGGTACGGAAACATTGCGGGTAAAAGAACCGCGATATACCCCGACAACACAGGTTCCCGCGATGATGAAAATAACAAATCAATTGTCTGTGCTGGAAGCCTGTAAAGGCGTTATTGATGGCAATCTTGACTGGCGAGCAGTGGCCAACGCCAGTGGAGTAACTAACCCGCTTGAAAAGAATATAAAAGGGCAGGTGCTTAAACTTGTTTGAAGTTATTATCCATAACAAGACGGAAAACAAATATTACGCGCCTGCCGTGTTGGATGGAGCGAAAATTGAATGGACTATCAGCGGGGCACCGGGGAAGTTCACGTTTACCGTATACAAAGATGAAACTCTTAAATTTGTTGAGGGGGATACTGTGCAGGTCAAGGTTGGAGATAAAGCTATTTTCTTCGGGTTTGTTTTCGTAAAAAAACGAAACAAAGACAGCAGTATCGATGTCACTGCTTATGATCAACTCCGATACCTGAAAAATAAAGAAAGCTGGCAATACAAGAATATGACCGCCACGCAGGTCATACAGAAGCTGGCCGAATATTTTCAGCTAAAAGTCGGAACATTGGCGGATACTAAATTCGTGATTGATAAGAGAGTGGAGGATAATGCCACTCTCTTTGATATTATTCAGGGCGCGCTGGACATCACGCTAGTTAATACAAAAGAAGTTTATGTGCTTTATGACGATTTTCAAAAACTCATGCTTTCTAAGCCGATTGACATGGTGGTTCCCATCCTCATAGACAATGAAACTGCAGAAGATTTTGATTATGAAAGCAGCATAGACAAGGACACATATAACCTGGTTAAGTTGGTAGTAGAAGATAAACAGGAACAGGGAGAGGGTAAGAGGAAAGAATTCTATGCGCCGATGAGCCCTGACGAATTTGCAAAATCAAAAGAAAAAGACCAGTGGGGCGTCCTGCAGTACTATGAAAAGCTGCAGAAGAATATCCAAAATCCGCAGGAGCGGGCGAACCAAATGCTTAAGTTCTATAATGTAGTTCGCCGTAAATTAGACATAAAAGGGGCGGCCGGAGATATCCGGGTGCGTGCGGGCTCCATGATTTATGTAAAGCTTAATTTGGGCGATGTGGAATTGGCGCAGAAAGTACTGGTCACAAAGGTGGTTCATACATTTTCTAACCAGGCGCACATGATGGACTTGACGCTGAAAGGCGGTGTAATCAATGATCAATGACGAATTGCCGAATGTGTTGAAATCTCTTGTAGCACAGACCGTGCGCGGGATGAATCCGTCTGATTTCGTTCTGGGCGAAGTTATATCTGCAGATCCTTTGGTCATCCGCGTAGGAGAGAATGAACTGGATGAAGATTTTTTGATACTTTCCGATAATGTCCGTGATTTTGAAGTAGATATTGAAGTAAACCACATTACTGAAAAACGGGCAGGCGGCGGAGGATACGCGGAGTATGCCAGCCATGACCACGGCTACAAAGGAAGGAAGAAGATCATTATCTATAACGGATTAAAAATCGGAGAGAAAGTCGTTATGATACAGCAGTCCGGCGGGCAGCTGTTTTTTGTTGCTAATCGTGTGTACAACCATTCTGATATCCACGGACAGTGGGGGTGATTAAATGAGATTATTACCGGAAGAATTTAACAACGTATCCATTGCGGGCAGCCAGACACGTATGCCGTCTAAAACCTATCAAATGAATATTGAAGAGGAAACGGTGTCGGGGATAATAACAGATGATTTGGAAGCTGTGCGGCAAGCCGTCTATAAGATCTTAAATACAGAACGGTATAAACACATAATTTATTCTTCGAATTACGGCGTGGAACTTGCTAATCTGTTTGGCAAACCTATGCCTTACGTTATCCCTGAAATCCCGCGCCGGATAGAAGAGGCACTACTGGTAGATGACCGTATCAACAAAGTAGACGGCTTTAATTTGAAATATGACAAACAGGGGAATGTCAAATGTTATTTTGTAGTTCATTCTATTTTCGGAGATGTTGAGATTGAAAGGAGCGTGAAGATAAAGAATGTATGAGGATCAGACAAGCTCTGTCATAGAAAAAAGAATGCTGGATGCCGTTAGTCCCGCAGTGGATAAACGAGAAGGCAGTATTATACATGATGCAACGGCTCCGGTATCGATCGAACTTGAACTGATGTATGCCGCACTGGACTGGTTCATGAAAAATACGTTTGGTGATACAGCAGAGCGCAAGTTTCTAATTGAGCGGGCTTTAGAACGTGGACTTGTGCCGTATAAAGCAACAAGGGCGGTCGTACGTGGGATATTTATTCCGAACACGCTGGAAATACCAATTGGACATCGATTTTCTTGTGACGGGATCAACTATGCAGTAGCAAAAAAATGAATGCTGGTAGTTATCTACTGCGCTGTGAGATGGTGGGTATATCAGGAAATAAGGCAACGGGAACGCTTGTGCCTATTAATTACTTACCTGCGTTAAAGTCTGCAAGGATTGAAATGTTAGCTGTTCCTGGTGTTGATGACGAAGATACGGAAGCGTTTCGTCAACGGTATTTAAAAAGTTTTGAAACGCAAGCGTACGGAGGAAATATTGCCGACTATAAAGAAAAAGTATTGTCCATATCCGGCGTGGGTGGTGTCAAAGTATATCCGGTGTGGAACGGCGGAGGTACTGTCAAAATCGTATTTTGTACATCAGAATTTAAACCGCCAAATGGTGAGTTTGTAAGACAAGTACAGGAAGTATTGGATCCGATCCCTTATCATCAGCAGGGCGTTGGCGTGGCACCGATAGGGCATTATGTGACGGTAGTGGGAACTACTAAGAAAGCAGTCAACGTCAAAGCAAAAATTTCTGTAAAACCCGGATTTGTACTGAGTGATGTAAAACAGCAAGTCGTAGAATCAATTAAAAATTACCTGAAAGAGCTCAATCACGACTGGAAAACCACGCAAACTGTTTCCGTAAATACATTTACAAATGTAGGGTTAATTCTACGAATATCTAAAATCGAAAGTTGTATCTTAGACGTAACAGGAGTTCTTGATGTAGAAAATTTAACAGTCAACGGATCGAAACGGAATATACAGCTTGACCCGGATGAACTCACCGAACTAGGGGGGATGACGTATGAGTGATGACTTGCGAAATAGTATTGAATGCAGAGAAACTAACATTCGACATTATTTCCCCGACGTGCTTGCTAATGCAGTAGAGTTTAATGAATTTGCGAATGTAGTAGAACCGGAGCTAAATCGTGTTATTAAGCTGCTTATTGAAAAGGCTTTAGATACTTTTGTATTTGATTTAGATAAAGACGGAGCGGGGCGCTGGGAAAAAATGTTGAAACTGTCACCTCGAAATGCGGATACTCTTGATGACCGACGAATGGCCATTCTTGCCCAAATTATGCCAAATACGCCATATACACATAGAAAATTAGAGATTCTTCTGGATGAGATTTGTGGGGAAGGAAATTACAGTATCAATCTAAAACACAGTCAGTACTACATCAAAATACTGATTGCATTAGGTGTCAAACGGCAGAGACAGACTGCGGAATATATGCTTCGATGTATATTACCCGCGAATCTGACGATTGAAATAGATTTAATGTATAACCGACATATAGATCTGAAGCGGTTTACACATGGGAGAATGAAAGAATTGATGTATACTCATCATGATTTAAGAGCGGAGGTACTGGCAGATGCCTAATTACACAAAAACGATAAACCTTGAAAAGCCTTTGCAAACCGAAACTTACGATGTAAATAAACGAAATGCAAACTGGGATAAAATTGATGAAGCTATAAAAAAAGATAGAGACGATGTGAATACGCATGCTACAGATTCAGGTGCGCACAAAAATGGGATAGCTGGTAATGCAGCCAGCGCCTCAAAATTATTACGTAAATTTAAAATAGGTATTGCAGGAAAAGTATATGCTGAACCTGTATGGGTTGACGGTTCTGAAGGGAAAGACATAGTAATTACTAAAGTTTTAGAATCTGAAAAAGCCGTTAACGATGCAGCGGGTAATAAGATAAACACTACTTATTTACCGCTTACCGGGGGTACTTTGACCGGAGACTTAATCAATGAGTCTAAATATGTAAAAAATGCAACAAGTATAGACTCAACCGCGATCGGAAGCGGAGAAAATGAAGAAGCTATCGTTATGGCGCGCGATAAAAATGATAAATTGATAGGGCAAATTAACATCATTCGTCAAAAAAACAACCCAAATGTACAGTTACGTCATCGAGTTGTGAACAAGGGATGGTCTGACCTGCGGGTAGTTCAAGATGACAATGGAAATTACTGGGCGGAATATGCTGGTGGAGCCGAAACTAATTTAAAAATCCCGCAAAACGACAATAGTAAAAAAATCCCGACCACAGCATGGGTAGTAAATGCTACGACCGCTGCCGCAAAAAAACTGGATACAGCAAAAGCTATTAAAATAGTCGGTGATTTTATAACTGGATCTGAAAAAACTTTTGACGGAACTCAAAATATAAACATTCCTTTAGATTTGGATAAAACAATTAAAAATGCCAGAATTGTGGCAAGTTTGCTAAATCCCTCAAGTGGTTATATTAAATGGGCTAACGGCTTGATTGTACAATGGGGACATGGAACGATTCCATCTACTGTAACAAGTCCAGATACTCCGTTTGAAGCTTCTTATCCAATGGCGTTTCCTAATTCATGCTTTATTCTTGTTGGTAATGATGTTGGGAGTGCGGCGTATACATTGGCTTTTTATCCTACCTCAAATACTAAATTTAAAATATGGCGTCGCCATCCGAATTTTGGCTATGCCGGTGAAACGGGCTTTCAGTATATTGCTATTGGCAAATAAAGGAGGTTAGAACGATGGAAGATAAAAACTACATATCTATCTATTCGAAGGAAACCGGATTACGTATAACAACTTTTGCTGTCGGTATTCACGGTGAAACAACAGAAGAATTAAAAGAAAAGGCAGCGGAGGATTATCCTACTGCTTTATGTGTAGAACAAACGGAAGAAGAGTACTGTCGTGTAATAACAAATGACCTCATCTATATAGATGGCACATTGCGGGAACGTCCACCGATATCTAAAGAGGAAAAAAGACAGCGGGCACTTTCCGCCTTAGATGCTGAATATGAAAGAAAGATAAGCAGCATCGAAGAAGAAATGGCAAAAGCAAAAGCTATAGAAGATGAAGAACTATATGCCGACCTGAAAACAGAACGAGAAGAATTGATTAGCGAATATGCGAAGAAAAGGAGCGAAATATAATGGAACGCTGTTTTTTATGCCACAGGAAAATGAACAAAGAAACAGGGTTTTGCACTAATAAAAAATGCATCCGGAGCAAGCCACTGGAAGAGAAAGAAAAGCCTGAAAATAAGACGGAGGATAATAAATAATGAGTATGGTAGATATAAGTCCAGAAGCACTGGAGAGAATTGTCCGGATTGAAACGAAACTCGACATGCTTGTCGAAATGCTACCTGAAATACAGAGACTTCAGGTAGCGCACGAAAGGGCAGAACAAAGCGCGAAATCCGCGCATCACAGAATAGACAATATATACAAGGTTGCCGGTCTGATTTCGACTATTATTTCTGTAGTAATTGCATTGATAGGAAAGGTGATGTGATGTTTGAGAAAATCAAAAAACTGTGGACGCGGTATGTGCCGCGTATTTCAAGGCGTGCGAACACGTCTTTGAAAGTGGTATATCTTTACGGAACTGGACTTTTGATTCTGTTTTTCATGGTCCTTTTTTCGTGGCTTCATGATTTTTACCGAACAGGAACAGCTAATACAGCACAGTTGATTACATTTTTCAAAGAGTATGCAGCTCCGGCAGTAGTCGGGGCTGTTACTTTTATATCAGTTTTTTCGGTTAATAAAAACCGGAATGGTGATTCTGATGCGGCAGAGAAAGGAGCGGCAAATAATGAAGGGAATAGACGTATCTGAAAACAATGGAGTGGTAGACTGGGGCGCTGTAAAAGCGGCAGGCTTTGAATTTGCCATCATCCGTATTGGTTACGGGAAAGGACATCTTGACAGCCAATTTTATGACAATGTAAACGGCGCGTTAAAAGCAGGAATGAAAATCGGCATTTACCATTATTCTTATGCATTATCTGACGATGTAGCAGGTATCGAGGCGGATTTTGTTATTCAGACGCTTGAAGAGTGCGGATTGACTACAGATAAATTGCCGATGGGCGTATGGTTCGACATGGAAGATGGGGATGGTTACAAAGACCGTCATGGCATGCCGGATAATCAGGAACTGACAAACATCTGCAACGTCTTCATTAATCGCTTGTGGGATGCAGGTTATAAATATGTGGGATTATATTCTTGTTATGACTGGCTGGTGAATATTCTGGATGTTGATCAGCTGGGCGGATGTGCAATATGGTGTGCGCAGTTTGATTCAAAATGCGATTATCCGGGGGCCCATATCTGGCAGTATACGGAATCCGAAAATATCGAAGGAAAATTGTTTGATGCGGATGTCGTGATGGAGGTATAAATGTGTGGAAAAACATTAAAACAAGCAATTATCGCTATCTTCTTATCATTGGGATTATTGTTTTGCTGTGTGCAGGTATCTGCGGATGGTGGTTCTATGAATCAAGCAGAGCCAAAACAGACTATTACGATGTCAATCAGTCAGTGGAACTCATTGAAAACAGAATTCAGAGGACTGAAAATCGACTTAGCGCTGGAACGGCAGAAATTGACAATGCTCAAGCTGGACTCAAGCGAGCAGATGCAACGGTTAGAGATGTTACAAATACAGCTCGACGAGACGCAGCAATCATTAATGAATGCGAAGATATCAATGACAGAAGCACAGCACGAATTGAACGAATTGAAAGTATTATTGCAGATATTGAAAGAGGAAATTAAAAAGAAAGAGCATGGGTTAGCCGTTGCTCGTAGACAGCGAGATTTATATGCGGGATTATTTGGCATTACTGTGGGCACAGTTATAGCCCGGAGGTGATCCGGTATCCAAAAAAGTGGGGAGAAATCCCTGCTTTTTTCTTTTGGACGGCAAAAATACGGCAAAAATTTAAGCAAAAACATCGTATTTTGGCGGTTATTATTTTCGTGGCATTTTCTTGGCCACTCGATAAAATCAATATATATCGAATATGTAGGTTTTGGGAATATCCTGCATCGACTTGTAATTCAAATAATTTAATCGCAAAAATTCCCAGTAATTACGGAGCTTTTTTGATTGACGGCAGACAAACGGCAAAAATTTATTTTAAAGCGGCTTCTATATACTGATCTGCTTTCTTGCGGATATCATCTGTGTAATGTATATATGTTTTTATTACAGTTGTCACGGTATCGCCTAAGAGAGCCGCTACCAAGTTAACGTCTTCGGTTTCGGATAACATAAGCGTTGCGAATGTATGTCTCAGGCTATGGATATTCATTCCATGCTTAAATAAGCGAATTTTGTAAATTATTTTGTAGTGTACGGATTCAGATACGGGGAATACTCGTCCGTCAAGGCTTATCGGCTGGGTTAATTTCCATGTGTTTAACGTTTTCGTTAAAAATGTCGTAAGATGAATTGTTCGATTGCTGTTTATAGATTTTACGGGTTTAAAACCTATTGTGCCGTCTTTTCGCATCCCCCACTGCTTATTAATGGTAATCGCCTGATTGAAAAGATCTACGCAGTCCCATGTCAGTCCGGCTATTTCACTATAACGCATACCTGTATTCCCTGCAGTAACAACCATCGTATAAATTAGAGGATCATCAGACAGAAAATCAAAAAGCTGCAGCATTTCTGCTTTTGTAAAGGCTTTGATACGTTTTACGCTTTTGTCTCGTTCCGGAGTAATATTATTTACCGGATTATCTGAAATAATTTGATACGGCCTGACAGCGTATTTAAAGATGGTAGAGAGTCTTCCCAGATGCAGATTGCGGGTACTTACTTTTAAACGAGAAAGACGATTATAACCATCCATTACATCTGTCATTGTGATATCTTTGAGAGGCTTATCTTTTAGCGTCGAAAAGGTTTTAACTGCATTGGTATAGCTGAGACGTGTCCGATATTCTATACTTTGACGACGATCTCTGAGGAAGATCTTTTCTGTAAAATCATGTAAAGTGATATTAGATAATTCAGGATCGCAATTTGTGATAGCATCTTCTTTGGCAGCTGCTAACAATTTATCTTGATACTGTTTGGCTTCCCGTAAGGTTTTAAATCCCTGCTTGGTTTTCTGCTTCCATTTACTATTCACTTTGTAGGACAGGACAAGGCAAATACTGCCGTTTTTCTCCCGAGTAAAAAAAGAATATTCCATAATAAAATCAGCTCCTTTTTGAAACGGGGCCGATTATGCTATACTATAAACGTAACCGGCCTGTGGTAGGGTTGTTACAACTGCCACGAAAGAATCCCCGTTCCTTCGTGGTTCCCGTCGTCATGTTCGCAGCATGGCGGCGGGATTTTTATTTAAATATTTCATATAAACGACGTAGAAATTTCTCATGTAGACCGGTAACTTCTCTGACAAACGAGGCTGCATCATTTGGAATATTATTGCCTAATGTTCTCATGGATGTTTCGATCATTTCATAGTTAATAGCAAACACTTTATTTTGTTTAAATAATAAAGAAACACATAGCAGCGCTGCAAGAGCGTCATCTTGACCATATTTATACAAATTTGTTTTTTCATCAACTGGAATAAATAATTTTTTGTGAATTGCAAGTTTTGGTATTCTCGATGTACGAGAAGCCATTTGATCAATCTTGTGAATATAAAGTCGATTATTATGCGCGCATTTATTGCGGATGTTCGTAAGGTAATAAAGGATAGAAGATAAAATCGTTGGTGTTAATTTAGGATTGATTGATTTAGCAATTGTCTTTTTTAAATCATCTTGCAAATTATCATAAAAATTGCTCATAGTGCCAAAATCTATAATAGTATTTAATCCCCATAGTGGTACTTGATTATATACATCCATAAAATGGCATATAGCTGGATGTTTTTTTCTTTCGTGAAATTTATTAATATCTTTCTGAAGTTTGCTAATTAATTTAATAACAAATTTTTTCTTTGAAGGGTCTTTTGTAAATGAGTCAGGAGAAAGATATTTCCAATGAGAAGATCCATATCGCAAAGAGAAATGAAGCGATATTAAAGATTTCATTTGGGTTTCGACTGTAACAATTGAATAAAGCAAGTTATTCCTTAAAATAGAATCAAAATGATACAGTTGAACAAAATGTTTTAGCGTTGTACCATCTTTATAATAATCTTCACCCAACTCTAAACTTTTAGCTTTGTCAATAAACGGTTCTTTGTATCCGTTTATAAGATTATAGTATCCATATTGTAACAGGATTAAGTCAGATCCAGATTGAAGTGAAATGTTCCTTTTGTTTAGAATTTCTAATTGCTCTGTAATACTTGTCGGTTTAAGCTCCATAAATATTCTCCGATAAAAGAAAATAGCCTCGATACAATATGTATCAAGGCTATTTTCGGTCCGCTTTGTGCAATACGCCACGGTTCAATCTATAGTTATGATACAGAAATTTAGATTTTTTGTCAATAAAAAACGTAACAAAATTATACCTAAACGTAAAAAATGTCCTAAAAGATGCTGAACGATACTAATGTATTCAGCTTTTAATTACTTTTGACATATCTTTGACTATTTCAATTATTTGTGTTGGCTCATCATCTGATCCATCTTCTTTTAAATAACCACTCTTGGGATTTGAAAAAATCGCTTTTGTCGTCTGCAGCAGAACTGCATTACGGATTTCTTCATTATTGGTGGCTTTTACAAAGGTTTCAAATGTACTTAGCGCATTCTGCTTATTTTTATTTATGATGTAATTATGCGCTTGTGCCCGATAATTTTTTCCGCATGTTATTAGATAATTCAGGATCGCAATTTGTGATAGCATCTTCTTTGGCAGCTGCTAACAATTTATCTTGATACTGTTTGGCTT
>ENA-OOOW01000015-OOOW01000015.1-human-oral-metagenome-genome-assembly--contig:-NODE-15-length-13886-cov-5.475471_pt1 | contig 13886 bp, 24 predicted proteins | sample MGYA00245259_ERZ501127 | MGnify/ENA primary metagenome ERZ501127 (study PRJEB25959, sample SAMN05335039) | human oral metagenome | host: human-associated | place: USA: California | collected 2014-05-06... | reverse complement strand
GATCTCTCCCAACCAAAGCCGCCATATCGACCAAATGACCGCTCTTTTGTTATACGGACCGTCTGATTCAATAGCGGTTGGTCGTAGTGAGATAATTCGCCTCTGTCAATAGCATCTCTCATAAACTGATGTGCTGCCACCACCTCTTTCATAGTCGGCAGGATGATACGCTTTTTAGGAATGCCAGCCTTTGTAAGCTCCTCAAACAGTATCGGCGCTCCGGTCGCTCCATCAAGTATAATCACTGCTGCTTGCCTCCAACGATCGATCAGCCATTTTGATAGACGATGGAACCCCTCACTCATCGGACGACTCATCACCACCTCAACATGTACACGACCATCTTTTAGTGGCTGCGCAACTACCAGGGACCACGAGCTTCTGTTTGGTGGGAACTTTACAGAATATACAGGCTTAAAGCCGTCATCAAAGTCGGGTTTCTCAGTAGCAAGGTCATCCCAGTCTGACTGTTTAATTGCTCGCTTATTATCAATACCATCCCACCAACCAAGCCGCATACGATTAAAATCATCTATCGTCATACTGTCAGCTTCAGTCTGTATCACCTTTTCAAGCAAAAATATATTTAGTGAAGGATTAGTGTCTAACCAAGCTTCCTTGTCATGCACGTCAGTAATCTTTTCAACGCCCCATTCAGTCCAAACACCAGCAGCGCCTTCTAGTTTGTTCCGTCTATTTCTGGCAAACACCTCGCCAACAGTTTCAGCCATTGGTGGCGTTCCGGCGTAGATAATTTGAGGATTGCCTGTCTTAGCCGATGCAGTAGTTGGCACCAACGCTGATTGATGTGAATCAAGCATCTCTGCAGCCTCATCACATATCAGATCATCGTTAGTAGACCCCAAACCACCCATGCGCGTTCGAGTGTAGAAATGATACTCAGCGCCATTCAAAAATTCAATAAACTTATAATTCCTTGGTTTTTTACGAAATCTTGGCGTTAATAGATTGAATATTTCTTGGTGTTCATTCTCATAGAAAAAATCTTGCACACGTTTAATGACAACATCGACTGTATTCTGTTGCTGAGCAGTAAATAGACCCTTAGCTTTGCGAAAAATAATACCATAGATAATCCGCGCTACAATAATCTCAGTTTTGCCATTTTGGCGAGGCACGCTCAAGCCGCAATCAAGATTGACAAAATTACCGTCCTCGTCCTCAGCCAGCCAACGGCGCAGTACCAAACGCTGCCATTCAAGCAGCGTCATACCATATTCATCAAGCAGCTCAAATAAAAGCTCGGCTTTTTCAGTATTACCAGGGCTGTATAAATCAATTCGCGGTATTTGGTTATTTTTTCGCTTTTTTCGCGGCATTAGAGGTATCCTTAATCACCTTTTTCTTTTTCGTCGCTCCTACAGCCTTAGGTGCGGTTTTAGCCTTTGTAGGTGTAGATTTGACTGGTTTTTTCGCTTTTTTCGCGGCATTAGAGGGCGCTGCCGCTTTCGCTAGGACCTTTTCCAGGACCGAACCAGATTTTGGACGGCGGGACCGAATATTCTGCAGTTCTTTTCTAAAAATATTGATATTCTGAGACAACCTCGCCACTTCTTGTTGTGAAATACTTGACGAGGTAAGCTGTTCAACGTTTTGGCGAATCAAGCTCTCATAAAACTTCTCGTCATCATCACCGATTGCAAGATCCATAATGTCGGTTTCAATCTCTTTGTCGAGCCTGCCCTTATAAAGCTTGTCCATTTTGCCAGGATTATCAAAGATATCAATCCAGCGCATAGCAGCCGCATATCCATCGCCAGGAAGTCTCGCTTTTAGTTCTTCTATAGAATCAATCAGTTCAGCAGCAGGTATTTTTCTAAAAAACTCTAACCATTCATCATAGCCATAATTTTCAGTGCCTTCCAAATTCATCACCGCTGCCCTCCAATATAACTTTTATTATTATAACATAAATCAGCTATTCCGCCAGCTCTGTTATAGTCACTTCCACACGAGGATTTTTTTCTATCAACACCGCCAAAACTTATTATCAGGCGGTTAACTATTCCACAGCAATCATCTTCTAAATAACCAGCATCAACTAGCAGGTCGAGTATACTACTTGCCATATTATCGAGATCGTGACGGATTCTGTCCTTATTATAAAAAACCATCATTACTTCTAAGGGACCCTCCCATTTCATGTTTCTAAACTTACGAACCTTAGAGAAAAGACATATCTCTTTCATGGCTGCCTCGTGCCAATTATTAAATTTCTCACTGTTAGCAATAAATCTATTACCAGTGCGTGAATTTTTCAAAATCCGTTTATTATTCTTTTTACTCGGAACCTGACCCGCGATATCGAATTTAACCTTTGTCATCCCTTCTCCTCCAACAATTCAGAATCTTCGTGAATATTACCAACGACCTCTAGGTTTGCTAGTTCAAAGAGAGACTCAGCCACACCTGCACATTCGCCTATGAAAACACCATTAGAAAACTTAACCATCCAGTACTCAATAGGCTCGCCAGTGTCATCTATAAGGATATCGCTCTCATAAATCTCTCTACCATTCTTGTCTTTTAGTCCAGTGAATTGCTCGACAATATTACCTTCATCAAGTGACCAAATTGGTGGTGATTAGACAGTCATAACTTCACCGACCAAGGCAAATCCATAATATGGCAGAGCGTCCTTATTGCTTGAGGCAAGCCATTCATTCTTAACTCCGTCCCAAATCCTGAACTTAATATCACGCATTAGATTTCCTTTCTGCTATAGTTTCCTTCATCAAATCCATTGTTTCCTCTGTGTCGTCAATTAAGTCATAATACCAATCCTCAATGGTTTTTAACTTAAGCTCTTTTATGACTTCAAAAATATCGTTTGCTGCTTTTGCGTCGAGTACGGATTGATAACATTCAAGCCCGTCATACGAAGTATGACCCCTGGCAATATTAAGTTGAGCAGCTTGAGTAAGAACTCTATATTCATACAACATTTGATATATTTTATCTTTTGTTTTTTTATCGAGATTACCCAAGTTCATAGCCCCAAATCTCGTCAAATCGACATCTACGAGGTTTTGTGCCTCTTGCACGCATCGCTCGGCGACTTGTTTTGCTTGCTCAAGATTGTCGGCTTCAATAAAGAGCTTTCCCATTACAGTTTGTTCAATTTCTGCTTCGTAAATCATTATCATTTTCTTTCTCTATGTCCATAAATTAGTGGTTTAGTTGACATCTGCTATTTTGTCTTTTTTTCTTCAATTGTGTAGCCCTCATCGCTACTAATTACATCTTTACTGAAATAGTTAGCTATATTTCCAAAAATCAATATATAACATGCTTTAATGTCGCCCATAAATAATGGACGATACTCTGCACGAAGACAAAACTTTTTTGCAATTCTCTCAATATCTTCTTTAGGTAGTATTCTCTCGATATCATGCTTATTAAATCTAAGATTATGTTCTATTGCAAATTCTAACTCTTCAACTGTCTCTTTGTATGTCATTGTATTATGTTTACTCATAAATACTCCTCCTTATCTACACGAAATCATGTGGTTTTATTCAACCACAGAACTGGGGCAAGGCGACACCAAGTGAGTGTATATCATTAGTTAATTACTTTAAGGATTGATGTCGCCAGTTGATAGCACCAAATGATAGTTGTGTAGAATAGAAAAATAGGCATACAATTTTTTCCCGGTAAACAAAAAAGGTGCGTTGGTGCTACCAGTTGAACAGACGATACACGTTGCACTGCAGGTTGCTTCAATTCCAGCTCGCAACGTTTCACGGTTTGAGACAGCGCACCGGGCGGGTGTGGTGCGCCGACAGAAAGGAGTTGTGCATATCATCTGTCCAGTTCTACGGTTGAATTGTTAATGTTCTACTGGGTACGATTTGTACCCGTTTATTTTCGTTTGCTTATGCGACCGCCCTTTTTACCTGCGCACTTTTTTACAAAGTGAGGACCGTCGATTAGGTCGCAATCACATTCGATGTCTTGTGCAAATCCTTTACAAGTTCCGTGGCTTGCAAATGTAGCTGAGCCGCCCTTTCGTCCGATTTCTGCATAGAAGTTAGGGTTGCTTGCTAAGTTTTTCTGAGCGGCTTTTAAGCCACCCTCTCGATTTCCTGCCATTTTTTAATCCTCCTTAATTCCAAAATATTTTAGCCAGTCGGCTTCGTTCTCTTTGATTGATTTTTTAGCGTCCTCTGCGGTTGCGTAGCGAACGATTTCGCCTGAGTCATTCCAGATACTGTCAAAGCAGTCTATTTTTTTATTTAGATAATCATAGCAGACTACCCAGCCACCCTTGCCTTTCGCAAAGTCTGGCTTAAAGTCTGAAGTTCGGCGTAGTCTGACTTTGGCTAGTTTACGCTCACGGGCTTTTTCACATTCTTCTTCAGTGCGATAAACCATACCCAGAGCTAGACGCATACTGTCTATAGAATCACCATCCCAAACATCTGGCTGTGTTTCTCCGTAAGAGTTCATCCAAAAATATTCATCGTCCTTTTTAGGCGTCCAGTGAATACTGTCTGTGATTTTCTCAAACCATTCGTCGAAGTTATCTATATCTTGAATTGTGAATTGAGGGCAGATCTTGGCTCCTATTGGTGTAATTCTGGTTAGTTGTTTAGACGCGTAAAAATCACTAATGACTTCTTCGAATATAGTTCCAGCTTTAATTGTAGGCGTGTCTTTTAGAAGCTTGTATTTCATTTCTTACTCCTTAAAATAGCTCCAATTGTGTGGCGTAGATTGCACGACTAGCTAATATCTGGTTAATTCGATGAACTGTATGTTCACTCTCGTTTAGGTCGTTTAACGCACCTTCCTTCATCTCTAGCAAATCTACTGTGTCGACCTCATCTAATGATTGATAGTCATCCTCGTAATAAGGTTTTACTTCTTTCTCCATTTCTTCTCCTCCTTCATCCACTCTTCGTCCTGCTTGGCTATTTCGCGTTCTGAGATAGCTACGAGAATTAGAATAAACATTACAAATATTATCCAAACCAGTATGTACATGCTTTTCTCTCAATATCTATAAGCCAATAATCCAAATTAATAATTTAACAATAGCCGCACCCAGCAGCGTGAACACCAACGTCGCCAAGATTGCTAAAACACCCGCTACAAAATACTGTATTTTATCAGCAAAATCTTTATTGTTATCCATTTTTAATACACAATCCTCTCTCTTGAAATATAGCCCCTGTCCAGCACGATTTCTATAATTTCTGCATGATGTCGTTTATGAGACTTCTTCACTAGCCGGGCGGCTCGGCGATTTTGACAATAAATTCTCCGCATGCGACCTTTATAGTCAAACCACTGAACAAAATAAATATGACGATTAAACAGTCTACTCTGAAATACGTCTTTGGTGTCAGAAAAAGAATCTTCTGGCTTAAACAGTAGTTTTATTTTTTTCAAGATCGTAAACACTTTTGTATTCCTCTCTTTCCTTAAGACCAATGCGGTACAGAATACCTTTTAGCTTTGTTGTACCAGCAAAAGAATATCCGCAATCAAAGCCATGTACTTTGTAGTGATAGAAAATTGATTGTAATAGGACCATTTCTTGCAAATCATTCTCAGCTTCATGTTCGTAGATCGTAGCCCATTTTTTGCCATTACTGTGTATCCCAACGCCAACTATGGCTTTTGCATGTCCCATCAAATCAAATTCGATGACGTGCTGCTCATCTTTTACGATAGTCCTGGCTGACGTTACAGGTACAAGATCGTCTGCCCATATCGTAAATGGATCATCCATTTTACCCCCTCCGTTTCTTATAGATATTTGAGATATTTTCCGCTCGTATACACCGACCAAGCTTTATATCCTTGCGACTTCCAGACTCTGTACGCGCAAGATATGTTTGTTGCTGGATCGTGACTGTCGCAGGCTTCGCGACCTGGCAGCACCCGCACCTGAAACAGAGAAACTGAATATCCATACGTTCTTCCGTTTTGTATAAATGTCAGGCTTGTATCGCCTGTCACGTTCGGATCGCATCCGCTTTCAGCTCTCATAATCGCTAACATAGTGCGTACGTCCCAATCGTATTTCTCAAGTAAAGGTTGAAACCTTTCGCAGCCGCCTACACGCCCTGCCTCCACAGCAGGTTTTTGAGGTGTAGGCGAGGCTTCAACCTTTGGTGCGGCTATTTCGTCAGGCGATGACTGCCGCTTCGTCATCGTTACTGTTTTGACACTTCAACTTTGACATTCTTGACGATTGTCGCCGCTTCAGCTTTGACTTGTTCAGTCTGATTTTTCTGGTAGTACATACCGCCAATAAAAGCGATAATTCCTGTAATTAAAATCGTAATGATGATAGTTTTGATAGTCTCAATATTAAGTTTTTTCATTTTTTTCTCCTTTTTCATTGTTTTTTAAGCAGCCAGCGGTGGACACGTTGACATTTCGATTTCAATTACGCGAGTAAAAGTAAGACGAAAAATGTTAGTTTTTGGGTATAAAATTAACACTACATAAGTGGACACGCATCCACCGCTGGCTGCTCATTTATTCTTATTAAAGCCAAAGTAACATCTACTAAGAATTTGCCTACAATCTCCCTCGCTCATCTTTTAATCATCTCCGTCAAGACTAATCCATTTATTTCTCCGGATAATTAAAAGACTTCAGCTTCTGATATCAGCTTAATCTCAATTCGTGCTACGTTGTTAAGGTACTTTATTTCGCTCAACAGCATGTCTAATCACACGTCAGGCATGCTCTATAAGAGAAACAAAGCAAAACAGAAAAACCCGCTGGCTCTCTACTTCCAGCGGGTTTTGCTATACAACAAAAAACGTCCTGACAGCTATCAGGACGTTTACCAAAAAATTATTTCAATCGTAGGAACTTGGTGAGGTGCGCCTCCCCATAACTACGACTGTCCACCACAACAGTTTTGTCTTGGTGGTACAATTTTTGGCTGCCATACCTTTTAGCTGGTAGAGAGCCATAAAAGTTATTGGTGTAAAAATACCTGGAAGGGCAATTGCTCTTCTCAACTGCCCTTAGTATAGCAAAGTCGGTTAAATATGTCAATAGCCTTGAGCTTTATCCATTGCTTTATAGAACTGACTTTCAGCCAACTCATCTTTAATTTGAAGATATATTTGGACCGTCGAGATATCGCTGTGCCCCAATAATTTCTGTATAGTCACCAGGTCGCATCCAGCAATTAGCAACCGAACAGCAAAGCTGTGACGTAATTGATGAGGCGTCATATGGATTCCAGCATGTTTCTTAAAAGCGCGCTGTAGCTGCACTCTAGCTGTTTTATCGTTTGTATTAAATAGAGGACCAGTAAAGCGGTTATAGTCTGTAGCGAATTCATCTATCTTCTCTCTTAAGCGCTCAGTGAGAAATACTGTGCGATCTTTGGATCCTTTCCCTTTAACATACAGGTTTAACCCATCAATGTCCTTATAGCTTACCCTAGCTATTTCTGAAATGCGCAATCCAGTGTCGTAAGCGAAGTCGACAAGCATGTTTATATATTGATCCTTGCTATTTTCAGCCGTTTTTTGGAGGACTGACTGGATAACTTGATGTTGTATGTATCTTGGTCGTGGTTTAGCGTTCTTACGTGACTTAATAAGCTCAGAATTAATACAGTTTAGATTCATGTGTTCATTGCACCATTTGAAGAATGCTTTTATTACTCGTTTTGTTGAGTTTGTAGTTGAAGCTGCGTGAGTTTTTCTGTATTCATAAAAATAAAAATCGAGCCATCTAAGCGACAGCTCGGTTATATTAGTCTTGTGTAATTCATCACAGAAATTAACAAATTGTTTAAGACGTACTACTCTAGTAGCTACTGTAGCTGGTGACATATCTTCGACTATTGCTGAATAATGGATAAACTGAAACGCTAGCTCTCTGATATTCTCTGTCTGATATTCTACGTCTAGTACTTCATCTATTTTCTGTAATTCACTTATTACAGTAGCTCTTGATGTTGTGATTGATAGAATTGGTGCGGTCATTCTTCTCTCCTTAGAGTGACTTAGGTTTAATTTGTAACCTTTACGCCCCAATTGTTCTATTTTACAGATTTTTTAAGTCAATGTAATGCTTCTCATGACATTTATGGCAGCCTTTAACTATGAAATATGGCGCTGTTGGACCGCTATATTGACGTATTTGACCCTTCATGACAGTAGCAAAATGATCAATCTTGATAATCTGTTTATACGTCTTCCATTCATGATCACAGCCATTTTTATTCTTACGTAATAGTCTAAGTTGTTCTCGATCTGCTTTAGCCTTATTAATCCGTTCAATAAGTTTACGTCTAGCTTCTTTAGTGTCAAAACTCATACGCCTGCCTTTTTACATAAATACGTAAATAATCGTCCTGGAGTTTGTTTTGCTTCTAGCGCAGTTTCTGCTAATTGCCAAACTGTAGCTTCTGGTAATTTCCAGAAAACTTTACAGTAAAATGCGAAGTATTGTTCATTCCCAAACATCTGACATAATCTAGTCGCCATATTCTCTATTTGCTTGGATTTAGCATACTTATCACGACTAATATTAGTATTAGAATTAGAATTATAGTTTCTATGAAACTTTTTTGCATTAGCATTAGAATTAATATTAGTGGTTTTCACCTCTGTTAACCCTCCAAATTTTGAGCCAACAGCTAACTAGCACCATTACTAGCTCTGGCGTTTTACATTTCCGAGGAGTTTTCCACAAGTCCGTAGTGCTAAGGGCTTGACAGAAAAATCCTATTTTTTGGGAATATAAAAAATCCCCCTCCAGACTAACGCGCTGGCGAGGGACTAATAGGACCCTCTTGCGAGGGCATGCCTGATGTGTGATCACTACTAGTATTGCAAATATTTGAATAAAAGTCAAGACATCAAAAACCCGCCCCCATTTTCAGAGGGCGGATTGAGGGTTAAATTACCCAGTACGGAATTAGCATTTTGTCGCCACAAACGGTCTTGATAACGCTTTTTGGAATCCATTTCAAAGTTCGGCGATAGTTTCCAACAAAGTCGTTTCCATCCATATGATAACCAGCTACGTCTTCACACCATTCAATCGCTATAGCTTTTTCGGTCTCTTTTACGATTTCGTGACCAACTAGGTCTTCTACTGTTAGATTCTTACTGTCGTCCTTCTTTCGGCTGACGTTGTTGTAGATGATTTTTCCGACGTATTCCATTTTATTATTCCTTTCGTTTAGTCTAGTTAAGAAATACTTAACTAGCGACTAAACTAGTACTCAGATTGTAGCATTATTTTTCAGATCTCGCAATATCCGCGATATTTTCATACAATCCTACTCTGATATTCTAAAACGTCCATCAATTCTAATAAGGTTATAATGTAGATATCGTCAGAGTTCTTATTTTTTGAAAACTCGATTTTATCAGCATTAATTGCAGCTTGCTCTTCTGGATCGACTTTTTCAGTATTAATAACAAAATAATCCTTCACAAAATTATCTTTCGGGTCGCACCAGACGACAACCAGAGCACCACTGCTATAAAGTTCGATATCCTCGTTCACCTCTTCTATTAAATCAGAGCTGTCAAACGACAAGTTGTGTTCGCGATTAAACTTCAATCGTTCTGTTAAATCGTTTAAGTCGTGTTTCATAAAATCCTCCTGCCCGATTTTCGCCTCGGGCGGGCGCTATTCTTATTGTAGATATTCTCGGATTTCTTTTATCAAATTCTTGGTTCGCGCTCCTGCTGGTTCGTTTATAACCTCAAATCCATCGAATGGCTCAGCGTCACTGTACTTGTCTAAGAATAAGTTTAGTTTCTTAGCGTTTTTATTTCGCAAGCCGCGCATTTTATCGATTAGCTGTTGGTTATTCAAGTCTGAGCTGTCGTAGATGAAGATGTTCATTTGAATACCGCCTGCTGTAAATTCGCTGGTTACTCGGATGTAGTTTTTCATTTTCGTTTCTCCTTTCGAGAGATTAGTTTAGTCGCTAGTTAGAGGGTTGTGTTGTCGCGCCTTAATTCTTAGTTGCGCCGCTTCTTATCTAATTGTCTTTATTATAGCAAACTACTTAGCTAATTGCAATACTTTTTATGATTTTTCTTAGACTTTTTTAGCTCGCACTGCTGCACTGGCAGCCGCAGCTTTCTTAGCTCGCTCGCGGCGTTGCTCAGGTGTCATATTACTTGAAGATTTTTGACCACCAAACGAACGTTTAGCTCCAATAATAGCGTTAATACAACCGATGATATCCGCTTTACGCTCTAATAAGGCGTCAGCTCGATTTGTCGCGCCGCTCCAATCGCCAAGATTACTTAGAGGCTTAGTGCTGGCTCCGTGCGCCTTCAGCCAGTCGTGCGTCCATTGCAGTGGACTGCTATTAACGCGGCTTCCCTCGCGAGTAAGTTCGTAAATAAACTCAGCTTCGCTTAATTCTGTGATGTTTTGTGATTTCATTGACATTTTTGCCAATTTCCTTTCTATCAGGCGGGGTGGTAAGGGGTGTTTGATTTTTATTTTAGGATGTGCTATAGTCTAACTGTAATTTTGTTATCGCCTTTTTCGGAGGGCGATTTCTATTTGGAGTTCAATTTCGAACTTCCAGAATACTATCTTCATAGCTTTCTCCTCTCTAGCCGCCTGATTGTGAATGTTCTGGTAATCCCCTTACCACTGTCTTTATTATAGCTAACTACTTAGCTAATTGCAAGGGTTTTTATGAAAAAAGTCAGAGATTTTTATTAAACCTGTGGAAAACTCACTTCCCGTAGAATACATAGCGATATTCTTTGTAAAGTCTAATGATAATACGTTTTAACATAGTCTAATTTTACCAAATGAAAAAGCTACCGAGCTTGCAAACACAGTAGCTTAATCAAAGGTAGAGTTTTTCAGCTGTTCGGAAATCCCGAACAGCTCATAAACTAGCGTTAGATTATTTATTTTTGCCGTTTTTATAAATACCAAACATTGTCAATAGGAACAGACCAGCCGTAGCTAATGCACCGCTGATCGCATTTGTCTTAACATAAGGGTCGCCAGAGAGTACAGCAATTGCTACTTGTGGTGCGATTGCACTTGCACCAAGCAGTAGGTCACCGATGATATACACAATTAGCTTGGCTCGGTTACTGATACCTTTGATGATCTCCTGGGTCTCATCTGTCTCAGCTAGTCCTTGTACTAGCTTAGCTTCTTCGGCGGTCACTTTTTCGATTGCTTCGATATCTTCTTGTGGTACTGGTGTTGCCATTTTTTCCTCCCTTGGTTTATTATTTGGCACTTCCTGTGGTTTTTCTGATTCAGACGGTACTGTGTCTGTTTCGTTGTTTTGTGGCGTTTCTTGTGGCTTCGGGAATACAACGCTGCCCATGCTTCGTAGCTCGTCAATGGATTTATTCGAGACATTAGCATCTAACTTCCCGTCATAACCAGGAATAGCCAGCGTCTCTGAGTACTGGTGAATAAATGAACCGTGTGCGTAATTGTCTTTCGTTCCGTAATTCGGGTACCAGTCAACGCGGTCTAGCCCCAATTTCTGAATAATAGCTTCACCTGCATAAGTGAACACCTGTTTTTCAGTTTTTTGTAAGACTAGGTTCTTAAATAGCTTCAATTGCTCGAGTGTGCCTTCAAAATCTGGCTCTAAGTCGACGAATAACAGAGGTGCGTTGACAAGCTTTTGAGCTTCAACAAAACGCTCTGCTTCAATCTTAGCTTCTTCTTCGGTTGAAAAATAAGGCAACCAGTAAATACCTAGCAGTTTATCGCCCGCAGCTTTAGCAAACTTGACCAGTTTAGGGTCGATTTTATTCGCATCACCACCGAACGATTGACCGACGTGTCCAGCTTTGAGAATAACGCCAGCGAACTTATGAAAATGATTTACAATAGCGTTATCTTGATGATTTGAGATGTCTAGTATAATCTTGCTGTAGTCTTCTTGTGGCTCTGGTTGAACTTCAGGCTTAGCTTCTGTTTTTGGGGTGAGGTCTGGTAAATCGTGTAAGTCTTTATCTTCGAACAGTTGACGGCTCATGTATTTGCCACTTCTAGCCGTTACGTACCAAACAGTGTCTCCAGCGACAGGCTGACCGTTGGTAACGTAACCTTTCATCGAGATGACGTCGCCTTTTTCTAGTTCCTGAAAAATAGCTGAATTTGTGTTAGCTTCGTCGCGAGCGTTGCCGTCTTCTTCCATTTTTCTATCTGTTGGCTGAGTTTCGTCGTAGTCTTCGGCAATACATCTGCCGTCGCAACAGTATGAGAAGCCTAGATAATCAGGTCTGTAATTTCCCATCCAGTTCATAAGCTCTTCAATACTGTTATAAATACTCCTAGAGCACGAATGCACTTCGCTATCGTGAATTTCGATTGAACCGTCGGTGCGTTTTCTCATCAAAAATACGTGTCCGTAATCTGCATAAATACCTCTTGAAAAGCCTAAAAATCCAATCACCCAAACACCAACAGGTGCGGGACCTGTGTTTATGCGACCTGCATTTAATTCGTTTAAGTACGCCGTTTGAGCGTTTGGCGAGCGAGTCAGCGAGCTAATCGCGTCATCTACATACTGCAAACACCAACCACTTTGTGCGCCGATATTTAGATTTGGTTCGTAAGTTTGTCGAACTGGCATTATTTCCTCCTCGCTGTTTGTTGAACTTCTTCTTGTAATTCCGTAACCGCTTTATTTTGCTGAATTAGATTGTTCGTTGCGTAAATAGCCAATCCTACAAGTGCGATTGCAAATAATTTCGCTAAATTGCTTGTTACAAGGCTCCAGAAGTTCATAACACCTTCAATTTCAGTGCGTTTGACATATTTCTCTTCTGACTCTTTTTCGTGTTGCGCGAGCTGTGCTTGAGTAACATTAGCTCGAGCAATATTTTCAATTCGCTCTAGAGTAGTTGTGTGTCTGTCTACGCTTTCTTTAATATGCTCAACATTCGCCCACAAGGCTCCGAATTCTTTTGCTGATACTTCTGGTTTTTCGTTCATAAAATAAAACTGCGGTTATTCAAAGTGTTAGTTGAAATTACCGCAATTTACCGCAAGCGTGACGTGATATGTTTATATTATAATATCATTTCTCATAAACATCAAGGGTCAGCTCGATTTGTCGCATAATATAGACTTTACGACAATGCCCGGCAATAAATACACGACCACTGAGCAGGACACCGGCAAAAAGTGGATTAACGGAAAATCCATTTATCAAAAATCTATAACCTTTAACACAACAGGATCTGGCGCGGAAGAGACCGGTGCGAATAATGAAAACTTTAGCTATATAGACACTCTAATTTCGCTAGATGCTATCTTAAATATGCCGAACGGAGAGAGGTATCCAAATAGCTACACTAACCCATCCGCACCATCTCTTCAATATTTCCAATTAAAATTTGCTAACTGGAACAACGCCCAAGTATTACGCTATCAGACAAGAAGCGTTGGTGCAGTAACAATGACTATTTTATATACGAAAAAATAAGAAGATGTTTAAGCGCCAGAAGTATTATTAACCCCAACAAATCTCATTGAAAATCGGCTATGCGTGGATGGTCCTCCATAATCACGGCTTTCAGAGCAGTGTGCTCGTACATCAATAACATCACCCTTCTTAAGAAGCACATCAAACGTATGAGATAAACGCATTAAAGTCAAGATGTTACCACTACCAGCCACTCGTGTCATTTCCTCTAACGTTGTGCCGTTCTTGTAAATCATAACAGTAGCAGTAGCTGACGGACTATAGCCAGCTGACGTTACAGCTGCTTTAGCTGAGATGGTGTAGATACCGTCTACTGGTACGGTTGCTTGATGAGTACTCTTATTAAACATTTTGGCAGTATCGTACTCTAACGTATTATAATTTACGATTGATACACCACCACCCGCAAGAGCGTCCCATTTTGATC
>ENA-OOOW01000014-OOOW01000014.1-human-oral-metagenome-genome-assembly--contig:-NODE-14-length-14934-cov-6.277504_pt1 | contig 14934 bp, 19 predicted proteins | sample MGYA00245259_ERZ501127 | MGnify/ENA primary metagenome ERZ501127 (study PRJEB25959, sample SAMN05335039) | human oral metagenome | host: human-associated | place: USA: California | collected 2014-05-06... | reverse complement strand
GATAATGCAACGATGAAAGGAGAGTAAATGAACTATTTACAAACATTCAGTTTTAACAATCAGCCAGTACGAACAGTACAACTAAACAATCAACCATATTTCAATCTTAAAGATGTTTGTGAAGTATTAGACATCAAAAATCACAAAGACGTTGTAAGCCGATTAAATCCAAAGGGGGTAGATACTACCGACACCCTTACAAATGGTGGCGTACAGAAAATGACATACATCAACGAAAGCAATTTATACAAAACAATCTTCCAAAGCAGAAAGGAAGAAGCAGAACAGTTTACCGAGTGGGTCACGTCTGAAGTATTGCCAGCAATTAGAAAGACTGGTGCTTATCTGACAGATGAAAAAGCATACGACATCACCCACAATCCACAATCGTTAGCGGATTTGCTTATGCAAGCTGGTGAGCAGTTAAAGCAAAAAGAAATCATTATTCAAGAAATGAAACCTAAAGCATTGTTTGCCGATGCAGTAGCAACAGCCAATACATCAATACTGATTGGTGATTTAGCTAAACTTATTAAGCAGAATGGACATAATATTGGCCAAAAGCGTTTATTTGAATGGCTAAGAAATCATGGATATCTCATTAAGGGTGGAAATAGCAAGAATATGCCAACTCAAAAGGCAATGGAATTAAAGCTGTTTGAAGTAAAAGAACGCACAATTAACAATCCTGATGGCAGTGCACGCATCACTAAAACAACTAAGGTAACAGGCAAAGGGCAGCAGTACTTTATCAACAAATTTTTAGGAAGTTAGAAAGGAGTCTAAATGAAAACAACAGCAACGCCACAAGAAGTTCTTGCTAAGACGTATCTGAATATTTCGGATATTCAAACATTACTGGGTATGACGCGAGAACCGGCAAGAGCCTTATTCAAGCAAGTTAAGAACGTTGAAAAAGAAAAACTTGGTGACTATGACGTATGGCCAAACATGATTCAAAAGGACAACTTGCTGAAAGCTCTGCGCATCTCTCGTGATGCACTACTGAGAGATTTAGAACTACGAGAAGCAAACAAAAAAAGCGCCGTCCAGCAAGACATGAGCGCTTAAGTGACATCGGAAATATGTCACTACCATTTTAACACAGAAAGGTAGAAACAATGAAAAAGAATAAATTTAGCGACAAAGCATTCAAACTAGGCATTTGTATCTTCTACGGGGCTTTATTTGTAAAGGTTATTGCTTTCGTTCTAGGTGTGGATCTATGAGAAAGATGAAATCAATGCAGTTTCATTTCAAGAACAACGGTCGTTTCGCTAAGCGTGATGCATGGCTGAAAGACGTTGAGATTGTGCCATATGACGGTCCTGATTTTAACCGTCAGTACGTCGAAGCTTTAGAGCGAGTTGAGAAAATCAAAAATCTAGATTGGAGTGCTGAAAATGAAGACAGACAACCAGCGTAGAGAGTTCGAGTTCGCACTCGAAACATTACTAAAAGCATCCGACAAAGCCATAGATAGAGTAGTAATCAACTGGGATGAATTAGACCCAGATAGAGTCTTTGCTAAAACAGTAGTTATCTCTTATCGGAATGGAGTCCAAAAGAAAATTAACGCAGCTTACAGCGCGTGGAAAGCACTAGCATTCACGACAATACGTCGATCATAAAAGGAGGAAAGAAAAAATGAGTGAACCAAACTTATTTGAAGTTGGATATCAAATGCAAAAAGAAGAACAACAAGAAACAATCAAAATCAACAGTCTCGAACTAGAGAATGTAAAACGTGTTAAGGCAGTCAAATTAGAGCCTACAAAGAACGGACTTACAGTGGTTGGGGGAAAGAACAACCAAGGCAAAACAAGCGTGCTAGACGCAATAACGTGGGCTCTAGGTGGTGAGAAGTACAAGCCTTCACAGCCTGATCGAGAAGGTTCAATGATTCCACCGAAGCTACACATTGAATTGTCTAATGGGTCTTACGGATGATATTAGCCCTTTAGTTGGGCAAGGTGGAATCCTTGATGATGGAATTGATTCGCTGGGCAGAGATTTAAAACAAATAGTAGTCGAATATCCGCGATCCGTCCAAGAAGACATCTATGCATTTGGCAGAGCTGCTAACGAAATGACAGAAGAAGAACGCGAAGAGATGATGAACTTCTTAAAGCGTATGTACAAGGAGCACTTTTGATGATTCATTCTTGCTACGCTGCCGTCTATAGTACCCTTCTACAGGTACGACACAGGACCAACATTACTTACCCCTTTGACCCTATCACCCAACTTACAAACTATTTTCCGGAAATAAAGCTAATCAAATATTCCTCTTTAGATCCTGTAGACATCGCAACTGCAAAGAAAACACATCCTTATGGTTTTTCAATTATAGGTGTTGCTACTGGATCCATGCAGATTTATTACAACGACCTCAATCAATGTTTAAAACGTCAAAGATTTACAATTGCACATGAACTCGGACATTTAATGCTCGGACATGTAGGCATGTTAAAAACATCACGCTTTGAAGAACGATGTGCTGATTGCTTTGCTCGAAACATTCTTTCTCCTGTTGACGTTATTGAAGAAGTAGACCTTCCATTAGAAACCTCAATTATTAGTGAATATTTTGGAATAACAGCTTCAGCCGCACAAATGCGTGTAGATTTTTTCAACACCGACAAGAAAAACTCAATCGTACCAGCATACGCATAAAAAAAGACCGACTGCTACCAACAGTCGGACGGCAGTAAACTCACTCCAATGTGCTTTTACTGTACTCAATTTTAACACGAAAGGAGTGTTATATGGAACAGATAGAAAGGTATTTAGAAGAAATTGAAGCTGCAATGTATAAGATGTCACCGACGGAACGAGAGCATTTAATGGAAGTTCTGCATCTCGCTTTCGCTGATTATTTCGAGAATAACTACAGAAAATCCTAGGAAGGAGTACGCACATGATCGGATATGACGAAGTCAGAAAAACATATTTCGTACAAGTCAAATATCGCGACCCTATTACGCTTAAACAGCGTACCAAGAAAAAACGCGGTTTCAAGACAAAGCGTGAAGCCAAGATCTACGAAGCTGAAGCAATGCAACAAGGGAACGACCCAAGCGATTTAACTTTTGAACAAGTAGCTCATCAGTGGGAAGAGTATGCATTGCCATCACAAGAGCAAATACGCCGACACCAAGTAGCATTTGAACGCAGATTCACAGACTTGTATAAGAGGCCTATTAAATCCATCACCCGTGCACAGCTCGTCGCGTGGCGCGCAGAACTCGCTAATAGCGACCAATGCGGAACAAAGATAAAGAATGACACCATCTCATTCGTTAAGGGCGTATTTCGCTATTACTCGACGGTATATAACGTTGTTGATAACAGCATTATCCTAAAACGCCTTAAAAAGACGGATAAAGAAATAATGCAGGAGATGAACGTGTGGACAGTCGATGAGTTCAATCAATTTCTATCCTGTGTTGATAGTCCACTCTATGCCCTCTTCTTTGAAACGTTGTTCTGGACTGGTGCACGCCGTGGCGAGATTATGGCACTGCAGAAGAGCGATTTTGATGGTAATTGGTTAAACATTCACGCAAGTATCAAACACTTTGTAAACGGCTTAAAACCGACCAAAACAAAGCAGTCAAGAAAAGTATGGATTGACGATGATCTAAGAAACAGATTACAGCCGTTATTGGATGTTGACGGTGATTTCCTTTTCGGTGGCATAACCAGTCTTCCAATCACTCAAATACAAAAAAGATTTACAAAAGCAATAGAACTATCTGGTGTTAATAAAATTCGTCTACACGATCTACGTCACAGCCACGCTACAATTCTAATTAACAGTGGCGTAAATATTGTGGCAGTATCCAAGCGACTTGGCCACGCATCCATCGAGCAAACACTACAGACATATACGCATTTACTAAAGGATACTGATAAATTCCTGAACGAAACAATCAAAAACATGAGAAAAGGGTGCCAAAAAGGTGCCACACATAAAGAAAAGCCCTTAAAATAGGGCTTTTGAATGTTATGGAGCGAGTGATGAGAATCAATGGCATATATATAATGGTTAGCGACAAATGTTATTTTTATCTATTTCTAGCGATTTATGTCTGTTTGTGTTTATGATTTTTTGTGTATTTATAATAGAATGGTGCCAAACTGGGTGCCACAAAAAACAGCCTACCCTTATAAAAAGAGTAGGCTTTTATAGTTGAAATGTAATTTCTAAATCTTCAATGATATAAACTGGCGTTTTATATAGTTGAAATCTATTTTAGAAAACTATCATTTTTTAAATGACTTTGATAAGTATCTTTTATTAGCTTAGTAGCTTCAGTTATTACACCATTCTTCAGATGGTTGTCTTCGACATACTGCTCATAGGAATCACATTTCGAAACGATAAATCGAAATTGTTCTTTCGAGTGAACAATCCCTCTTGAACACTCATTCGCAAAAACCAAGATAGTATTACGGATGTCATCCACTCGACGTGCAGTATCAGTAGCGATATGATCGTCTAACTTTTTCTCGAGAGTGTCTATCTTTTGGTTAACGTTATGATTGATGCGATCACCTGCCCATTTGAGTAACTTGTCCCACGGATTTACCTTAATTGGTGCGATTTGAATAAAGACTGATCCTACAAATACGACAGAAATTAAAGCACTTACTAAATCTTTAAACTCCATCAATGCAAATAAATCTCTTAGTGCCATAGCAACACCACCTATCGAACACGAATTGTAGTACCTGGATGGATTAGATCCGGAGTATCAATTCCGTTAATCTCTGCAAGCCACTGCCACGTTGTTTCGTAACGAGCTGCAATTCCGCTCAATGTGTCGCCAGGCTGAATTGTATAGTATTCGTCACTAGTAGATTCAGAACCATCAATGTGAATTTCCTGTCCTGCATGAATAATGTCCGGATTAGAGATGCCATTAATGGCTGCTAGATGCTGATATGTAGTGCCGAATCTCAGTGCAATTTCTGATAATGTATCACCATCTTGTACGATGTATGTAGTATCGCTAGACTGTACTGGTTGAGCGTATTCTTGTATTTGTGGTTGAGGTGCAGGTACTGATTGACCTGTAGCTCCTGCGTAAGCTTTCCAAGCGTTTTCATCACCGAAGAATAAGCTTAAGTCCAATGGTCCTCCATATCCCGCAATGTTGCCAGATGATGTGAATTGGTGCATAGCATAGTCACCTGAATAGTTTGGCTCTACATAATCACCCCAGCCACGTGCAGCATAGTCGGGATATTCAGCCAACCAAATACCATAGTCGCCTAGACCAGTGCATTGATTGGCTGCAGAACGTTGTACATAAATCATTGGATTGATACCTGTTAATGCTACGATATGAGCACAGAATCTAGCTACCCAACTAGAATCACCCCAAGCTGCATTATCTCCGGATTCCCAGTCCAATACGAGAATTGCTTCGTGTAAGTAGCCTCTAACGTTGTTAATAAAGAATTCCGCTTCTGCTTCTGGATTTCCACCGCTTGCGTAATGGTATACGCCTAACAACTTACCAGCAGCTTTAGCGGATTGGTACTGTTCGTCACAAAACGGATTTACATAACCAGTGCCCTCTGCTGCTTTACAAATAACTGCATCACAATCTAAACCACCAGTAACAATATTACCCTGATGTGATGATACGTCGACTACTCTCAACATTTATGCTGCCTCCTTTGGCCCGTTCAAACGTGTGAATAGGTCATTTACAAAATTTGCTCCGCGAGCTGTAATAATACCAGTTAATACAGAACCAAGGAATGGAACTGCTAATGGCATACCAACTAATGGGAATAAATCTGCAGATGTAGAAACGCAAACAAGGATCGATACTACTAGTGAGCCCACTACATTTGGATCAACCTTATTTGTAGAATTTGCAGAGTATACGCGTTTAACGTTCTCCCAAACCGCTTCAACTAATACTGCGATAATAACTAGTTGTGATAATGCATTCATTTTATTTTTCCTCTTTCTTTCTATCTAAAAAGGCGGCCGCATTCGGTCGCCTTAATAGCAATATTTATTTTTTGTAATCCCAGGCATTTCCGAAGCCTGGTTCATTTCCTTTGTTTCCATCAATCTTTGAGACAAATACAATCCCTCTAGCGATTGCTAAATCGCCCTTGTTATAGGTTTTCTTTTCATCCCACGGCTTGATTTCAACCTTTGGCTTATCTTGACTGTTTTCTTGCTCTTTCAGTAATTTGTAATGCTTCGAGTCCTTATCCGGAGTATTAACTGTATCTGATGTTACAGCTTCGACAACTTCGTAAGGATTGCCGTTGTGCTTAAATCGTTCACCTTTTTTATAAGGAAACTTCCGCGGCTTCCAATCTTCTAAGAATTTCGCCCACTTTATTACGTCTTTTATTTCTGCATTTTGTAGCCCTAACGCGATAAATCTAGCGACCGCTTCTGTTTCTGCTCTCTCTTTGGCCAAGTCTATTTCGCTTTGTGGTACCTCATCAAAGAAAATAGTGATGTTATATTTTCCGTCTTTGATATCAACGCTAAAACTATTCAGCTTCAGATTGCCCATCTTCGTTAGTCCTGGCTCATCTTTCACGGTTGCTCCGGATATATTCTCCTGGGCCATGTCCTCTATGATCATCTTAATTTCTTCCAGCCTGCAGCTTTTGCCTATTTGGTTCGGCCGGATGAAATCTAATGTATAAAGGTGTCCGTTATTTAATGTTATTTGTGCCATTTTTACGCCTCCTTTTTAATAAATAATCCATGTATTGTAACTTTACCGCTTGGAGACGCCCAGTTTGTCCATGAATTGAAAACGTGGACAACGCAGCTATTTGAATACACTGATTTGATTGTAGCCGTAATGGCCATTTCTGGCGTGGCTTTATAAATATCTAATAATTCATACCCACGTGTACTTCGAACGGTATCGTGATGTATGCAGCAGCCATTGAAGATAAAGGCTGATGTGTTCCAGAAAACTCTTTTCTGATTATAAAAGTGTTTGTTCCTTTTATCCCAATTCCACCGCTTGCAATCAATTTTCCCGTTGCGTATGTGGTTCCTAGCGTCGTCATATCACCTTCGTTGTATATGCCGCACGGATTATTTCCGTTTCGACGAATCCACAGCATGTGAAAACTGGCTGTGAGTTTTCCAAGAATCATGGCCCAAAGATTACCGGAAAGTGTGTAGGTACGCTCTGTAGACTGACCGTAATAATCCGTAATAGTAAGCGTAAGTTTATAGTTTTTATCGTAGCTATATCCACTTACACGTTGCTTAACAATTACATTATTTCCGTTAGAAGTGTACGAACAATTAACGCTATGATTTTGCTCGTCTTTAATTACTATTTTTAACTGATTATTCTCACCGTTAAAAAAGGTACCTTTGGCATTTGCATACCCTTCATTAACCGTTGGATTATCTCGCTCTGCACTGAAATCCGTTATGGATGGATAGAAGTACTGAACGTAAGTTCCATGCCAATTTCGTATCGTTTTAAAGCCCCTGCTGTCTTCAATGACAAATTGTATGTCACCATTCGTCATGCCTTCTAAATCAACGCTATACAAGCCCTCAATGAGGGATAAAGGATACTGTTGTTTGTCGTGTAATACATAAGCATTCTTAACAGTCGCATAGCCTCTTACTTCTGCTTGCATGGATAACTTTTTCTTGGATAAATAACGGAAAACTTTATCTTCTGGAATTTTGCTATTTCCTATTTCCTTTACAACAGCCGAACTAATAACAGGACCGTACTTCTCTTCAGGAAGGTCGATGAAAAAGCTGATCGTAGTTGTACCAATCATCGTGGCATCACTCGCACCACTTGAATATGTTCCAACACCTAAATATCCATACACCGATTTTGTATCTGTTGCATACTTAATCATTTCTTCGGTTGGCTTGAAAACATACTCAGTGTCAATATCGTTAGTGTTAAGCCATTTGTATCCGCTGTCGCCAACCACCCACACGAGTGAGTGCCGGTATTTATCAACCTTTTTATCTAGTATTAACTTAAGTGTGTCTTTACCGTCCAATTTGACATGGTTTTTATTGTCTTTCCAAGCCGCACCACTTGATCGTGGTATATTAGGCAATTCGATAACACCCGATAGATATGCATTCGCGGCAGAGAAGTAAAAACTTAAATTTGCGTAAATACTTGTTGAATAGTTTCCGTTGTTGTCGTGATATGCCCAAAAGCCTCCACTTATTAAAGTTCCGCTTCCGTTAAGTGTTCCACCGCCAGCAACATCGGAACATCCAGTTGCAGAAAAATTCCAAGTTCCTGAATAGATATAACCAACATTCATTGAATAAGCAACTTGGATTTCCACATAGTCCCTATTCAACTCGACACTATGGTATTGCGGATTGATTCGCGCTTGTAATTCGTAAGTTACCCTTGCGGCACCAGGTGCTCGTGTTGTGGATTCCACAACTTGCCAATTTTCATTTAACAATACCATCAATTAACATCTCCTATCCAGTTAATAATAGATGCATCAATCTTTGCTGTTTTAATAACACCACCCACAAAACTTGTGATTTCCGCTTCGATATTCTTAGCTTCGATACGGTGAGCTCCTGCACATAGGTACTCCAGCACCTTTAGATATGCGAGCATGCTGTCGACTTTATCGAAACGAGCTAATAATTTACCATCTGAAGCAACAACACTAACACCGCTTGCATCAATAGTAGTAACTGTATCCTCCTTATCGGAACCGATGTGAAGACCCTTATTATCAAGTTGTTCTTCTATTTCATTGATTGTCTTATCGTATTCCGATTTTTGGACCGTTCTGTTAAATCCGTCAGCAGTTTGTTTCTCCAAAGTACTTAATCCTGTTTGCACAGTTTTAAGTTCGTTTTTAGTTTCGCTAGTTTGTACTACAAGATGAGTAATACTGTCATTCAACTGAGCGATGTTTGACTTGTTACTGATTGATATATCGACTAAGTCATTCAGTACCTCGTCTAGTACACCATCTGAATATCCTGTACTTTCATCTGTAAATATGGTTTTGTATCGTACCCATATCCACGCATCTTTTGTCTTCTCCGGTTGAGTTGCACTCCATGCGCCCCCTGTTATTTCTGACTTGGAAGTTGACAAATAGTATTCAGGATACACTTGTTTAATTCCTCTACCTGCTTTGCCTGCTATTGATGGAGAATATACGTCTGATGTCGTCTTATCACTGTATGTATATGTAATCTTAGTCCATAGTGTATATCCTTCATTAACAAGTGGTATATTCTCTAACCACTGACCAGTTGGAGGTACTATAGAACTCGTGCTCGCTTGATACGTTAGCTTAGGATTACCAACAATCCCCCTACCTGCATCACCTTTAATACCTGTCAGTTCAAATGGATCGTGTTTAATTTCAGAACCATTGGCCAATACATCTGCAAGCATGTACCACATGTGCTGTCCAGCTATTGATGTTGGCTTTGTGGTAGTCCATGCTGAATCTGTTTTGGACGGTTTATCAGCAGATACTGTTTGTAAATAATATTGCTTTGTACCAGAAACTGTTCCAGCAGAAATGTTTTCAACTTGTGTCTTAATCTTGTTTGTTTCAATTTGCAGATTACCTACATCACCTTTTGCATCTTCAAGATTCTTTGCGACGATTTCAAGCTTATTTGCATCTTGATCTACTTTAACCTGGAGGCGCTTGATTCTAACTTTATCGGAAACCTTAGTAACAACAGAATCGACATTCTTTAATGCAACTTCTCCATCAAGTTCGACTACTGACTGTGTACCTACATACTTTCGCTTAATGCTTAGCACGATACACTTGTTTCCATCATACGTGGCAGTATCGCCTAATTTAATCGTATCTTTACCAAAAGTCTTTAAACCTGACATACCATAGAACGATTGGCCATTATACTTCGCTAAAATTGCATCTGTATATGTTTGGCTATCGCAATAGGAATTGTTTGCATCAATGTAAATTGTCTTTCCTGTATCGTTTCCTGAAGCAATCAAATTAACACCGTCATCATACGCAACACGTGAGATGGTTATTAGATCTGTTTTTTCAAAATCTGATGTAAATTCTATGTCATGATCAGCTGTAAAGAGATTTCTAAAAATAAGCGTGTTCGACTCGTTAATGAGTGCATTTGTACCGCTTAACTCAGCAATCCATCCAATGTAATCGCGCATGATTATTGTTGTATCTATCCACTGAGCTTTTTTGTTCAGTACAGTATTTGATAACCCTGTTTTATCAATTCTCACACCAGCCAAATTAGACATCTCATCTAATTGCTGCGAGATAGTTGGATATTTATCCTTTTCATACGCTAACGAGCTCTTGTATGGCTTGTTAAACTTAATCATCACGTCATACAAATTCAGTGATAACTTTTTTGTGTATTTCTCTGGAGCTTCTTGTACGATAAATTCTTGTGTCGGAATTTCCGTACTATCAGCTTCTTTTAGATCAATCAAAAAGGTGTTCCCAGCACAATCACTAAGAACACCATCTGTATTGTTTAAATCGAGGTCCAACATCATGCTTGGAGTGTTACCCAAAAGTCTATCCTCTTGCATGCTGTTAGACGAATTGAACGATACAACTAGGTCTGTTATTTCAACAGGTGTTGCAGTTCCTTTTTTTATATAGACTTTCATATTCTAGCACTCCGTTAAATCAAAGGTGTAGCCTTGGCTATAAATGCCATCACCGATAGCGATATACTTAAATTTACATTTACTGCAATACATTTTGTACGTTTTACGCCGCAGCGTTTTAATATCAAATGTTTCGACCATAAACTCTGGTGGCTCTAGCATATTCATTACTTCTGAAACCACTTCTAAGTCATCGATGGCATAAGCCAGCGCAATCTTCAGCACACGAGAACGAATACGCATACGATGCATGATTCCTTTTTTAACATCGCGCAACGAACTGTCACTGTCGAGATCACCATATTCAGGTTCGAACTTAGTTGGCGCAGGGAGATCTTTACCATCAATTTTAATTTTTATCAATTCATAATCAATCATACTTTAACCTCCCTTTGCTAACTGTAGTTGTTTATTTCTTTGATCTATTAGTTTTAGCAATTTATCTCGGTCAATCACGATTCCTAGATTTTGTAGTGTCTCTAGGATTTCATACATTAGTTGGATAATTACTTCTTGACCATTACCGCCTTGTGATGACATCAGTGCATCATCTATCGCACGTTTAGTTTGTTCATAGATCTTACTCTCAGGCGAAACGATTTCGCCTTCGTGACGGTTATCACCAATCAAAGCTAATCGTGGAGCATTTGCTCCAACGTATCCACCGTGTGCCAATGCTGGAATATTAGGTAAATCTACTCGGAAGCCTTTACCGCCGATAATAGGCACCCAATCCGGTACAGTGAAGCCTACACCGTTGATTCGGTTAATTGCACCATTGACGATAGCGATTACCGCATTGATTGGTCCTTTTACCACACCTGAAATCGTACTGAAAATACCACCGAAGATATCGACAATACCCTGCCAAGCTTGTTTCCAATTTCCTGTAAATATTCCCTGGATAAAATTAATCAAGCCACCAAATATCTGTTTGATACCATCGAAAATTTGTTGTGTTCCACTGAAGAACGCCATTACGATTCCGTTGATAAACTTAAACGATGAGCTGAAATTTGTTCCGAAAACTCTATCCAAGAAACCTAAGAATGTACGAAGGATTTCCTGGACTCCTTGCATAGCTTTATCAACATCTAATGTGAAGATACCAATCAAGAAATCAGAAAAGCCTTTGAACATCGAAGTTGCACTCTTCAACAACTCATCAACGAATTTGCCAAGAACCGCAAATGCATCCAACATAGCTCCTTTAATGAAATCTGCTAGTGGAGATAAGATATTGTTCCAAACCCATGCAACACCTGCTCCAATTGCTTCAATAGCAGGTTTCCAACCATTCCACACATCTACAATTGTTTTTAATGCAATGCTTAGGACTGTTACCAAAAAATTGGCTATTGGTGCAAAGTACGTTATTCCAAAGTGATAATAGACCGCTAAAGAGCACATCAACAGCTTTAACAAATACCTGCGCTAAGAAGGTAGCAATCGGTACGATGACCGTGTTGAATACATCTAGCAGAAATGCACCTAAAGGAACTAAAACGTTATTCCATAGATTGCTTAGGATGCCTAACAAGCTATCCAGTGCTGTCTGTACTAAAGCTCTAAAATCACTACTTGTCTGATACAAATAAATAAGCGCTGCAGATACTGCAGCTACAATCGCAGCGAAGAATAAAGCCGTCCCTGTTGCTGTACCAAATACTGCCTGTAACGATGTCAGTACTCCTTCACCGTTAGCTATACCCGTGAAGAAGGTAGAAAACCCTGTTGCTAATGCCTTTAGCGGTGCTAAAAGTCCAGTGAAGACACCTTTAATAGCACTCCAATTCTTTATGATTCCAAAAGTCGCAAATCCTGCAAACATTCCACCTAAAAGTGAAGTGATGATTACTTTGTGGTCTTTTAGAAATCCAGTAACTTTATCGAATATACCTTTAACACGATCGTAGATTTCATCTACTCCGCTCATGTCGATTGAGCCATCAGGAATACCTAAAGAGCCAAAGTCAGCACCACCGCCTCCAGCTCCCCCGCCGCCTCCGGAGCCTGAATCTTCTGAATCGTGTAACACATTCAAATCATCGAACCCTGCTAGTGATCCTTTTAATTTATCTGCAGCTTTGCCTGCCTTACCAAGTCCAGACGTTAATCCACCTGCAGCAGCACCAGCCTTACCTATATTGGAAGCTATTGCTCCTGTAGCACCTGCCGCACCTTTACCACCAGTTAACAATCTGGTGAATGCAACGAAGTAATTAGCAAGTGTCTGTAGACCTCCTAGAATGACGTTTATAACGCCAATAATTGGAGTTAATACATTTATCAAACCTTGGCCAATTGTCGCCTTAAGCTCTTCGAAACGAAGCGATAGGACACGTGTACTATTTGCCCAACCATCTGATGTTCTTCCGAAGTCTCCTGCAGCATTAGAAAGTGCGTTCTGTACGAATGCTAATCGTAATGCTACCTTTTCTTGCTCTGACATCTTGGCTGTTGTTTTACCAAAACCATTCGCCAAAGCATATTCATCAAGAGCCGATTGAGTCATAACGACACCCAAGCTCTTGAGTGATTCTGTTTCACCTGTAAATACAGATTTCAACTTAGTGAATGCCTCATCATTCGATAGGTTATAGAATGATGCCACATCACCTGTTAACGTTGTTATAGCTGAAGCCATATCGTACGATGCAGCTTCTCCGTAACCAAATGCCTGCGCCATAGAACCAAGTTGTCCCATGTACTCTTTGGCTACCTTTTGCGACATGCCAATACTTGTTATTGCGTTACGTGCGAATTCATCTACACGTTTTGACATTGTAGGGAATGTAACGTCAACAACGTTTTGGACTTCAGCAAGGTCAGAGCCCAATTGAATACATTGCGATCCGAATCTCGCTAAAGCTGTAATGGCCAAAACTTTTCCGATAGTAGCACCAATAGCATTAAACCTTCCAGTTAAGATGCTATCTGCCTTATTAGCAACTTTCGCTACATCTTTTTCAAGATTGTCATTTAGCTTGACACCTAATTCAACGGACCCTACTTCTGTTGCCATCTAATCACCTCTCATTTCTATGAAGCCAATGCCTTCATGGCTTCTTCAAGGGCTCTCATAGACTGCATATAGGACTTGCTATCGATAGGTTTCTTACTCTGTCTTGCCTGCCACTCATCTCGTATCCTTTTATCGCTTGCAGACATGTTTTTGATGCGTTCTTTATCCGTAGTGGATCTAACATCAACTACATGCCCTAATGGCGTATCACCATTCAATCCAGTAAGTAGAGTACAGAACTCTCCCCACTGCATTTCAGGCTCATATCTTAAACGGATTCCGTATTGCTGAGTAACTGAAGCATCGATTAAATCCCAATCCTCAAACAAGTCATAGTAAGACTCATCGTTATGCTGTGGTGTTACGAAAAGTTTTTTCCATTTCTTCAAATGACTTATCTGTAACAAGAGCCATCATTCCAATGAATAGTGATTGATAAGCTGTAATAGATAACTCCATTGCTTCAATTTCTTTAAAAGCCTCTTCTCCAAGACCTAACTTAATAGCCTTATCGATTCCATCTACTGAAGCTGCACCCTCATTAAGTATTGCATTCATCTGTAGAACTGTATTTTTGCGGTCGTCAACTTTATAAGTTTTTCCTTCTGCAACTTGTAAGAACTTAGGCTCATTTACGAGCTTTGCACTAATATCGATAATTTTTCCCATATACATTTAAAAGGGCAGCCGTCGTGACCGCCCATTCCTTTCTATTTTTTGTTTTTAAACTGCTGGAGTATAAGTTGGCTTTCCATCAGAGTTAACTGTGAACTCTAACGCTCCAACATTTGTGGAATCGCCACCTTCAGCAGATGTGACATCCACAATCGCATTGAAGGCTAACTTCGCACCACTTACCATTGTCCATTCAAATGGAATAGTAGCTTCCTTGCCTGTCTTGAAAGCAAGAGAAGCGATGTAGTCATTTCCTTCGTCGCCGATGTTTCTCTTACCTTTGAATTCGATCTTCAAAGACTTGGAAGTCATCAGACCACGCTGCCAACCTTTTGTATCCATAGGATTCCAGTTTTCAATACCATTAGAGAATGATACTGAAAAAGACTCCAAATCAGCTACATTAACTTTCTTTGGAGTAGCTTTTGTGCCAATATCAAACTTGAATTCATTGTTAAATACTGGGAATACACCTGTATATTTTTCAGACATATTATTTATTTCCTTTCATAATAAATTTCGATTTCTATGACTGATTCATAGATTCCTTTATCATCCGTTCCGACGATC
>ENA-OOOW01000013-OOOW01000013.1-human-oral-metagenome-genome-assembly--contig:-NODE-13-length-15438-cov-21.576056_pt1 | contig 15438 bp, 16 predicted proteins | sample MGYA00245259_ERZ501127 | MGnify/ENA primary metagenome ERZ501127 (study PRJEB25959, sample SAMN05335039) | human oral metagenome | host: human-associated | place: USA: California | collected... | reverse complement strand
AAGGGAGAAGACTCAAATGCAATTCAGAAAAAACTGATTATAGAAGGGATTATAGAGTCCGTACCTGAGGAATATAGGGAGAAGTTGGCGCCGTTTATCAGAAGTAGCAAGATTAAAGATATCACTGCCTGCCCACCATGTCGATGGGCAAGTCACTGGAGCCTTGTCATGCCATTTGTCAGCGTACGTATCACGCGCGACGGCGTTACCTCGGAGCAGAAAGCCCAGGTCATTGCCGAAATCACCGAAACCCTCGAACGCGTCCTCAACAAACGCCCCGACCTGACCCACATCGTCATCGAAGAAGTCGACACCGATAACTGGGGCTACGCCGGCATCACCACCACCCAGTACCGCAAACAGCTCGCGGAAAACCCTTCATGAGCACGTCCGTCACCATCGACTTCATCTCCGACGTGGTGTGCCCATGGTGCGCCCTCGGCGCCACCGCCCTTGAGCAAGCCATCGACAACCTGGCGGGCGAAGTGAAGGTTGAACTGACCTACAAACCCTTCGAACTCAACCCCGACATGCCGGCCGAAGGCGAAAACGCCGTCGCCCACATGATGCGCAAATACGGGCGCAGCGCTGAAGAAGTTGCCAGCGGCAAAAGGATGTTGATGGAGCGCGGCGCGGCCATCGGCTTCACCTTCGACCTGGAAAAACGCAGCCACTTTTACAACACCTTCGACGCCCATCGGTTGCTGTTTTGGGCGTTGCAGCAAGGGCGCCAGCTCGAGCTGAAAAAGGCGCTGTTGCGCGGGTATTTCAGCGATGGCCAGAACGTCAGCGACCACGAAACCCTGGCGCGTCTGGCCGCCGAGGCTGGGCTGGAAATTGAAGGCGCACGACGGGTGCTGGGCTCTACCGCCTACGCCAATGAAGTGCGCGAGCTGGAAGCGTTCTACCGCGAGCACGGAATCAACTCCGTACCGGCCATGGTCCTCAATGGCCGCCAGCTGGTCTCCGGGTCGCAATCCGTCAGTTACTACGAACAGATGCTGCGGGAAATGTCCGCCGCGGCTGCTTGAACCATCCCATTTTCCATATAGAGGTTTCATCATGAGCAATTCGAAAAAAGTCGTTGTGATCACCGGCGCATCCCAAGGCCTGGGCGCTGCTGCGGTGAAGGCTTACCGCGAGCTGGATTACCGCGTGGTTGCCACCTCCCGGTCGATCAAACCGTCGACGGATCCGGACATCCTCACCGTGGCCGGCGACATCGCCGACCCGGCCACCGCCGAGCGCGTCATCCGCGAAGGCGTAGCGCGTTTTGGCCGCATCGACAGCCTGATCAACAACGCCGGGATCTTCGTTGCCAAACCGTTCACCAGCTACACCCACGAAGACTACGTAAACGTGTTGGCGGTGAACCTGAACGGGTTCTTCTACATCACCCAACTGGCGATTACCGAGATGCTGAAACAGGGCGCCGGGCACATCGTCAACATCACCACCAGTCTGGTGGACCACGCGATTGATGGCGTGCCGTCGGTGTTGGCATCGCTGACCAAAGGCGGGCTGAACTCGGCGACCAAATCGCTGGCGATTGAATACGCCAAGCGCGGGATTCGCGTGAACGCGGTGAGCCCAGGGATTATCAAGACGCCGATGCATGGGGAAGAGACGCATGCGGCGTTGGGCAGCCTGCATCCGGTGGGGCATATGGGTGAAGCGCGGGATATTGCGCAGGCGATTGTGTACCTGGAATCGGCTGGGTTTGTGACCGGGGAAATTCTGCATGTGGACGGTGGGCAGAGTGCTGGGCACTAAGCGATACGGCTGAATAAAAAACGCCCCGGACCGTGATGGCTCGGGGCGTTTTTTGTGTGGCGGCTTCTAGCCAGACACTCTAAAACAAACAACAAAGAACAAATGTGGGAGCCGGGCTTGCCCGCGATGGCAATGGCCCAGCCAACACACTCACAACCTGACACACCTACAGATTATTGCCCGGCGACTCCAACACCTTCACCACATCATCAATCACTGCCTTGCTCATTTCCTGCAGATAGTGCGAAGCCCAGGCGTATCGGTCCGTATCCCGAATCATCGCCGCATCCTCCGCCAACAGCTTGGCCACATGCAGCAAATCGGAAACGTGAGACAGCGCTTCGCTCAGGGAAACCCCGCTATTAACGCGGAACAGAGGCTGGTCGGAATGAAATGAAAAAGGGGTAACGCCGAGGGTAGTGAGGCCAGACGGATTTGGAGCGCTCATCGGTAAAACTCCCATATCAAGTGAGAGCTACCACGTTCGTTCTCAGGCGAATGGGTGGCAGCTGTGCGCAGGCTGAGAACCGGAGATACAGGAACCCGGCAGACCCGAAGGTCTCCCACGCACAGCCGCCATTGCACGAAACTACGGGCATAAAAAAACGCCTGCAAATCGTGATTGGTGGCGCTGTTGCGCCTGCATCATGTCGGGTTCTCAGGCCCGGTCGCTGAATTGGCAGCGACGGGGGGAGGGTAGCGTGGTAGTGGGAGTGATGCAATTGAGAAGACACGTTTGGTTATAAAAAATTATTCCTGAACATAAAATATGGAATCCCCAAAAAATAATATAAGAGCAGCGAGGGCACGCGTTTGCAGCGTGATGGTGAAGTTGCATTTAACTGATGAAAGACAGCTTATTACCGCGCTGAAGAGGCGGGTGATTAAATTGTTTCAACAGCTTGGCAAGCTGACGCATTAGAGACTAGTCTCTATCGTCATGACGTGGGGTGATAGATTTTATTATTTAATAAGAATTTAATGTGTGGGGCGTGGCTATGCGGTTCGATGGGAGCTTTGAGGAACTTAAGAAAAAATTGGCACCGATATCCTCAGCAGGAGAATGGGTGGAAATAAATAAAAATCAGTATCAGTTCAAGACTAGAAGTAAGGGGATATTAAACTGGTATCCCTCTACTGGAGGTATTTTATTTCAGGGGAAACCTCATTCAGCAGAAAAACTCAGACTTTCGGTTGAGCCGCTACTAAATACAGAGCTTCAAGGTACAGAGTACTCTCGAAATGTAATTGATAGTGCTGAGCATATAGTTGCACAACTTTCTATAGAGGATACTTCGGAAAGTACCTACTTTATAGACGATACATATGCTGATTCTGAATTAATTATTGGCTTGGTTGGCACTATCGGTACGGATTTGCCAGAAGTATCGAAGCTGATATCCGATCGCTTAAAGGTTTTCAAGTATGATGCGCGGAACATTAAGATTTCCACTGACATAATTGCAAATATAGGTAACCCATCAGGCACAATACATGAGTTTGATAGGATTAGTTCTTATATGGAGGAGGGGAATAGGCTGCGTAAGGAGAGTCAAGATAATTCTATATTGGCATTAGGTGCGGCAGCTCAAATAAATAAAATAAGAAAAACTCAAGAGCCTCTTAGGCGAAGTGCCTTTATAGTGAATTCATTAAAAAGTCCTGCCGAGGTTCAAAAATTAAGAAAGATATATTCTGATGGGTTTTTTCTAATTGGTGTGCATGCCGATCATACAAGGCGGCACGAGTTTTTGACAAAAGATAAGTCAATGTCGGAGGAACAAGCTTCTAGGCTAATCGAGCGTGATGCGGATGAAAGAGAAGAGTATGGTCAACATACAAGAGATACATATCACCTTTCTGACTTTTTCATAGATTATAATGGGAACTCGGATTCGTTAAAAAAGCAAATATGGAGAATATTAGATTTGCTTTTTGGTAAGCCTTATATAACTCCAACATTTGATGAGTACGCGATGTTTATGGCGTTCTCAGCTTCATTACGGTCCGCAGATCTCTCCCGGCAGGTTGGGGCGGTTCTCACGAAGAATCGGTGCATTATTTCCACTGGTGCGAATGATGTACCTAGGGCTCACGGCGGACTCTATTGGCCAGATAAGGATGATAAAACGCAGGAAATAACTGATATTGCCGACGGTCGGGACTATATGAAGGGAGAAGACTCAAATGCAATTCAGAAAAAACTGATTATAGAAGGGATTATAGAGTCCGTACCTGAGGAATATAGGGAGAAGTTGGCGCCGTTTATCAGAAGTAGCAAGATTAAAGATATCACTGAATACGGTAGGGTGGTCCATGCGGAAATGGAGGCTTTACTCTCTAGTGCTAGATCTGGTGTTAGTACAGCAGGAAGCGATCTATATTGTACAACCTTTCCGTGCCATAATTGTGCTAAGCACATAGTTGCTGCTGGTATTAAAAGAGTTGTATATGTCGAGCCGTACCCCAAGAGTAAGGCGTTGGAGTTTCATTCGGATTCGATATCCTTGGATAAAAATAGCTGTAACGTAGTATTTGAACCATTTATTGGTGTTGGACCTAGGAGCTTTTTTAACCTATTCTCCACCAATCTCGGTAGCGGGTACCCAGTCGCTCGCAAAACCGATCACGGCGAAACCATTGATTGGAAAGAAAATGATGCCAAATTGCGTACCCAGATGTTGCCTTGTTCGTACATGGAACGCGAGACCATAGCCGCCGCTTTGCTATCAAGGTACATAGAGGAAAACTAATATGAACAGCAATAAGCAAGAATTTCTCAATCACCTTAGCGAGTCTCGTAGGGTTGTCGAGCAATGGCCTGATTGGAAGCAAGAGTCCTTGAAGGCGTCTCACGGTAGCTCTCGCGCATCGCCACCACCTCGAGAACGTGAAAAAAGCTGAACTCCGATCTATACTATTTTTTATCCTTGGGTGTGCTCAAAAATAAGGGCGCGCTCAAGGGTTAGATGATTTTTAAAGTCAGTGCTTGTCATTAATTAAGTTTGAGCAGTTAAATAATTAATCTAGTTGCTCTAATTCGCGTTTTCTTTTTTGAGTGTGCTAGAAGAAGTATGCCGATTGACTCTTTGGGTTGCAGTTCACAGTCCCTGCTCCCTGCTACTCCCTCTATGAAGCAAAATCCCTGTAGTGCTGCTGGTACTCACCCCTTGACCCAAGATGATCCGTCCACTGCCGGACAGGTCCAGCCTCTTGCTCGGTCAGCTTCATCCGTTGCAACTCATCATGAAGAAGGAACACAAAGTCCTCTTCGTCCTGTATCTGCCGCACATTCTGCAGGGTCCAGTGGTGCTCGCTGATCAGATGTAGCCGAAGTTCGTCCATGGCGTCCAGTCTGGTCCAGATTGCCGTGCTGCCTTCGAGCATCCGTTCGGCGAAACACTTGAGCTTGTATAACCCAAGTGCCATGCGGGTGTGCTGATCGGCCAGTAGCCCTTCCCAGCGGAGGTCGGGGTTTTCAGTCAGAAGTTTCTCCTACTTATCAAGCGCTGCTATCCATTCACGGTGGTGATTGAATTCTTGAACCATGTTCCGGCTCTCCGCGACATCCTTTCGGGTGAAATCAAAACAATATTGCGACGTAGCCCAACACCTCAGAATCGCCCACTGATACCCAGCAGTGGCCCCTTCTGGACAATGTCATACACAAACCCGTCATGACGATAATTCACCCCCATGGCCCGGTACCCAGCCACTGCTGAAAATCCCGGCCAGAACTCCCAACCTGCCAGCGCGGCCAGGTCCCAATCCTCCCGAGACTGCCCGGCGCCCGCCATTCCCCAGGATGACAACCAGAACCGGTCGTTCACGGCATAGTGCCCACGCAGTCCCGCCATGGCGTCTGCCCAGGTCGCATTGTCTGAGCCCGATGAGCCCCCAAGAGGTCCACCATGGAAGGTGAGGGTGGTGCCGCTGTACCAGACGCGCACGCCACCGGCGACATCCAGCCGACGTTTTTCATCACCCAGTACGGTGTAGCCGCCACCCAGGAACCCGGAGGCGGTCTTGCTTTCTACCTCAAGTTTGGCGCCCCCAGGCAGGCGGTTGCGGGTGTCGGTGTCGATGTACATCAGGTCGGCGAGTACGCTGTAGGGGCCGCGACGCGCTTCCCCCATCAGCATCACCGACATGTCGACCGTCTTGGCGATGTCGGAGAAGTCGGATTTTATAAACTGTGTTCCGGTGCTGCTGTGACCCACGTGCCCGCGAATGCCGGCGCCCCATACGTAAGGTCCGCCGTTGAACGTCCAGCTATCGTTGTCTGCCGCCATGGCGGGCCCGGCGGTGACAAAGGCGCCAGCCAGTAGCGCCAGGTGTGCGTGCTTGCGCCGCAAAGCCGAGCGGGGTTTCTCACTGTGCATGATGGTGTTTCCCCGATCAGTGCTGGGTCAGCGAGAGCGCCACGCTCTCGGCTGCGCAGTCTTCCGTAGGTTTCAGGCCGGCTTTTTGCGCGGCCTTGACCTCTTCCTTCGCCGCCGCGAGATCCGTCAGGAATGCCGGGTTGCCATGCAGGCTCGCCACCGTGGCGGCCCCCATGATGCGGCCTGCATCCACGTCGCTCTGCCAGTGCGCATCGCAGATGACCCGGCTTTGGCCGAAGGACAACCCGCGGGTCATCAGTTCGGTAGCCCGTGCGGGGTTGATTTCCGCCAGTACCAGGCCCCAGGCCCAGCCCGCCGCCGAGTGGCCGGATGGCCAGGAACCATCGGTACGCAGCAACGGTTCCATGTCTTTGCGACAGGTCCCTTCGTTATGGGCCACGAAGGGGCGGGTGCGGTTGTAGGCATTTTTCCCGGCATAGGTGGAACCGCCGGCATCGGTCAGGGTGCGTTGCATCAAGGTGTAGAGATGCGGTGTATTTTTCTCGCTGATCGGCGTTCCCATCGCACAGGCGAATGCGTTGGCCGGGCCCGGGAATGACAGCTCCGCATCCGCTGCGGCGAGTTTCTCCCGAGCTGTACCGCGTAGCGACAGCGCTGCTCGCCGTGCTTCTTCATCCCGTGCAAGTGCCGCAGAGTCGGGCTTTGGCGGAGCGCCCAGCAACGCCAGGCGCAGTGGCAAGTCTGCCGAGTTCAGATAGCCCGGGGCCAACTTGAAGTGAGGGTCGGTGACCTTGGTGGCGGCATCTTCGGCAAGTACCAGTCCCGACCAGAGCAGGCCGGCCAATCCCAGCTGCTTATGTAGTGTTTTCATCGAGTGTTCCCTGATCAAAACCGGTAAAGGGCATTCAGATAGGCGCCTGCGCCCACGTTTTCACCCGTCAGCGGGCTGTTGCGGGCGTCGGAGACCAGGGCGTAGGTCTTGATGCCGCCTTCCAGCGCCAACTGTGGTTGCCATTGCCAGGTAAGGCCCAGCTTCAAGGTCACGTCGCGCATGCCGCCGCCGGGGTGGTATTCGTCGAAGCCGGTGCGCGCCGCTTGTTGGGCGGTGACGCCGAAGCGCGCCATCATGTCTTTCTCATTGCTCCAGGTGCCGTATAGGGTCGAGTCGAGGGTCAATGTTGAAGACAGTGCGTAGGCGGTGGCGAAACCGGCTTCCAGGAACGCGGTACGCCCCAGGCTCTCGCCGCCGTAATCGCGGCTCTGGCTGGCTTGCAGGCCACGCACGAACAGGCGACCGGCCGGCAGTATCCAATACGCTTCCGCCCCGACAAGCGCAGTGCTGTCCAGGTTACCCATCCCCTTGAGGTAGTCATCACGCCCGCCCAGGGTGTGGATTCTTTCCTTGCGCCCCTGGTCATAACCCAGCAACAGGGCGATCCCGAAAGGCGACAAACCCGGTAGGTCCCAGCGCAGCCCGTCCGGGAAGGATGCGGTAAATTTGCCCCAGTTTTCGGTAGGCAAAACCGCTTTGAGTTTCAGTGACGGGAAGGCGGCGTAGTGAGAAGAGCCTTCGTACAGCGGGCCCACGGCGAGGCCGCCACCGACGGTCACGGAGGGCTCACTTGTATCGTTGGCTTGTACAGGTAGCACCATCGCAAAGGCGAGCGTTGCACCTGTCATCAGCGTCACCGGGTACTTGAGAAAAGTCGAACCATAGAGGGTTGTCATCGCTTGTTTCCTTTGGCGTAAACCAAACGCATTGGCAAGTTTTGCGAAGTTATAAAAGTCGGGAGTCAGCAAATCAGAGTGCGACGGGCTGTGGCTTTGGAAAGCTCCAGTTGCCATTCAGTATTTGTTCGCTGGGCTGATAAAGCCTGATGGTGTAGTTCCAGCCGGTTGGAGTGGGCAGGCAATTAATGATCTTTGCGTCGCAACCGCCGAACTGGATCACGATTGAACCGTCCTCACTCTTCTTGGCGGTGAGGTTGTTCAACGAATAGGCGTCATAGGGATTCTTCTGGAAGTAACCGTCGGCGTTATAAACACTGACAGACCAGAAACCATTGACAGGGACATCCCCCACTTTCAGTCGGTAAATAGTTTTCCCATCGTTATGCGACACCACGCCGCCGAGGTAAATAGCATCCTTGGCCGGGTTCCCGCCCCAGCCTGTTGCAGTGCCGATCAAGTGATGGATTGGGTTGACCGTGCCCTTGGGACCAAAGGACTGGTTGTAGTCAGGAATCGTCGAACCCAGCACCTCCAGCGCCTCGCGCACCTTTGCCTGGGCGGTCGGGTCCCACTTGGGCACTACGAACTCCCCGACCCTGGCCTGGCTGACGGTGATTGCATCCTGCAGTGCATGGACCTTTTCGAGGTCTTCGCCATCTGCGGGATTGAAGAACGTGCGCACAGCCACAAATACATAGCGTGTGCCGACGGCCTCTTTGGTCAGCGTCCGGCGGCCGGCGCCGTACGTGACCATGGGGACGTAGTGATCCTCATTGATCACCGCCATCGACATGAACCGGCCATCGGCCTCAGGCAAGGTAATCGTGACGGGGCCGGCATCCAGGTCGAACACCGCTGACGAATAGAGCGTGTCCCGATTCATCCGCACCACACTTTGGGCGTCGATGGGCACCGCTTCGCGGGTATGGACAAACCGGCCCAAACTGCCACTGGCTACCATTTTCCCCAAGTAGAGGTCGGACTCGGCACGGGTAAAGTTATCCACACCCACCGGTATTGCCGCCTCCGGGGATGACTGGGCGTACGCACTTCCAAACGTTGCCAGTGCGACGGCCAAGGCGCACGCGGTGGATGAGTGAGACATTTAAACCTCATGGACTTATAAGTTGGCGTTATTTTTTTGACTGTATAAGAACGCCTCGACGCAAACTTGCCATTTGGTGCCAAAAGCAAAGTGAGCGCGCACGCGAAGATGGCCGCTGAAATGGGCCGAATAGTTGTACGGGAAGGAAGGGAGGAGGTTAGCGACCCTGTTTCAAGAGGGAGCGATAGTGCGACGGGGGGCTTCCGGTCCAACGCTTGAAGGCACGGGTAAAGTGCGCGGGATCGCTGTAGCCGACCATATACGCAATCTCGGTCGCGCTGTATTTACCGCTGGCCAGTAATTGAAAGGATTCACTGCGACGTGTTTCGTCCCGCAGCGCATCGAAGTCGATGCGCAATGTTCAAGGCGCCGCTGCAACGTGCGGGGAGACAGCCCAATCTTTTTTGAAATAGTGGCAAGTTTGGACAGTTCCTGGTCCGCTATCTGTTTGGCGAGCACATCAGCGGTTTCAACGGTCGACTTCAAGGCTTGGGTGACTTTCCAGGCGTCATCACGAACCGCCAGCAAGGGCGTGTCGAGCAACTCACGGTCGAACTCGATCATGTTGTAAGTCGCGTTCATTTCGAGATTCGGCCCCAGGTATTCTTCAAGCGCCTCGTCTCCTCTTTCCCTGGGGTTTTTCAGATGCACGCGAATGCCGCCAGGCTCACCGGACATGAGCGGTACTTTTCTAAGCAGCGCCAGGGTGCCGAAAATCACTTGCTTCGGGTCAGCCCCGTGCTGTCCGGTGAATTGGTGGATGAGTTTCGTTGTACGGCCGTCGGTGACGATTTTGACTTCGCTTGCTTGATGCAGTAACTCCGTATGAATCGACGCCACGGCACACGCCTGGGCGAGGTTGGTAGAGCCCAATATCAAGTCGCCCCAGGCGCCAAGTGAGCGTACTTCGATCAAGTGTCCCACCGACGCACCGGCGAAAGGGTCCTGTGCGATAGCTGCCATTTCATTGGCGATATGAAAGCAGGTTGCGCGCGGCACCCACCCATCAGCCTGATGAAAAACATGAGGGGAAATACCAAAACGTCGAAAGAACTCCAGCGGCGACACCCCTCGCATGCCCAGATAGGGTGCTATTTGCCGAAGCGTGCTGAGTTTGATGGAGGGCGTGGCATTCGTCATAAGCGTTTGAACCTGTTTGAAGGCAATACACTTGAAACCCGTTTTGGCGCGCAGGCAGGCACTTGTCGCGCAATTGACAGTAAACATGATGGGCGTGTCAGCGACAAGAAAGGCGAGGAGATAGGCAGGAAGGTAGCGAGGGCCGGGGTGGGACACCCCAGAAACAACAAAGCCCCCGCATTTCTGCGAGGGCTTCGTTTTGTATGGTGCCGGCACCAGGAGTCGAACCCGGGACCTACTGATTACAAGTCAGTTGCTCTACCAACTGAGCTATACCGGCGTGTTAGGGCGACGATTATAGCGATTGGCAAGCATCTGTAAACCCCTGAATTCTGACTATTTTTGCAACCGACCGGGTTTTCTCTGCGCGGCCTCGTTTCAACCACCCCAGCCCCGCCAATCCCATGCGCTGGATCACTGGAAAGGCCTGCGTGCAGAAAGCGGCAAGTGCCAGTTCCTGTCCTGGAACAATAACCTCAAGCCCGGCGGCCGCTTCACCATCACGTTTTTCCGCGATGCGCAGCAAACCCAGCCGATTCAAACCGAGAACGGCACCTGGTGTGGCGGCGGACCCGACTGGCGATTGCCAGGCGGATTATGAGTTCACCGAGCACCGTATTCGCGGTTAAAGCCATTTAGCTTCAGATGAGGTTTTGTGGCGAGGGAGCTTGCTCCCGCTGGGCTGCGCAGCAGGCCCAAAACAGTGGGAGCGCTGCGCACTCCAGCGGGAGCAAGCTCCCTCGCCACAGGTTTTGCTGTTCACCGTGTTAGCTGCCTTCGTTACACGAATCGGCAAATTTCTTGTACTCAAACACCCGCTTCTGCCCATGGGAATCCAGGTAGGTCATCCGCGCATTCACCACGCCACACGCCGCGCCTCCATCGTCCACGGTCGACAGTACCTGCTGTACATCCAGCTTGGGGCTGGCCTGGGCCGAAAAGGCGGCAACGTTGAGCAAGGCAAACAAGCTGCTGGCGATGAGGGTGTTGCGGTTCATGGTGGTGTCCTCTGAGGTTCAATAGGGTGTGTGTTGCGTTGGAGCCTATTGAGCGCCCGGGAGGTATCCGGCCTGTGTCATGCACCCCGGCGTTTTGCCTCGGCATGTGTTGAGAAGGGGATTGCATACAACTTGATACAGAAACTTATCCATTAGAGGTATTAGTGCCTCAGGGTCTTTCTCTTAGATGTTTTCGACATAACGGTCATCGTTTTTTCCTTGAATAAGGTGGGTCTTACCGTATTCTGTTTCGAAATATTAAACGTCATATAAATAGCGGAATCGTTTAACCCGGTTTACGGAACGTTGGCGGTTAATTACTAAGTTGTAATTTGATTCGTCAGCTAAGCAATTTTTCCTGACCAGGCGGCCAGAAAAACTGTTAGAAGCCTCCGCAAGCTTCTGATCTGAAAGAAATTGATAAAAATTCGCCAAATAAGTCAAAAATACGGCACTAAGCCGCTCGTCGGAAAGAATTCATCAAAAAGCATCAAAATACTGACACCATCAATCTGATATCACAGAATGCCGCCAGCCAACACATAACTAGAAAAACCAAGGTCAGCCCAACGGGCTGACCTTTTTAACGCCTTTAAAGCGTCCTGAATTCAACACATAAGTGCAACGCTCACCCCTGTATGCACTTCGTACGGCGTCTTCCAGCCCAAGCGCTTGCGCGGGCGTAGATTGATCCTCGCTACTGTCCGATTGACGGCTTCGACGGTCAGCTTGCTGAAGTCGCTGCCCTTGGGGAAATACTGGCGGAGCAGACCGTTGGTGTTTTCATTGGTGCCACGTTGCCAGGATGAATAGGGGTCTGCAAAAAAGACCTGGCACTGGCTCCGTAGCGCGATGCGTTCATGCCCGGCAAACTCCCTTCCGTTATCCAGCGTCAGCGTGTGAGCGGCATGGCCCTGAAGCATCAGATTGATCGCCCGCGTTACCTGCCGGCGCGTTCTGCGCTTGACCGGATAGGCGCTCAGATAGCCGCTTTTGCGATCAACCAGGGTCACCAGGTTACCGCCCAGTCCATGTACCGTATCGCCCTCCCAGTCCCCCAGGCGCTCGCGGCTTTCGACCTCGGCTGGGCGTTCACTGATTGACACGCGATTACGCAGCTGCCCGCGCCGATCGTGGCTTCCATAGCGTTTCCGGTAGCGCTTTCGGCGATGTCGCAGATAGGTATAAAGCTCACCACCGGCGCGCTGTTCGGCGGCAATGAACCGATAAATCCACTCATGGCTGACCGCCCGGCTTGGCTGCTCCTGCTTCAACCGCTGGGCGATCTGCTCCGGACTCATGCCATGCTTGAGCCACACCGGGAGATGATGGCTGAGCCATGTCGCCGGCTTGCAAAACTTGCGCGCACCCGCTCGACGAGCATCACTTTCATGGGCCGCAGAAACAGCCTTGTAGATATTCTGGGTGCTGTTGCGGCGAACCTCGCGACTGATCGTCGAGGGATGCACGCCGACCCGCTTTGCAATGCTCGCCTGGCTCTCTGCGGCGCTCAAGCCAGCCTCAATCTGGTAACGTTGTCCCTGAGTCAGCTGCCGGTAATGCGTAGTCATCTGCGCTTGAATCCTTCGGTGTGAGAGCCTGGATTCTACCGGTGGCTGGCTCTCTGCCTCTCGTTTCAAGCGTTGCGCTTATTCTATGAATTCAGGTTCCTATTCCCTCTGCAAATTAGCAAGCGAACGGGTTATGTTGTTGAAGGGGTAGGACTGACCGCTATTCTCGTGAGTATATTCTGTTTATCGGAACAGGATCTTTGGCCAGGATATCTAGCCCTGCTACCTGTACTAGGTACTGCATTGGTGATTTTTGCCAATACCCAGTCAACCTTCAGCAACAGTAGTACTTTGCAGTTTTCTGGAACAATCTCGTACTCTGTGTATCTGTGGCATTGGCCTCTAGTGGTGTTTCTCTACGCATGCGGACTGCTGAATAGCTGGCCACATGTCTGGACAGCAATTGCTCTTTCTTTTTTGCTGGGAGCCCTGTCCTTCTACCTCATTGAATCAAAGACAAAGAAGATCACTTCCACACGCCGAGCCATTTTAAAATATGCTTCACTAGTAGTGGGTACCGTTGGCCTATCAGCCATCACAGCCTCCGTCGTAAAAGACTACCCTGGCACTAGGTTTGCGTACGTTGACTTAGGTCAGCCAGAATACACCAGCAAGCTTTACACACAAGAATGCTACCCGAACACTTACGGAGCAGCCGATTGCAAACTGGGATCAGGAGACGTCTCCGTCATTTTATTCGGCGACAGTCACGCCCAGTCGACTGCTGCGGCAATCCAGGTGGAAAACAAGCAAGCGGCCTTATCCTGGGCTCGTGGTGGTTGCCCAACCCTGCAGCACTTTGAAATGCATGACAAAGAACTAGAAAATAAATGTCAAGGATTTAACAATGAAAAACTGGAAGCACTGAAAAATACTTACCAGGGCATCCCCGTCGTACTGTTTAGCCGAGCGTCTATGTATATGGATTCGAGCAGGGGAAACAGCTATAAAATTTACTTCCCCGGCCAGAAAGCTCTTACGGGACAGTCATTTGCAGAAACCTACACTGCCGAATACACCAAAACCGTATGTGCAATTGCCGAAAACCATCCGCCGGGACCATCTGAAGATCACCCGCCCAACGCTGCACCTCGGCGAATCGTTCGGCGCTAGCTACGTTAACTACGATGCCGACTGCGTGTAGTTGCTGCAGTTGGTCGCGGCGTTGCGAGAGCCAGTTTCTGGACAGCTCATCATCACCAACTAGAAACATTGGTTGCAGACCTGGGGCATTGATTACCCGACCTTGTAATTCCCCGGGTGTCAGTTGGTCAGAGCGCACCGGAAACGCCCCTTGGCCACGTACGCCAAAATTTGCCGGTGATGCTGATTGCTCGGTAGGTTCTGGAGCCAGGTCTTGGTAATAGGGCAGAGCGGACACGCCACCACGATCCTCAACCACAATCAATGAGCTGGCATTCGCCACAATGGGTGAGGTCAAACACAGCAAAAGCATTAAGCTCAACGGTTTATTCATGGGTTATTCGCCATCAGGTTGATGCCGGTGACACGGCTAAGGTGTTTGGCAAATGCACGGCGGTAGCGAGCGGCAGGCTCACCCCCGGCCGGGCGGTGGTAGCGGCCAGCGGCCGTGATCCAGTCACCACCCTTGGATTTTTGCTCTGCCAGGATCTGGGCGGTAACCGAGAGATTCTTGTAGGGATCCAGCCCTTCGCAGGGTGAGCTATAGCGGTGGCCGTTCGCGCCTATGTTGGTTTGTCCCAGCCCGACGTCTACCCGGCTGGGTCCAGCGGTTTGAATGGCAATCATCAGCGCTTTGCAAGCATCGTTACGGGTTGCAAAGCGGTAACCGGCGCCGGCGACATTTAATGTCCAAGGCCAGGGCACGAGTTGGCCACGAAGCCGGGTACCGCTTTCCTGCAGTGCGACGGAATACAGCACTTCGGACGGAACGCCGGCAGGCAAGGCAATCAATTGATATGCCGGAGGCGGTACTTCCGCTGCGCTGGCAAGTGCCGCGCTGAGCAGAAGACCGCTGGTCAGAACTGCGCGAACTACTGACGCTGCCATTGTCCGTTCACCTCGCGCACCACTGCGGGCAGCTCGCCACCGAGTCCAAGGCCAAGCCAGCGGCCAGCGTCATGATTCAACGTGATCTGACGGTTGCGTACACTGGTCGGTTCGACACCCGCGAGAATGGCCCAGCGGCGGATCTTTTCGTCGTCACCTTGGCTGCCGACGTAGTACAGGTCAAAGGCTTGTTTTTGGGCCTGAAGATCGCTGACACGCGCGATACAAGCGGTGCAGTTGTCTTGAACGAAAACGGCTAATCGACCGGAGCCTTTGAGAGCTGTTACCGCGCCAGAACTCGTAAGAGATGACGGCTCTGACGAAATTTGGATGACTTTTTCATTGGGGTAGAGGCGAGCAAATGCTTGGTCGTAGGCTTTTTGATAAGCCAGTTCTTTGTCGATACGTTGCCGTTCGGCTTGCACTTGCAGTTCTGCGTAGCGTCGGCGTTCTTCCGCTGATTTAGCTTCGATACCCAGTGCAGTCAGAGGATCCAGTCCTGGGGAATAGATGCCGCGGGGACCTTCCATCACTGTTTTGTAGCGGCTCCACTCTTGGGGTGTTAGTCCCCACTCGTGGGCGAGTTCTGTTTGTCTGGCGCCTTGGGGGTTCTGAATGCCAAGTCCTGTGTCCTGAGAGTTTGTAATGGACGCTGAGTGTTCAGTAGCAGCCTGACAGCCATAGGCCAGCGCTAAGGTGGCCAAGCCTGCGATAATTCGTACAGCGCTCGTAGATATCTTTTTTTT
>ENA-OOOW01000012-OOOW01000012.1-human-oral-metagenome-genome-assembly--contig:-NODE-12-length-16844-cov-16.999342_pt1 | contig 16844 bp, 22 predicted proteins | sample MGYA00245259_ERZ501127 | MGnify/ENA primary metagenome ERZ501127 (study PRJEB25959, sample SAMN05335039) | human oral metagenome | host: human-associated | place: USA: California | collected... | reverse complement strand
GATTGGTATTCATGACTTTTTCCAATGTTAGGTGTTTATGTGTTTATACACTCGATCCTCACTGCGCCGCAACGGTTCGATAAAACCCTCGTTTTATAGAACTTTAACGGAAGACCTGCCCAGCTCCGAGTTAGCCCATATTATGGTTTTAAATACTGGTATCGTTAATCAAGGTTCTATTTTCAATTTCTCTGTTGAGTAAACGGTACTTTTGATGAAAATTGGCTATGCGCGGGTGAGTACTCGGGATCAGAACGCCGACCTCCAGATCGATGCTCTGACAAAGGCAGGGTGCGAGCGGATCTATCAAGACGTTGCCAGCGGCTCAAAAAGCGCACGTCCGGAACTGGACAAATTATTGGTTCATGTACGGGCCGGTGATGCTGTGGTGATTTGGAAGCTGGATCGTCTAGGGCGCTCGCTCAAGCACCTGGTCGAACTGGTCGGTGAATTGGCCGCTCGTAACGTTGGCCTGCAAAGTCTGAATGACCCCATCGATACCACCCACGCGCAAGGCCGCTTTGTGTTCAACCTGTTCGCTTCATTGGCAGAGTTCGAACGTGAGTTGATTCGTGAGCGCACACAGGCAGGCTTGTCCGCTGCACGGTCACGTGGTCGAGTCGGTGGCCGCCCGAAGGGGCTGCCCGCTCAGGCGGAAGCGACCGCTATGGCCGCAGAAACGCTGTACCGAGAGGGTCGGTTAAGTGTGAGCGCCATTGGCAAGAAACTGCACATTTCCAAAAGCACGCTTTACCGCTACCTCCGGCATCGCGGCATAACGATCGGCGTACCCGCAAAAATCACCCAGCATCTCAACATCACGGTCCCACCGGCAGTGGACAATGCCGAACGGATCGCGACGGTCATATTGCGCCTGGCCGTCGAGAACAACAGCAAGTTCGTGCGTGGTAAAAAACGGGCACTGGAGAATATCGAGCGTTACTGCCTGGAACCTTACGGCATGAAGCTGCTTGAGTCGGGCAACTACGCGCTGAGCATTCCCTATCGCAACGATGAGGCACTGGATAAGACGGTACATGATCTGCTGACCGAGATCAGCCAAGAGGCCGAGATGCGTAATTGCTTTATCGAGGCAGATGCCTGGGAAGAGGGCTCTGAGCGGAGGTGGTAGGGCTTATGTTGGTTTTTGGTTCCATTGCTCCCCAAACCCCAACTTTCATACGCTTAAATGCGAGGCTGATGATGAAAATCGATCGCTGACATTGAGTTTTACGTTGCATTCAGAAACAGTGAGTGAGGACAACGTTGTTGGAGTCGCATGATGAGAATATTACTAGTTGAAGATGAAATACATAAGAAAGACGAGATAAACAGTTGCGTTCTAGAGGTGTTTGGTAATCTGCCAGTCATGGTAGATAGCGTGAGTAGCGCCGTTTTAGAGGTCAAGTCTAATGACTATGACTTAATAATTCTAGACATGGCTCTCTCCACGTTTGGAGAAAGTGCAGGTGACAACAAGAAAGGACATGACCAAGCCCAAGGTGAAATGTTGGTTGTGTCGAGCCCAGGCGATTTAAACGACCGCCCACGCCGGCGTATAGAGTAGAGCGAGCCAACCTGCAGCAGCCTGGTACGGACCAAAGGAACAAGCGCTGCCTTCCATAGTTGACAAGTGCTTCAGGTCGTTTGCCGCATACGATGCAGGACGCAGCAGTTTTTTGTACCACATACACAAAGCCCCACCTTTCGGTGGGCTTTGTGTGTACTGTCGTACATCCCTCGGCGAAATCAATCCTGCTGTAGGTTGACTCCTATCCAAGTGGTTAGTGGAACAATAGTATGGCTAAATGACGGCTTCGTCAACTTCGGCCCAATTTCATGTCTTTCACGTCGCCTGATCTTGCCAAGCAGACTGCCCTTTCCATGCCAAGGATGGGCACCTACTTGACCGCTTGCAGCAACAAGCCTTCGCCGCTGAGCGCCGCCATCCACTTATACGCTTGGAACGCAGCGATTTCGGCTGCTTTCATCCATCCTCTTCATTTCTGTGAGGTTGTGGTCCGAAACGCCGTATCTGAAGCTTTGACTGCTACCTATGGCGCTCACTGGCCCTGGAGCCAAGGTTTTTTTCTGAGTTTGCCTGACCCTGGTGGTTCAGCGTTTAAGCCGCGTCAAGCTCTGTTGGCGGCCAGGCAGAAAGCAGAACAAAGCGCTGGTGGTAACCCGCCGTCTGCGGACAAGGCGATTGCCGAAATGAGTTTTGCTTTCTGGGAGTCCATGTTTACTGCGCGTTACGATCACGGGCTCTGGGATAACCATCTTAAGCGCCTGTTCCCACACGCTCCGGCTGCTCTTCCTTATCACAAGCTACGCGCGGAAATTCGAAACGCCTTGGAGGCGACCCGAAAATTTCGCAATCGCATTGCCCACCATGAGCCCATCTTCGCACGCCAACTCGCGCAGGACTACGCGCTGATATATAGGGTCGTCAGATATCGCTGCGACCAGACTGCTGCCTGGATGTCCCAGACTCAGACGGTCAATGCGGTGTTGGCTACCAAACCCTGACGATCACATCGCGACTTTCATCCGGTCTGCCGGGTACTGACGCATGAACTCCATGCTTTCGCCTGCAGGCGCTTTAAGCTAATCGCCGTAAAGTCCCTGGGGCAGGATCACCACCATGCGTTTTTCATCCTCGGGCTTGTGGTAGTTGCGAATGAACGGGTGATTATCCGAATTGATGGTCAGCATGGTGACGCTGTGTACAGTGGAAATACTGTTGTGTACCCCGGAATTGGTGCAGGGTCTGAGCCCGCTAGATGGGGAAAGACATACATGACCAGGTCCGGATTGGGCAGGCGCTTAAACTGGCTGTAGATCTCGTTTTGGGCTGTGCGGGTGAATTTGGCAGTGTCGTCCAGGGTCCCAGTCTGGGTAGGTTGCAAAGGCCTACGCAGATCCTGTCGTGCATCGAGCAACTGACGGTTACTCGTGCTATTGCCTGAACCACTGGCACCTTGATCCCAAACATCCATCATCGTGTTGTCGCCATGGGGGAGTAGTTCGTCCTTGCTCGTAGAGCAGCCCGAGGCAATGAGTGAGATGACGATGTATGCACCTAATTTGAGGCCGCAGTTAGTCAAGCGAAGTCGAGGCATGACGGGCTCCTGAGCGATAGTTGACCTTGCGGCCTTGGAGTTCGTAATCGATGGTCAGTTGCTGATCCAAGTGCACCGCGACCTTCGCCCCGGGCTGCACGTACACTGCCGCGAAGGCTTGCCCGTAGAGCTTGTTCACCCAACTGGAGACATCATTGACGCCTTGGCCGATGATCTTGCCCATGGCATCACTCCCCGAGCCGCCAACAGAACCGATGGTCCCGGACTGCGGATTTATAAATGAACTGCTGTTTCCATCAGATTTGATGAGGGAGGCAGCGCCGGCGCCGGCCGCGGTAATCAGTACCTGGGAACCGATGTACTGCGAGGCGTTGCTTTTACGATCGCCACTGATGCACGGAATACCGTAGGCGTCGCTGATCCAGCCCAGACCTCCCTGAATGGTGTTCTGGTTGCCATTGTTCTGGTTATTGCTGTTCTGACTGCCATTCGTTTCTTCTTGTGGCTGTGGCAGCGTCCGTACCGTGCCGTCATTAAAGACAAAAGTCAGGCTTTTGATCTGCCCGCGTACGCAAGATAGAGTCCAGTCGCCGGACGCTGTTCCGCTGGCCACGGCGCCGGCAACGTCGGGCAAATCGATACCGTTGGCGGTGAGGTTGTCCGGACCTATCAGCACTTTGAAGGGGTAGGGGTCGTTGACTGTACCGTCGATGGGCACGCGGCCAATCAGAGCTGACATCGCGACAGAGCCCATCAATGTGGAGTTCTGTGGCAGCGTATAGACCTTGCGTACCTGTTTGCGGGCCTCCTGTGGCGAGATCTCACTCGCAACGTTCTGAGCGCCCGTACGCAGAGCATTTTGCCCACGGTCTACTGACTCGCCGAATGAGGTTGGGAAGTTGAATCCCGAGGCGGTTTGATTGGAACCGGCCGCGATGGGCTTTCCATTGATATCGACAGGGGTTGCGTCCTGCGGCTCGATCCAGACGACATCCGGTCCAGGCGCGCCTTTGAAGTCCTGCCCATCACCAGGCTGAATGCCAAAGCCGATCGGCAAATCAGCGTTCGAAGAGCCTGCGTTCGCAGCTTTGTTACTCAGTGTGTTGTATTGCTGCTGCAGCGTATCCAGGATGGTCTGGCTTTGTTGTTGTGACTCCTGTTTCATTGTTTGCTGGGCGTTTTGCAGCTTGCTGTCAACATTGTCGTTGATCGACTGCAAACGTCTTTGTAGATCAAGGTTTTGTTGCTTCAGCTCATCATTGTTCTTCAACGCATTGGAGACCTGGTCTTTGAGCTGTCTGCTTTCCACGACGATGGTGCGAAGCGTGTCGCCGGGGGTATCGCCGTCAACGCCAAGCTTTTTAGCTTCACCCGTACTGAGCACGAGCGTTTCTGGAGCCTGAGTCTGTTTCTCAGAACTGTCCTTACTGAATAGTTTGACCACCACAAATAACGCCAGGATCGCGAAAGGGATGACTAGGAATTTGACCAGGGGATTACTCTTCACGGCGACCTCCTTTCGGATCGATCTGGCTGACGGCCGCCGGCAGTAACGATTCGGCCAAGCCATGGCCGCGTGTCACCAGATAGACCGTTGTGGTGTCACTTGCATCACCCTTGTTGCCGAGGTAAGGGTGCTGAAACGTCGCCGTGATGAAGTCTCCCATCAGCTCCCGAGGATCCAGTGCAAGGTGCTGAGTGCTGGTGTTGCGCAGTTTCACTGCCGTCACCCAGTAGTCGTCTAACCGCCATGCTCCTAATGCAGAGGCCTCGACCGGCAACGTCGGGAGCAAAGTGGTGAGGTTAAGGCCCCGCTTAAGATTGACCTGGGCGATACCATCCACGGGTTCAACGGTGCGTAGAGGGGCATAGAGAATCTGCGCGGCATAGCGCGTCATGACCACAGGCAGAGGCGTCTCACGGCGCGGAGTCGGCGGATCCTCGTCTTGAACGTTGGGCTCCGACGTGGGGGCCGGAGCGCGGCTGCTCGTCGGCTTTGAGCTAGCCTGCCCGTAACGAGGCAAGGGACCTTCTCCGGAAACAATTTTTACAGGCTCGGCCGCGGCCTGATTTGGTTTACCTTCTGTAGCGATGATATCCACCAACATGATTTCGCCACTGCTCATATTTTGGAGCTGCAGGCGAGTCGGAGGTATGGGTTCTTTGGCCAGAAGGTACAGTGCGCCACCGGTGCTCTGGACGCGCAGCTTATCAACCAAATTCCGGGGCAGACCCACTCGAACATTTTGGTCGACAAAAACAATGCGTTCCTGGCCGGCGATCAAGGGCAGTGCCAGTGGAATTCGGTCCCAGCGTAAGATCTCGACGGCGTTGGCCATGCCGAAGAAGTTGAGCATGAGCAACCCGATAATCAGCAGTCGACGCATCATCACTTGCCTCCCGACCGGGCAGGTTCTGCGGAGACTTCGATGCGCTGAGGGTTACTGCTGTAGCAGTCCCAGGCGAGTCCAAAAGGATTCTTCTCGGGATCAATGTCGTATCGGATGATGTGCAGCGGATAACGCGCTAGTGCCCGTTTCACGCGTTCTCCGCCGTAGTGCTCGTCAGCGGTGATATCCAAGTTGACCGTCCAGTCGTTGATGCTGTGCTGCTCAATATGTTGTTCTGATTTATCGTCAATTCCTCGGCCAGGAATCTCGAATACACCGCGCTCGCGTTTGCGCAACTCCCCACTGTTGCGGCGCAGTTCGAAGTCTTTTTGCAGATAAGCTTTGCAACTGGGCGTCAGGTAGCTTTCCAAGCGGGTAATGTTGTCCTCGTAGTCGGTTTCACCGTCAACGGGCCAACGGTTCATCTGCTGAAAAATGTACAGCCCGAAGGCGTATACCGTCTCCGGTGGAATATCCCACCACTTACGGGTGCTACCTGAACGTAGATCTGGAGGTACATGAACAGTCAGGTCACGCGGTGCGCTCTGCCAGCCATAGGCCATGTACAGCCCCAGGGCGATCAGCAGGCCAATGACCAGGCGCAGGCTGTTGATATGGGACAGTTGGGCGTCCACTTTTTTTCGATAAGTCATTGAGCCCCCGTTCTACGGCAGGTCCACGCACCCGTGCGTGTGATCAGGTGGGCCTTGTTCCAGGTAGGAAGATATCGTGCAATGCTCAGTTGCATCTGGCGGTAGAGCCAGGTGTCCGGTCGGCCGCGTTTCCAACGCCGTAAAAAACGGCTGGAGAGGGTCAGCCCAAGGATCGCAAAGAGCATGGCGGTGGCGATAATCAGCGCCCAGATATGGGTCAAAATTGCTGCCAGAATCCCAATTATCAATCCTGAGCCGGCACTGATCGCTAGGGTTGCCCACATTTCATCGGCAGTGAGGCCGCCCATGATGACCGGCTGATTGTTCAGTCGCACCGGTAGGAAAATTAGCGTCCCATCGTCAGAGAGTTCTGTCATGGCCAAGGCTCGTTAAAGAATGTTAGTTGCCTTGGTGATCAGAAAAATGGCGACACCCAAGATGGCCACACCAACAGCGGCCGTGGCACCGAGATCGCCCCATTTCTTCTTGCCGAGTTGAATTTCGTGATAGGTGCCGAAGGCATGCCACGCTACCCCGCTGAAAATGACGGCGCAGATGATCAGACCGAGCAGAGAAAAACCATCAAAGGCGTAGTTCTGCATGGTTTGCATCAGGTTAGAGCCTTCGCCGCGTGTGGGCGGCTGAGATTGAGGGAGGGCAGCCATGGCCAACTGTGGAAGTGCAATAATGCCGATCAGCAAGCGGCGCGTTTGTTGATGCAAAGTCATAACGAATCTCCAATAAATCAACTGAGAACAAAGGCTGTGAGGATCATGCAAAGCAGCAGGATGCGAACCAAAGAGGTCGAAGCAATCGTCCGGTCAAGGTTGCCTGTGGCCCATCCCCGGTAGCAGCTCCAGACGGCCCAAGCCCCCCACACGAAAATGATGGCCACGGCCACGCCGACGAAAAATAGGTAGCTCGACGAGGCCGGGAAGCCACTCGCCGCTTGAAAGGCGGACGCCTGAGTACCGTTCATGCTCATGGCTTGCGACCTTCGGTGGTGTATTGGCCCGAAAGCTCGGCTGGATCGCGAGGTTGGGCTCGGCTTGGCGTCAGGTAGCCCTCCAAGCCATGGCGGATTCGGGCGATGTCGCCCGCCAGGCGCTGGTAATCGAAGAAGTAGCGTTTACCCGGCTCATCAGCAATTTGTGCGCTGCGACGTGCGGTGTCTTCCAGGGCGTTCAACTGGCGGATCATCACGTCCAGGTTCGCCTGCTCGGAAGCAGAAGCGGCCGCTGCATGGGAGATAGGCAGGCCGAATCCTGAAAGTACGATCAAACCTGTTAGGGCAAGTCGGCGAGTACGTGCGGTGGAACGCAGTGTCTGGATCACGGCTGGGCTCAAGTCATTCCTGTTGCCGTCAGCTTGCCGTGATCTATTTATGGTCGCCGCAAGAAAACCATATTCAGGGGCGCAAGGATTTCTTCAGGCCATAGCGGGCCTAGCAATCGCTTTGAATAGTGCGTTTGAAGAACAGCAGGTAGCCCGTCGGTAAAGCGATGCCATAGGCCCAGCCTTGAGCATTTTGATTGCCGACTTTGACCTCACCTCTGACCACGGGTTGAACGCTGATCAGTTCCCAACCTTCTCGGCCTAGCTGGACAAGGCGCTGTTGATGGTTAGGATCCTGGAGAAATCCTTGAATGTCTGGATCGGTGGTTGGTTCTTCGGACTTGAACATGAGGAGCTTTTTGGTTCGGACGAGGTAGTACAGAGGAGCGAATTCGGTATGGTATTCAAATGCCCGGTGGCTCATGGCGATGCTCTCGGTGTGTGGAGCCGCCAGATTTTCGAAAACACCAGGTCATGCCAATAAGAAATGAGATTTAGAACCCTGTACATTTTCTATGGTAGGTGCCCGTCCGACATCTTGATCCAGGGTGATCGGTATCAGTCCAAGAGCGGACGGGCCAAACATTTTTAGCTGCTCGACACCGAATTGTCACTGTTTATTCTGTTATCCATCAGTTGTGAGGTGCTGGGTGTTCTAGCGTCAACATAGCGCTGCATGATGGACAAAACCATCGAGTTCAGCGCCAAAATTTTCATTGCACGCGTCACGGCCACATACAGTAAATTTAGCTCATCGTCTTTACGCCCCTGATCGATATCGGGGGACAGAGGGTCAGCGCTAAAGTCGTCATACAGGCTGACAAAGTCCCACTCTAACCCTTTGGCTTTATGCCCTGTCGTCAGTGTGATTGTGGCATCCAACTCGTTGTCTACTGACCGAGCGCGCAGTGTCTGGATGCGCTGAGGCAGATCGGGATAGGCAGCGATGATCTTGATCGATCGCAGCATCTCTGTGTCTTGGCTCACCTCGGCAATTTCAACGTATTGCGAGAAGTCCCGGTAATCGCGCAGCAACTTACGGTTTTGCACGGCTTGGTTTTGGTTGCGGCTGAACAGATACAAGTCTTCCAGGTCGCGCAATGAATAACTGTCGATGCCACCTACCCAATAGATCTTTGGATTGCTCGCTACCAAGCTAAGCGCGTTCTCTATGACGCCGGTAACCGTGCGATGGATGTATGTGCGATGCGGTAGGTCTTCAGGAAGCGCACGTTTAACCTGGGTTTTGGGGCCTAACCCTTGCAGCTTTCGAGTTTCACCCTTGTAAAAAAGTATGATGTTAGCCACATGCGCGACTGCTGGACCGAAGCGAAAGCTCTGGGTCAGGTAGTGACGCTCTGCATCGGCCATCCAATCGCTGTTGAGAGCGTCTTCGGCACCACGGAAACGGTAAATCTGCTGGTGAGGGTCGCCGACGGTTACTTTGCAGATGCGCTGTATCCTTACCAAGTCGGCAATGACCGGGTTCACGTCTTGACCTTCATCGAGCAAAATCGCCTTAAACCGCTGGCTCAGGTCAGGTTTACTCAACTGATACAGCTTTAAATATCCATCGTGGGTGATAGACATTCCCGTGTCTTGGAGGTCGATCATCCGGTTCCAGATCGCTTTCGCAACAGCCAGCGCATTGTCCAGAAATCGTTCCTGCGCGCTGGTGAGCATTCGTTGTCCCTGAAACCTTGGAAAGTGTCCGCGGCCGAGTTCGTTATCGGCGCTGGCCATGAAGTTGTTCAGCGTACTCAGTACATCTCGTACCAGCTCCCAGTCCTGCGTGTTGATGGCCCTGGCGATATCGGTAAGGCGTAAGTTATTGGTCTGTTTGGCGGCGTACTGGCTGCCATAGACCGCGTAGGCCAGGCCATGCGCCGTCTTGCAGACCACATTGCGAGGAAAGCGTCCCTTGGCTGCGAGCTCGACGGGTTTGTTGTAGCAGAGATAAAGCATTTTCACCGAGGCGTGGTGGGTGGCATAACCAACCAGTGTTGTGGTTTTGCCTGTGCCGGCGAAGGCTTGGACCAGTAGCTTCTCTGCTGTTGAATCGACGATGGGCTGCTGTTCTTGTGTCCACTGCATGGGCAGCTCCTAGAGGTATTTTTTGAAACTGGAGACAGTGATGTAAACCGATACGCCCAATAACAACGCGCACGGCAGCAAAATAAGCAGGGGGCTGACGCTGATCGGGATAGCCAGGTAAATTGTCCATGGCACGATGGCCAGCGGAATAATGGTTCCGCGTGCTTTGTGATACAGGTAGCTCGACTCACGGCCGGAGCCGAACTTGCGTAGATCACGTCGCACCAGGCCATCCACCAGGCCCGTAAACGCCGCCAGTGCAAACAGTGGGATTGTCAGTGTCAGGATGACCATTCGTACGCAAAAGGTGAGCACGGTATAAAGCATGGCCAAGCCGTAATCCTGGAACTTGATCATGACCCGACCGAGTTCGTAGCGCAGGTCGAACATGCCGGCGTGCTGCGGCGACGTGGAGCGAGCGTATTGGGTCAATGAGTTAATGCTGTCTTGCAGGCCGCTTTTTACCATCAGCCAATCATAGGTCGTTTTTGCCAGCCAGGTTGCGGTGCGCCCCGGTTCTTTGATGACAACGCTATGTAACAAGTCCTGGGACAGCCAGCCTAGTTCATGCTCAAACATCTGCTGGGCGTGCCTCCATCCAGCATCATGCCAAAACACGTACATGCACAGCCACTCAACGAGAATGGCGCCCAGCAGTGAGCCGAACATCACCCCCAGAAAGTGGAAGGGCGCTGAGATCACCATGCCCAGAAAGGATTTTTGCCCTTCCTGCTGTTGCTGGGCTTTTTCCGCGATATCGGCCATCGCTTTGCTCCTTTACGCTAAGCGACTTTGTCGTCGTTGGCCATAAGGCGGAAATCGTCGACCAGGTCTTCGGGTAGCGATTCGCTTAGTGACTGATATCCCGGCGCTTGCCACCATTCGCTGTTGGTTCCTGATCCTTTACGCATTCCTTCAACCAGGGCCTGCAGATCCTTAGGCATCACCTCGTCGGGATCACTTGCCGGCAACGGCATACGGATTTTCCAGAGGTTGCCGCCTTCGATCAGGGCAAAGCATTGTCCCTTGGGCAGAGCAACCACATGCGCCGGCTCGATCATTGGCACGCTGACGCTTTGGATCTGGTCGTGGGTGTTGGAGGTGAAGGCCGTCTTGCCGTTGATTGCATCGTTGGCGCTGCTAGCCGGTGTGCTGGTAAACACCTGAACCTTGGGTAATTGATTGGTCAGCAGCTCGGCAGTGGCGGTCTCGCGCACACGCAACATAAATAAGTTGTTGAAGTTACCGATGACCTGGCCAGCTTTGGCCCGGTTACCGATCTTGGCTTCAATGTCGCTCATGGTCTGGGTATAGGCTGTGACCTGCATGCCGGCGCCGCCGCCTTTGTTGATCATTGGTATAAATTCTTCGCCCATGAGTTCGTTAAACTCATCGGCATGCACGTTAATCGCCACCTTGGCGCCGGAGGCGCCGGGCAAACCGTCGTCGATACCGAACTTGTAGATGTGACCTGCGACTGACACCAGGTCGCTGAACATGGAGTTCCCAACGGCCGCAGCCACTTCGGTATCCGACAATGCATCCAGTCCCACGTAGACCACCGCTCGTTTACGTATTACCTGCATCCAGTCGAAGATGGGCCGCGGATCCTCAAGGTCCATGTAGTCAGGCGATAGCAGCTCAGCAATGCGTCCTGTGGTCAGTTTCTCCAGCAGCGGCAGCAGGCTGGCAACGATTTTGTCGAAGTAGGTTTTGTCATAGCGCACTGCTGATCGCAGACCCTCCATTACAGGGTCCGATATGCGCTTCTGAGTCAAGTACATGTCCAAGGCCACTACACGCAGTGGACGGTCCTTCATGGCGAAACTGAGGTTCTTGCGATCGATCTTGCCCTCAAGCTCGACAATGGTCTGCCAGGCTTTAGGATCATGTTCGGCAAAGTGCTTCTGTGCATACTCGATGAAAAGCGCATCGATGTTGGTCACGTGCTTGAGGATCTGCTCGTAGTCTGGCCGACGGCCGAGGGCCACCAAGGCACGTGCGATGATGTTGACGAACCGCCAAGCGAACTCACGGAACGCTGCTGAGTTACCTTCTCCTGATAGCTGACCCGCTATTCGGGTCGCCACTTCGGAAATACGGCCAAAGCGGCCCACGGCGTTGTAGCGTGCAGAGTAGTCAGGCCAACCCAGGTGGAACACATAAAATTCGTCCAGTCGGCCGGCACGCATGCATTCGATGTACATGCGTTTGAGAAGGTCGGCATCGCCTTTAGGATCGAAGACAATCACCACCTCCCGATCAAGGTTCATCTCTTCGTTTTGTGCCGCTGTGCGCTGGCTACGATGGACTGGCTGAACGCGTCGACCCATCTGAACGCGGCGCCGAGACCGGCTTCGGCTACGGGTGCGTCTGATGTCCTGGGTGATAAACAGTTCCGCCAGGCGGGTCTTGCCCACGCGCGTCGTACCCAGCACCAGGGAGTGACCAACCCGTTCACCCAGCGGCAAGCTAACGTCAATTTCATGGGGTTCTATACCGTGTAAACGCGGTAATCCACCCACTGGCGGCAGTGGCCGCACCGGGTTAATCGCTACGTTCCATGAGGTGGCTTTGGTCAGGAGTCTGAGTGGAAAGGGGGCGAACTCCAGCCGCTCCTCGATGCGCCGTGCCAGGGAATAGATCGAGGTTGGCTCGACATACTCGGCGTATTTGGGCAGATAGGTGTCCATCAACCGCTGGGTGTGTTTCTGAGTCCAGCGAAAGCCCTTACCGATGAACAGGCGTTCATTACTGACCGGCATGTCCTTGCTGGTCATGGTGTAGTGGGGGAGACGCCGAATATTGCGTCGATACCGCAATACAACCAAAGCCTGTCTCAGGCGCACATATCCAAGAATCAAAAAGCCAAAGGCGGAAACCGCTCCAAATAAGGGAGTCAGTGCAAAGGCCCAGGGCGCAAAAATACAGAGCAGTGCTGCAGCGGCGCAGACACAGACCGTGTAAAGCTCGACGGCAGGACGAAGCAATGCCTCAATGGTGAAAGAACCAGCCATGGTTGGAGCCTTCTATAGCTAGGGGGTTTTCAATGGGAACTGTTCGTCCAGCTCCTGGCTAACTTGTGATATCTCGTGTGAAGCCAATCGATCAGCTAATTTCAAGCACATTGCGATGGCATCACCTTGTTCTGTCGAGGTCACACGACCGCCATACAGCCAGACCACATACCTCACTTGCTCCAAGATGAGCTGGCATGTTCGCGGGTCTTCCGGTTGTCTGATCACCACGGTGAGTGACTGAGGTGGTGGCATCCTTGCCTCTTATTGCTGAATGGCTGTTGCAGTGATGAGCAGCGGGTAGTGCTTGATTCCAAGACGTTGCGCCAGGTCATTCGAGGGGGCTGGGACCATCTGAAGACCATCCGCCCAACGCTGCACCTCGGCAAAGCGTTCGGCGCTGGCCACATTCACTACGATTCCGACTGCGTGTAGTTGCTGCAGTTGATCGCGGCGTTGTGAAAGCCAGTTTCTAGACAGCTCATCGTCGCCAACCAAGAACAGTGGTTGCAGACCCGGGGCATTGATTACCCGGCCTTGTAGTTCTCCAGGTGTCAGTCGGTCTGAGCGCACTGGAAACGACCCTTGACCGCGCACTCCGATGTTTTCTAACGGTGCAGACTGGCCGGTAGGTTCCGGGACCAGGTCTTGGTAGTAGGGCAGGGCGGAAACGCCGCCACGGTCTTCCACCACAATCAATGAGCTGGCATTCGCCACAATGGGCGAGATCGAACACAGCAACAGCATTAAGCTTAAGATTCTCTTCATGGGTTGTTCGCCATCAGGTTGATACCGGTTACGCGGCTAAGGTGTTTGGCAAAGGCAGGCGGTAGCGTGCGGCAGGTTCACCTCCAGCCGGTCGGTGGTACCGGCCGGCGGCAGTGATCCAGTCACCCCCCTTGGCTTTTTGTTCTGCCAGGATCTGGGCGGTAACCGAGAGGTTCTTATAGGGATCCAAACCTTCGCAGGGAGAGCTGTAACGGTGGCCATTGGCACCTATGTTGGTTTGACCTAGACCAACGTCGACCCGACTGGGACCAGCGGTTTGAAGCGCAAGCATCAATGCCCTGCACGCATCGCTTCGGGTCGCAAACCGGTAGCCGGCGCCGGCGACATTCAATGTCCATGGCCAGGGCACTATTTGGCCGCGTAGTCGCGTACCGCTCTCCTGCAGTGCGACGGAATAGAGCACCTCGGACGGAACGCCGGCAGGCAGGGCAATCAATTGATAGGCCGGTGGAGGAACCTCCGCACTGTTGGCCAACGCCGCGGCCAACATAAAACAGCCAGCCAATACGGCGCGTACTACTGTCGCTGCCATTGCCCATTCACCTCGCGCACCACAGCAGGTAGCTCGCCGCCGAGCCCAAGGCCAAGCCAGCGGCCGGCATCGTGATTCAGTGTTATCTGGCGGCTGCGTACGCTGGTTGGCTCGATGCCAGCCAGGATCGCCCAACGGCGGATGGTCTCGTCATCACCTTGGCTGCCCACGAAGTACAGATCGAAGGGTTGTTTCTGAGCCTGAAGGTCCTTCACCCGGGCAATACAACTGGTGCAACTGTCTTGAACAAAAACAGCTAATCGACCTGAGCCTTTTAGAGCATTTGTCGCGCCGGAAATTTTAGGAGACAGCGGCTCTGTTGAAATTTGAATGACTTTTTCGTTGGGGTATAGGCGAGCGAAGGCTTGGTCATAGGCCTTTTGATAAGCCAGTTCCTTGTCGATACGTTGCCGTTCAGCTTGCACCTGCAGTTCAGCGTAACGCCGGCGTTCTTCCGCTGATTTAGCTTCGATACCCAGTGCAGTCAGAGGATCCAGTCCTGGTGAATAGATGCCCCGGGGACCTTCCATGACGGTGCGATAGCGACTCCACTCTTGGGGTGTTAATCCCCACTCGCGGGCCAGTTCTGTCTGGCTGGTCCCTTGAGAAGAGTTCTGGGTTTCGCTGTTCTGCGTACTGGTGATGGACGTTGAAGGCCCTGGAGCAGCTGAGCAACCATAAGCCAGCACAATGGCTGCCAAGCCAATAATCAACGAGGCGTTTGAAGCATTCATTTTCTTTGAGAGTGTTCGAAGGCCATACATAAAGGAGGTCCTATTGCGCGACGGTTATGGTTTGCGGCGTTCCGGCCACATCGAAACGTGCGGATTTGCCGTCCAGCCCGTTAAGGCGCCAGGCCGTACCCGCCACGGCATCACCTGGTCGGATGAGGTAGATCTGGTTTAACTGCGTGCTGCCAGGAGGTGCTACAGACAAAAAACGCTCACCGCCCCTGTATTCAATACCGACGATGGTGAAGGGCGGCGCTTGTGGTGTGATAACACTGGTATTGGGCTTCTGGGCGGGACGAGGCTTGCGGACAGCGGCTTTGGGCTTGGACGGAGGAACTGCAGGTTGCTTGGTCTGGGCTTGGCTTAATTCGTGAACACGGCCATCGAGCGATTCGACATTTGCCTTGAGCACCACTAGCTCACCAGAAGACGCGGCATTACGGGAGAGATCCTGCACTGATTCGGTTGCTTGCTTCGCATAGGCCTGTGCGGCATCGATCCGATTTGACAGCGCTTGTTGTCCGGAGCGGAAGTCATCGTTGCTGACCCACTGCTTGCCATCCACAGTGTCCAGCCGTTCATCGACTTTGCTCAGTCGCGTCAGCATTGCATCCAGGGATTCTTTATCAGCAGTCGTAGACATGCTGATTCTGAGTAGGGACAGTTGATGATGTTCATAAGCCAACATGCCCGTCAGGGCGATGAGGCAGAGACTGAGTATCACAGTGGTTCGAGAAGGGCGTGGTAGGTTCATGAGCGTCCTCGCGCAAAAGCGAAGACACCCTCTCAAACCCGCGTATTAGGTGCAGTAGGAAATAGATTTTCCGGGATGCATAGTTTTCGAAAGTTGTAGCAAGACATCAATGAATCACATCTTATGTCCATAAAAATGGCCACCCGGAGGTGGCCATACAGTCATGCAGCAACTAATTGTCTTGCAAGTGCCATTTCAACTGAGTCCCCATCCTGGTTTAACGAATCGAGGCCCGAATCAGGAACATCTCCCGACGTGCTTTGCGCCACGGCGATCTTTTTGGCCATCAGCTGCAGACAGGTGATCTGAGAGCTGTTGGCATAGCCAAAGAAAATCACCCGCACGGCTTGCTTCTGCCCAATCCGCCAAGACCGCCGAGCTGCCTGTTGAAGGGTGTACACGTTGTACCCCGTCTGCAGGAACGCGATGGTCGGAAAGTCGAGCAGATCCAGACCGGTCTTAACCAGCTCCGGGTTAGTGATCAGCACATCGATCCCACGATCTACCTGGTCGAGAATCCAATCCTCGCGCCTGGCGGTATCGACTGACGCCCTTAACACCGCCACCTTCAAACCGGCCTGTTCCAGCAACCGTTTGAGACGTGAAGTGGTGTCACGAGTGCCGCTGTACACGGTGTAGACCAGAACTTTGCGGCCTTTGGCTTTTTCCGCGAGGCAGAGGTCGAGCAGTGCCTGTTCCTTGGGCATGCGTTGTTCATCTGCAAAGATCGACGGCACAAAAGCCAGCGTGTCCTTGCTGCGTGGATGTTTGACAATCTCCGGCCGGAAACAGCAGTCCGGCCAGGCCAGCAGTACGTTGAGGACAACCCCCAGAAGGGTCGTATCTCGGCGTGCCAGTGCCTGGCGAAGCTCCTGGGTCAGTTTTCCTGCTAACTGCTGATAGGCCGAAGCCTGTTCAGCAGACATGGCTATGTCGATGAACTCCTCTTGGTACGCCGGCAACACGTTCCCACCGATATCCTTGAGTTTCAGAAATACAGTGAATGGCAGCACGAACCGGTGGATGCCTTTTGGACCGAAGCCTGGGGCCTTCACCGTTCGCACCGAGAGTTTTTTTCCCTTGGCAGTTTTGTGTGACTCGTTATCTCGTTCGATGTAGATATCCTTCAATACGCCGTGATCCCGCATGAACGACATGGCCGCAGGGGCCATGCTGCCGCGTGCGTTTGGTCGATAACCGTCCTCGATCATGCGGCGGGTAAGGATCCGAAATAACAGATAAAACAAGTCGTCGGCATAACCGCCCATAAGCGTACCGGTTAGCAAAACACATTTGCGTGCTTTAGCCGCAAGAACGCCCATGGCCTGGCCCTGGGCCGAACCACTGTTCTTGTACTCATGCCCTTCGTCCACCACTAGCAGGTCGAAATACCCATCAGGCAACTGGCGCTTGATGAACTCCGTGGGTTGGTAACCGCCTTCACCAAAGCCAAACTCGATGTTGGC
>ENA-OOOW01000011-OOOW01000011.1-human-oral-metagenome-genome-assembly--contig:-NODE-11-length-17109-cov-50.470204_pt1 | contig 17109 bp, 23 predicted proteins | sample MGYA00245259_ERZ501127 | MGnify/ENA primary metagenome ERZ501127 (study PRJEB25959, sample SAMN05335039) | human oral metagenome | host: human-associated | place: USA: California | collected... | reverse complement strand
GATTCATATCGGGACCTTTTATAAAACTGCTCACAAGGTGATAACATAGCAGGCGATAATTTAGCGGCCATTTATTAGTTTTACCAAAGGCCGTTGCAAAACCTGAAAAGGCAACGAAAGCAAAAGTGGCACCAAAGGCAACAAAGCCGCAAACAGTACAATTAACCCCCGCTGAAAACTGCCCATTTAGCTACCCAAAAGCTGGTGGGAAATGCGCCGCGATATGGCGGCTTTGCGAAACCCTACTTTTGCAAGGTGTAGTACCCACAGGGCAACAAGTATGGTTACTTGCACAACAAGAAAATGAAAACGGCTATCAGCCGCCACATAACCTTAGTAATTGCATGCAAGAAACGCTTAGGTGCCGTAGGTATTACGGTTTCGGCGGGCGCCGCAAGTAATAACCTGCCCATGCCCTGCCCATTATCGGGCAGGGCGAAAAGAAAACTAATTAAAGGAAATACCAATGCCAGCAATTATTGATATTGCCGAAAAGGCAAGCCGCATATACTATGGCGGCAAGTTTTGCCCGTTTATCGCCTTTTTTATGGGCGATAGTGATAACAGCTTTGCATATAATATACCGTGCAAAGCATGGGAAACCGTGCCTAATGGTGCAATTATGCACCATATCGCCGAAACCGCGCGTGAGATAACGCAAGCGGAAATGTGGCAATTATTAAAAGGGAAAGTGTAATGGATAAAAAAGAAATTATCGCCGCGTTTTGAAAACGCGGCCACTACCTACTTTTGCGGCACGCAAGATAATGTAGGTTTACTGTTTATCGGCAAAAATGGGCAGGTAAAAATATACTATTTTTGCCTAAATGAAATTGCCATTATGCCTAATAACTTTTACCTGTGCTGGATAACGGATAACCCCGAAACAGTACAGATAAAAGATAAAGCGCATTTGCTAAGTATTTTGCAAGAAATGGATATAGCATAATGCCAGTGCCGATATTGTTTGTTATCGTGTTATATCTGTTTCTTAAACTGTACAGGATAAGGCACAAGCGCAGGTATGAAATACACATAAAGCGCTAGTACAAAGGGCAGGTAAACACCTGCCCTTTTCATTGCCCGATAATTTCCTGCCCGATAATTGCCAGCAAATAACCTGCCCATAAAACCTACCCCGAAAATATCCCGCGCGTTTTCTTAATAAATTTTAATGTTACAAAACTTGCTTTCTTTTGGTGTTATGGTATTATGTGCACATAGCAAAGGAAACACCTTGCTATGCAAACCCACTAACCCAAAAAGGAAAACACCATGCTTTACCAAACCATGCAACAAAGCGAAAATGGCACCATTACCATGTATAACACTACAAACAATAACGCAAGCGCGCATGAAATGCTTGCCAATGCTGATAGTGTAACCATTGCCGATAACGGCAATTACAGCGGGCAAATTGGAAATAAACTTTTCAAATTGATATTTACAGAAAAGTTTATTGTTGTTAGCTATCATACAATAGGGTGATGGTCTCACAATGATACTATTAAAGGGCGATATTATCGCCCTTTCTTATTACTTATAAAATGAAAATAATTATCATTTGCGTTTAATTATAAATGATAACCATTATCGTTTGGCCGTAGGTGCAAATGATAACCATTTTCAACTGGCAAGGTCGTGGGTAGGAACCCCCAGGAGGGAGGGTCGAGGAGTCGACTCCGGTGCCCCCACCGCCAATCCCCATAGTCCCACCTTACAACGGTCTCGTTGTATAGCGTAGAATGTTACAATTCCCACAATCCCTCACCACCTCGCTTTCCCATCATTGCCCTTTGGTAATATCCCACACCCTGTGATTACCGCTTTACCACTTGCGCCATGTTACAATTCTTGCTATTATGCACACAACAAAACAGCGGGCGCTTTATCACATACCTTATCACCCTGTGATTACCGCCTTCCACCTCCTCCCATTAACAAGGACACACCCATGCCAAAAACCAATCACGCCTCACCCTACACAGCTCCCAAGCCCTGTGACCACCCTCCACCTACTACAAATCAGAACAAAATGGCTAATATCATTCCATTCCTCAAAATCAAGGCTCTCGAGAATATAGAGTGCCAGCACTTCGCCTCTATCGACGGCTGTATCGTTAATATCGAAACTATCAAGCCCGATATTGACGAAGACTTCGAGAATATGACTTCCGAACTGGGATGTCAGCTTGAAGACGGACGCTGGATTATCGTCCAATGGGTTCATGGTGACGAACATAGCCAAGCATATCCTGCTTACTACTCTTGTTTGTGGGATGCACCAGTATCTATCAACGCCGCTCGGATAGAATATGAACTGCCGCGTATCAGCCCGTTCTTGACTGATGCCGTGAAGAAGCAGATACAGCAATGGCTGCCACATCTGACAGACGAAGACTTAGCTGCTGATGTGTCAAACGCAATGAACTGTCTATCCAAGTTTAACAAACGTACTGTGAGGAAATTATCATGAAAATTCTAACTGTTGGCAAATTGCGAGAACCTTGCCATATTGGCGACTTCAGACCCGTGATTACCGCCTATGGGCAGTTGCTCAATCCGCACTGCGAGGCGGGCGAAGAGCTGCATTTGGCTTTCTTGCCGAGTGAGATTGACAGACCATGCGCTAACTTAATTACTTGGCAAGCGCCGTCGTTCATTCGGAAGTATGATACGTTGGTTCCGGACGTCCTGCTTGAAGACTTGGCAAAGCTCCACAACGAAGGTGTCGTGTGGATGGCTGTGATACCTCACTCCACTACCCATCCTAATGATTTGCTATTGACTGTGTTCCCAGACGGGTCGATTGTTTGTTTCAGGTTGGCGGAAGGGAGCGATACTTACAATGCTCACAAAATGATAGTAGACGACCGGACTGCAAAGGATATACCGTTCCGTATGTTACTGCGCCCAACGGAGTTGGTGGAGCATGGGTTCTGGACGTTGGTTCCTCGCTTGACCCTGAATCGTTTCATCCACCGCGATAACGGCTCGACTGCCTACCCTGTGATTAGCCCGAACTTTGCGCCGTATTGTGCTTACGAAGAAGTAATCGACAGGGGTCTTGTGATATTAAACGCAGGGGAGGATGCAACGAGGTGTATTCCATTCCAGGTGTTCGATATGGACCCTTATGAATTCTTGCGAGGTATGAACGGTGAGTAACAAGAACTTTACACATATGCCACTCGGGAACCCTCCTGTTACCTTGATGCTAGAATGTGTCGGTGTGCAAGGATTCACAATCCCGTGGAATTTGGTTGACCGAGAGCTTGTGTTCTCGGTTCCGAAATTCGAGTACAAAACAGAAGACCCTTATTTGCCGCCGTTGATTGGTATGAATATGACGGCAGGCGTCTTGGAGAAGTGTCGAGACAGCATTGCTTTCGTGAATTGTGAGGCGGTGGAATCGGCGACTAGCCGTCTGCTCAAACACCCGTATTCTTTGCGGACGGATGACGACCCGATAATTAGGAAGATGTGTGATTACCACCTGGCATCCGCTTACAACATCAAGATAATTACGTCGACGTTTGCTGTCTATGTTTATTTAGATGGGTCTTGTGTCGTTGTTCCGAGTTGCAATAGCGTCAACTTTGGCGAGTGTTATCCGTCTCACATTTGCACGGCGACGGAACTAATGTTGTTGTTCACGGCTCTTGCCAAGAGCCATTGTTGGAGGTTAATATGACTGTTAAGTATGCAGACCACCCGATGCATCCGCCTGTTACGTTGTGCGTCACGTGTGTTGAAGTCGGAGGGTTTTGTTATCCCGTACCTTTGAAGGATAAGGAGTTGCAATTCCCTCGACCGTGCGTTATCAAGACTTTTAATTTCTTCTTACGTCCTGCTATCGATAAGAGTAAGGGGGGAGAAGGTATTGCAAACGTCAATTTTGCGGCGTGTTGTGCGGCGAGAAGAGGGGCTAACGATACGCCCTATCAAATGCGAACGGATATGCCGACGATACTGATGCAAATGTGCCTGTGGCATAACAAAGCGGCGTTTTGCGTCAGATTTAACTTTGAGAATTGTTCAGTTTTCTTGTATCTTGACGGGTCATGTATTGTGTTTCCGAATGACGATTTCAATGCTATGCACCCTTACTTATCGAGTGTTAGCATGGACAATAAATTGGACTATATCTTTGAAGATATGGCGGGAAAGAATAGCTGGAATGTGATAAAATGATATATGAAGGAGAGCGACGCCCATTTACGCCGCTTACATTGCGCTACAAATTGCAAGGGTTCTCAGGAATACAGATACCTCACGAGTATCAAGTAAGGAATTACCCTTATCAGATTACCAATCGTGGAATTCTTGTGAATAACGAGTTTACTGTGCCGCTGGAAACACTGGGCGACCCGCCGCCGAATCCTTTGCCTGATACGTTCGCTAAGAATAACCTGTTCGAGTGCGAAATGCTATGGCGGAACTCTAATTTTAGGCACTTCCCGGAACTGTCATTCGCGGAATTTGTTAAAGCGATGGTGGGTGACCATTTACGCGGGGGTTATTGCATCAAGTTGTGCGGAAAGGGGAAGCCGCATTATTACATTTACCCTGATGCGTCGTTTATTGCGCGTCGTCATGCTACGTCGCGCGAATGGTTCTCAGGGGTGCTGACGCCGAAGGGGTGCATGACTGCCCGGAAGGGGATGCCGAATGCGCCGCATTGGTATTTCAATCAATATTACTTGAGGCCGGATTATGCCAAACCTAAATGGTTGTGATGAAAAGATGCCGAAGCATTATATGCCGGACATGAAATGTGTGCCGTTACGTCATGCGAGGCGGGATTCTTGGTTTAATTTGTCAAAGAGCGAGGTTATAGGGTTTGCAAGGCCTGCCTATACGCTTGTTACAGGGGCGCAAATAAGCGACCCTGTGCGGTTGCCCGATACGTTGCGGGAAACGGCGGGCACGGCCAGCCATGCGGCTATTTACGGCCATTATCAAGCGGCGCGGGATATGCCTTGCTATAAAGGGCACGGTTTAATGGATTTGGTGCGCGAGAAGCGGGTGAGTTTGTTACAGTTGCGGACTATTCATATGCAACCTGTGATTAAACAGCCCATACAAATCACTCTTGAGAAGGAAATCTTGCCCGACCCGCCAGTAACGCCTAGCCCTCTATATAGGCCGCTGCCTTATTCCTTGGCGGAATTGCAGTGGTTTGGTATCCGTTCGTTTGGACTGGGGCAAGGCTGCCGCAAATTTTTCATGTGGCAAAACTGGCAAGGCTTTTGCATTCGGTGGTACAGGAATAATGCTTTGCGAGATGTCTCCACATATTCAGACGTGTCTAGTATTGAGTTTGATGATGGGGTAGTTTCTTTAAGCCCTCCGAGCGAGACCTTGCGGATTAACTTGCGCCATTACTTTGAGAAGGGAAGGTTTTTGGAGACGACATTCCTTCCTAGGAAGGGTGTTGCCTATTGGGAGTTGAGATGATGGATATTAAAGTGGAAGTTGAAGTTTCAGGGTATGTTGAACCTGTGATGGCACAGGATTATTATAACCCTGATGAAAAGAGATATAAGACGCGTCCTTTGTTTTATAACAATCCGACGAGCAAATGGGTAACGGTTGATGAAAGATATAATCTGCGCCCTGTATCGTCAGTTGGAGTTTGTGATGTCAATACTACCGCCATTTCACATTTACGCTATTTGCAGAAGAAGTGGTTATTGTGGAAAGATGAAAAACTTACTTATGAAATGTTATCGTCAATGGTTGCTGAACACAGAATCTTAAAATTGGTTCTGTTGGTGCTTAACGGTGATGATATGCTCTATTTCTATACGGACGGTTCTTATATCCTGCATTATGATAACACAGGGGAATCACAAATGGAGATGGGTTCTTATTGCACGAAGGATAAAGGGTTCCTGTTCTGTCCGCCGGACGATAGGGTGACTTGGCTTGTGAGGAGCACCTTGCAAGAACAACATCCTGAAGTATGCACGGAAGGGGTGCTTATGCCTTCTCGTGGTTTTTATGTCGATTTGAGGACTTGGTAATGTTTGTGACTAGCAATGGGCGAATTATGCCCATAGAAACGTGCTTAATGGGAGTGATAACTTTTGAGAAGGTTATTCCAGAGATTGAAAAGTTAATGGAATGGGAGCCGTTATATTATGACTCTTACTTTGCATTCACTGATGCGTACTCGCTTCTGAAAAGCATGAAAGAATGCTGGAACCGCGAAGACGATGAAGCAGAATACATAGTGGAGACGCTGGACGAACTAATGCGGCGAGGCCTATGCGTCAGGTTTATTGTGAGTGGTAATATTCCTAAGACCTGTTTTCTGTTTGGGGATGGGAGTTATTTGTGCTATACGTCGATTGATACTTTTGCGGACTTGCACATTCTCAATACGCGCCCATTAGTTGCCTTCTACTTGAAGGAGTTGTGTGATGAAATTCCCGTTCTGTTTGCACCTTCACAAATCGATGGTGAAGAATGTTGCTATCCAGGATGGGGAATACCTGATAAATACAAATGCACTATGGATAGCACAGATTTCATATTGCAGAAAATTGAAGGGATTATTGGTAACAAAGATTATAGAGTTCACTGTATTCCTTTTAGTAGAGGATTTTGGGAAACATTCTAAAATAGTCAATACTGATACTTGCTTACTTATTACCATGCCCGTATAATTTCCCTGTTGCCGCTAGTTTTCTTGCGTTGTGGCTTTGTTGCTTGTGGTCATAACGCGGCGGGTCTTTTGGTAATTTCTGCCCGTCATGGGTTTAGGGGCTAGCGGCAACGCCCTATAACTTGGAGTCAATTATGAAAGAAAAAATTATAGTTCCTGGCAAAGAAGATAAAGTTGCTAAGGACATTGGTCCGGCCATGTTCGAGTTTATTACCGAAGGCTACAAAGACCAAGCGGCGCAAGACGAAGGAGGTGCAACGGCTATTGTTCGCCGTACTTTTGCCGCAGGTTGTGATGATGACCCTAATGAAAAGGTCATTTTATTGCATCAGATTGGCTATGCGTTATATTTTGCACCATTAGCCAGAATGTTTGATAGGATACAATCCGAAGACCCTTCTCTTACCGAAGAAGAAATTGATTGCTTTACATTTGACCGTATGGTGGAAATTATTATTGCTTGCTCAAAATATACCAGCAACGCTCTTACTGAAAAAGCTCTTCGTGCTGCTATCGCCATGCGTGAGGCTATTCCCGATACTCACAAGAATAAATATACGGTTCTTCTCGATAATCTGGCTAATAAACTCAGAGCTCTTGATGCCTTGAAACAGTTAATGGAGATGTTAGGAAGTGGCGATGCCAAAGACGACGAACCTGAAGAGCAGGGCTGTGATTGCTGTGGGCAGAAAGGGGTTGAACGTGGTGAAGAGAAGCCTAATCCGTACACTCGCTCTGTGCACGATTACGATACCATTGACGTCTATGATGTGCTCAACCTTTACGAAGTGCATGACCCTGCTGTTGCCCATGCCGTGAAGAAACTTCTCTGCGCTGGTAAACGTGGTTCAAAGGATTACCTCACAGATTTGCAAGAAGCACAAAGTTCCTTAGCCCGTGCAATACAGGATGCAGAAAAGTAATGAAAAAAGGTATCGAACGGGGCATCTGCCCCGTTTTTAACATCAGACAGACTAAGCCGTTTGTTGCTGATAAGAAAGACCCGCTGGCTTTCCATAGCCAATTTTCCGTGAACAATCCCTTGATATGGTTTCAAGAACGCCCTAAAAATGAATGGGACGCCCGCGCGCGGCCTGTGGATAGTGGGGTGTTGTCGTTTACCGTGCGCGGCAAAAGGCCGTTCACGGATAGAGAATTGGCGCAGATAAAAAGCACGATAATCACAGGTGCTAGGTTTGTGAACACCTTCAAAGGTTTGCAAGGGAAGGGCGTTAGTGCCGCTACATTGCACGAAGCCTTCACAGCTTATATTCTTTTCTTACGCAACGAGATTGCAAAACGTCTTCGTAATAAAGTGCAATTCGGACACTTCAATTTAATGGGATGGGCTAAAAATGGGCGTGAACATCAGGACTAAGGGAGCTAATGGGGAGCGCGAACTTGCCCAAAAGCTCAATGAATTACTTTATCGAGTATGCCAAAATAACGGCTGGGACTTCAACAAGTTCTCTGAATACTTGGTGCAAAGAAACCAAAACCAATCTGCCGTAGGCGGCTGTGACCTTGTGAATACATGGGGTCTAGCTATCGAAGTCAAACGGCATGAAACACTGGCCGTCAATACTTGGTGGCAACAATGCAAGGCGTCTGCGTTGCGCCTAAATAGGGAACCTGTGCTTATTTATCGGCAGAGCCGCCGCCCGTGGCAAGTGGTAATGCAAGGGCGCTTGCAATTGCCTGATGGCGGTTTCTGTGAGTCTGTTGTGACTATTTCTTTCGAGGACTTCACAAGGTATTATGAAGAAATTGTTGCACAGCAAATCCGGATGGGTATCAATGCTGATGGAGGTGAACTATGTCTGTGATTGATATTGTTGCAATAACCGAACGTATTGAAGGCTTGTATAGATTGCACACTGCTGCTATATTGCAGGATAATAGTCAGTTGGCAGAACAGTATCGTGAAGACATTCACGCAAGTATTGATATACTCCTCGATGCGAGAGCACTTAATATAATTCGCACTTTGTCTTCGGGAAGTGTCAAAGGAGGTTGAGTGCGACTCCCACTCTTACTGCAAAGCCTCCTTTTACCCATAGCTTGCTATGGGTCTTTTTATATGTGGAGAAGTTATGGACCCAAATCAACAACCTATTCGACTGCCTAATGCACAAGAACCTGAAACACCTGCCCCTGAAAACTCCGACGTGCCCTACTGGGAAGAAGTGCCTAGCGAGCCTGCACCAGTGCCATTGGAGCAACCTGTGACTAACACTTACCCGCTGGGTTTGTATCGGCGCGGAATACCCCTGAAAACGGCGCTTATTGTGCTTGCTTTCGCCTTGCCGCTGCTGGGGCTGTGGTTGTGGTTGGCCGCGTTATTGGCGCGCCTGTGAAAAGCGCTTGCGCTGTTTTAGCTTTGTGTGTAATATGTGCCCTGTCGCCCCGTGGGAACGTCATCAACGAGTCCTTACGGTGGGTAAACAACTAAGTGTAATCTCGGTTACACTTATTTCTGACGGGGCGACGCCAATCTCTTGAACTTGTTATAGGTGGAAACGATGCCTGTTCAAATAGCATGGGGTGCGAAAGTATCCCCGGAGTTCCTGGAAAAGGTTCTTACAATCGGAGTTGGTTTCGGTTGGACTTATGAGCAGGCATCTTTTTTGATGTCCTGTATGGCTTGGGAGACTGGTGAGACGTTTTCTGCCAGTGTGCAAAACGGAGCAGGTTCTGGCGCTACTGGTTTAATCCAGTTCATGCCTAATACTGCAAAAGCTCTTGGGACGACCACTCAGGCTCTTGCCCGCATGACACCTGTTCAACAACTTGACTATGTCAAGAAGTATTTTCAACCTTACGCTTCACAGTGTAAGACGCTTGCTGATACCTATTTGGCAATTTTAATGCCTTCTTTTATCGGTAAGCCAGACAATATAACAGTCTTTGCCTCACCTCGCATTGCTTACAAACAGAACAAAGGTTTCGACTTTAATAAGGATGGTAAAATCACCAAAGCTGAGGTGGTTGCCAAAGTTGAAGCGAAACATAAGAAGGGTCTTAGTGATGGATACGCTAAGACCCTAGACACCTAGTTACCTATTACTTTCTGACCTCTGACTGCGTTTTGCCACTATTGAGAATTTTTTTCAATAGTGGTATTTTTATAATTGGAGGGTGTAAAAGTCCTCGGTAAAGGAGACTATTTTGCAACCTGACGATTTGAAAAACTGGTTAATGATTGTGGCTTATGCAGGATTTGCGGCCATAGGAGGGTTCATGGGATACCTTATGCGTACCATAGACAAAGAGGACCATCCAATATCATGGGGTAGGGCTGTTATCGAGGCCATTGCCGCTGGGTTTGTTGGTGTACTGGTGCTGTTTGTTTGTTTAGCCCTCAACCTGTCTCAACAATGGACAGGAGTGATTGTTGGTGTTAGCGGATGGTTAGGGGCTAACGCCTCTATTCGCTTACTTGAAAGAGTAGTTTACAAGAAAATTGGAATGGAGGTAAATCGCGATGATAACCGCCCTACTCACTAAACTTCCGTTCTTAAGACGAGTGCCTATTATTGGTGGAGCTTTGAAATTCATGGTTAAGAAATCTAGGCTTGCAATAGAATATGGGATGATAGCTGTGATTATAACTATCGGCGGTTATACGCTGACGTTATGGAATGCTCACAAACGTACACAGCTAGACTTAGCTCAGACCAAGACGGAAGTTGTGTCGCTGAATGGTAAGGTTGGCGTTCTGGAAACGATTACGCAAGCGCAAGCAACGCGGATTGATGACCTGAAAGCCTTGCGGGAAAAAGATTCTGAGACGTTGGAGGACTTGTTAAATGATTACAAACAACTTGCTGCTCACGACGCACAGGCAAGAGTGCGTTTGCAAAAGCTGGAAAAGAATTCACCTGTTATCAAACATTATTTGGATAGTAGCATTCCTGATGACCTTATCTGCTTGCTCAACAAAGAATGCGCCCCCAAAAGTGATAACGGAAATCAAAGTGGTGGAGAAGACCGTAAGAGAGACCCCTCCAAAGAGCTTATTAAGCCAATGCGACCAAGCACCAAAAAGAACGTTCCAAGTGACGCGTGATTTAGTGGAAAGCAGGCAAGATTGGATTAAGGCATTTTGCGAGTGTCAAGCAAAATATAGGCAACTTGTCAGATGGTCTAGCGACAAGAAATTGCCGATACCGCAAGCCTGCCGATAACACTTGACCTTGTGAGTACAGTCTGTTAAGGTGTGCTCACAACTGCTGAATAGAAGGTAAAAATTATGGGTATGTTTTGGGAAGAGGAAGAACTTGAACGCGAACCAACGCCTCTTGAAAAAGAGATGTATATGCAGTTCGTGAACGAGTACATGAAGGATTATAACAGTACCCTAGCTGTTCTGCGCATGGGGTATAAGGCGCGCCGTGCAGAAGGAATGGGAACACAGTTCCTTGATACACCTTTTGTTCAAAATGAAATAATGAAACGTCGGCAAGGGCTTGGGCTGCCTGCTGAAATCACAAATGAAGAACGTCAGGAAATTTTGCGCCGTAAAACTATTGCAACGCTTGAAGAAGTGTTGCAAAACGGTCCGTATCAAACCCGTGTCCAAGCGGCCAAAGAGTTAAATGCACTGTTTGGCTGGGGTAGGGCACAAGAGCACGACGAGACACAACAACTTATTGATTGCCTCAAAAACTTTGGGCAAAAAGCACCTGCATGAGCAGTTCAAAACTTTTACTTCTAGAGCGACAGCAAGCGCGATGGTATCCGCTAAAAGACCACCCTGTGCAACTGCGCTTATTGCGCGCGGTTGACGATGGTGTAAGGTTTCCTATCGTGCCTGCTGGCCGCCGTAGCGGTAAAACAGAACGGGCAAAGCGTTTCCTTGCGCGGCAAGCCCTTTACTACCCGAACGAGAAGTATTTTGCTGCTGCTCCGACGTATGCACAGGCTAAGAAGATTTGGTGGGATGACTTAAAGGCGCTCACATTATCGTGCCTTCATGTTAAACAACCTTCCGAAACAGAACTGAAAATATACATTCCTAATGGAACAGAAATTCACATTATTGGTCTCGACCAACCGCAACGGATTGAAGGTATCAACTGGACTGGGGGTGTTATTGATGAAATTGCGGACGTGCGCGGGGATAGCCTGGAAGCTAATATCATGCCCGCCCTTAATACTGTCAATCCTACTCGCCCATATTATCGCGCATGGTGCTGGTTTATCGGGGTTCCTGATGGTCTTAACCATTACTATGATATGGCTCAGTATGCCATCAATAGCGGCGACCCTGAATGGGGTTATTATCACTGGACTTCTGATGAAATATTGCCCCCTGATGTAATTGAAAGTGCACGGCGCACAATGTCGCCTAAGCAATTCAAGCAGGAATATCAGGCCAGCTTTGAAACTGCCTCTGGCAGAATTTACGAAGACTATGGTTCTCACAATCTGACAGATGCTGTGATTAACCCAGACGAACCTCTGTATTGGAGCCACGACCAAAACTATACGCCGCTGTCATCATGTATTTCTGTGATGCGCGATGGTAAAGTGTACATTCTGGATGAAATTGTTTTAGAAGGTGCCGTTAGCCGTCAAAGTGCTCTGGAGTTTGTTGAGAAGTACAAAGAGCATCATAATAAGACGGTTTACATTTATGGAGACCCCGCTGGCCGTGCTGGTGAAAAACATGGCCACAAATCAGACTACGATGAAATAGAAGATATATTGCGCATTAACGGTTGGAAGTTTGAACGTAGGGTCAGGCATAAACACCCGTCAATTAAAGACCGTCAAAATGCCGTGCGGGCTAAGATATTAAATGCGGAAGGGAAAACTTCGCTGTTTGTCAATCCTAATACTGCGGAATGGTGCCATAAAGGTCTTGCCACAGTGCAGTTACAGGAAGGTTCTAGTTATCAGGAAGACCAACGAAACAAGTACCAGCACATCACAACCGCAATCGGCTATTTTATTGATTGGCATTTTCCGATGGGACGTGTTATCCTTACAAACGGCAAACTAGCAGGACACTACTAATGGCACTTGATACATTACATCCACAATACGCAAGGTTCTCTGAATCTTGGGTTTTAATGCGGGATTGCTTTGAAGGTGAAACCCGTGTTAAAGAGAAAGGGGAAGTTTACCTACCAGCTACATCTGGGATGCATCTAGATGGAATGAAACCTGGACAGGAAGGTTACAAGGCTTATGATGCTTATCGCAAGAGAGCGGTTTTTCATGATTATGTGAAAGATGCAATCTCTGTAACAATTGGCTTGCTGCACCGAAAACCTCCTACAATCGAACTTCCACCACAACTGGAACCGTTGCGAGAACGGGCAACGGTGCACGGCGAGAGCCTAGAATTATTGTTACGCCGTATCAACGAAGAGCAGTTAATTGTGGGGCGTGTGGGGCTTATGGCCGATTTGCCAGCCGAACCTGACCCCGCTAACCCGCTGCCCTATCTTGCCCTATACACCGCAGAATCTGTGATTAACTGGGACGATGGTAGCTTCCGAGATGGTTTTAATAGCCTAAACTTGGTTGTATTGAATGAAACAGGTTGGAAACGTACCGAAGACTTCACATGGGAAATCAAAGAAAAATTCCGTGTGTTGCAATTAGGAGAATTGACGCCTAACGAACAGGATGCAACTTATTATCAAGGTGTGTTCGAAGGAACACAGTATTCCGAAGCAAGTATGTTTGCCCCTACAATACGCGGGCAAACTTTGCAAGAAATTCCCTTTGTGTTTATCAACTCGCAAGATATTGTGGCAGAACCTGCTGAACCTCCTCTGGTGGGACTTGGCCGCTTAACAATGGCAATTTATAGGGGTGAAGCTGATTACCGTCAAAACCTCTATATGCAAGGACAGGATACTTTGGTCGTTATTGGTGGCATCACAAAAGCGGCCACTGATATTCCGGGGCAAGCCCCTACCTTGCGCGTTGGTGCTGGCTCGCGCATTGATATAGAACAAGGTGGCGACGCTAAGTATGTTGGTGTGAGTAGCAACGGCCTAATGGAACAGCGGATGTGCCTTGCCACCGATAAAGAGCGCGCCATGTTGAAGGCTGGGCAGTTTGTGCGTAATACGGGGATGAACCGTGAGAGCGGTGAAGCCATGCGGATACGGATGACGGCACAGACCGCAACGTTGAATGAAATTGCAATATCGGGTGCCGCAGGCCTTGAACAAATTCTAAAAACGATTGCCAAGTGGATAGGTGCAGACCCTGAGAAGGTCAAGGTTAAAGCTAACACTGAGTTCATAGAATTTGAAATGAACGGACAAGAAATTGTTCAGTTAATGACTGCCCGCGCTATGGGTGCCCCTGTAAGTCTTGAAACTATCCATACGCTGATGCAAGAACGTGGTATTACCACTAAGACGCTTGAAGAAGAAGCGGCGGCTATGGAAAAAGAACAAGATTTGTTACCCCCTATTGGTGGCATAAATACTAATCAGAACTTTGCTGGGTTACAGGTTCCCTTTACCGAAGAAGGGCTAGAAAATGACGAAGACGATAAAGCCAAAGACAAAGCCCCAAGCAAGAACGTCCACGCGGACGGCTAATCAAGAGTATGCCGACGCGCAACTGCGTCGGCAAATCTTTCTGCTGCATTATAGTGACGGGCTTTTCCGCCGTGCAAATGCCGCGCTAGCGGCTACAGAAAGGGCACTGGCGGGCGCTATCCATTACAATTTAAGGGGTAGTAAAGGGCTGCGAACGCCGCACCAATGGGCGGCGTTAAACGAAGCCCTGCAAGATATTACCGCTGACCGTGTAAGCGCTTGGAACGACGTTGAAAAGCTGCTGTCCTTGGAATTATTGTCTTTGGCAAGGCAGGAGGTAATCGCGCAAGATTTAATGATTCACGCGGTTGCCCCTGTTATTTTTTCCACTCAAAAAGATATGCCTAAGGAATGGGCGGAACTGATACTCAAACAAAGACCGTTTCAGGGTGCCACATTTCAGCAATGGGTGAAGAAATTAAAGGAAGACGATATTCGGCGCATAACTGCCACTATAACATCACAGATGTTGCAAGGTGCAGACCTCACACAAATAACCAATGCTGTGATTGGCACCGCTGAAAGCCTAGGAATCAATGGTGCAACGCAAAGTGCCCGCAATGAACTGGAACGGATTACCCGTACTGCTGTGATGGCTGTGAGTAACTTTGCCCGTCGGGATTATATTATCAATAATGCCGATGTAATCACAGGTGAGAAGTTTGTTGCCACTCTTGATAGTAGGACTACGGTTCAATGTGCTTCGTTAGATGGTAAAATTTACAAAGTAGGGGAAGGACCAATTCCGCCCTTGCATTTCTGCTGTCGCTCTGTTAGAGTGCCGTACTTAGGGGACGAGCTCTTTGGAACCCGCCCTGCCGACCCTACTACTGAACAAAGCCTTGTCGAAGAATTTGTGGCTGACAATGGTGTGAACACAACTGCTAAGACGCGTGAGGATTTGCCGTGGGGTTGGAAAACAAAATTTGACCGTTTTGCGCGAGAGCGAGTGCGGGCACTGGCTGGACCAGTACCTGTGACCACCTCCTACCAAGATTGGTTAAGAAGCCAAAGTGCACAGTTCCAAGACTATGTACTGGGCAAGACGAAAGCTAAACTGTTCCGCGATGGGAGACTGTCGCTAGACAAGTTTATAGGTGCCAATGGTGGCGAACTCACTTTGAAGGAACTGGCGCGCTTGGAACGTGATGCTTTTAAGGCCGCTGGGTTAGACCCTGATAAGTATCTCAAATAGGAGTCAATCATGAAATTGAAGTTTACTGTTAAATCCCTTGATGAAGTAGATGAAAAGTATCGAGACCTTTATGAAAAGAAAGGTGAAGTATATGAATTTGTAGGTGTTGAAGGTCTAAAGACTCAAGCGGATATTGACCGTTTGCAAGAAGCCTTGCGCAAAGAACGTTCCGACCATAAAGATTTGAAAGATAAATGGGGACACTTCAAGGAATCACCTGATGAAATCCAAAAAATTCTCGACGAAGTTCCTGCACTTAGAATCGCCGCAGGTGATAAGGCTACCCTGGAAGAAAAAGCAAATTCTCTTGCCGCAGAAAAAATTAAAAGCGCCACAGCTCCTCTTGAAAGGGAAAATGAAAAACTCAAAAAAGAGTTATCCGAAGCAGTACAAGCCCGAGATGGTTATAAGAATAACATCGACCAATACCACATTAGCGATGCTGTGCGAGCGGCTGCTACAAAACTCAAAGTTCAAGAATCTGCCATTGAAGATGCCTTAGTGTATGGTGAACGCCTGTTTACCATCAATGATAATGGTGAGGTTGTGACGAAAGATGGTGTTGGTGTAACTCCTGGCATTAGCGCGGAAAGCTGGCTCACAGATATGCAAAGCAAGCGCCCGCATTGGTGGGGCGGTAGCATGGGCGGCGGCGCTGGCGGTAGTAAAGCTGGCGGCGTACAACATAACCCGTGGACTGCCGAACACTGGAACATGACAGAACAAGGACGCATTTATAACGAGAATGCTGCCCGTGCACAAGAACTTGCTAGAATGGCCGGCACCAGTATCGGTGGACCAATGCCGCCTATCAAAAAATAATACTTGACCATGTTTCGTTTTTGTGCTTACAATGGGGACATTCGGAACATGGTGTCCTAACCCCGCATGGGCGGTTCTATACTTTTAACTCAATGGAGTAAATTATGGCTACTGGTGTAACGCGCCTCGCGGACCTTATAGTTCCAGCGATTTTCGCGCCTTATGTACAACAAATCACACAAGAAAAATCTCGTCTTGTGCAATCTGGCGTTCTTGTAAATGACGCTTTGCTTTCTTCTCGCTTGAACGGTGCTGGTCTGACGTTCAATGAACCGTCTTTCCGCGATTTGGATAACGACGAAGAGAACATCTCCCAAGATGACCCGTCTGTTCATTCTGCACCGAATAAAATCTCTGCTTCTACGGAGATTCAAGTTCGACTGTCTCGTAACAATAGCTGGTCTAGCATGGACTTGGCGGCAGACCTTATTGGCACCGACCCGCTTAATGCTATCGCTAACCGTGTTGCTAACTACTGGGTCCGCCGTCGTCAACGTGCCTTTATCGCTACTGTGAAGGGCGTGTTTGCAAATGACGCCAAAGCGACCGATGCTTATCACACCAAAGATGATATGATTGTGGACATTTCAGGTTCCGCCTATTCTGCAGGTGTAACCGATTTCAATGCTGCCGCAATGATTGACGCTTGCACTACTATGGGTGATTCCATGGATGAACTTGGTGCAATCATGGTTCACAGTGTTGTTTATGCGCGTATGTTGAAAAACAACCTTATCACCTTCATCCCGCCGTCTCTTGCCCCTGCCGTGCCGAATGCTGCACCGCCGATGGGTATCCCGACTTTCTTGGGACGCGAAGTAATTGTTGACGATTCATTGCCTTCCGCA
>ENA-OOOW01000010-OOOW01000010.1-human-oral-metagenome-genome-assembly--contig:-NODE-10-length-18130-cov-11.482920_pt1 | contig 18130 bp, 25 predicted proteins | sample MGYA00245259_ERZ501127 | MGnify/ENA primary metagenome ERZ501127 (study PRJEB25959, sample SAMN05335039) | human oral metagenome | host: human-associated | place: USA: California | collected... | reverse complement strand
GGGGGTCGTTGGTTCGAGTCCAATCGCGCCTTCCAAACAAAATCCGCTCTGCTGGGCGGTCTAGAAGGGCTCACCGAAAGGTGGGCCTTTTTGTTGCCTGCGATTTGCAAGGCTCTCATCTCAGCGCGCCATTCGGCGCGACCTCCACGCATTTGATCATCTTTCCGTCGCCCCCTCCTGATAGTGCTTCGCAAGTCTTTCGCCTGAACGTCCTGGGGATTCCGCTGGCATTCTCGGTGGCGGGCGGTGATACAGCGTCGGCACTGGCGGCCGGTTGCCCGGTGATCGTGAAGGCACACGGCGCGCATCCTGGCACCAGCGAACTGGTGGGCCGCGCGGTGGCCCGGGCCGTTCAGCAATGTGGCCTGCCTGAGGGTGTGTTTTCGCTGTTGTATGGCTCGGGCCGCGAGGTCGGTATCGCGCTGGTGTGCGATCCGCGCATCAAGGCCGTGGGTTTCACCGGCTCGCGCAGCGGCGGTATTGCCTTGTGCCAGGCGGCCCAGGCGCGCCCCGAGCCGATCCCGGTGTATGCAGAGATGAGTTCGATCAATCCGGTCTACCTGTTTCCCGCTGCGTTGAGCGCACGCGGTGAAGCATTGGCACGAGGTTTTGTCGCGTCCCTGACCCAGGGTGCCGGCCAGTTCTGCACCAACCCCGGGCTGGTGATTGCCGTTGCAGGGCAAGCGCTGGACCACTTCGTCGGCACGGCTGCCAACCTGCTTCAACACAGCACTGCCCAGACCATGCTGACACCGGGGATCTTCAAGGCTTACGAAGACGGCGTCAGCGCCCTGACCCGGCATGCTCAGTTCGCAGGTACCGGTCTGCCGGCAGAAGGGCCGAACCAGGGACAGGCCCATTTGTTCGTGACCCAGGCCCGGGACTTTCTCGCCAATCACAGCCTGCAAGCCGAGATATTCGGCGCCGCGTCATTGATCGTGCAATGTGCCAACGTCGATGAGGTCCGCCGGGTCAGCGAACACCTGGAGGGCCAACTGACCGCCACACTGCATCTGGATGACGACGACCTGGCAACTGCCCGCGCGCTGCTGCCGACCCTGGAACGCAAGGCCGGCCGCCTTCTGGTCAACGGCTGGCCGACCGGCGTTGAAGTGTGTGATGCGATGGTGCACGGAGGACCATTCCCGGCCACCTCGGACTCACGCACCACCTCGGTGGGCACCGCCGCGATCCTGCGATTCCTGCGGCCGGTGTGCTACCAGGATTTCCCGGATAGCTTGCTGCCGACGGCCCTGCAACACGGCAACCCATTGCTGCTGCGGCGCTTGCTCGACGGTCAGAGGGAAGCCTAGAACATGTCCGATAACGTCATGCCAGACGTCGCCGTAGTGGGCGCCGGCATCATCGGCGTCGCCTGCGCGCTGCAACTGGCGCGCCAGGGCCGGCGGGTGGTCATCATCGATCAGCAGGAACCTGGCCACGGCGCCTCGTTCGGCAATGCCGGCCACCTGGCGACCGAGCAAGTGTTCCCCATCGCGGATGCGTCGATCCTGACGCGTTTGCCCGCCATGCTCATGGACCCGATGGGCCCGCTGCGCCTGGACTGGAAATACCTGCCGCGTGCACTGCCGTGGTTTACCCGGCTGCTGCTGAACCTGCGCCCGGCGCCCTTCCAGCGCACCGTCGCCGGGATCCGCGCGCTCAATGAAGGCAGCCTGGGCGCCTGGCACCGGCTGCTGGGCAGCATCGAGCGCCCGCACCTGATGCGCGAAGACGGCTCGTTGCTGGTCTTCGAGCGCGCCGAGTCGCGACAGGCCATTGATGCATTGCAGGCACGCATGAGTCAGCAGGAAGTGCCGGTGGACCACTGGCACGCGAGCGTGGTGCAGGACGCGGCGCCACAACTCAGCAAAGGGATTCAGGGCGGGTTGTTTTTTCCACGCACCGGGCATTTTCTCGATCCCTATGGGGTGGTTTGCGAGCTGATGGAGGCGGCCAAAGCCAGCGGGGTGCAATTTCTCAAGCGTCAGGTCGTGGGCGGGAAGCTGGACGAGCACGGTGTTTCATTGCGGACCGACCAAGGCATCGTGGCCGCGTGCCAGGTGTTGATCGCATGCGGTGCGCACTCAGCCAGCCTGACCGGCGCACTGACTGGCAAAAAGGTCCCGCTGGATACAGAGCGCGGCTATCACCTGATGTTGCCCCATGAGCATGGACGGTTGCCGTTTGCGGTCACGTCATTGGAGCGCAAGTTCATCATGACGCCCATGGACGGCGGATTGCGGCTGGCAGGTACCGTGGAGTTCGCCGGCCTTGATCGCCCACCGAACATGGAACGCGCGTGGCAGTTGCATCGACTGAGCCAGGGGCTGTTTCGTCGTGACTTGAGTACCGAGGACGCGACGCCGTGGATGGGGTTTCGCCCTTCCCTGCCGGACTCGCTGCCGATTATCGACAAGGTGTGCAAGGGCAAGGTGCTGCTTGCCTTTGGGCATCAGCATCTGGGCCTGACGCAGGCTGCGGTGACGGCGGAGTTGATTGCACGGCTGGCATCGCCTGCGGCCGCGTCCAACGGGCTGCCGGCGCTTGAGCCCTACCGGCTGGATCGTTTCTGAGATCATCGGAAACGTCTTGCTACTGTTTCGCACTTTCGGCGATACAAGGCAGGTCATTATCGTGCATGACCTTACGGTTACGCTCCGTTGAGAACCTGCCTTGAACAACCACACCTGTATGCAGCCCCGTCCATCGATGCGCAGAACGCTCCGAAGCGTTGCTTGCGGCATGCTCGCCCTATTGCTCTGCACGACAGCCCTGGCAGAACCGGGCATGCCGCTTGGCCAGAAATCATTCGAAGCGTATCGCGCCGCTACCTTGCAATGGCTGCGGGACCATCGTGACTTCCAGGGCACCGACAAGGATGCCGAACTCAACTGGAACGCCCCGCAGGAATGGCGCCCGGCGGGTGCCCCCAAGCGCGGGATCATTCTCGTGCATGGCCTGGGTGACTCACCCTGGTCTTTCCACGATATCGGCAGCGCACTGGCCGCCCGCGGCTTCCTGGTCAGGACCGTGCTGCTGCCCGGCCACGGCACGCAACCGGCCGACATGCTGCAGGTACGCATGGAAGACTGGCGCCGGGTGGTGGACGAACAGGCTGCGATCCTTCGCGCAGAGGTAGGAGAAATCTACCTCGGCGGCTTTTCCACCGGCGCCAACCTGGTACTCGACTACGCCTACAAACACGACGACGTCGCGGGGCTGCTGCTGTTCTCTCCCGCGTTCCAGTCCAGCATGACCTACGACTGGCTGACACCCCTGATCAGTTGGGCGCGCCCCCTGGCTGCTGGCGCCAGACGCCAGCCGGCCACAACAGAGCCTGGTGCGCTACATGACAGTGCCCACCAACGGTTTTGCCCAGTTCTACCGCAGCAGCCGGCTAGCCCGCCAGGACCTGGAGCGGCGCCCCTATGACAAGCCGGTATTCATTGCCGTCGCAGCCCACGACTCAGTACTCGATACGCACTACGTGCTGGAGACCTTCCAGCAACGCTTCAGCAACCCCCATAGCCGCCTCGCCTGGTACGGCGCATTGCCAGAGAGCGCCTGGGATACTCGCCGTGTAAAAGCGCGTACCGACTACCTGCCGGAGTTGCGGATCAGCCAGTTCTCCCACATGGGGTTGCTGTTCTCACCCGACAACGCTCTGTATGGCGAACAGGGCAGCCTGCGGTTTTGCTGGAACGGCCAGACGGACGACGCAACCCGCGCCTGCGAACAAGGGGCCGACGTGTGGTATTCGGACTGGGGCTACCGTGAGCCGGGCAAGATGCACGCGCGGTTGACGTTCAATCCGTATTTCACCTGGCAGCTTGGGGTGATTGACGAGGTCCTGGGCAAGCAGGACCTGGCGAGTCATTAAACGGCAAATCCGGTAAACCGCGTTTATCCCGCGACGCCCAGGAACGGCAGCGCCAGGTACAACTTGATCACGATCGCATTGGTGATATCGATGAAAAAGGCGCCCACCATCGGCACCACCAGAAATGCAATCTGCGATGGCCCGAAACGCTGGGTCACCGCCTGCATGTTCGCAATGGCAGTTGGCGTGGCACCGAGCCCGAAACCGCAGTGCCCCGCCGCCAGGACCGCCGCGTCATAGTTGCTCCCCATCACCCGGAACGTCACGAAAATCGCAAACAGCGCCATCATCAACGCCTGCGCAGCCAGCAGGATGAAAATCGGCAGGGCCAGCGCGGCGAGGTCCCAGAGCTTGAGCGACATCAATGCAATCGCCAGAAACAACGACAGGCTGACATTCCCTAGCACCGAGACTTCGCGCTCGAATACCTGGTGCCAGCCCAGCGCCGACAGGCCATTACGCAACACCACACCGACAAACAAGACACACACAAACGTCGGCAGCTCAAAGGCCGTGCCCTGGATAAAACCGCTGAGGAACGTGCCCACTTGCAGGCTGATGGCGAGCAGCGCCAGGGTCTCGATAAAGGAGAAGGAGGTGATCATGCGCTCTTGATTCGGCTGCTCGAACCCTTTTGGCCCTCGCGGTTGTACCGGCGCCAGGGCGGGCGTCTGGACGCGCTTGATCAGCAGGCGAGCGACCGGGCCGCCAATCAGGCCGCCGAGCACCAGGCCAAAGGTCGCGGAAGCAATGGCCAGTTCGGACGCCGACGCCACGCCATACTTCTCGCTGAACACCGCGCCCCAGGCCGCGCCGGTCCCGTGCCCACCCGACAGCGTAATGGAGCCCGCCAACAACCCCATCAATGGATCGAGCCCCAGCGCCTTGGCCAGCGCAATCCCCATCGCGTTCTGGACCACCAGGAGCGCCGTCACCACCAGCAGGAAAATCCCCAGCACCCGCCCGCCTTTCTTCAGACTGGCGAAATCCGCATTCAAACCAATGGTGGCAAAGAAAGCCAACATCAGTGGCGTCTGCAGCGACGAATCAAACCGGACCTCAATGCCAGCGAGCATACGCAGGACCAGGAGCAGCACCGCCACCACTAAACCGCCGGCCACCGGCTCCGGAATATTGTAAGTGCGCAGGAAACCGACTCGAGCGACCAGCCCGCGCCCAAGTAAAAGCACCAGGGAGGCGGCGACCAGCGTTGAATAGAAGTCGAGTTGAAGCATGGGGCAGCTCTCTGTAGTTATTTATGACGAATCGGGGCAGGCCTATCGATCCTTCGGAACAACACAGGAAGAGTAGTAGTACGACGCCATCTTTAACCTCGGAAAAGTCCTAACGTTGCCGAACGGAATCCCCAGGACGTTCAGGCGAAAGACTTGCGAAGCACTATCAGGAGGGGGCGACGGAAAGATGATCAAATGCGTGGAGGTCGGCGCCGAATGGCGCGCTGAGATGAGAGCCTTGCAAATCGCAGGCAACAAAAAAGGGCCCACCTTTCGGTGAGCCCTTCTAGACCGCCCAGCAGAGCGGATTTTGTTTGGAAGGCGCGATTGGACTCGAACCAACGACCCCCACCATGTCAAGGTGACCCCGGAACACGCGCAAGCATATGATCTGTAAAGGAAAATACTGCTCTTCAGCGCCATCCAAATACGCTATTTCACCTTATAAGAATCAATAACTTAGCGTTGTATATTCCTACAGTGGTTCCCCTCTCCGGCGTCCCTGCCGAACGAACAAATCCATTTTGATCCGAGCCTCAGTCAACTGTCGGGAATGATGTGAACATGAAGTGCTGCGATATATCATTGTAGGCATTGGGATTTGCAGTGCTCTCTCCTCCAGCCAGAATGGTGAACGTCCCCCTGGAGGTGCCATCAGTTTTTTGTTGCAGTGGAATTGAAGGCAGGGCAAATGATTGTCGAATTCCTGCGCGTACAGGCCATGAGGCCCACATTCCACGAGTAGTTGCACCAGTTATACCGTTCACGTACACGCGCAGATCCGCTCTGTTTTTTCCGGAATTTCTTACAGCTGTTACCGTATCTGAATTAGTACCAGCGTTAGTTATCCCTGTTGCACTTAGTGCAATAGGCATCCACCAATCATACTGCTGAAGTGCAATTTTCTTCGAGCCGCACGTTAGTCCGAGGCACTTGGATACAACCTCTGCGATGTACTGGTGACCCAGAACGCCAGGATGCGCGCCATCAGAAAACATCTTTAAATCATGTATCCTATACTTATCACTTGAAAACCCTCCAAACTTGTTAAACATGTCCGGAAATGGAATATATACCCCATTAGTTTGTTTGGCCAGCCGTTGCAATTGGCGCCTCGTAACATCATTGCCAGGCTTATTCCAAACAAAGTCAGGCACGATAACTGGAACATCATATGCAATTGAATACTTTACAATCCAATCTATTCTTTTTTAAATTCCGCATAATATGTTCCTTTTTTTGAGTTTTCTCCACTATCATTATATCCGAGCGCGCAGATGAACATCGCGCTTCCGCTCATCAATCTGGCAATGGCATTCTCATCAAGCCAACGCAATCGCCTACCGGAATTTGAGAAATTATTGACAACTAGTTCGCCTTCTTTTGCCACATAACTAAAACCACATAGCTCAACTATTCCTGCTGAGGTCGTAATGCACTCCACTTTGCATGAGCCGGATCCGTCGTCTAAAGCCTGTACAGCAATATAATTAAAGGGCTGACGGACACTTGCATCAGTGTCTACAGCAGCAACTACTTCGCCATTCACCTTAACATCAAAAGTCCCGCCGCCAGGCATGCCAATATACCAGACCAAAACGACTCTTTGAAATGTAGGAATTTTCGTAGAGATAATATTCCCTACTAAAGTAGATCTCCAAGAAAGACCCTGAGGAACATACTCGCCGTTAGATCCATTATGTGGAATCCAGTGGATTGACTCACCATTTATGCTCGTCAATAAAACATCATGTATATCTTGTGAAAATGTATCACCCGCCCCCAACTCCAGCAACGGTACAAAACCGTAGCCAGACACTTCAAATTCAGCATTGATCATTCTTTTGAATATGTTTACCCAGCTATTACGATATAGATCACCGGCGAATGCACCATGGCTTATCGAATCGCCCAGCACGCAAACAGCTGAAGTCGGTGAGGCATTAGCCCTCACCCGAGAAAGCATGGAGGGCACCAACGCTCCCAGTTTCAATAGACTTGAATAGGACTCCGGCGATGCACTCCAGCCTCCTTTTGCAGAAGCCCCAATGGCTTGCGCTGCTGGCGTGGAAAGCGCCATCAATGCTGTGCCTGCTTTCATAAAGCCACGCCGCGACAATACCAAAATGCCACCCCCCCAAAATGTTGCGGGAGTATACATACGCAACGAGCTAATTCAACATCGGCGCCGGCCAACTTTTCATCCCCAGTACCAGGGTTATTCACCTGGACAGGATTGGCGGAATTTGCAGTGACGGCCATCGGGTAAGGTAACCGGGCTTATTTACTTCCGCATTGATACTTTCTTTGCGTATGCCTGGCATGCCCGCAGCGCGATCACGGCGTTATCCCCGTCGTCGGTGATGGTGATAATTCGTTGAGCATGCGCTGGGTCAAGTTGGGCTCGACGGATTGCATGAACCACGCCGACGGCGCCGGGGGGCGCAGGCACGTTGCAGCCACTGGCTGAATCCGTGGCGTCGAGAAGGACTGACAGCCGCACATCAGCAGTAGCAAGACGGTCACGCAGCAGAGCCTGGTTGCGCTGGGCATCGGATAATTCCTTGGTGTGGTGTTGGTCGGCGGCGGCCAGTTGCTGCTCGATGACTAGGCGCTTGTCTTGCTCGGTCCGTGCCTGGGTGGTGGCGGCATTGGCGGCCGGCGTTCGGGAGGATCTGCAGCAGCTGCTGCTCAGTGATCGGCATGCTTTTCTCCAGGCAATAAAAAACCGCTCAAGGCGGCATCGGTGTTCGATTGCGGATCAGCCCGCGACGGGCTCGACCGTGACCGGCAGCGGGTACCGGGCTTTGATGGCGGCGACGGACGCAAGCCAGGCGGCATAGTCCGGTTCGCGGCCCTGGCTCAGCGCGTCGTAGTCAGCATCCAAGCGCAGCGGGTCGGATTCGGACAGGTAGGCCGCACGGCGCAATGACAGCGCGGTGTCGAGGTCTGCTTGCAACTGCTCAGTCTGGCGCTGTTCGGCGGTGATCATCTTGCTGAAGTCGATATTGCTCATGCTGGCAGGCTCACTTTTCCGTCAGGTGGATCGATGATGTCCGCGGGGAACCGTGCCGAGACAGATGCCTCCGGGCTGCACGGGAACATCAGGGTCAGGACCAATTGCCCGTTGATGCGCGTCACATCGCTGGCCAGGACATCGCACTTCACCGCCTCAGCCGGGAGCGTGGCGCCTTCTGGGAGTGCGCTGAAATCGAAGCGCTCGCCGTCGATGGTGAGCACATCCCCGCGCCGCACAATCGTCAGCGCTTCGCTCGGGTCAATCGGGGCATAGGGTGACAACTTGATCTTCATTAGAACCACCGTCCGATGCAGAGAATTTGTGTGGTGCCGATCGTCTGCGGTGTTGCGCCGTTTCTGTAAACGATCCTGACTGTGTTGGAGTTCACGGAGTAGGAGGTCGTAAACCCGTAAGTATCAAACGTCGACGTTGGAATGCCGGTCGCAACTACCGAGAACGCCGAACTTGCGAACTGAGCAGCAATTTGCATGTTGCCGAAGTCCTTCAGCTGGTTGGCCGTCATATCAACGAGGGTCGTCACCAGGCGCTGGCAGATCATCGTGCCGTCGGCAAACTTCACGTAGGTGCCGTTTGCGTTCGACCCAGACTCAAACACGGCGCCTGTCGGCACGCCGCCGACCTGCGAAACAGGGCCAAGCAGCGCAGCAACTGCGGCAGACCCCAAGCCGAGGCCGTTGCGTGCTGCGGCCTGTGTGCTGCCCCCGGTGCCGCCTTTCGCCACGGGCACGATGTTTTCCGTGGACACCGAACCCAGGCCGGCAAGTGTTGCGCCCCATTGCTGAATCATCGCCCGGGCTTGGTCGGCCAGATCCTTTGTATACCCCTGCACTGGTGTCAGCGCATAAACGCCGGCGCGTTGGTGGCGCTTCGATAGTTTGGCGTGATGGAAAGCGCGGTATTGCTTGCGATGTTGGTGATTTCGTACCACCCACCATCAGGCCCAAGGAAAGCATCCCCTAAAGCTGTTGAAGACGCCGACCTCGTACGTCGGCTTTTTTGTGTCTGAAATTCAGGCTGCCTTCACCGACGCATCCATCACGTCCAGGCTCTGCCGAACGTGATTGATCTCTTGGCGGATCAGGCTCAGAGGGTTGGCAACTGACCCGGGCGTGCAGCGTAAAGCGCCAAGAACAGTTATCCAGCGGGAGAACAAGCCGAAAGGCCCGCGGCTGGAAGAACAATTGAATCAGGTCGGCGACTGACGCCAGTAACGGGAAACCGACCAGCAGAACATTTCACGTCAGCGCCTGAATCGGGCGCTTTCGGAAGCCAACTGAATAGCGGCTATCGACGCTTACCCATGCCCGGCGCTCCACCGCTAACGATCTGAACCCATCCTTTAGGCATGGATCGATGCGGAGCGGAGCTCAGATGAGTTTCGTCTATGTCTTTGGTGCACGCCGGGCAAAGCGTAGGCGGTTGTTGCCATTGGATATGAATTGAAAACTTGCTATCACACCGCCAACAGACCTTTCGGACCCATTTCGACTCTGAATCCTTGATTGAAGGCTTCGTTTGCTTTGGTGGTGAAGCTAACTTCGGTTTTTTAGCTGTCTTGCTGGCTTTTTTTGCCTCTTTGATCGCCGATCGAGCGGCCTTACGACTCTGCTTCGTGCCCTTTTGCTTTGCGACTTCTCGAAGTTCGATAATTTTGTTGAGTCGCGCAAACTCCAAGCGAAGGTCTCTGGTTAGGTCATCAAGCTCATAGTCAGCCTTATATGCCAACGACCGGACTACACCTTCTTCGATTTCCTTGCGCTTGCTGGCAGCGCGATCAGAGAAATATTGCTCAGACTCTTCGCTGAATCCATCCCGAGACATGTGCGGCGCAGTCTCACCCTCGCCGGATTTTCTTATGAGCTTCAATCGCTCGAGCTTATCGCCATCCATGTGGAACCCCGATCCCTGACCATATCGGCAGAGTAGCAATTAGCTGGTACTGAGCGCCAGGTGAGTGATTCTAGTGACGAGGTGTTGACCGAACTGGCGAATGACCTGGTAAGCGGCGCGAGAGACACCCACAGATTTACTGATGCCGCTTCTATGAGGCGGCATTGGAAATCAACGGAGGGCAACACGATGACCGATGCAGCAGCAACACAAACGAAGTGCACGTACTGCGGCAAGCCAGCCGAAAAGGTGGTGCGCCGCAACATTCACGACCGCACTCGCGACCCATACACCAATCGGCAGGTGCTTCGCACTCGAGAGTTGTCGTTTTGCAGCGCCGAGCATGCAAGCAACTACCAGATGGGCTGCGAAGGCTGACGGACCTTTTCACTGATGCCCATCCAGAGCGGTGGGCATCGGGAAAATAACCGGAGCATGACCATGAACAAAGAACAGATTTACGACGCTCAGATCAGCCCGCTCATGCGGCAGGTCATTGCGATCTGTAAGGAACACGGCATCGCGATGATGGCGAGCTTTTCCATTGGTCACGATGGCGAAGGCCCGAACGGTGAAGACTGCTCGAATTTGACGTGCAACACGTTGCTGCCTGATGGAGCTGGCGAGCCATACTCTGTTTTTGCACAGGCGAACGCATTGATCCGCCGTAATGGACGGCCGGCTCCGCTGACGTTCACCACGGAACACGGCGACGGCTCCAAGACCATGACGGCAGTTATCTGAACAACCAGCGCCACGATAGCCTGTCGTTAAATGCCCGGTCACCTGCATGACAAAATTTTCGTACTTTATGGAGCCAATACAATCTAGTAGCTTAGAACTGAAATCCTAAACGTGAAACGGCATACCGCCGCTACATGATGAACACCTTAAGGTCTCGTAGAATGAGTGTGACAAAAAATTGGCTGAGGCTGTCCTTTGCGCTTTTGTGGCGCGCGTTTCTATTGTTCCAAATTTTCGGTTTGGTATTTGGTGTACTGCTTGGAAAACTCCTACTGCCGAGCTCATTCGTCATATTGATTAAGCCTACAATTTTGTACGGATCATTAGCTCTGGTAGTAGTTATCGCTGAAGCCGGATTCAAGCTCAATCTACTTCAATGCATTTTCGGAAAACGTTTAAATCTGTCAAAACCACAATGGCGCATGTGTGCACTTTCACTGGCGTTGCTTCTCGCAACTATGGCAGTGTTGAGCGTTGCGGTCGCTTTTTCCACGCCATTTGATTTTTGGCTTTACTACAAAGTTTTCGGCAGTCCGGTGATATTTGTTGCTGGCATATTCGCTATTTCTTGGATTGCCATCAGCAAGACCAGCATTCACCAGTAATCGCACCTCCCCTAGTGGTGGCTGACCGCTCTGAACAGGGCCTCAGCTCCACCATTCCTACAGCAATGCATTGAGGACTCCCTGTCCTCTCATATCAATCCGATTTTTCGGATTCCCACCTCTACCCGTCAGCACTCCTCCCCCGCGCCCATCGGCAACCAGCGGGAGGCATGAGTGTTGACGAATACAGGTGAACCAACGAACGGAGAAAATCATGGCCAAGAAGGTTGGCGTAAAAACCAGGAGCGCCCAAATCGGCGTTCGAATCAGCCCCCGCGCTAAGTACATGCTCGATGTAATGGGTCGCATCCAGCGCAGAACAATGAGTGGAGTTATCGAATCGGCTCTTTTGGCTTATGCCAAGTGCGACGAAGAACGCTTAGCCGACCAGACATGGTCAACGGATGAAAGCGAACGATTGCTCAACCTTTACCTAGTAGCGCCTCACCTCCTGTCATTCGACGAAGAGATTGAGGCCAAGCGGCTAATCGCAGCCAAAGCAACCGCCTAACCCCAAGCAATGGAGGCCGCCAATCGTCAATGATCTCTGGGTCGAGATCGATGCCCGCAGCGCCGGTAACGGTGGGCGGCACCCGGCGCCGGTTGCGGTCAGCTTAGGCTGACTGTGCGATGAGAGCCTTCCAACGATGTCGGACGCCAACCCCGCAGGTGCGAGACACCTAGCATAAGGTATGCGTTCTCACTTCTTGGGGAGGTAGTACGAGCACATATCTGGAAGCTTAGATACGACGACAGAGTTGCTCATATTGAACGCCAACGATTGGATTTTTGCTTTGGAAGCTGGATCAGCTTTGACTCGGCGAACTTCTGCTCTAAGCGACTCGGTCGTCTCCGGATCGCTATTTAAAGCGTTCTCAACGCTGCTATTCGAATCTGGATTGGCCTTGACGCAAAGGCTTTCAATGGCCAGCAAATTGACGGCGTTTTCGGTGTCGTCCTCTGCTGCGCTTGCCAAGGTACTTGCGACCGAGGAAACGCTCAATAGCAGAAGCGCTGCAGTAATTCGCTTTAAAAACATCATTGATCTCCCTGAAAAAACTGAAATTTATCATAGCGCTATTGATTGACGATTTTCCAGTTTTCCCCCGCATAGACACCTCCCCACCCACTACCAACAACCTTACCGGTCAGGTGCCCGACAGACCTATTTATGCCGGGATTCAAAGACGGCCACTTCAAATACGTCGCTTACACCGACTAACCCACCCAGCCGCCTCGGAGGCGACCATGAACGCAGCATTGAAGATATGCCAGGAGCGTTACGACGCTCAGTTGCCTCCAGAGGTCAGCGAGAGCGACGAGGTGACGGACTGGCTTGAGCATTCGGCGGAGCGCCTGGTGTGCGGCGTCGACATCAAGTGGAAGCGCCGCTACGGCCAGCCGCAGGTGGTGACGTTCGACCGGTTCTGCACTGTCCTGCAAGGCCATCTGAACCAGCGCCAGATCGACGGCCTGGACCAGCGCGATTCGTTTGCCCGCCTGCTGCTGTCGGCAATGCTCGGCAGCCAGAGCGATGCCCGCGCCCACGCTGCCGACTTGCTGGGCCAGCAGCGTCCGATTGAGGCGGTCGAGAAGATCGCTGTGGCGCTGCTGAGGCCCTATGCCGAGGACGCTGTAGCGGCGGAACGGGAAGAGCGCGAAGACGATGTGGATGCAGACCTATGAGCCCTCACATCCTGATCGATGAGGCGCTGGAGGCCCTGGAGCATCCCAGCAGTGAACCAGGCGCCCAAGCCGTCGTGGTGCGGATGATCACCAACATGCTCACTGGCGACGCAATCACCGTCGAGGAGTTCAACCATTACTGCCAGCGGCTGCTGAAGATCACCACGCAGCGCAAGGAGGACGCATGACCACCGCACCGGTTAAATCGCTAATCGACGAGCAGCTCGACGACGTGGAGGCCAAGCTGATCATGCTGGGCTTCGGCCTCCCCTTCAATGAAGTGATCGGCCAGCCGCGTGAGCGTGCCGTGGCCACCCTGCCGAAGCGCCTTACAGCAACCATGAAGGGCGGGCGGATCGCGGTGAGGGTTCGGCCGTGACCACCCGCCAGCGCACCAGGCGCCTACTGATCTGGCGCGGCTCTTTCTCTGCCCTCTCCGTCTGCACCTTCCTGATGTTGCTCAGCGCCCTCGCTGACCGAATCACCCAATAACCAACACCTTCAATCGCTGCGAGCATCGCGGCAAGGATTCCCCATGTCGACAAACATGCAGATCTGGGAAAAGGTCAGCACGACCGACACCCGCTACACCAAAGCTGCCGAGGTTGGCGGACAGAAGATCACCAGCCTGAACGGCACGGCGATGATCATGAAAGCCACGGAGATATTCGGGCCTGTCGGCATCGGGTTTGGGTGGTCAGTCATGGAGGAGCGCTTCGACGCAGGCTCAGAAATGGCTAGCGGCGAAGGCGACAAACGCCTCGTACTGGGTCGAGAGCTCAACCACACCATCAAGATTCGCTTCTGGTTCGAGCTGGACGGCAAGCGCGGCGAGATCGAGCAGTACGGCTGCACTCGCTACCTCTACAAATCGAAGTTCGGTACGACAACCGATGGCGAGGCGCCGAAGAATCGCTGACCGATGCCATCAAGAAATCGCTATCTATGCTCGGCTTCAGCGCCGACGTGTTCCTGGGGATGTTTGACGACGCGGAGTACGTCAATCAACTGAAGGACGAAGAGCTGATTGAACACGCCGAAGACCAGGAGGCCGAGAGGGCTCGCCAGCAGCAGGAGCGCCTGGACTACATCAAATCGGTTATCGACACGATGGCCGGAGCCCAGTCCCCCCAAGAGCTGAAAAAGATCCATGACGTTGCGGTACGCAAACTCACTCTGCGCAAGGACACCAAGGGCGCCGAGCGTATCTCGCTGGAATGGAAGCGAATCACCGATGCCGATAAGGAGGCTGCAGCATGACCCAGCTCTACACACTCACCGGCAAGCTGGCCGAACTTCAAGCAATGGCTGACACCGACGACGAGGGGTTGAAGGAGGCTCTGCAGTACGCCATGGAGGAGATCCAGGGCGAGTTCGGCGATAAGGCTGAGAGCGTCGTCATGCTGAGTCGGAACATCCAAGGCGACATCGACGCAATAGACAAAGAAGTCGACCGGCTGAATGAGCTCAAGCGCATCCGGAAGAATACCGTAGGCAAGCTCGACGAGTACTTGCGCAATAACATGGAGGCCTCCGACATCAAGACGATCAGGCGACCGTTGTTCACGATCACTCTGGCTTTGGCGCCCGAAAAGGTCATCGTCGATAAAGAAGACGATATCCCGGATGACTTCATCGACACCAAAACCGTGTTCTCTCCCGACAAGCGTGCTATCGCGACCAAGCTCAAGGAAATCCGAGATCACAACGCAGCCGTAACAAAGCGTATGGCGGCCGGTGAGGATGCGGAGCACGAACTTTTACCCGAACCAGCCTGGGCTCACTTGGAGCGCGGCGACAGTTCAATCCGCATTAAGTGAGGCCCTCATGATCAGCAACTACCTCAGCCTGGTCGAGGCACTACGCCCGGCCTCGGATGAACTGGCGGCCCAGGTCGCCCGGTTTCTGGCCGGCGGCGGCCAGATCGAAGAAGCGGCGCCCATCGGGTATAAGCCCAAACCCATCACCTACAGCAACCAGATGCCGCCAGCGCTGAAGCCATTTGTTCGACGGCGGGTTGAGGCGACTCCCCTGCCCCCTGCACTCAAAAGATATACGCCAGCAGGAACGCGACGAGCTTGCCGAGCGTATTCGGGAACTGGGAGCCACGCACACGCAAACGGAGGCATCGGTTGCCTTGGGCCTGAGCCGGCGCACCCTCTACAGCTTCGCGAAGGAGTACGGCATCGCCTTCAAGAAGCCAACCCGGGGCGCGCCAACGGCGCAGTTCGAAGCGAACAGGTTCAGGCCCGCGACGCGAAGTACGCCGAGCGGATTCGCGCCTTCCTGGAACTGGGCATCACCCGGCGCCAGTGCTGCGGCAGGCTGGCGATCGGCAACAAGGCCTTCGAGCGGATCATCGCCGCCCATGGTATCGATTACCCAAAACGATCGTAGAAACATGCCGGAAACGCTAGATTTCGAACATCGTAAACAAGCAAAACCCCATCATCAAGGAGCAAAGGAAATGCTAGAAAACATTAACGAAGCGGGTATCACCAGTCAGGTCGTCGACAATATCTCAGCACTTAAGGCACTCGTTACGGCGAGTGACGCGGTTTATGTGCTTGGATATTACGTGCCTGGAGATGGAGGTGGAGGTGTCTATCGCAGGGATCCCGACGATGTCACTACACCGGACAATAAAGGAAGCGTGATCGTTGGTGACAACGGCACTTACCGTTGGAAGCTTTGCCAAACTACGCCTTATACCCTTAAACAGTTCGGCTGCAAGGGCGACGGAATCACTGACGATACCGCCGGGTACCTGGCTTGCTTCAGCACTGGACTCCCTGTACATATTCCGTCTGGCCGATACAAGGTAGCGCCGATTGGACCGGCCGCTGTCTACCCGGAAGGGCGGGAGCCGAATCGGACCTCCGCCGTGACGCTAGGCACCGGTCAGAACGTTACAGGAGAAGGTGCGGGCTCGGAATTAATCTGGGGCAACACTACCAAGCAGGCATTTTTCAGAGTAGTTAACGCCAAGAATATTGTGATCTCGGGCATCAAATTCACGGGCGGCTACTCTGCGATTATCATCGATCCGACTGCTGATGGATCGGTTGACGATGTAGGGCTTAAAAACTGCACCCTAGATGGGCAGTTGATCGGTTTGCTCGGCGGTCGCCAGTACGCATTGGACCCCACTGGATCCAAGTACTGCTCGAATATCTGGATAGAAACCTGTGACCTTCGAAATATTGTCGTTCACGGCATGGTCGCTACCAACTGTTATCGCCCAAGAGCCACGAGTAATAACTTTGAGTCCTTCACTGGCGGCTTTTGCATAGACTTCTCCCAGGGAACTCGCGGGGGAATTATCAGCAACAACACTGGCAACAATGTTCTGCACTTCTGCAAAGTAGAGTCGTCAAATATAGGCTTGAACGGGCAACCACTACTTCCGGATGCGACAACCGTCGCAAGCCGCGACTGTCTTATTACTGGAAACAACATTACGGGAATACAGCAACTAGGCATTTTCTTTAACAGCGGCACTGACAGACTGATTGCATCTTCCAATAGCTTGCAAGGCTCGTTCACTGTCGCGATAAGCGTCGGCTCGGTCACGGGCTTTACACACGACGGCCAAATTATCATTTCGAATAACATCCTGAAGTTGCTGTCCATAAATGCCATCGGTATTAGGTCCCAGCTCAATACAGCGACACAGCCCCCCCTGATTGAAGGAAATAGCATCAGCGGAGGCTCAATTGGTATTGACTGGCAAACACCACAGGCAAGGTTTGTCGGCAACAATATTACGTCCATCAATACCGGAATCCAGATAAGCGCGGCCGTTAAAAACATCGACTTGCTTAACAACCACATTACTGCTTCCTCCGCTGTAGCGGGTACCGGGACCGCTGCATGGAAGGGGCTAAGGGCTAGAGGCAACACGATCAATGTCACGGAATGGTCGTTTTACTTAGGGACTATTGGAAGCCTTGGATTTTCTGAGTTTTTCGACAATAGCGTAATCAATCAAACCACGCGGGCCAACGGGTCGTTGTTGATCAACAATCCAAGCTCAACACGTTTCGCCATGAACACATTTAATCTTCCTCCTGCATCAGGAGGGTCAATTGTCACCATCGGCAGCGCAACAAAGTGTTCATTGCTAGGCAACATTTCTACAGTGGGTTTTAAAGTGGCCGCTCCCGATGCCACAACCACAGCCCAAACGTTGAATAACATCACGGATGCAAGCTACATCGCCTGATACTCGGACACCATTGAGGAGTGGCATCCCGATATTCAAAAGCACTGAGAAGGCCCATGCCACTACCTCGATATGGTCGATACGGTAACTGGCTGCAATCGCTCATAGTAGTAACCGTTCCTCATATCCGAGTACCGAAAAGCCTGGATCCGGGCCGACCAAATAGCAGATTGGTCAGCCCGGATCCAAGTCGATGACACAAGGTAGCCACATAGAAAAATTCACACCTGTTGCCCACGTGAACCGCATCAACAACCAGGTGCGGCAGCGCCGGCGGCAGGCATGGCTTGATTTGCCGACACATGAAATCGAAGAGGTAGGCCATGGCCAAGGACAACGCGCAGATCCAGCGGGACAAGCGCGCGAAAGAGAAGGCGCTGCTCGACCGGATCGGCGCCGAGAAGCGAACGCTGATTGTCTCGAAAGCGCTAGATGATGCGCTTCAAGTGCTGGGCGAACGTCACGATTTTGAAGAGTGGCAGGAGACGGTCTCGACGCTACTGATCAACCTGGCAGCAGCGCCCGCCGAAGAATCTGCCCGCTTCACCACCATGTCGCGACCTGTTTTCGAGGTTACTGAAAAGCAGTCACGACAGCTTGAAGAGTTCCGCAAGACCGGCATCGAACCCGAATAACCCACCCTACTCGCTGCATGACGAAAAGAAGATCGAGTACCTGGAGGTGGGCGCCGAATTGGCGTTCTGAGGTGGGAGTTTTGCAAAAGTTTTGCAAAAAGTTTTGCAAATTCCAGGCAACAAAAAAGGGCCCACCTTTCGGTGAGCCCTTCTAGACCGCCCAGCAGAGCGGATTTTGTTTGGTATC
>ENA-OOOW01000008-OOOW01000008.1-human-oral-metagenome-genome-assembly--contig:-NODE-8-length-20717-cov-43.840942_pt1 | contig 20717 bp, 18 predicted proteins | sample MGYA00245259_ERZ501127 | MGnify/ENA primary metagenome ERZ501127 (study PRJEB25959, sample SAMN05335039) | human oral metagenome | host: human-associated | place: USA: California | collected 2014-05-06... | reverse complement strand
GATCTGTTACGTTTTCCACGGTCTGCGGCTCTCATGGCACTTTTCCAGGTTCCCAGATCTGCGGCATCTCTTTTGGGAGGTTGTACGACCAGTACCTGGCTTAGTTTTATTTCTTCTAGTGAATTTGCCATTTGTCTATTTTAGTACATATTATAGTTTTTCAGTTGATATTAATTATTTTGTATATTTGCAGTACAGAGGGTACAGGTAATGCTGCCCATTGTGCTAAGAACCACTCCCAAAGGAGTGGTTTTTTATGGATAATAGTGTATTTTTCCCTCCACTATATAAATAATCTTTTGAAAACGGTATTGCGTTTGACCGTTAAACATTCTGATACTGGTTTCCAATCTTTCGTATTCAAAAGCTTCAGCATCTGGAAAATGTAATATTGCGATATCCGCAAGCTTATCCTTACTATGATTTAAAGCTCTTTTAATGGTATTTTTACCACTTCCCAGAATAGAACTAATATCGAATGTTTTTCCGTTCAGAGTACCATCTGTTTTTTTACCAGGTATCTGCGGGTTTTCACTGGTTAAAATAATCTCATCCCCTTTTTTAAAGAAAAGATCCTGCACCTCTTTTTCATACTTCCCTGTTTTCTTATCGAAATTATGGTGTATGTGTGTGGCTTTTACACCCAGAGTATCCATATCAAAAGTGACATCTTTATACTCTTTATTCTTCTGAAGATCATAGAACCTAAACCACCGCTGTCCATGCTTTTCAGAATAGGCAAATACTTCTTTCGGTGTATTGGCGATATAAGTATTATCATTTGTGAAAATTTCACCATTTACAGCGACGTTATTTTTGAAAGCTTCAGGAATATCCGGAAGATTTACGTTTTCCGTTGGTTCTCCATTTCTAAGCCTTCTAATTGTAGTACGGCAGTTGAAATGGTTTGGCGGCCAATAGATCAATAGCAGCGGATCATCTACCGACATAATAACTTTATCTAAAGGTCTACAGATATCACTGGTATGATCGTCTACGACAACATCAAATTGCACAAACGGAAAAATATGTTTGTCCCGTTGCACTTCTTTCCATAGCCTAGCCATTTGCGCACCCGCCACAATGGTATCATATTCTGTCTTCAGATAACGGTTTGAATCTCCGACGACCTTTTCAGCTTCTTTTTTAAAGCTATTCCAGGGGCGTAGCTTTCCTTCTTCATCCAGTAATAGATTAGAAAGGCGCTTTGCGTCATTGTGGTTCTTTGCTACTGAGAATTTCCAAACATTACTTTTCAGGATCTTGCGCAGCTCTTCGTCCGGGCTATCGTAATCAATCTGATTAATAGAATCTGCAAATTTCCCAGCCATTTTCTGAACCGATGGTTTGTGATAGCCTTTTTCCGGGATATCTTTTTCTTTGTAGATATCCCGTATAAGATCTTCCCATTCATCAGCCATAAGATCCGCCCAGTCCGGCTGTGGCTTATGCGCTAACTGGTGACCATGTGAGCATATATGCAAATACTCATTCTCGAGCTTTTGCCAGTCTAGCTCCTCGTATAGATAAAAGTCTACCGAGGAGCGTGGGCGAAAAAATTGCGTAGCCTCCCCAATACAGACAGATTTTTGGCTTTTACCTTTGTACGCTTTCCTTTTTCCTCCTTAGTATCTGAAGTATCTTTTTTCTTTTCTTCAGGTGTAGGATCTGGAGTATTAGGATCGCTTTCCGGCGCCAGGTTTTCTTTTTGCGTCTGTTTTTTATTGCCTTTTGGCAGTCCAAAGGTTTCATAAAAGAAAGAATCATCCACACCGTCCTCTGTTATTTCATCAACTTCTTTGGCAATTTGCATACGCTGTTCTGGATCTAAACGATCTTCCTCGACGGTCTTAAAGAATCCCTGTTTTACGGGATAACCTCTTTTTTCTAATAATGGAACCAGGTGCCTGTTTAACACACGTCTTACCCAGCGTCTGTCTGATTTGTTGACGTCATCTTCCGTGGCTTCATGAACTTTGCCCTGTGCTAAGCTGCTGCCGTCTTTTGTGGTCATCGTCTGAGATACTACGCCGATCAGCATTTGTTCATCACAGTAATCCAAGAAGCTGCGGTGTAATCCATTTTTACCGCCCTCTCCGCTACTCCGTCCGATCGTTTCAATTTTGCTTTTATTACTCATCACAACAGATCCTCCAGCTCCTCTATTTTGAAAAGCAGCTTCCATTTCCTGACGTCCGGTTTCATCTTCAGGATCATAATAGCCTGCCAGAATATCTGTGCCAAATAGTTCACAGAACTGCGCGTAATCAGATCCACCGTTACGTTTAAAAATGGCATGCGGTGATGTTTTAAGAAATAATCCCAGATCATTATCTTTCCCTAAATTCAATAAATACTCATCGTTTTCATACGAAATACCCTGTTCATCAGTTAAATCTCTTTTAATAATCTTTTTTGCAGTGTCCAGATTTTCACGCGGAATAGAATAGATATTAAAGCCCTGAGGACTAAAGCCTAGTTCAATAACTGATTTTCCGTAGAATATGGTGAGCATGATTTCCCGGAGTAGTTCTTCAAATTCCGGTGTGTCAATAAAGTCAGCCATTTCGATAACTTCTTCTCCATCACTTAAAAATACCCAATCCGCATTGGTAACCTTTCGGATTCTTTTTTCTACGGCATCAGATAATACAGTGTCCATCAGTAAATTATTATACAGATTTACCAGACTGTTACGTTTTCCACGGTCTGCGGCTCTCATGGCACTTTTCCAGGTTCCCAGATCTGCGGCATCTCTTTTGGGAGGTTGTACGACCAGTACCTGGCTTAGTTTTATTTCTTTTCCTGAATTTCCGCGTTTATCTTTTGCCTGTGCAGCTAATGTTTGTACTGTTTTTTTCATGGTTTAGTAGTAATTATCACGTTTAGGATTTGAGAACATGGTAAAGCTTGAGGGATTCTCATCGGGCTTTTTAGGGAGCGTGGTAGGCATTCCTTTGTATACCTCTTTTAGCCAGCCTTTGGCATCCTGATACCGAAGCTTTGCATCTTCATAGTCTATCGAAGGATTTGCAAGGCCTATTAATCTCCATATGGCGATATCCTTAATATATTGTAAAAGGAGTTCGCTTCTTTCTTCTCCTCTTGCCGCAAATATTTTAGCAGTATCATAAAACTTCATGAGTTTGCTTTCGGCATATTCTATAGCCATATCAATAGCAGCTAAAACTATAGTTTCATCACCCCGGATAATGGCTTTTATTTCTTCGTCATAAGCATGGGTACGAAGTTCCTGCGGTGTTAAAAATTGATTCATGGTTAATATCGTTTTTCAGTAGGTTTATAGACATATATTTTAATTGGCCCGGTACTTTCTTTGCTTTTGTAATTGACGCGCCATACACCGCCCTCGACAGCATCGGGGCCATCATCATGGGCGCGGCTTTTAGGTGATAAAGCCAAAAACTGGAATTCCATATTTTTCATGTATGGCTTTCCTTTTAGTTCCTCATTAAATATGAGTTTTCCGGAGCGGTTCAAAGGCTCTAGATTTGCCTCTATACGGTAGAATTTTTCGGGCTTTTTCCGATCGTCCGGCTTTAATGATAAAGTTCTTTTATGCCTTTTATTGGCAGCCTTTATTTCTTGTTTAAACATGTCGTCAATCCACGGCCATTCAATCCAGAAATACACCGCGGTACGGTCAGCCACATAATCCAGAATCTCAAACTGCCAGTCCAGCATTTTAGCTGTACTTGTCTGATCGCATGCCACCCAGATCACATGGTATTCGTCTTTCCATTTTCCTATTAATACAGTGGCTTTATAATCATTCTTTTTTCCTGATTTATAGGAAGGGTCGGTATAAGCAATCAAAAATTTATACTTATGAAGCGGCTGCATTTTGCCGTAATTGAGCTTCTGGAATACCTTTCCTAATACAATAGGGTTATTGAAATATTCTTTTTGGGCAGATGCAGTTGAAATTTTGGAAAGTACCCGGTCGATCATTTCTTCAGAGTTCTTTGTTGGCCAGGTGCTTTTTCCGTCTTCATCCCGAATATTTACTATCTCGTAATGATCTGCCATTTCCATAGCCTTTTTCACGCAGCAATAATCCGCGATAATGTTACCGTTCCATAATATGAGCATTGGATTTGAAACGGAACGTGTTCCATACATTGCCTGTTCAAAAAACTCCCATTTTTTATCTACGATATCAGGGTTACGGCAATCTTCATCGGTGTCATAATCATCTATCCAGATGGAATCGGGTCGAATTTCTTCATTCTTTGCTCCCCTGGGGGCATTTCCTGCTCCAACAGCTATAAAGGTTGTACCCATTGGAGTAACAAACTCATCTTCCCGCCAAGGCACACCTAAATCTCCTCCATAGTCATTCCTTAGTCTTTTATTTTTTTCAAAAGCTTGCTTTACCGGACGTAATAATCTTATTGCTGAATCCTTTGTTGCAGATAGCAGAAAGGTCATTTTTTTCTTTTTTGTGCAATGCAGCTTAATAAACATCATCATTGCTCTACCTGTTTTTGCAAGCTCCCTGGAATGAGGACATACCTCATACCATTCCAGATTATGCATTACATTATCTGTCACTTTCTTATGAAAAGGCATTGGCTCAGCTGTATAATATTTTCTGAAATAATATTTAAACCAAGCTTCGTCATCTGCTTCCAGTCTTTTTTTCGTGATTCCTTCTCTTCCGGAGTTTCAAAGGGATCTATACTATCACTATCATTCTCTTCCGAATATAAATCGCTATAGTACAAATCCCAGAAGTCCAGAGCCTCTTTCTCCTCCTGGGTATATCGCTTTGCCATAATTACCGGAGTTTTGATTGGATATAGGCGTGCGCATACTTACCGATTAACTGTGCATCTTCTCTATTATTCTTCTTTACCTCATTGAGAAATAAGGTGAGTACGTCGACAGTCTCTTTGATTCCTGTTTCATGCTCCAGATCTTTAATATCCTTTATCAGATATCGCCTCACATTTGCCACTTTAGAATCTGCGAATCTTGCGCCTTCAGGTTTAGCCTTTATAGCCTCATTGATTTCTACGAGTTCGTCCTGAAGGTTAATTAATTGCTCTTCCCTGGTTAGGATCGTATTTCTTTTATACTTCTTCCAGTTGCCCGTTGTAATCCATTCGCTTATCGTCTTCTCAGATACGCCTGTTTTTTCAGCGAGTTCTTTCTGAGAAGTAATATTTTCCTTGGTGTACAAAAGCCGGGCATGTTCCTGTAAACGATCTCTTTGTTCGTTTGTTAGTCGTCCTTTTTTTGCCATTTCTTGGTTATTAGTTTAAGCAAAGGTCTTTCTATACCGGGGCTTACAGAAGTTGGCAATCTATCATACCCCAAAATCCGGGGTATGATACCCTGATATTCCGGGTATCATAAGTGGCCAACTTTCCGGAGGCTGTTTTTCGGGCAAAATTTGCAACACCGAAACGAACGGAATACACGAAAAATACCCATGAAAGCACCCTTATTTTTAACCAATGACCCAAACGAAAGAAACTCATACGGGTTCTTTGTAGATACCACAGGAATTGATCTGAAAAGCAGATTTGAGCCAAACCCTGTATGCCTTAATAATCACAACAACGATACAAAGCATGTTCTGGGTAAATGGATTGATATCGAAATAAAAGACGGCAAATTATACATGCGCCCTGATTTCGACACTGAAGATCCTGAAGGTAAAGAAGTGGTAAGAAAAGTACTGGCAGGTACTATAAAAGGATGTTCCCTGGGTATTATGTTCGATCCTGCCGATATGGTCAAGGAAAACGGCAAAATTATCCTTAAAAAATGTATCCTGTTTGAAGTGTCTATCGTGGCAGTTCCAAGCAATGGAAACGCTATTGCGCTCTTCTCTATGGATGGTAAACAGCTTTCTGAAAAGGAAATCAAAACGCTTTGCCTATCCCTTAAGTCCCCAGAACCTAAAAAAGAAAATCATAAAACCATGAAATTACTCACTACACACCTGCAACTCGCTGAGAATGCAGACGAAACGGCTGTATTAACTGCTGTAAAAGATATTGAAGCAAAGTTAACCGCTTCAAAAAATGAAACTGCTGAACTGAAGACAAAGTACGATGCTTTAAAGGCTGCCCAGGACGCTAAAGAGAAAGCTGAACTAGAAGCTGAATTATCTGCGGCTGTTACAGACGGTAGAATTGATGAAGCCGGAAAAGCTCACTTTCAGGAACTATCCCACGAAAGTGCTATGAAGCTTTTAAAAGCTATTCCGAAGCGTAAAAGTGTACAGTCTGAAGTTAAGGAAGGCAGCAGCGATCCTCTGGAGCAATACGAAAAACTTTCCTGGTCTCAGCTCGATAAAGGTGGGCATTTAGCTACCCTTAAACTAAACCACCCGGAATATTACGCGGAACGCTTTAAAAAGCAGTACAACCGGGAACCTAAAAACTAAAAAACTAATAACCATTAAAACTTAAAATTATGCCATTAGAACGCGAAATTTGGGAAGAAACCGTACAGGAAAAACTTTTAGAAGATAATTCCTGGTTACAGGCTGTTTCAGATGTTGAGGACAGCAATATTGTAAACGGTAAAATCGTTCACATCCCACAAGCTGGCGCACCATCAAAAGTGGAAAAGAACCGCCAGACATTACCTGCACAGGTAAAACAACGTAAAGATGCGGAGGTACTTTATGTTATCGATGAATATACCACCGATCCGATTCATATCTCCAATGCTGATACCAAAGAGCTTTCCTACGATAAGCGTAGAAGTATCTTGGATCAGGATGTAGAAAACCTATCTGAAGAGGTAGCTGAAGGAATGCTTACCAATATGGTAGTATCTCCAATTGGAGATAATAAAGAGCTTCCGACAGATCATATTCTATTAACCACAGGTGATCCAGTAGATGCAACCGCAGACGGTGCTACAGGGAAAAGAAAAAGCTATACTCTGAAGGACTTACAGCGTATGAGAGTATTTTTCAAAAACAAAAGAGCCTGGACAGAAAACCAGATGTTCTGCCTACTATCTGCTGAAGCTGAAGCGCAATTATTCCCTGCTGATTCTATGATTACGGCCACTTATATGGCCTCAGTAACTGAGGAGGAAAGAAGATCTGGCGTAATGTACAAAGTACAGGGCTGGAAGATCTACTCCAGAAGCCAGGTGTATACATTATCTCCGGACAAAACTTTTAAAGCCTTTGGAGCTATTGGTGAGGCTACAGATAGTGAAGGAAGCTTATTCTGGAATAAAACCAAAGTCGAAAAAGCCTTTGGAACTATGGAAACTTTCGACAGAGAAAGAGATCCACAATACTACGGTGATATCTACTCATTCTTAGTAAGAATGGGCGGAAGAGCAAAAAGAGCAGACTACGCAGGTGTAGGAGTTCTTATGCAGGCTCAGTCAGTATAAAAACTACAATTAACCAAAAAGCCTGGAGGAGCTTTTGTCTCCTTCAGGTTCCTTAAAAAACTAATAACCGTGAGAACCATTAAATATATTGTCTTACACTGTACAGCGGGAGCGCAAACACAGACAGTAGAGCAAATAACTGCATTCTTTAAGAATGTCAAAAAATGGCGTAATCCAGGTTACCATTTCATTATCCGTCCAGATGGTACATACGTTAATACCTGCCCGATTGAAAATGTTTCAAACGGTGTTGAAGGTCATAACGCTAACAGTATTCATATCTCCTATATCGGAGGCATAGACAAAAACGGAAAAGGAATTGATAACCGAACTGATGCGCAGAAAGCTACTCAAATAAAACTCTTAACGGAGCTAAAACAAAAATTTCCTTCAGCTCAAATTTTAGGACACCGTGACCTTAGTCCGGATCTGAACCATGACGGAATTATCCAACCCTGGGAGTGGGTGAAAGAATGTCCGTGCTTCGATGTAAAAGCCTGGCTAAAGTCTATCAATTTTAAAGTATAGCGAATGCCAGAACTACCGCAGCCCTTTGAGCAAGAGGATATACGAAAAGATCCCAAAGCGGTAGTAATTGGGCTTCTTATAGGACTGCTTCTTTTATGTTGTGGAGCTATAGGGTTCATCTACCGGGAAAAAGAAAAGCAGAGTGAGAGATTATACCAGGTTATCCTGGATGAGCGTAATCAGCGCATCGAGAATTACGAAAGGATGATTTTCTGGCAAAATCAAACTAAGACATTAAAGGCCAGGGACAGCTTAATAAAACAACAAACCGCACCATACGTGCAAAAAATATTACCATGACATCAAAATTAAAAAACATTATTTCTTTCGGTGTTCTGGGGACTTTTTTAGTCCTGAGTATAGGGCTAAATATCCGCCAGGAATATAAAGGAGCTGAAAAGGAAAAGCAAATGACCGTACTCTTAACTCAGGGCGGAAATAATAAAATTGTAGAGAAATACACCAGGGACAGTATTACGCATACTGTTTTCAATGAAAAAATCATTAATAACTCTACATCGGAAAAAATCGCAGCTCTGGACAGAACCTACGCCGATAGTCTTCAGAAAGCTTTGAAAATAAGCATCGATAAAATAGACCAGGTTACAAAAGTTAACGGCAAATTGGAAGCGCAATTGGCTTTAATTTCAAAACAGAATGATAAAGGCCAGATCGTGAAAAGCCATAAGGACAAATACCTGGATCTGGTGTATTACCCGGATACGGATTCTGTTAAGCTTGCATACGATATAAACCTGAATGAAGCCAGGTACAGCCAGAGAAAATGGCTTTTAGGTGCAAAACAGAATTTCATTAATGTATACTCGGATGATCCAAGAGTGACCATTAACGGTCTGAAATCCTTCAGGCTAAAGGAGAAACCTCCGAACCGTTTCGGTATAGGTATTTCAGCAGGCTACGGACTTGCAAAAGACGGAACCACTATAAAGGGCGCACCTTACTTTGGGATAGGTCTTAACTACAATCTAATCGAATTTTAAAATCATAACAACCATGTCAAAAACATTTAAAAACGTATTCGCAGCAGCAGCCTTCGGAATTTTTAACACTCATAAAGAGATTGATCTGATTCATGTCACTTCAGATGGTCAGGGTTTCACAAAAGATAATAAGAATAAGGCTCATGATCATGCACGTTATCTGAAAGATGACAGAGTAGAAACCTTTGAAAGAGGTTTTGAAGATACTTACACAGAACCGGAGGAAACGGATGCTTTGGAAACTGAAGAGAACATCGAACCAGATCCGGCAGATGTACAGAAAATAGAACAAACTCCAGAAACGGAAAAGCAAATTGATTCTTTGAACTCTGATGACGGTATCGAACCGGCAGCAGCAGAAAAAAACGCTTTAATCTCACAGTATAAGGAGTTGTACGGAGTTGCACCAGTTCATAACATCAGCTTAGAAAAACTAAAAGCAAAAATCGAAGAAAAGGAAGCTGAAGGAAAACAGTCCAGCATTGATACTGAAAATACAGACCAAAAAGAGGCTTCTGAAGATAAAGGATCTGCTGAGCAGCCAGAAGCTTAAAAGTCTTTTAAAAGCTTTTTAAAATAAAATCATAAAAACTTACAACTTAAAAACTAATAACCTTTTAAAATTAAAATTATGGCAACATTATACGGCACTCAAGTGCTAGAATTTGCACCAGTTACAGCGGATGGTTCTATGCCATTAGAGGCAGCCTGGACAGAATTATGCAAGACTTATCGTGACAGCTTCGAGATTTTGGATGATGATCCGGAAGAGGCTGACGAATATTCAGACCAGCAAGACGAACCTATTGAAAGCTTCTTTATTGCAGGTAAAACCAAAGGGAAATTTTCTACTTACGATTATGATCCTGCAACGCTAAAAAAATTAATGGGCGGTACTGTAGTCGATGGTGAATGGGAAGAAGGCGATAAAAAACCTCAAAAAATCGCATTAAGACTGAAAACAGACAGTAAGCACCAAATCGCTTATGCAGTGGTGTCTTTATTTGCTAAGAAAAACCTGAAGGTAAAGAAAAAAGAAGTCGCTTTGGTCGACTGTACTTTCACCGCACTAAGTAAAGCTAAAATTAAAAAGTTACCGTAAACCATGAAAGCGGATATAGAAAAACAAGCCGCGGAATTATTATTGAAAAGAGGTGTAAAAGTGCCAGTCACTGCACCTCTTTTATTTAGGCTATTCAGAAAAAGAATTATTAATCTGGTGGTGAAATCACCAACAGTTCTCACTTATCTGAAAGTAGCTCATAAGTTTCTCGAAATGGAGGTAGATCCTGACAGGGATATCGAATTAAAAGAAGCTTTTGAGGTCTATGCAAAGCACGGAAAAAAAGAAAGCGAAATCATAGCCTTATGCCTATTAAATAATCGATTCCTATACTGGCTCCATAAGCCACTTGCCTGGTGGTTACGTAGTAAAATTACCGAAACTGAAAGTAATTATTTATATCAGTTAATTGTTGTATACGGCGGTGTACAGGATTTCATAAATACTATCAGATTAATCAAGACGACGAGGATGACGGCGCCGATGAATCTGAGCCAAAAGAAGGTGAGTTAAAAAGTGAAAGCTTTCATAGCACTTTCGGTTTTCTGTACGTAATAGCCGAAAAAACAGGCTGGTCACAAGATCAGATATTAAATACACCATTTGCACAGCTTAACATGATGTTAGCTGATGCGCCTAAACTCATAAAAAAGAAAAAAACAATATCAACCGAAGAGGACTTGGAAAGGGTTTTCGGAGCAAAAATTGAATAATCATGGCTAACGATAACGAGAGTATAGAAATAAAATTTGTCATTAACTCCGGTGAGGTAATGAAGGAATACAATGCTTTGGTATCCGGTTCTAAAGATGTCGACAAAGCAACGGAATCACTGAAAAACAAGTATAACCAGATGAATGCTGCCCAGGTTCTTAATGCCAAAGGTGCTAAGGACGTCAAAGAAGCCATTAATAATATAGGTGAGGCGGTTAAAAAAATCAGTTTGATAGCTTCGGGATTACCAAGGAAAATATTGAATTGCAAAAGCAAGGTATAAAATCCCTGGAAGCTGAAATCAAACGCGCTAATAAAGAAATTAAGTCTACAGCTCCGGGAACGGAGAAGATGCAGAAAATAGAAAGTAAGAACCAACTTATCGCAGAGCTTGAATCTGAAAAGCGCGCTTTATCTGAAATGGAAGCAAGTTTAAAGTCTTTACAAGATACGAAGGTTAAAATTATTGATCCTCAGGAAATCGCCAAACAAACAAAATCCGTAGATAACTTAAATAAAGGACTAGGTGGCACACCTGCAAAAATAAAGGAAATTGATAACGCTACCGGACAAACCACGAAAGGGGTTAATAAATTAACAAGCTCTTTCAATCCTTTGAGCAACTCAGTTGCTCAGTTGGCCAGAGAGGTACCTGCCTTTACGTATTCGGCGCAAACAGGTTTTATGGCCATATCGAATAACCTGCCTATTTTCTTTGATGCTTTAAAGCAGGCAAGTAATCAACAAAAAATTATGAAGGCGGAAGCCGTGGAATTTGCTGCTGCGCAAAAAGCCCTCGCTTATGAGCAGGCGATTTCATCAGGTGCCAGTGTAAAACAAGCTACTGCCCTGGGTAAACAAGCCGAAGCGCAGGCACTGGCTAACTCTCAATCCAACAAAGCACCTTCAGTATTAAAACAGGTAGGCTCTGCGGTATTCTCCTGGAATACATTACTTATGTTAGGGGTTACGATTCTGACCGTTTACGGTGATAAGATCTGGGAATGGGGTAAAAGTATGCTAAAAGCATCATCGTCAGCAGATACACTCAAAAAGGTTACTTCGGATCTTAACGAAGCGATGAAAGAAGGCCATAAGAATGCATCTAAAGAGCTTACAGATCTGGAGCTAAGTATTAGAAAACTTAAGGATGAAAGTCAGACCAGGGAACAAAGATTGTCTACAGCCGTTAAAATGCAAAAGATGTACCCGGAGATCTTCGGGAATATGAAAGCAGAGCGTATGCTGGTCGAGGATCTTTCAAAAAAATATATTGTCCTTAAAGATTCAATTATAGCAGCAGCTATGGCAGACGCTACTCGTAATAAGATTGCGGAGGCGACGTCGGAATTTATGGACAAAGAAAAGGAAAACCTTGAAAAGGTTGGCCTTGCGAAAATAAAGCTGGCAAAAATACAGAGTACTCCAGATGATAAAATAACCGGAGGTATTGAGATAACCGGAGGAACCGGGGGCGTAGGTGCCGGATCTCGTGTAAAAAGTAAATCTGAATTAGTTCGTGAAGCTGAAAACGAGTTAAAAGTAAACAGAGATAAACGGGCGAAGGATGTACAAAACTACAATACTTATGTAGAAAAGATGTCCCAGATTAACCTTGGATATCAAAAGAAAGTCATCATCAAAACGGAGGATATCGCCACGCCCGGAACTGAAAGCCGTTATGATCATGAGCTGTCCAGACTTAAGAAATTGAAAGCTGCTGCTAAAGTAGGTTCCAAAGAATGGAACGATTACCGCAACCAAATAAAGGAAATTGAAAAGCTTGTTAATCCAAAAGCTCCAAAGAAAGAATCTAACCGCCAGATTGCAGAAATCTTTCCTGAAGGATCTATAAAAGATCTGGAGCGTCGGGTAGCACTTTATAACGAGGCTATTGACAAAGGAGTAAATGGTACGGTAAAGCTTCAAAAGCTCGATAGGTATGGGCAAAGCAAAGATAAAAAGGGTAATCCTTACTTTACGGGTGAGGTGGTTTCTGATACCGAAGCCAGAAGCCGACGGGATAAACTGGAGGCAGAATTGGAGGAAAAACGTAACGCTATAAAATATAAAAGCTTTGACGAGATGCTTACTGATATGGAAGATCGTTGGAGTAGATACTACACATATCAAAAGGAATATGGTACTGAAGCTGCTAATAAGCAGTTTCCGGAACTGAAAAAACAAGCTAAATCGTTCTTTGATTTTCTGGAGAATAAAAAATCGGTATACGACAATATTATTAATAGCGGCGGAACACTGACTGAAGGGCAGAAAAATGACCATGAACAGGTTAAAAAGAAGATCGCTGAACTTCGGGGCGATAAGGAGCTACTGGACAATATTACCCGCTCGGTAGATGTTGCCCTGGCTAAGATACCTTTACTTTCGGATCAGATCGACTATTTACAGGCTGAGATGGATAAAGCTAAGAATAGTGGCGAAAAAATGGACAAAGGTGTTTACAGTATGCTTTCCGGTAAAATGGTAGAGAAAAAGCAGGAGCTTACTGATATGATGACGGAATTTATTAATACGCATCAGAGCTTTGAAGTACAACGAACCGCGATTACTTCGAAATATGCTGCAATGCGCGCGAAAATAGAAAAACAAGGTACTTCAACTGAAACTACGCGCCTGGTATCTGAAATTGAAAAACAAAAACAGAAGGAACTTGATGCGGTTAACTCTGCTGAGTATGCAAAGCAATCGCTATATGAAAACTTTTCCCAGAACCTTATGGGAATCACCAAGCGAGAGCTTACAAATCGTATCGATTCTTTGGAGGAGTATTTAAGATTATCTAAAGGTCTTTTGAATACAGATCAGCAAAATTTTATTGAAGCTGAGCTAGAAAAGGCAAAAAAACTGAAAGCAACCTTTAATGTCGGGACAGAGGAAAAACAATTGCTTCAGCAGAAAGCAAAACTGACACAAGACATTAAAGATAAACGAGCAAAAGGTAATGAAGATGTTGTAAAAGAAGCGGCTGACCTTGAAATAGTTAATGGAAAGCTAAAGGAGATCTTGGCAAAAAAAGCGGCAATAGCTTCAGATGTTGCGGGAGCTTTGGCCTCCGGGTTTAGAAACATTGCAAGTGCAATCGACGACAGTAATGCCGGACTGGCCGATACGCTTGATACATTAGGTGATATTATGGGAATTGCTCAGAATGCTGCTGGCGCTTTTGCTTCTTTTGCTTCAGGTGATATCGTTGGTGGAATCTCGCAAACCTTTTCTGCCATTACGGGAATTTTCTCCATAGGCAAAAAAGCCAGAGAATCAGAAAAGAAAGCCCGCGAGGAAATGAAGAAATACCAGGATAGTATTTTCCAGTCCGGTTTAGATTATCAGGCATTACTTCGCCAGCGTTTATCTGAAGAGTTAAAAATCAATGATGCTTATAAGTCCAGAATCCAGAATATTAAAGATGAAATGGCTTTGAATGCTAAGAATAAAGAATCTATCCTACGTGACCAGGAAGCCGTTTTAAAACGCCTTTTAAATGCTGATACCGTTACCGGAATGCATACGGAGAAATACGGTGGTTTCTTAGGAATTGGAAAGAAAACAAGAACTGTAGAGGAGCTTCAGAAGGTTGGTGATCTATTAGGATTGAACGGATACAAAAATGATCCTTTTGCTGGTTTATCTGACTTTATGAAAAGATTCATGGGGATTAAAAACAACCCTTTTGCTAATCTTTTCCCGCCTGAAACGATTGCTGTTTCAGATGATCTTTTCGATAAGTTGGCAAAACTGAACGCTGAAAAGCCGTTAACCGGAGATGCAAAAACCGCTTATGAGCAGTTATTGAAGCTAAAAGAGGAATACGGTTCGATCGATCAGCTTAACCGTGATCTGGAGAAACAGTTAAAAGATGCCGTTACCGGAACAACAGCCCAAAGTTTGGCTGATAGTATTAAAGAGGGAATATTGTCCGGGAAAAAGCAGTTTTCTGACTTCGCAGATGATATTGAAAACTTCTTACGCCAGGGTATTATTGCCGGGATGTCTGCAAAGGTTATCGAGCCACAAATACAGAAGCTTCAGGATGAACTTGCAAATATGTTAGGTGACGGTGTACTTACTGAAGATGAAAAAAAGCAGTTTCAGGAAATGTATATGAAGATTGCGTCAGAAGCCTCTCAGTATTTAGACCTTATCAATCAGACAGGTCTTAATGTTACCGGAACTGTCGGCTCTGCGAACTCCCTTCAGGGAGCATATAAAGCAGCAAGCCAGGAAAGTATTGATCTGTTAAGCGGTCAAACAAGCGGTATGCGTGTAGCGCAGTTAGAAACAAACCAGATTCTTAAAGCCGGAGCGGCTCAGCAGATGGCGCAAACCAGTAAAATGCTGGAGGTACAGATCGATATTGAACGTAATACCCGCAGAACTGCTGAAAATACAGAGGAACTCTATGATATTAACGAAGGGATTAAGAAAGTTGATAAAACACTTTCTTCACAGTATAACCAATTAAAAGCCGCAGGATTAAAATAATGAATGCTTACGATACATTAAACGGAAAAAATCTACTGGACATATTTAACCTGGTCATTCAAACCGGAGCTGAACAATTCTTAGAATATCCAGAACGAAAGGAGACTTTAACGAATGATTGGGCGGAGGAAAACGGACAGGATTATGATTTGGAACTGGTTAAATTCAAAGATAAGGAAGTGACTTTAAGCTGCGCCCTTATGGCTCCTGATGATGGTGACTTCTGGCCATATTACCAAAGCTTCTTTTCGGAGGTTACAAAGCCAGGCTGGCAGAATCTTTATATCTGGGATCATTCCCAGACCTACAAAGTTTTTTACAAGAAGACAGGGAATTTTAAACTGCCTTTAAAACGTATTAAAAATGTAGACAGAGTGTTTTTAAAATTTAACCTCACATTACAAGTGAAATTCTGATGAAATACGCAATAAAACGAAATAATAATATAATTGCCCAGGTAGAACCACAAGGAAATGTATCTACTAAGATTATGGGCGAAGAGCTTGTAAATATGACCTTTGAATTACCGACAATGGTAAAATTCCAAATTGGCGATTCGGTTAATGTTTATGGAGCAAACTACTACCTTTTGCAGGCTCCTGTAGTTGAAAAGGTAAATACCCGCCATTTTAAATACTCTTTGCAGTTCGGATCAATTATTTACGAACTTTCAAAGATTCAATTATTATTCCCGGATGCAGAAAATAATTTGACTGTATCGATGGGAATCCTATCGGTAATGCAGATTTGTTAATTGGTCATGTGCTTAACAATGCCAACAGATTGCAGAATGGATGGACAAAAGGCACCGTTATTGAAACTGAAGCCAAACAGGTAGACTTCAGCGAAGATAACTGCCTTTCTGCCCTGGCTAAGATTGCGGAAGCTTTTGAGGTTGAATACTGGATTGATGCTAACAAATCTATACATATTGTCGAGCGTAAAAATGATAGTGGGTATTCTTTCCAGTACGGAAAAAATAAGGGGCTAAAGTCTATCACACGTAATCCGATGGATGGTTCTAACATTGTTACGCGTTTGTATGCTGTAGGCTCTGAAAAGAATATCGGAGCTAAATACCGTAACGGTGCAAAGCGTCTTAAAATGGATGTGCCTTACCTGGAAAAAAATACTGACATCTATAATGTAATAGAGCATACTAAAAAGTTTGATGAAGTATACCCTAAGCGTATCGGAACTGTTACGGCTGTAGATGCTAACAACCCGCTTATTTTTACCGATTCCACTATGGATTTTGATTTAAACGAGCGTGATGGAAACGGCACAACTATACTTATTCAGGGGGTACCTGCAAAGGTTACTTTTCAAACCGGACAGCTCGCAGGTTATATGCTGGAAATAAAGGAAAATGGCTACCATACAGCGACGAAAACATTTACACTTAATAAGAATAAGGACGAAAAGGCAATCGAAGTTCCTAGTAGTCTTATGCGTCCTAAAGTGGGCGATAAGTATATTATTACTGATATTGTTATGCCAGCTTCCTACGTTACTAATGCTGAAGCTGAACTAAAAGTAAAGGCGCAGGAATACCTGGATAAAAACTGCAAAGAACGTTTACAGTATACTGTTGTTTCTGATCCGTTTTTCTTCAGAGAATTAAACGTAAATATTGCCCTGGGTAATACTGTACATTTTATAGATGCAGACCTCGGTTTGGATGCTAACCTGCGTATACTTAGCATTAGTAAAGATTTACAAAACCCTTACAAAGTTTCTTTCGAAATTGGCGAAGATGCCACAATAATTAGCATTGTACGTGCATACATTGAAAAGGAAAAACAGCAAACAGCTATTATCAAAGAGCAAAAATATAATGCTGCTGCGGCTCGTGCTGCTTATTATTTTGGTTTGGAGCTTTCAGAAAAAACTTTTGATTCTGAGGGTTATTTTGACGTGACCAAAATAAAACCTGCGTCCATTGATACAAAGCTTATTTCATTGGGGGGACGTATGCAGCAGTTTTCTTTGCCGGATGTTAATTTCTACTTAGAAAATAATTACACTTCGTTACGGAATACCTCCGGGCGAATTGTTCATTTAACTATTGGTGATACTCCCAGAACCTGGTATATTGCGTCAAACACCATTCTAAATATTGGTGCGGTTTATCAGTATGTTTATGTTAAGTGCCAGCGTAACGGCACCAATGCAAACATACTTGTAACACCTAATCAAATAACAGTAGAGCAAGACCCAGATTTTTTCCATTTTGAAGCAGGTTATATTTCATCTATCCAAAACGGATTCCGTGTGTGTAAAATGACGTATGGCTTTGCACAGATCAACCCGCAAGAAATAAGCATTGGTAGATGGACTTCACCATTAGGTGGTGATTATATAGCTTTTAATGAATCAGGTATTGAAATAAAGGGGAAAGTAACCTTTGCATCCGATAGCCCGGCGCTTAATCAGGTACAGGAAAAAATTGATGCTGTACAGATTGGTGGACGAAATACTTATAAAAAAAGTACTCCTATTGATACTCTGAATGTTGATTTTCAACGAGAGCATGCTGATGCTCCAAATGGTTTCTATGCAGTAGGGAGAAACAACCCTGATGTAAATAATATAAGACTATGGGGTGTTATTGATGGAAATGGTGATTGGACTGTCTCGTGGGAAATGAGAGGTACTCAATCAGTTGTTATCGGTCTTGAAGTTGATATATGTGATAATGGGTTGCAATATTTTAGTTCAACTCCAGACAATTCATGGAAAAAATATTCATTAACTGTAAACGTTACAAATCATAGTGCAGACGTTTACAATTTTGTAGATTTTTCTAAGTTTCAGTGGGCTTATTATCTAATCAGAAATATTAAAATTGAAAAGGGAAATAAAGCTACAGATTGGACACCCGCACCGGAAGATATACAAGAGCAACTCAACAATGCTCAAAATTCTGCTAATGCTGCAAATCAGAAACTTGCGGACATAGCTAATGATAATGTATTGACTGCATCTGAAAAGCCTGATGTAATAAAAGAATGGCAGGTTATAGACGCAGAATTTCCGCATATACGATCACAGGCAATAACTTTCAGTGTTAATTATGATAATTTCTCTTATTTCTATCTACAATTATCTAATTATCTGATAAGTATTGAGTATGCTAACCTTACTAAAGATAACCCAATTAACGGTGTTGAATTTAGACAGAAATTCGTTTCTTACTATACAGAGCGTACAGACCTTTTAAAGAGAATTTCCGATGCTTCTAAGAGCTATTCGAAAGAATTAGTAGATAACATTAAAATTGGTGGTGAAAATCTTGTAGATTTCTCTAATAACCCGGTAATTGAAAAGCCTGATTATATTGCAAGTGCCAATGTAAGTATAGAATCTAATAATCCTGTAACAGATGGTTTCTTAGTACATACATTGGGGAATGCAGGTTCTGGATGGATGCAATTTGATATTCAATCACTTTGGAACTCTGGACTTGTTAAAGGTAAAACATATACTATATCATTAGAAACTTGGAGCCTTCAACCTCTCAGAATTGGTATTGATGGCGAAAACTTTGGAAACCCTTTAGAGAACCCAGCTATTCCCGCGTCTAAAGAATGGAAACGTATTTATAGAACTTTTGTATACGCTCAAAATTCACCACCTAGTCCTCATTATCTAATTTATTTTGATGGCGCACAAGGCACAAACTATGCTCTTAGAAATTTAAAGTTAGAAGAAGGTACAATGGCAACGCCTTGGTCTAGGTCTCAGGCGGATATTGACAGACATGTACAAAGTGCTCAAAACGCAGCTAATACGGCTAACCAAAAATTATCAGATATAGCTTCCGATAATAAGTTCACTCCTTCCGAAAAACAAGACACATTGAAGGAATGGACAGTGATTGTCAATGAAGTTCCTATTATTATGGATCAGGCAGCTACATACGGGGTAAGTTCTGCCAATTATGAGGGACATTATGTGAATCTTTCTAATTATATAACAAATAATGGATTGTTAAATGATTTGAATTCAACAAGCGATATTGATGGAGCAACTTTCAGACTTTATTTTAAAAATTATTATGCTGCTAAAGTTGACTTACTTCGCAATATAAGTACTGCTTCAAAGAATTACACAAATTCTACTACAGAAGCTGCTAAAACAGAAATGGCAAAAGATGCGAGAAACAAAGCTTTGGCGGCATCTTACGCTTCAGGTAATTGCCTCAATCGTGATGTTGATTTTAGAAACGGATTAAATGGTATACAGGTATATAATAATGCCGGAAACGGAACTGTATCACTTGTTCATTGGATTGGAGGTGCTCCTGCATCACAAGCCCCTACAAAATCTACTAATGTTTTAGCAGTTGAATATAATGGTCAAGGTGCGTCTCCTTATAATGGAGGTTTTTATTTTGGCACTCAAACCAGAGTAAATGCGGTTTTTGTTGTTAGAATAATAATGAAACTCGCGGTTGGGCAAGAAATAAGTTTTCATTCCAACGCTACAGGAGATAATTCCAAGTTTGATTGGGTTACCCCTGTAATAGGAACTGGCAAATGGGAAGAATATATCGGTGTTTTGAGATGTGGAACTACAGGTGTATTTAGTTCTTCTATGTTCTTTGCTTTCGCAGGAGCCTCTGTTCCGTTGTCAACATACATTTGTTACGCCTCAGTATTTGACCTTACCGATGTTGACAAATACCTTGAAGATAAAATAAAGCAAAACGAACAACAAACTGCAATAGCAAAAGCACAGGCGGATAATGCCCTTAATACAGCAAATAGGGTAAGTCAGTTAACTTCCTTTATGAATACTACTGTAGACGGTAATGTAGTGGCTTCAGGGACAATGCTAGTAGGTGATGTAAATGGAGGGAATGCCGGAATGACTGGTGTTACTGATCGAGGTAGTGATTCGGTTAGATTCTTTTTAGGTACTAATTATGCGAATAAAAATAAAGCTCCTTTAGCATTTATCGACAAAGGCTTAATTCAAATGCATCACCCGAATGGGGTACTAGGCTTTGAACTAGGAATAGTTGATGGTAAACTTGTATTTAATGTATATGATGATATAGGCAGTAAAATTATGGAAATGGGTTCGCAGGGGATTATATTCTCAAACTATATTCCTGATTCATGGACGAACCTGAAATTAGCAAAATTTGATTCTGCAAACTACAGCCCTTATGACGCTACAAGTGTAACCAACTTCGCCAATACGAATACCCGTCAAATAATGGTTAATAACCCCGGTGGTATTGAAGATGCACAGCATTGGAATATTAATGTACCAAAGACAGAAGCCAGCCATATAAACTACTCTACATATAGTGCAGGTCGGTCTTATGATTCGAATACTTATGTAATATATGAGGGGATATACTTTGAGGGAACATTACAAAAGCCTCAAAAACCTAACGGTTCAATAGCTAAACTAGCTGATGGGTGGTATTATAACATCGTATTCCTGAGTGTTTGGAAAAAATATGGTGATCCATACCAAACAGGAGCATATTCATC
>ENA-OOOW01000007-OOOW01000007.1-human-oral-metagenome-genome-assembly--contig:-NODE-7-length-21869-cov-4.389523_pt1 | contig 21869 bp, 30 predicted proteins | sample MGYA00245259_ERZ501127 | MGnify/ENA primary metagenome ERZ501127 (study PRJEB25959, sample SAMN05335039) | human oral metagenome | host: human-associated | place: USA: California | collected 2014-05-06... | reverse complement strand
AGCTATTGAGGCGCTAGGGCTTAAATCTTGCCTGTATTGTGACCTGTCCGGTACTTTCTCAGTTGAAAACATTAGCGATACAGACGTATATATACAGGTTAAGAGCAAGCTGCAAGACCTATGTTGGTATGCGCTAAATGCTAAGTCCGAGCCTGTAGCTAAGGACTTTAACGGTGACGATATTTATATCGGCGGTACGGTTTGGTTCGATGATGAAGAGTACCTAGTCCACGCCTATAAGCCAGCAACTCCACCACGAACCACCCATAGCAGGGCTGCAAACGGGTTTGTAATACCGTAGTCAATGGAGCAATAGACAACGTCCGAACCGTCAACGTCTATATCCCTGCACATGGTCGATTTGTCGAAACAGTCATAGACTACGCCCTCGGCTGCTACCCAGTCACCCAATATATAGCGTTGATGAAATACCCCGCTATACATCGTCTCATAGCGTCTTAGAGTATCTTCTGTAAGGCTAGGGTTATCCCTTAGCGTGAACTTTAGATATAGAGCGTTATGTTCACTTGCCTTGTCTATCCATTCTTTTTTGAACCAGTGAGTAGGGCTAGCAGGGTTACAGTTGAAGAAGAACCTAGCGCCTTGAACACTGCAACGGGCTAGACATTGCTCTACGAATGACCTTACGCATAGAACGACCTCATCGATTAGGCAACCCGCAGCTGTGAAACCCTGTACAAGTTCGTAGCTTGCTGCGTCTTTACCGCCAAAGACTACATAGACGTTCTTAACCTTGCCACGTCTAACGGTCAACTCATGCGTATAGCTAGAGTATGACATTGAAAAAGCGCTTTCTAGCCCATGCTAGAGACTGCAAAGGTTTAATGACGTTTCTAACTACGCTCTCGATTGACTTACCGCCGATAATAAACGTCTGATTGTTGTAGTTGGACATAGACCAGTTGAGAAAGCTGCAAGCCATGAAAGACGTTTTACCGCTACGTACTGCACCGTCACAGATTAAGGCTTGATAGTCTGTGTAGGGAAACGCCATTACTTGAGCCTGTTTAATGCTAGCGCTGCTCATTCTCTAGCCCCTTTGCAAGCCCCTCTAGCGCCTCGCTTAGTGGGTCTGTATCAGTATCAGTTCCAGCCCGTTGGATATCCTCAAACCTCTTAGGGGCTAAGCTGTACTCCATAGGGTATTTACGCTCTAGTAGCCACGCTGCAGCTTTCCAGTCTCTCTGTTCTGCAGCTGCTAGTATCTTATCCGTAAGGTAGGTTTTATAGTCCAGTTCAGCGCTTTTTATTGCCTCTGAAAACGCCCGTTCCCTCGCATTTGAGGGCTGATTTACCCAGCGGTATACAGCACGTTACAACCTTAATGAACACACACAAGCTAATCATATCGCCCTCTTGTACAGGGCTTATATCTGAGTTGGGTGTATACTCATGGCAGGGTAAAGGTGATACCGTCATTAAAGAAAACGACCATTCATGCGATGCTATGCGTTACTTTGTGGAAACAATCGGTATCAACTTATTAGACATGAACTAGAGAGGCTTACACTATGGGTCTAATCAATTCACTACTTGACAGTATAGCCCGTTCACTGGGTAGACGTATTCAAGGCATGGAACAGTATCAGGCATACCGTGACAGCGGGCGCAAAGGTGAAGAGTTTTCAGTAGAGAGTATGGTATCTGAGAGCCTCGCAAACCTTATGACAATGCAATTTACAATGCCTGTAGTTGGTTCTTCGGACAGAGCGGTAGCGCTTGACCGTGTTAGTACCGACTTTGTGCGTGACAGCTTTACAAACGTTTGTTCTATGGCATTTCTAACGGGTGACTGTATCACCGTACCAGCATGGAACGGACGTTCTATGTATAACTCAATCGTGACCGCTGAGAATTTCGCTATTTTGGGCGCTAACGGTTCAGAGATTACCGCTTGTATCTACATCGTGGACGAAAAGAAAGAGCGTAACGGCGCTAAGTGGACTCTGCTTAGATTGATTGAACTAGTACCCTATACGGCGTTTTGACGGGTCGCAGACGTTCGCTAATCGCTATAGAACCTACGTAGCTAAGAACGGCGTTATTCAAGACGATGACGCATTTAAGCAATTCCCTGATTGGTCTGCATATGGTGAGCAGGCTGAGTGGATAATTCCTAACGTTGACCGTCTACTGATTGGTCGTTATCGTTCGTTCACGCTAAACCCTCAAAACCCTAACGCCCAAAAGGGTACGCCTATCTGCTATGGAGCGTCTAAGCCTATCGCTGAAATTCACTACCTAATCGACAAAATGCACTCAGAGTTTGCATTATCTGAGAAAGCTGTTTTTGCTGATAGGTCTCTGTTCGTTAAGGACTACCAGCGAGACGCTAGCGGGTCTATTGTAAACGCCCGTCTAAAGCTACCCGAGGGTAGAGAGCGCCTATTTATGACTATGCAAGGTACAGGTTCAGACGGTTCACTGTTGAATGAATGGGCGCCCACTATCCAACTACAGCCCTACATTGACGCTTTGGAGAAACAATATCAAGAAGTGGAGAAGTGCGTAGGTATCTCTTCAGGCGTTCTATCCAACCTAAACGAACAGGCATATCAGAATGTGGATAACGTGCGTAAGGCAACCGTAAAAACTCAGTCGTTCATTGAGACAGGGCGTAAGGTAGCCGAAAGCTACCTAGACGATATGATCTACAGCTGGAACGCAATCTACAACTACTACAATGTGACACCCGTAGGTGATTACGATGTAGAATACAAGTGGAGCGATGAATACATCAACACGTTTAGCGACCAGCAAAACGCTATTCTCGCAGGTAACGCAATCGGTGCAACGGACGCCGTAGACTATCGTATGCTAGTTATGGGTGAAAGCCCCGAGGTTGCAAGGCAAAGGGTAGAAGAAATTGCAGCGTCTAAGCCTACTAACCCACTATTTGAAGAGGTTGAATAGTGAATGACAGAGACCGTACAGGAATAGAGCTAGCAGCCCTAGCGGGTGAGTTGGCTATCCTTATGGTGATAGCTAAGCACCTGAAGAGGGTAGACGAAAACACTACCTATTCGGACGTTGCTAAGTGGTCTCTAGTTGGTCTAGTGGATATTGCCACTATCGCAAATAACACGTCTAACCTGCTTACTAAGCGGGCTAGGCGTGTGTTTGCTAACGGTTCAGACGAAATAGACGCATGGAGCGCCCCGCTATTCGCCGCAAATGCTAGAGCGTTCCACAGCGTGAGTGACCTATACGCAGCAAGTACAGCCCTAGAGACTGGTCTAGGTTCAACCGTTCACACAATCAAGGCAATGTTTTCTACCTCTGTTATGGGTCTAGTCAACCCACAGGGGCGTATCGTTCCTATAGCGCAGGCATACCGTGAGAGCCTACAGGGGGCAGTCTCAGCTATGCAAGCGGGAGAATTGAACTACGTACAGTCAATCAAGCGTATGACCGCTAGAATGGCGCAGAGAGGCGTTAGAGTGTTCTACCCTAGCGGTGTTACCCGTGAGTTGTATTCAGCGGTAAGCGAGAACGTATACGATAACTACCGCATGACAATGCAGAAAGCCCGTGAAGAGGTCGGCGTAGCCTTTGGCGCTAACGGTGTAGAGATATCAGCGCATGGTCTATGCGCAGCCGACCACTTGCCATATCAAGGCAAGCAATACAGTCATGCAGAGTTCAAGCGTATCAACGAGAGTTTACCCCGACCAATTGCACACGGCTACAATTGCCACCACACTACAACGCCGATTATTCTAGGGCTATCTAAACCCGCTCAGAGCCGTTCACAGCTTAAAGAACTACGGGAACAGTCTCAGAGGATAGTACACACCTCAAACGGTGATATGACCGCCTACGAGTTTACGCAGTATCAACGCAGAATGGAAACCGCTATACGTAAGAAGTACGTAGAGAAAGCAGTTCTACAGGCAGCGGGAGCAGATACGGCGGGGCTGGATAGCGATATCAGAGACGCTACTAGGTTCTACAGGGCTGAAAGCAAGGCAGCGGGTATAAATCCTCATATGGAGCGTGTGACAGTTTACAAGCCTGCTAAATAGCCTTACAATACAAGGCATACCACCCACGGGGCTACTCCTTTCACCCGTGGGTGTTTTCTTATGTGTAGGAAATGTGATGAAAAATATTTACTGAATTGTTGTTGACAACTAGCAACAAAGGCGTATAGTAATACTCAACAAAGGGGAACGCAAAAGGCAACCCCGACACGGCGAAAGGTTTTAGAAATGGCTACACGTGAACAGCTACGCAGGAATATGACCGCTACAAAGTGGATTGTTAAGTACATTTACCGCACCGCTAAATATGCAGGTGAGCCAGTATCTATCCTAGAGGTAAACAACGATGTAAACAGTATTCTCAACGGTAAAGAGGTTACACGTGAGAACCTAGGGGAGTTCCAAGGCGAGTTTAGTTTTTTCAACTACAGGCTTAAATATATCAATTATGACGAGGGCGTTTATTATGGTCTGTTGGAGTGCGTTGCTACAGTTGCAAGCGAACTATAAATAGACGAACGAACGGGCGGGGTGTAACAGCCCCGCCATACCATAAGGGGGAGATATGGAGCGTACTTATTCAAAGCTAACAGAGGCGTATGTAATGGTATCTAAAAGCCGTGATGATACCGCCCTACCAAAACATGAAGATATTTCACCGCTATTAGGTGATAGGGTACGGGCTAGCGGGGGCGCTTACGTTTGGTACAAGCCCGTAAAGCGTTCAGACGGTTCTACTGAACTACAACCGCTAGGGGTTCATTGGACTGATAACGGACTAGACTACTTTATTAACATTGTAGGTAGCCTAGATGATGAATGACGTTTCACCCGCTCAATGCGTCAAGCTGTATGAGGCTGTTAAACAATGTGATGTAGAGGTTATCCCGGCTGAGTTGGACGGGGTGACCGTCATAAAGGGGCGTACATATCCGTTTAGAGACTTGCTAAAAGAGTTCGGCGCTATATGGGATAGCGATACTAAAGAGTGGTTAGTCGATTTCTCAGACGCAACTGAACTAGGAGACTACTTTTTAAGCCTGTTCTAAGGCGTTCTAAGCCCCTATATTGCCATGGGTGGATAATTTACCCGTAAAACAACTAAATAGCCTTGTAGAAAGCCTTTGAGAAGTGTTGTACAATGTTTCTCAGAGGCTACGTCTTTATGTAGCTACCGTGTACCGCTTAGTGAGCGGTTAAAAAGTCAACTTAGACGGGAGAAATTGCAATGCAGGACATTCAGGACATTCTAAAGGCTCAGGGTATTGAGGTCACAGAAGAGCAGATGAAAGCTATTAAGAACGGCGTTCTTGAGAATTACCGTTCAAAGGCTGAAACCGAGGCTAAGGCTGCTAAGGTTAAAGAACTTGAAACTCAGCTGGAAAAGGCTAACGCTGCACTTGAAAGCGCCTCAAAGGTAGACCCTGCAAAGTCTGAAGAGATTGAAGCCCTCAAAACTCAGATTGCTGAGTACGAAAAAGCAGAAACAGAGCGTAAGAACAAAGAGGCTGAGACCGCTAGCCGTTCAGATTTTAAGGCTAAGTTTGACGCTGAAATCGGTTCTAAGAAGTTCGTTTCTAAGGTCGTAGGTGACGCAATTTTTAATGCTGCCTATGCCACCGCTAAGGCTAACCCTGATATGAGCATTGCAGACGTACTCAAAACCGCTACGGGTGACGATAAGGGTATCTTTGCCAACCCACAGGCTGACCCTCAAAAAATGCCTATGGGTGAGCCAACGGCTCAGGGCGTTCAGCCTATTCAGTCACTAGAGCAGGTTAAGGGTATGAGTGTTGAAGATGTGCGTAAGCACATGGACGAAATTAACAAACTACTTAACAAGTAAGGGGTTCACAAATGGCAACTACTAAGTTTGTTCCACAGATTTGGAGCGCTAAAATCCTCGATTCCCTCGATAAGGCACTTGTTTATAACAAGCTGTTTAACACCGACTACGAGGGTGAGATTACCGAGGCTGGCGATACCGTCCATATCGGTTCTATCGGTAAGGTCACTGTCAAGCCTTACACTAAGGGTTCAGCTATTGCAGCCCCTGACGCTGTAAACGTGGAAGACCAGACCCTTGTTATTGATAAGGCTGAGTACTTCAACGTTTCCGTTGATGACGTTGACGCTGCACAGTCTAAGGCTAACCTTATTGACGGCGCTACCACCGAGGCTGGTAATTCCTTTGCTGATTCTACCGACCAGTATCTTGCTGGCGTTCTTGCTGCTAAGGGTGGCGTTAAGCTGGGTACTACCGCAGCCCCTATTACCATTACCAAAGAGAACGCATACGATACCCTAATCGACCTCAAGGTCAAGCTGGACAAGGCTAACCTGCCTAAGGCTGGTCGTGTGTGCGTTGTTCCTGCTGAGTTTGAGGGCTTTATGCTCCGTGACCCTCGATTTGTCGCAGTCTCTGACGCAGGTGAGCAGCGTCTGACTGAGGGTACTGTTTACCGTGCTGCTGGTTTTGAGATTCAGACCTCTAATAACGCACCTAGCCCCGCTGCTAACGTGTTCACCGTTATTGCTGGTTCACCTGTTTGCGGTACTTTCGCTAATCAGGTTCTTAAAACCGAGGCATACCGTCCAACTGACCGATTTGCTGACGCAGTAAAGGGCTTGCACGTCTACGGTGCAACCGTAACCCGTCCAAACGCTGTTGGACTTGCTTACGTTAAGTTTTCCGCTTAACGATTAGCCCGTCTGTCAATCTAGCCCCTGCCTGTATAATACGGGTAGGGGCTTTTTACTAGAGAAAGAGGGTTGTAATGTACCTGACCTATGACAAATACGTTTCCATGGGTGGCAAACTGAATACCGCTGATTTTGCTAAGGCTGAGGCTGAGGCTGAGAGTTTGCTCGATGTGTGGACACTCAACCGCCTAAAGTCTCAAAGCGTTCTAAGCGATTTAGAGGCGCAAGGTTTAGGTGGTGCGGTAAGTAATGCCACAATGGCAATTATCGACCGTCTAGACGGCATTAGAGAGGCTAGAAAGGCTATTGCTAGCGGTCAAGTTGTAACCAGTTTCAACAATGGCGTTAATTCTTTCAGTTTTGCTAACGGTGGCACTACAAACAATCAAGCTGAGGTTGAGGCTTACGTTAGAGTTTGCGAGTTATTGCCGATTGATGTTGTTTCGGCGTGTGTTTGCTTTAACAATGCGAGGTAGGCGGTATGAACATCAACACTGAGAGGCTACTAAACCGTACTGTAACCGTTATCAACCGCCTAGACGCTGAACACCATGATTTGGAGTATGACGCCTACAAGGCAACCGTCTACAGCCCTGCTATGTGGTCTGAGAGGGTTCAGAGGTCTGTTACCTCAGACGGTCAAGCGGTCACGGCTAAGTCCTATACGGTTCAGATACCTGTAGACACTGTACACGCTGAGAATGGCACTCAGGCTATCGCTGGAATTGGTGATTTTGTCGCACTGGGTCACGTTGTTGTTCCCGCTGGGTCAAGTAGAACAGACGTTCTAAAGCAGCTAAGCGGGCTACCCGCTTTTGAGGTTCAAACTGTACGTGATTTATCGACAAATGGAGCAGTTGAAAACGGTACAGGCGTACTTAAATATTTGAACGTTCTTCATTTAGAGGGTACGGGAATTGGTAGGGGGTAGTAAAAAATTGGTAGACCCCCCTACCAAAAATTGGTAGACCCCTACCAAAATTTAATACCCCTTATATATGTTATAAGAAAGATATAACCTAGATATAGATAATCTAGTAAAAGAAAATATAAAAAGAAATTGGCGCAACTATGGCAAAGATTGAACACGACTTAGGAAAGGTGTATTCATTCATTGACGGGGCTAACTCAGACCCTACTCTAGGGCGTTTCCTAGCTACAGAGGCAGCCCGTGGAATGACACCCTACGTTCCGATGTTCACGGGTATACTTGCAGCAAGTGCAACCGTTGAGCCGTTTGCAGTGACCTATAACACGCCATACGCTCGATATGTCTATTACGGTGACCGTATGCGTATCTCCAAAGAACGCCACCCCCTAGCTAGTACTCACTGGGATAGACCCTATTTGGCTGCACACCTAGAAGATTTGTGTAGGGCTGGTACGAACTTTCTCAACAAAAGGCACTAGAGCCGTTTTAAGCCTTACAATAGACTAAAACTGGTAAGCCTTAGGAAACGGCGTAAATAAGCCTTAGAATGGCTTAGAAAGTCTCTGAGAGGTATCTAATGAACATACAGGGTAAGACTAAAGCGGTTCAAGAATGGTTAAAGACTAACCCCGCTATTGGCAAAAGGCTCAAAATCAACGCTACCGATATGAAAGAGGGCGAGATATCGGTAAATGTGGTATCTAACACCGATTTAGATACGGCGTTTATTGACGGAACACAGGAACGTAAATACACGTTTGCGCTGGCATTCGTTAAAAGCTGGTCGGCTGGTTACGATAAGGTCAACATTGAGGCTATGGAGTTTGGCGAGAAAGTCACGGACTGGATAACAGCGCAGTATATCAACGACAATATGCCTGACTTCGGGAAATCGTGTACAATTAGGGCAATTAGACCGTTGCAAAATATCCCTGAATGTGCAGCGGTTTATAGTGAGACTGGTAACGCCCGTTACCAGCTTTTATGCGATATCGTGTACTGGGAGAAAGAGGCATAATTATGCAGCTAACAAGGGATAAATTCGTACCGCTGATTGATGTTTCTGAACAGAAAAATCTTTCTAAGCTGGTACGTGTCGACAAGTCCACTAAGTTTGAACTTTCGTTCAACGCACAGACGGACACAAAGGGTTACATTTGCGACAAGAACGACAGTACAGAGGTTACAGGTTACCAGCCTGAGTTGCCCGAGGAAATTATCCTAGACAATACTAACCCTCTGTTCAAATTCCTGTTTGAGTATGCGAAAAAGTTTCCTATTGGTACAGCTTGCAACATTCCTGTTGTACTAGGCTTGCCTAGCATGACTACAGGCGCAACTACAGACGCCATGTGTTGGAAAGATGCTAGCATTATCATTGACACACTGAACACCGTTGACGGTACTCTATCGTTCAAGATTGGTCTGAACGGTACGCCTACTATGGGTACTCTTACGGGCTTGGGTACTGAAAACGTTAAGTTTGTACCGGCGGTAAGCGCTTAGTTTATCGTCAAATGCTATACTAGGGGCTAAGGGGTAAACTCTTAGCCCTTTTTTATCCACGTAGAAAGGTAAAACAATGGTTGAGTACACAGACAATCAAGGCGTAACGTTCGAGTTGCCTAAGTTGACAACTAAGCTAATGGCAGAAATGAGCAAGGTAACGCAGAGCGGCGATATTGTCGAGACTGTTAAGGCTAAATACGGCTTTGTAAAGCTATGTCTACCCGCTGATTATCTCAAAGAGCGCCTAGACGGTTCAAAGATTGACGATATTGACGTGGTAGAGTTGGCTAAAGTCTACTCAGACGTTGCGAACGCTTATAGCGCACCTATTTTTGACGCTAACACGCAGGGCGTAAATGAGCAGCTTGACCGTATTAAACCCATGGTAGACGTTGCTCAATCAATGGCAAACGTGGCAGCTGCTAATAAGAACACAAGGCAAGTTTTCAAGGCTATCTAATGATTGACCTGAGATATTCAGACCTCCCCGCCGCCTTAGAGGTTGACGGGGAGGTTTTCGCTATCAAAACAGACTTTAGAGTGTGGTTAGCATGGTTAGAGAGCCTAGAGGTCAACGGTATAGCTGAGTACGGCATATTCGAGAGCGATATACCACAGGGTGACAGCTGGGTAGAGGTTGCTCAACAGTTCGCACTAAGCGCCCCTGTAACCCCTGTAGGCAAGGCAGTAGAAACCGTACAGGCGTTCGACTTTATCCGAGACGGTGACTATATCGTAGGTTCGTTCCAACAAGCCTACGGGATAGACCTCACAGACCCCGCCCTATCTATGCATTGGCATAGGTTTCTAGCCCTGTTCAGGTCGTTGCCTGAAACGTGCATAATATCAAAGATTATGGGTTATCGAACGTTCAAGAAATCAGATAAAGACGATTATAATAAGAGCATGGAAAAGGCTAAGAGAGCCTATACCCTACCGCCAAAACATACGTTTATGACTGAACAGAAAGCGGTACAGGATAAGGCTATAGATGACTGGGCTGATTGGGCGTTTGGTAAGGCTACACTGTAACCCTGAAGTAACCCTCAAGTTAGCAGGTCATAAGGCAGAAAGAGGTCAAAATTGGCTGATGGCGCTATTAAAATCACGCTTGACGTGCTAACGGGAGACGCAAAGGGTAAAGTAAATGAGTTCGTAGGCGCTACAGATGAAGCCCTAGGGTCTGTAGGTGACAAATCGAGTAGCACGTTTGACGCTCTAAAAATCGCTGGTATTGCTGCATTTACAGCGGTAGCGGCGGCGGTTGTTGGCTTTGCAAAACAGGCATTTGACGCTTACGCACAATATGAGCAGTTGGCTGGCGGTGTATCTAAGCTATACGGTACAACGGGTAAGTCAATCGAGGAATACGCCTCTAGTGTTGGTAAGTCTGTATCTGAGGTAGAGGGTGAATATAACCGTCTACAGGCAGCGCAAGATTTAGTGTTTCAAAACGCTAATGACGCATGGAAAACCGCAGGCATGGACGCTAATCAGTATATGGAGGTTGCTACTAGCTTTTCTGCTAGCTTAATCAACTCGCTAGGCGGTGACACGGTAGCAGCTGCTCAACAGACCGATGTAGCTATGAGGGCTATTAGTGACAATGTAAACACATTCGGCACTAACGCCGATAGCGTTACGCAGGCATTTCAGGGGTTCGCGCGACAGAACTTCATGATGCTTGATAATCTGAAATTGGGCTACGCAGGCACGAAGGAAGGTATGCAACAGCTTATTGCAGACGCTAACGCCTACGCCGCTGCAAACGGTCAAGCTGCTAATCTATCCATTGACAGCTTTAGCGATATTGTTACAGCTATTGAACTGGTACAGGAAAAGCAGGGTATCGCTGGTACTACCGCTAGAGAGGCAGCTACCACTATCGAGGGTTCTATTACCTCTTTAGGCGCTGCATGGAACAACTTTGTTGCTGGTATCGGTAAAGACGGTATTGACCTAGAGCCTTTAGTTCAAAATGTAGTAGAGGCGCTGGGTAACGTTGTACATAACGTTGTACCCGTTGCGGGGCGCATTATGGCGGGGCTGGGTTCGGCTTTAATCAACGCCGTTCCTCAAATGGTGCAAGGCTTAGGCGCTGCAATCACAGACGCTTTAGCGGGCGTTGGTATTACGCTACCTAGCCTAAACATTGACGGTCAAATGTTCGACAATCTGAACGGCGCTCTAGACCCCATAATGGAGCATTTTCAAAATGTGGGTGATATGCTTGTAAGAGTGTTCAATAACCCTACTGTACAGGCTGGTATAACCTCTATTGTTGGGTCGTTGAACGATATAGGAAACGTTCTAACCGCTACCCTAGCTAACGCTATTCAGTTCATCGTTGATATTTCAGAGCCGTTTATACCCGTCATTGAGAATTTGGCTATTGCGATTATGCCTGTTCTTCAAGGTGCGTTTGAGTTCATAGCGGGCGTTTTAACTGGTCTAGCCCCTATTCTGAGTATCGTCTTTGATGTCATTTCTGCACTAGCGAACATTATTGCGTCTGTTTTGCTGGTTGCTATTCAGGCGCTACAGCCTTACTTAGACGTTATCGGTCTAGCTTTTACCGTGCTAGGTGAGTACGCTCAAGCCTTAGGAATGGCGCTAATGGAGGTCTATAACGTCATTACTGGTTCGGTTCAAGCTGCATTAAACGGAATTTCAGACTGGATAAACGGTAATGTAATACCAGCCGTTGACGCTTTTTCGGCTGGCGTAAGCGCTTTAAGTTCACTTGTTGGAGACGCTTTTAATTCGATTGTTAGCGCCGTTTCACGCTTTGCGTCTGATTTTGCGAACGGTGCTAAACGTGCAGCCGATGATTTTGGTTCAAACCTTAGAAGTGGACTTGATACCGTGGTGAACGGTATTGGTTCAGTTGGTCGCAATATTGTTGACGGTATCGTAGGCGGTATCAAGGGCGCAATCGGAAACGTTACAAGTGCGTTACGTGGTGGCATTGAAAGCGCTATTAACAACGTTAAAGGTTTCTTGGGTATTCACTCACCGTCTAGGCTTATGCGCGACCTAATCGGCGTAAACATGGCTAAAGGCGTGGCAGTTGGTATTGATGTAGGTTGGAAAAAGTCTGACCCGTTCAGCGGTATGAGACAGGATATTAACGACAATATCAACGGCGTTCAGTTGGACATTAGCCGTAACGGTTCTATGTTGAGTTCATGGTCTAACGGTTCTTCTTCTAGTACTAAAATCAATCAGACGTTTAACACCAACGTTGTACGTGCAGATGATGACCTATACACCGCTGCTACAATCATTCATAGAAACGCTTTATATGAGGCTCAGGGGGTCTAAATGCAAACATGGCAAGCCGTCATTTCTAAGGGCGGGCGTAAGGTTCATATCAACGGCACGGGAGGGGCTACAGGCGCAGCCCTTAACGCTCGCACTATTAAAGGCTGGTACTCAACGCCACAGCCTAAAGTCAAACTGACAGAGCGAGAGAGTTCAGACGGCGCTCACGATATTGAGCCTAACGCCGTACTTTATTCAGCCCGTACAGTCACGCTTGAACTGTACGCAGAGGGTTCAGACCGTTCAGAGGTGCAGGAGGCTATTAACAACCTTTTAGCAATGGCTCACGGGCTTGTTAAATTGAGGGTTGCAGACGATAGCCACGATACCTATGTTGAGGGCTATCTATCGGTAGACGTAAAAGCCGACAAAGCTACCCGCAACCGTGAAGAAGTGACCGTGACTATCGTATGTCCACGCCCTGAGAGGCTTTCAGAGGCTTTCTCCGTGGCATTTATGACACCTAGCGTAAAAGGTTACGGCGGTTTGCAATATAGCCCCGTAGGGGTGCTTACATTCCCGCTTAGCTATGGAGTGGCAGCCGAAAGAGTAACGTCTATTTGTACAATCACTAATCACGCACGGCAACAGCCTACCCCGTCATTACAGCAACGGGTAATTTACCGTTTGGCTTTACGGTGACTAATTCGGCTACGGGTGAACAGCTGGGCTATTCAGACGGCGTTAGTTCAGCGCCCGTTATATTGGACAGCCGTACAAGAACAGCAAGCGTTAACGGCGTAGACGTGACCCGTAACGTCTATTTGCGTGAGTTCCCCGTAGTTGGAGCAGGTGAAACCGTTACGCTATCATTAGAGGCAGCCGGGACAGGTACGGTAGAGGTCAATCTAAGAGATACGTTTATTTAAGGGGTTCAAATATGGCAAATGTAGCGTTTGGAGTTCGTCAAACGGCGGACGGTATCGGTACAACCGATGTAGACATTCGTAAGATGTTGGCTCACAAATGGGTTAACAAGGGCGTAGTTGGCGGTCTATCAGTCAAGGGTTCTACTGGTCTAACGTATATCGTTGGTGCTGGTATGGCAATCTGCTCAAAGGGAGCGGGAGACGGCTTTACAGAGGCGTATTTTGACGGTGGACAAACGCCCGCCGTTGCTGCTAATACCTCGTCTATGCCTCGTATTGACGTGGTCTATATCACCGCTCATGACAAAAGCAAGGGAGACGCCGACAACCTCGTAACAATCGGCGTTGTTCAAGGCACTCCGAGCGGTACGCCTAAAGCGCCGACAGTTCCACAGTACGCAACAGAGGTCGCACGTATGCGCCTTGCAGGTGGTTCAACTTCAACTAACGCAGCTATTGAGGCAGAGAGTAGGCAGTTTGCTATTCCTTATGGCTCAAGCCTTGGCATTATCGCAGATGTAACTAATAAGACCACTACAGACGTTACCGCTGGTACACCGTGGACGTTTGCGAGTTCGTCTATTACGTTACCAACCGACAGAAATATCAACGTTAAAATCTCTGTTTCGGTGCAAGCGAAGAACCCTACTACTTATAACTGGTTGGGTAGCGGTTATGTTGATTGGTTGCTTGACGGTACGGTAATTAGAGCCTTTAGGTTTACGTGTAGCCCTGATACGGTTATCTCGCAATGTTTCGAGGACGTTTTAGAGGTTGACGCAGGAAGTCATACCATTGCAGCCCGCCTATGGGGTTCGGGTGCAGCGCCCGCCTCAAACCTTACAGCGTCATATTATGCGGGTTCGTACCCCGGTCAGCGCCTAATCATTTCAGACGGTGGAGTAAGTGCATAATGTGGACTACCTACATTTTTGAGACAATGACGGGGGCGCTACTAGCCCCCGTAGATATTCCTAGTTTGTCATGGACACAGACCGTTTCTAGCTGCTCACTTTCAACGACAAAGGATAAAGGCGTAGGCAAGCTAGACGGTAGCGGTCTTACTATTCCGTGGACAGCGCTACCCGCTAAGACACAAGAGGCACGTAACGACCTATTAGCGCCATATAAAAGGGGGCTAGTCTTACTATGGAACGGTTCACCTGTTATCGCTGGAATTATTGGCACACGCACCGATACATGGGAAGATACAGCGTTTAGCCTAATAAGCCCGCTGGACTTTCTCGCTAACCGTGTTCTAGTTCGTGAAGATACGTTTGGTAAATCGTGGAATAACACCACCACGGACACAATCTATTACCAAAATATGAGCCTTAGAGGTATTGCGTGTGAGATTGGCTACCTTGCTACCAACGCAAAGCCTAGCGGTTTCTTGCCTATTGATTGGCAATATCGAGGTGAGAAAGGCAACTCACAGCGTACCTATTACGGGTACAACGTAGCTAATAACGGGCTTAAAAAGCTGCTCACAGAGTTATCTAACGTTCAGAATGGACCCGATATACAGTTTAGACCCGTCCTAGAAGATAGCCGTGTTAAATGGGTCTTTTATGCAGGTTCAGAGGGTAACCCCTACCTTAATCAGACGGGCGCAATTCCTACTCTAACGTGGTATGACGGCGAGGGGACAATAGAGGGTATCAAAGTTGCTCACGGTTCTCCTGTTATGCGTGTTTATGGCACGGGAGCGGGTCAAGACGAGGGTACTCTATGCAGCCTTGTTCAAGATATGACACTAGCCGAAAGACCACAGGGCTACCCGCTTATAGAGACACACACGGGAAGTAATGACTGGTCGAACGCTGGACTTGTAACCGCTCACGCTCAAGCCTCTCTAGACGCTGCAAGCCGTCCACTAATTCAGTTGACGGGTGAAGTCTACATAAACGACACAGGCAACTCAGTCACGCCCTCGCAGGTGTGGACGGGTCAAGAAGTAGACCTAGACCTATACGGCTATCCGTCCATGCCAAACGGAGTTTATCGTTTGCGCCTTATGGAAATGAAAGGCAATCTAAGCGATAAAATAGCGTTAACGTTCGACCCTATTTATGATCCATGGGAGAAATGATGAAACACACAAAACTAGTAGGACTACAATCACCCGTTGAGCAAATGGCAAACGTGGCAGCAAACGCAGCACAAGCAGCCCGTGAGACTACTACACGCACTAGCGGGGTTATTTCTGTAGACAATTCAGACGGTACTAAAACTATCCTAGGCAGCGGTAACGGCGTAGCCTTAAACGTTGGAGACACTACCGCCCCTAGCAAGCCCGTAGGACTTGCAGCAGCCTCACAGAATGGTTCAATCGTGGCATATTGGAGCGGTTCGCTTGAAGAAGAAAAGCCCGCCGATTTTTATTGTGTTTGCCTATACGCTGAGAAAGACGGTACGCCCGTTAAAATGGGTGAGTTGACCGCAGCGGGTTCGTGCATTATTAGCGGTTTGACCGTTGGAGAAGTCTATAAAGTCTACGCAACAGCTGAAGATAACACCTGTAACTATGACGGCTCACCCGCTCACAATGTAAGCGAGAAAAGCGCCCCTGTTATGGTTGAAGTCTTAGGCGGTGGCAGCGGTGGCAGCGCCGATATTGACAGGCTCAAAGCCCTAGCCGAACAGGCAGTGAAAGAGGCTAAAGAGGCAAAGGCTACAGCAACAACAGCAAAAGAGGCGGTAGACGATATGCAAAATACGTTTTCTCACGATAGCGAGGGCGCCCACGTTGGCGCTAAAACGGGTATGCACACCACTATTGACGCTCAAGGTATGAAGTTGCTGAACGGTACAAATCAGCTTGCCTCGTTTGATGCTGAAATGGTTACGCTAGGCGGTACGGCTCTAAATATCGTAGCGGGCTACAGCAACGGTAGAGACGATACACGTTCAACACTTTTAACGTGTGCAGACTTGCTACTAAGACCAATGGCGGGGTTTGGTGTAGAGACTAAGTCCATGAGCGCCCGTCTTTCAAGTGATGACAGCATGAACACTACAGCAATCGGCGCAAACGTGGACGGTATGAGCGTATCGGTCAACAACAACGCTAGCACGGTAGATATTACGTTTAATGACCTTGTAAAGCTGCTAAAGTTTACACCTTGGATAACACTACAAGATGACGGCGTTTGTCGTATTCGATACTCTTTACGTGGTGGCATGATGCACTTAGATGTTTACCTTGCAGCTGGTTATTCAACGTATACCACGCAAAAGCAGCTACCTGATAATCTGTTACCTTCTATTGTTGGCTACTACCCGCTAGGCACACAAAACGGCAACAATGTCGCTAAGGTTTGGGTAGGTGCAGCGGGTGGCGGTGACGGTCATATTTACGTTTACAATTACGATAAAGGTTATGCAACTGGAATTATCCCGTTGTTACCGAAGAGCATGGAATAACACCGCTATAATGAAAGTGACAGACGGGTATACATATTCGTTTACATTCTAAGGTGGTGAATAATGCACGGTAATATTACGGGTGATATGGTCGTTTTCGTGATTGGTCTAGTCTCTTCATTCTTGGGCTGCATGGTTTCTATTTCGACTATGCAAGGACGCAATAAAGAGCAGCGACAGCGTGAAGAGGAATGGAAAAACACCATTACGAACACGTTGACACGCCTAGAAACCCGTCAGCAGGTCATGAGTGAGCAAATGAGCAGCTACCAACAGTCACTAGCTGAAGTAGTTTCTACTGTAGGTAAACATACCTCAGAGTTAGCAGTAGTTGGCATTATTGCCCGTAGGGCTGATGACGTTTCAAAAAAAGTTCAGACCGACCTCACAGAGGTCAAAACGGACGTAAAAAACCTAGGCAATCGTATCGAGAAACTGGAGAATTAAACTATGGTTAATCTTAAAGTACGCATGAAGAACAAGGCTTTTTGGCTCGCACTTATTCCCGCCCTGCTTATTCTTGTACAGGTTGTAGCTGGTATTTTCGGCTATAAAATCGAGATTGAGGGCGTTACTAATCAAGCTATGGCAGCCGTAAACGCCCTGTTTGCAGTCCTTGCCATTCTTGGAATTGTCAACGACCCTACTACTCAGGGTTTCTCCGATAGTGACCGCGCAATGACTTATACACAGCCTAGCGCTAAGCCCTCTAGTGAGGTTATGTAATGTTAAGGGGTATTGACGTTAGCGGTTATCAACCTTGTTACTCCACGTACTCTAGCGGGTACGTGGAGACCGCTTATAGCGGGTCTGATTTTGTCATTGCTAAGGCTACGCAGGGAACTAGACCGCTCAACTCGCATATGGTTAGACAGCTTGAGAGGGCTAAGGCAGACGGTAAACTAATCGGCGTTTATCATTACGCCGAGGGTGGTTCACCTGTAGCCGAGGCAGACGCTTTTATTTCCTGCGTTAAGGACTATATCGGACAGGCTATTTTATGCTTAGACTGGGAGAATGGAGACAATGACGCATGGGGTTCTACTACATGGGCTAGACAGTTTGTTGACCGTGTACACGCCCTAACGGGTATCTACCCGCTTGTTTACACGTACCCCGCTGGTAGGTCACAGGTTGCGTCATGCGCCGATGTTTCCGCCCTATGGATAGCGGGCTACCCTGATAATCGTTTTAGCTGGGAATTGCCACAGATGATTTACAATACAGGCGCATGGTCTGACTGGACTATATGGCAGTACTCAAGCGCTAACGGTAATGTAGACTTGAACGTAGCGCAACTGGATAGTGCGGGCTGGGTACGCCTCGCAGAGGGTGACAAAGCAGCTACGGGCTTTACCCCTCACTGGGTACATAATTCTGTAGGTTGGTGGTATGCTACCGCTCCAAACGACTGGTACGCCGATACATGGCAGCTTATTGACGGTGAATGGTACTACTTTGACGCTAGCGGTTACGCAGCTACGGGCTGGGTACGTTATGGGGCGTATTGGTGCTATATGCGTGAGACCGCCGACAATCGAGAGTGTGCTATGGAAACGGGTTTTGTCGAGGTAACCGGCTCAATGTATTATCTTTACCCCGAGGGAGGCGCTCCACGTGGTACTATGGCAACTGGTAAGTTCGAGGTAAACGGTAAGACCTATATTACAGACGCTACAGGTCGTATTCAGGCTAACGCCGTTGTAGTCCATGACGGGCTAGCTTACGCAGTCGATACAGACGGCGTAGTAAAGAGCGGTACACTCAGCGTTTCCACCAACGAGACGGGCGCAATCACTAAGCTGAATTAGTGTATACTGTTCCTACACGGTCTACTCCTCCGCCGTGCATAACCCCGCTAATCGTGTACAGGTTAGCGGGGTATTTTTGTGTAGAAAATATTTAGGAAAAGTTCTATAAAATTGTTGTTGACAGAGAGCAACAAAGCCCGTATAGTTATAGCTAACAAAGGGAAACAAAGAGAGTTCCCGACATGTTGAAAGGGGCTAAAAAATGAAGTGGACAGCTTATTACATGGCAAAGAACGCATTTACAGGAAAGCGTATGCCTGTATATCTAGACGAAACATTTAAGACGAGAAAAGCACTTGCTGCATATCTAGAGACTTTAGGCTGGACTGAGTACGGTTTTAACCCTAACGCCATGGTAAAGGACACAGAGGACGGAAGGGAGATAGCTACTCTAGTTAAAGAGTAATTAGTCAATATACCCCCTCGCAAAGGGCGGGGGGTATTCATACCGTTGAAAGGTGGCACTATGTCAAAAGTTTATTCAGTTCTAAGCGATGTCAGAGAGGAATTAAACGTACCAAAAGACCAGTACAACGCATTTGGTAAATACAAGTTCCGAAACCTAGAGAGTATCAATGCAGCCCTCAAACCGCTATGCAAGAAATACAAGTGCGGTTACTACATGACTGACAGCGTTGTTCTAATCGGTGAGCGCTACTACACACAGGCAACAGTAACGTTTTACGTTGAGGGTTGCGAGGAAACAGTAACCTCTGTAGCCTACGCCCGTGAAGAAGATAAAAATAAAGGCATGGACGCCCGCTCAAATTAGCGGTCTAGCTAGTTCCTATGCGAGAAAATACGCTATTTGTGGTCTATTTGCGGTTGATAGTGGGGAAGAGGTAGACGCACTTGATAATCGACCCGCTGAGACAGCCCCTAAGACACGAACAGCAACACGAACGACTACTACACGCAGGACACAGCAAACCACACCGCAAAAAGCCGCTGAGAGCGTTACAGAGGAAACACTCCAAAATAAGGTTTTAGAGTTCGCAAATCTGAGGGGTAAAACGGTAGATGATGTTATCAAAGCGTTAAATATCACGCCTGCAATGAAAAAGTTAGGCGTAACCGCTGAACAGATTGAGTACACAGACAATCAGAGAGTGGCAGCGGTGGGAATTGTTACAAGTTGGCTAACTAAGGTACAGAAAGAGGCATAAACATGAGAGGCATTAACACAGTTTGTTTGAGCGGTAACCTTACTAGAGACGCAGAATTGCGTTTTACAACCAAAGGCGCGGGCGTTTGTTCCTTTGGTATTGCGGTCAATGACAGCCGTAAGAATGCGCAAACGGGACAATGGGAAGATGTACCAAACTTCTTTGACTGTAATATTTTAGGCGCAAGGGCTGAGAGCATTTCAGACTACCTCGCAAAGGGTACTAAGGTTTGCGTAACGGGTAGGCTGCAACAGTCAACGTGGGAGACAAAAGAGGGTCAAAAGCGCTCAAAAGTTGAAGTGATTGTAGACGTTATTACTTTCATGTCTATAAAGCAGGATAAGCCCGTACAGTATCAGACACAGGCAGATATTAGCGATAACACAAATATGTATGACGCTGATATTCCGTTCTAGGGTGTAATTGTGTAGGAATTGTGAGCGCTATTAGTTGTTGACAACACGCAACAAAGCCCCTATAGTAGGTATCAGCAAAGGGAACAAAGAGAGTTTCCGACTAGCCCCGCTGCAAAGGGTAGCGGGGGCGCTAAAGAAAGGATAGAAACATGGAGAAAGACGTTATCAAGATTAAGCGAGAGCAGCTAGAGGAGTTAGTCACAGTAGGGCAAAAGGTGGTTGTAAATTGGTTTCTTATCAATGAGTGTAATGATGACGAGGTGGGCGCTTTTCTTGTCACTAGGTTTGAGAAAAATATTGAACGACTAGGAAATATGGCTGGTATTGTACATGACAGTATGCAAGAACTGAACGACCTGTAATGTTTCAGACGTTTGTTGTACGGGGCGAGGTACATGGTAAGCCTCGCCCTAGGTTTTCAGCCCGTGGAGGATATGGCAGGGCTTATACACCCGCTAGCTACATGAAGTATGAACGCTCCATAGCTAAGGCATATCTAGACGCAGGAGGTAAGAAGTTCAGCGGGGCGGTGAGTGTATCAATCTTCATTCACAGGGAGTTACCTAAGAGCCGGCCTAAACGCCTTTTAGCTGAGTTGGACACGTCTAAGCCTGATATAGATAACGTTTCTAAAGCAGTCCTAGACGCACTAAACGGGGTAGCTTATGACGATGATAAACAGGTTACAAGCCTACACGTAACAAAGCTACCACGAACAAGAAACGAAAGTTTTATAAGGATAACAATCATAGGAGGATAAAACATGAAACTAACTAATGAGTTAAATCTACCTCAGCCGTTCGTAGACGCTGCTACTAGCGATTATCAATATACAGATAAACGCTATAGTGTAACGTCTGTTCTAAAGGGTACGAGAGAGGCTATTCTACAGCGCCGACACTCAGAGGAAATCGAGACAGACGTCTCTGAAATGGTATGGGCTATCTTCGGTTCAGCGGTTCATAAGATTTTGGAACAGTCCGAAGAGACAGCCGACCAGCTAAAGGAAAATTGGCTATCTGTTGAAGTACAAAACGGCTATGAGTTGAGTGGTATCTTCGACCTATACGATGATGCTACAGGAACGGTAACCGACTATAAAACCGCTACCGTGTGGAAGTTCATTTACAAAGAGTTCGATGATTGGCGCACTCAATGCCTAGCCTATGTGTGGTTGTTGCGTAAGATTGGTTTTAACGCCCGCCGTGGCGAAATCGTGGGAATGCTCAAAGACCACTCTAAGACTAAGGCAAAGACAGACCATACCTACCTGCAACACCCCGTGCAGCGTATCGGCTGGAACTTCACCGATAAAGACCTAGAAGAGTTCGAGCGTTGGCTCAAAGCTAAGTTTGCAGAGATTGAGCAAGCCGAGAAGTTGAGCGATGATGATTTGCCTCTTTGTTCAGATGTTGAGCGTTGGCACAAGCCCGATAAATACGCCGTCATGAAAGAAGGGCGTAAAACAGCCGTTAAACTCTACGACAGCGAGGAAGAGGCTAACGCTAGAGTTGAGGCAGAGGGTAAAGGGTTCTACGTTGAACATCGTAAGGGCGAGGATAGCAAATGCCTCAATTACTGTTCAGCGTGTGAGTTCTGCAGTCATTACAAGGAGTTGATGAACAATGCTAACTAAAGAAGAGCGTAAGGCAATCGCTGAGAGAATTGGAAAAGAGTTCGACTACACAGAAAATGATGAAGTTTATGATC
>ENA-OOOW01000006-OOOW01000006.1-human-oral-metagenome-genome-assembly--contig:-NODE-6-length-21879-cov-16.308202_pt1 | contig 21879 bp, 23 predicted proteins | sample MGYA00245259_ERZ501127 | MGnify/ENA primary metagenome ERZ501127 (study PRJEB25959, sample SAMN05335039) | human oral metagenome | host: human-associated | place: USA: California | collected 2014-05-06... | reverse complement strand
GATAGCGCCGACAGTTGTTCGCCGATGCGGTTGGGTTGGTACAGGGTCAGCAGGGCGCCGGCGTCGGTGATCGGCGTGGCGTCCAGCAGCAGGGTCTGGCCGTTGACGCTGATTTCCCGCAGGGCCAGGCGAAAGCCGTGTTCCAGCAGGGTGGCCAGCAGGGTTGGGTCGTCGAACAGTTCGTTGATGCTTTCCCCGGCGGGTTCACGACCGTACAAGGCGATCAGCGCCGGGTTGGCCAGCAGGATCTTGCCGGCGCTGTCCAGGGCCAGTACCGGGTCGGTCATGGCGGCGAGCAGGGCATCGAGTTGCAGGTGCTGGCGCTGGCCGGGAAGGATGTCGACCACGGTCACGGCTTGCACGCCGCGCACGCTGAACAGTGCATCACGCAGCTCTTCCAGTACCTCGGCACTCAAGGTTGGCGCGTCGATGTAGACGTTGGGCGGAACCATTTCCACCGCATCCAGGTTCAGATTGCGCCCACCGAGCAAGGCCAGGACTTCCTGGGTGATGCCGACGCGGTCGATGAAGCTGACGTGGATACGCATGGGGCTGTTTTTGGTTCTGGCGAGCGAGAGGTGGCAAGTATGCCTTGGAGAAGATGGAGATCAAAATGTGGGAGCGGGCTTGCTCGCGATGCGGTGTGTCAGTCACCGGATGTATCAACTGATACACCGCATTCGCGAGCAAGTCGAATCGTCGCACCGCCGCTCCCACATTTGATGGTTGGTGCCTGGGAAATCAGGTTATTCGAGGTGTTCGGGTTTGACCGGATCCCCAGGCTTCACATCCAACTGATGGCGCACATCCTCAAACATCAAATCGTACTGCTTGTGCATCTGGCCATTGAGCACGGCAATCTTCGGCATGCCGTACTTCTGCGCGATGTTCATCGCCTGCCGGGCGAAGTCGAACGACTGGTCCTTGGGCAGGAAGAACTCTTCCTTGAGCTCCTTGCCCTGCACCGTGCCGTGCATCTTGAAGAGCATTCCCTTGCCTTCCTTTGGGTCCTGGCTGACTTCGTAGTCGATGCACAGGTTGTAGCTGTAGTCATCCTTGTTCAGCGCGTGGCGTTCGATGTGCAGGTGACCAGGTTCAAAGGTAGCCATAGGCGTTTCTCCTCTACTTCACAGGTAGGTGATGCCAGGTTTTGCGGTACTGATGCGGGTGCCGGCGCTGCCCTGGACGATCGCTTCGATGTCCGAGAGTGAACCGATCACTGCGGTTTTTCCAGTCTGGCGGGCGAACTCGCAGGCGGCCTGGACCTTGGGCCCCATGGAGCCGGCGGCGAAGCCGAGCTTTTCGATTTCGTCCGGGTGCGCCTGGCCGATGGCTTTCTGGGTGGGCTTGCCGAAGTCGATAAAGGCGGCATTGACGTCGGTGGCGATCACCAGCAAATCGGCGTCCAGTTGCCCGGCCAGCAAGGATGAGCACAGATCTTTGTCGATCACGGCTTCAATGCCCTTGAGCTTGCCGTCTTCGCCATACATCGTCGGAATCCCGCCGCCGCCGGCGCAGATCACGATGCTGCCTTTTTCCAGCAACCACTGGATCGGGCGGATTTCAAAGATCCGCTTTGGCCGTGGGCTGGCCACCACGCGGCGATACTTGTCGCCATCGGGGGCAATCGCCCAGCCTTTTTCAGCGGCCAGTTTTTCCGCTTCGGCTTTGGAGTACACCGGGCCGATGGGTTTGGTCGGGTTCTGGAAGGCCGGGTCCTTGGCGTCGACTTCGACCTGGGTCAGCAGTGTGGCGAACGGCACTTCGAAGTCCAGCAGGTTGCCCAGTTCCTGTTCGATGATGTAGCCGATCATGCCTTCGGTTTCGGCTCCCAACACATCCAGCGGGTAAGGTGAAACCTGGGTGTAGGCGGCAGCCTGCAGCGACAGCAGGCCCACTTGCGGGCCATTGCCGTGGGCAATCACCAGCTCGTTGCCTTTGTGGATCTTGGCGATCTGTTCGGTGGCGATGCGGATATTGGCCCGTTGATTGTCTGCGGTCATGGGTTCACCACGGCGCAGAAGGGCGTTGCCGCCCAGTGCAACGACGATACGCATATAAGGTTGTCCTTCCAGAATCCAGCGTTGTGAACACCGGGCCAAATGTGGGAGCGGTGTGGGTTTAGATATCCGCCAGCGCCGACACCAGGATCGCCTTGATGGTGTGCATGCGGTTTTCCGCCTGTTCAAAGGCAATGTTGGCCGGCGACTCAAACACCTCTTCGGTCACTTCCACGCCATTGGCCAGGTTCGGATAACGCGCGGCGATGTCCTTGCCGACCTTGGTCTCGCTGTTGTGGAACGCCGGCAGGCAGTGCATGAATTTCACCCGTGGGTTGCCCGAGGCTTTCATCATCTTGGCGTTGACCTGGTACGGCAGCAGTTGCTCGATGCGCTCGTCCCACGCTTCCACCGGCTCGCCCATGGACACCCAGATGTCGGTGTGGATGAAGTCCACGCCTTTCACCGCTTCCTTCGGGTCTTCGGTGATGGTGATGCGCGCGCCGCTTTCCTCGGCAAATGCCTGGCACTGCTTGATGAAATCAGCATGGGGCCACAGGGCTTTCGGTGCGCCGATGCGCACGTCCATGCCCAGCTTGGCGCCGATCATCAGCAGCGAGTTGCCCATGTTGTAGCGGGCGTCGCCCAGGTAGGCGTAGCTGATGTCATGCAGTGGCTTGTCGCTGTGCTCGCGCATGGTCAGGGTGTCGGCGATCATCTGGGTGGGGTGGAATTCGGCGGTCAGGCCGTTGAACACCGGCACCCCGGCGAACTTGGCCAGCTCTTCGACGATTTCCTGTTCAAAGCCACGGTACTCGATGGCATCGAACATCCGGCCGAGGACGCGGGCGGTGTCTTTCATGCTTTCTTTGTGGCCGATCTGCGACGACACCGGGTCGATGTAGGTGACGTGGGCACCCTGGTCATGGGCCGCCACTTCGAACGCGCAACGGGTGCGGGTCGAGGTTTTTTCGAAGATCAGCGCGATGTTTTTGCCCTTCAGGTGCGGACGCTCGGTGCCGGTGTATTTGGCGCGCTTGAGGTCGCGGGACAGGTCCAGCAGGTAGTGCAGCTCGCGAGTGGTGTGGTGCATCAGCGACAGCAGGCTGCGGTTGCGCATATTAAAAGCCATGGTGGATCTCCTTCTGTTTAGGTTATCCCCCTGGCCGGCGCCTTATGAGCGGCGGCCAGGGTTTGAATATCAGTAGTCGATTGGGTCGCGAATGATCGGGCAGGTCATGCAGTGGCCGCCGCCACGGCCACGGCCGAGTTCACCGGCGCTGATGGTGATGACTTCCACACCGGCCTTGCGCAGCAGGTGTTGGTGTAGGTGTTGCGGTCGTAGCCGATCACCACGCCAGGCTCCACGGCCACTACGTTGTTGCCGTCATCCCACTGCTCGCGCTCGGCGGCGAAGCTGTTGCCGCCGGTTTCCACCACACGCAGGGCCTTGAGGTTCAGGGCGGCGGCGACGGTGTCGAGGAAGTTGGTTTTTTCGCGCTGGATGTCGATGCCGCCGGGTTTGGTCTCGTCCGGGCGCAGGGTGAAGGCGACGATCTGGTTGACCACTTCCGGGAAGATCGTGACCAGGTCGCGGTCGCAGAAGCTGAACACGGTGTCGAGGTGCATCGCCGCGCGGGATTTCGGCAGGCCGGCGACGATCACACGCTCCACGGTCTTGTGCTTGAACAGGTTCAGGGCGAGTTGGCCGATGGCCTGGCGCGAGGAACGCTCGCCCATGCCGATCAACACCACGCCGTTACCAATCGGCATCACGTCGCCGCCTTCCAGGGTGGCGTTGCCGTGTTCCTGGTCAGGGTCGCCGTACCACACCTGGAAGTCCGCGTTGGTGAACTCGGGGTGGAATTTGTAGATGGCGCTGGCCAGCAGGGTTTCCTGGCGTCGCGCCGGCCAGTACATCGGGTTCAGCGTCACGCCGCCGTAGATCCAGCAGGTGGTGTCGCGGGTGAACTGGGTGTTGGGCAGCGGCGGCAGGATGAAGCTTGAGTGGCCGAGGAAATCGCGGAACATCTCGATGGTCTTGCCACCGAAACTGCTCGGCAGGTCATCGGCCGACACGCCACCGATCAGGTACTCGGCGACCTTGCGCGGCTCCAGGCTGCGCAGCCACGAGCTGACCTCATTGACCAGCCCCAGGCCCACCTGGTTGGCGGTGATCTTGCGCTCCAGGATCCAGTCCAGCGCTTCGGGGATGGCGACGATGTCGGTCAGCAGGTTGTGCATTTCCAGCACATCGATGTCGCGCTCGCGCATCTTGGTCACGAAGTCGAAGTGGTCGCGCTTGGCCTGGGCTACCCACAGCACGTCATCGAACAGCAGTTCATCGCAGTTGTTTGGGGTCAGCCGCTGGTGGGCCAAACCTGGGGAGCACACCATGACTTTGCGCAGTTTGCCGGCTTCGGAATGTACGCCGTACTTCACTTTTTCCGTGGTCATTACAGATCCTCCAGTGAACAATGATTACAGGGTCAGGAAGCCGGAGTAGAGGCCATAGCCCGCCACGAGGGCACCTATGACGACTGCGGCGAAAATCAGCTTCTCGACGTTGGTGAAAATCGGTTTGCCCAATTCATGCTTGGCCATGGCGAACAGGATCACGCCAGGGGCGTAGAGCAGGGCGGACAGCAACAGGTACTTGGTGCCACCGGCGTACAGCAGCCAGACCGCGTAGATCAACGCGATGGCGCCGATCAGCAGGTCTTTCCTGCGTTCGCCCGGGGCGCTTTCATAGGTTTCACCGCGCACCGCCAGCAGCAGTGCATAGGCCGCCGACCACAGGTAAGGCACCAGGATCATCGAGGTGGCGAGGTAGATCAGCGACAGGTAAGTGCTGGCCGAGAACAGCGTGATCACCAGGAAAATCTGCACCATGGCGTTGGTCAGCCACAGGGCGTTGGCCGGCACGTGGTTGGCGTTTTCCTTACGCAGGAACTCCGGCATGGTGTGGTCCTTGGCGGCGGCGAACATGATCTCCGCACACAGCAGCACCCACGACAGCAGCGCCCCCAGCAAGGAAATGATCAAGCCGACGCTGATCAATACCGCGCCCCAGTGACCCACCACGTGCTCCAGCACGGCGGCCATCGACGGGTTTTGCAGCTTGGCCAATTCCGGTTGGGTCATGATCCCCAGGGACAGCACGTTCACCAGCATCAGGAACAGCAGCACGGTGATAAAACCAATCACCGTGGCCTTGCCGACGTCGGAGCGTTTTTCGGCGCGGGACGAGAAGATGCTCGCACCCTCAATGCCGATGAACACCCAGACGGTGACCAGCATCATGTTGCGCACCTGGTTCATCACGCTGCCCAGGTCCGGGTTTTTCACGCCCCAGATGTCGGCGGTGAAGATGTCCAGCTTGAACGCGAAGAGCGCGATCAACACAAACAGCACCAGTGGCACCACCTTGGCGATGGTGGTCACCAGGTTGATGAACGCGGCTTCCTTGATCCCGCGCAGTACCAGGAAGTGCACGGCCCACAGCAGCACCGACGCGCCGATCACCGCCGCCGGGGTGTTGCCTTCGCCGAAGATGGGGAAGAAGTAACCGAGGGTGCTGAACAGCAGCACGAAATAGCCGACGTTGCCCAACCAGGCACTGATCCAGTAACCCCAGGCGGATGAGAAACCCATGTAGTCGCCAAACCCGGCCTTGGCGTAGGCATAGACCCCGCCGTCGAGGTCGGGCTTGCGATTGGCCAGGGTCTGGAACACGAACGCCAGGGTCAACATGCCCACGGCGGTGATCACCCAACCAATCAGTACCGCGCCGACATCGGCGCTGGCCGCCATGTTTTGCGGCAGTGAGAAGATCCCGCCACCAATCATTGAACCCACGACAAGTGCAACCAGTGCGCCGAGTCGAAGTTTTCCGGGAGATTCAGACATCGCATGACTCCAATGCAGGAGAAGAGAGACCACAGAATAAATCCGTGCGCTAATCAAACAGCTGACTCAGATCACTTCATTGGCACATTCCATTGTGAATTAATGACTTATGATGAAAGGTACGGGCGCTCAAGTGCCTCGCAGAGGCTCGTCGTAGAGCGGTTCTGCGTTTCAAACAACAGGTTTTCTCATTAGCATGGACCTTTGAAGCTAGCCCGTATTTACAGATATGCAAACTTTTACAGCGCAGCGTTATTTAAATTATAAATTTGCCTTAACGCTGTTTATTGTCATGCCTTTAAGTTATGAAGCAGGCGCCTTTATTGGCTATATCTAATAAACGCTGCGCCGGCTTAATAAATTAGTTGAGTGCACAGTTGTTGGCTCAATGGTTGTTTTGTTCAGGAGTGTTCATGTCCCAATCCTCGGAAAAGCTGCGCCTCAATGCCTTGATCGCCCTGGTGGTGGGCTCGATGATCGGCGGCGGGATTTTCTCGTTGCCGCAGAACATGGCGGCGCGGGCCGAGGTAGGCGCGGTGTTGATTGGCTGGGGCATTACCGCCGTGGGCATGCTGACCCTGGCCTTTGTGTTCCAGACCCTGGCCAACCGCAAGCCTGAACTGGATTCCGGCGTATACGCGTACGCCAAGGCCGGGTTTGGCGACTACATGGGTTTCTCGTCGGCCTGGGGCTACTGGATCAGTGCCTGGATGGGCAACGTCGGTTACTTCGTGTTGCTATTCAGTACCCTCGGCTACTTTTTTCCGGTGTTCGGCCAGGGCAATACCCCGGTGGCGATTGGCTGCGCATCGGTGTTGTTGTGGGCGGTGCATTTCCTGGTGATGCGCGGCATCAAGGAGGCGGCGTTCATCAACCAGATCACCACCGTGGCCAAGATCGTGCCGTTGGTGATGTTTATCGTGATCGCCGCCGTGGCATTCAAGGCCGATATCTTTACCCGGGATATCTGGGGCCTGAGTAATCCGAATTTCGGCGGCGTGGTGGATCAGGTGCGCAACATGATGCTGGTCACGGTGTTTGTGTTTATCGGCATCGAGGGCGCCAGTGTCTACTCGGCGCGGGCCGAGAAACGCTCGGACGTGGGCCGGGCCACGGTCATCGGTTTCCTGGGGGTGTTGGCGCTGCTGGTATTGGTCAACCTGCTGTCGCTCGGGATCATGAGCCAGCCGGAACTGGCCAACCTGCAAAACCCGTCCCTGGCCGGGGTGCTGGAACATATCGTCGGCCCGTGGGGCGCGCTGTTGATCAGCATCGGCCTGGCGGTTTCGTTGCTGGGTGCGCTGCTGTCGTGGGCGTTGCTCTGCGCCGAAATTCTCTACGCCACCGCCCATGACAAGACCATGCCCGCGTTCCTGAAAAAGGAAAACGTCAATCAGGTGCCGGTCAATGCGCTGTGGCTGACCAATGTGATGATCCAGTTGTTCCTGGTGATCACGCTGTTTTCGGAAAGTACCTACACCACCCTGATCTACCTGGCGTCGTCGATGATCCTGGTGCCCTATCTGTGGTCGGCGGCGTATGCGGTGCTGTTGAGCGGCCGCGGTGAAACCTACGAAGGCGCCCATGGCGAACGCACCAAGGACCTGCTGGTGAGCCTGATCGCCCTGGCCTATGCGGTGTGGCTGCTCTACGCCGGTGGCCTGAAGTACTTGCTGCTGTCGGCGCTGCTGTATGCACCGGGCGTGATCCTGTTTGCCCTGGCCAAGCGCGAGCAGGGCCAGCCCTTGTTTACCCATCTGGAAAAAGGCATTTTCGCCTGCGTGATCGCCGGGGCGAGCCTGGCGGCGTATGGGTTGTACAGCGGGGTATTGTCGTTGTGAGAATGCAGCTGGCGTATCAGGCGCCGTATGACTGGGCGGCGATGTTGGGCTTTTTGTCGGCGCGGGCGATCAGCGGGATGGAGACGGTGGACGCAGGCGTTTACTCGCGCAGTATCAGTGTCGACGGTCAGCAGGGTTGGCTCAGTGTGTCGCCCGGGGCCGGTGATTGGCTTGAGGTAACGGTGGACTTCCCCGACCCGGCAGCGTTGCCGGAAATTGAGCGGCGGTTACGGGACATGTTTGACCTGTCGGCTGACCCGAAGCGGATCAACCGGCAATTGGCGAATGATCCCTTGATGGCGAGCTTGGTGGCGGCGCGTCCTGGCTTGCGGGTGCCGGGAACCTGGGATGGTTTGGAGCTGGCGATCCGCGCGGTGTTGGGCCAGCAGATTAGCGTGGTGGCGGCGATCAAGCTGGCGGGCAAGCTGGTGGCGCAGTACGGCACGCCGCTGGTGACGCCCCATGCCGGTGTGACCCATGTGTTTCCTTCGGCCGAGGTGCTGGCAGCCGCAGATTTGGCAACCCTCGGCATGCCGAAAAGTCGCGGGCGTACCTTGTCGGGCGTGGCCCAGGCGTTGCTGGATGACCCGCAGATCTTCCAGGCGAAGGCGAACCTGAAGGAAGGTGTGGCGCGGTTGGTCGCATTACCCGGGATTGGTGACTGGACGGCGCAGTACATCGCCATGCGCCAGATGCGCGAGCAGGATGCGTTTGCCTCGGGGGATATCGGTTTGATCAATGCGCTGGTGGCGCTGGAAGGCGGGCCGGTGAGCCCGCGCCAGTTGCTGGCGCGGGCTGAGGCCTGGCGACCGCTTAGAGCCTATGCGGCGCAGCATTTGTGGACATCACTGAGCCGCGCGGATTGATTCTGCATACCTGTGGCGAGGGTGCTTGCTCCCGCTGGGACGCGAATTGCCCCCATCGACCCCAAAGTTGGGGCCTGCTGCGCAGTCCAGCGGGAGCAAGCTCCCTCGCCACAGGATCTTCGGTCACCACTGAGGGCGGTGTGAGCCCAATTCCCCTGCGGGCAAGTCCCACTGCAACGGTGTCCCGCTGATGGTCACCGGGGGCAGCAAGCGGTGGGCCGGGCCCCAGGCGGTTTGCTCCACCACCAAGCCTTGATCACCCGGTTCTTCGGCCCGCAGCGGTAGTTGTTCCGGGACTTGTCCTGCGTCCACCAACAGTTTTGCCGTGCGCGCGAGGGACAACAGTGCCGAACCGCCGCGGCCGGACTTCAATCGTTCACTCAACGCCTGGATCGCACTGGCCGCCATCAAATACCCGGTGGCGTGGTCCAGCGCCTGCAACGGCAGCGGCACCGGTTTTTCCGACTTTTTCCACTGCCTGCCAGCCTCGGCAATTCCGGTGCTCATCTGCACCAGGCTGTCGAACCCCCGGCGATTGCGCCACGGGCCGCTCCAGCCGTAAGCGTTGAGGCTGGCGTCGATCAGGCCAGGCGCGATGGCTTGCAGCGCAGCCTCACCGTAGCCCAACTGTTCCAGTGCATCGGCGCGGTAGCCGTGCAGCAGAATGTCGGTGTTCTTGAGCAGGTTTTCGAAGATCAGGCGGTCGTCGGGGTTTTTCAGGTCCAGGCGGGCGCAACGTTTGCCCAGGGTCATTTCCGGCACCACGCCGGGTTCGTTCCAGTCAGGGGAATCGATGCGCAGTACATCGGCGCCGAGGCCTGCGAGAAAACGACTGGCGGTGGGGCCGGCCAATACGCGCGTCAGGTCCAGCACCTTGATGCCCGCCAGCGGCCTTGCCACCGAGCCCAGCCAGGGTTTGTCGCTGAGGGCTGCAAAGGTCTGGCGATGGACCAGCGGTTCCTGATTGACCGCCAAGCCTTGTGGATGAACTTGCCAGTCTTGCCACGAACGCATCTGCGCCGCACAGCCGTTGGCTTCGACGATCGCCTGTTCCAGCTCGGCAGCGGTCCATGGCGCAACCTTCGCGGCCATCGCGTCACGATCAGCGACCTGCCCGAGTACGCGCTCGGCGGCGGCACGGTGATGCGGTGCATTGGTGTGCAGGCGAATCCAGCCATCGGTGCAGGCGTAGTCGCCGGCAATCGGGTCCCACAGCGGCGGGGTGGTCCAGCCGTCGGGGCGCAGCGAGGAGGAGAACCAGAACGAGGCGAGGCGCCGGTCCACGGTCACCGAGGGCAGGCGCCCGGTTTGCTGCAACAGCAACTGGGCGACCGCCTGGCCCGCGGCACCGATGCTGGCGCTGGCCAGTTCGGTGACGGCAAAGGTCGAGGGCAGGGCGCCGACTTCGGTTACGGCCAGTGGGGTGACGGGTAAATCGAGTGCTTCCTGGATGGGGGTGAGCAGATCAGTCATCAAAGGCCCTCCTAATGAGAAGGACCATCATAGAAGATCATCAGGGTTGAATGACAACCCCCGGCTCCAGCGGCAGATCCACGCTGGCGATAAAGCCGCCGCCTTGATGATTGGCCAGGATCAGGCTGCCGCCATGGCGCTCTGCGGCGCGCCGCGCAATGGCCAGGCCCAGGCCATGGCCCTGGGCGGTTTGCCCCGGGGCGCGGTAAAACGGCTCGCCGAGTTGGCTCAGGTGTTCGGCATCCACGCCGGGGCCGTGGTCGCGCACACTGATCACAATGCGTTCGCCCTGGCGTCTGGCTTCCATTTCAATCGGTTGGCCGGGCGGGTTGAAGCGTTGGGCGTTGCGCAGCAGGTTATCCACCGCGCGTTCGATCATGGTCGGCCAGCCCTTGAGGTGCAGCCCGGCCTCGGCATCCAGCTGCACGGGTTGGTCCGGCGCGCCGAGCAAGGCGTCTTTTTGCAGGGTCCGGAGTAACGGGTTGAGGTCGATGTCTTCGGCACTGGCGTTATCGGCGTCCACCCGGGCGAGTACCAGGATTTCGCTGATCAGCGCTTCCAGGCGGTCGCATTCGCGGGTCAGGCGCGGCCAGAGTTTTTCCCGCGCTTCGGGCGTGGCCCGTTCTGCCAGGGCCAGGGCGATCCGCAGGCGGGCCAGGGGCGAGCGCAGTTCGTGGGACACATCCCGCAGCAACTGGCGCTGGCTGCCGATCAGGCTTTGCAGGCGGGCGCCCATGCGGTTGAAGTCGGTGGCCAGTACGCCGAATTCATCGCGACGGTTGGCCAGCCGCGCCAGGCTGTTCTGCTGATAGGTGGTCTGGCCCAGGTCGTGCACTGCGCCGCGCAGGCGGCTGAGGGGGCGGGTGATGGACAACGTCACCAACAGGCTGAACAGGGTCAGCACCACCAGCGCAATCGCCAGGGCACTTAACGGCCAGAGCAGGCTGCTGCGGTGCCAGGCGTCCAGTTCCGGGTGGGGAATGCGGTAGATCAGCAGGTAGGTGTCGCCGGTTTTTTCGCTGGTGTACTCGGCGGTCAGCCGGCGCCAGGGCAGGTGGCGGTCCTGGCTGTCGTTTTGCCGGGCTTCGAGGGCGGCGGCGCGGCGCGGGAAAGTGCCGCGCACCACAGGCTCGCCGCTTTCGTTAAGCACTTGCACGTCAATGTGGTACTGACGCTTGCGCTGCTGCAGCAGCTCCTGGGCGGCGTCCTCGCCCTGGGCCTCGTAAAGCTGCGTCCATTCCTGCGCGAGGTTATTGAGCCCGGGGTGGCGGCTGAGAATCCAGGCGTCCTGGTTGAGCATATGCCCAAGCAGGATCGACAACCCGGCAACCAGGGCGATGGCCAGCCAGAAGCTGGCAAGGACGCGCCAGAACAATGAACGCACAAGAAATCCTCAAACAGGAAAAGCCCAGCGGCGGTGGCCACTGGGGCTGGGAGTGAAGCTAGATCATTATTGCGCTTTTTGCGGCTGCTGGGCTTTCCAGGCCTGGAATTCCTTCCACTCGGCGCGGCGCTCGGCTTGTTTTTTCACGATCTCGTCGAATTTCTTCTGTTGATCGGGTTTCAGCACGGCACGGATGTCGGTCTGGGTTTTCTGCTTGGCGGCCGCCATTTCGTCTTTCATGGCTTTCTGATCAGCGGCTGGCAGTTTGTCCAGGTACTTGCGCACCAACTCTTTGCGAGCGTGCCATTGCTGGCCCATCAACTTGCCGATCTGCTGGCGCTGTTCAGGGCTCAGGTCCAGCTGGCTGAAAGGGCCACCTTTGCCCCGCATGCCGTGTTCACCGCCGTGACCTGGGCCACCCATCATGTGGCCTTCAGGGCCGCCCATCGGGCCTGGGCCTTCTGGCGCAGCGGCCATGGCAACGGTTGGCAGGGCAGCAGCGAACATCAAAGCGATAAGGGTCTTGCGCATGGTGATTCTCCTGTCTCTATTCCGGTGAGTCCGGATGTGAGTAGATTACGGAGATCAAGGTCAGCGGCAGTCAGGGGACGGTAAAGCTTGGGTAAAGAGGATTTTGGGCGGGGCTGACAAAACTATTGGCGACCGTAGCAACTGTCGAGCCTTGGCGAGGCTGCGAGGCAGGCGCTGCGGTCTGACACCTGTACCGAGGAGATGCTGTCGCAGCCTCGCCGAGGCTCGACAGCTGCTACGCGGGCTAGAGGCTGTAGTAATAGCCGCGGCTACGCAGCGCCACGATCCGTGGCCGGCCATCCGGGTGCGGGCCGATCTTCTTGCGCAGGTTGCTGACGTGCATGTCCAGGCTGCGGTCATACAGGGTCAGCTTGCGGCCCAGGGCGATTTGCGCCAGTTCCTGCTTGTCCAGCGGCTCGCCGGGCTGGCGCAGCAAGGCTTCCAGCAGGCGGCTTTCGGACACGGTCAGGGCAAATTCCTGTTCATCGATAGTGACCACGCCACGCACCGGGCTGAAGCACAGGTCGCCCAGCTCCAGCTGAGTGGACACGGCGGCCGGGTGGCTGCGGCGCAGCACGGCGCGCAGGCGCGCGGTCAGTTCACGAGGATCGCAGGGTTTGGCCAGGTAGTCGTCGGCGCCCAGTTCCAGGCCGAGGATCCGGTCCAGGGGTTCGCCCCTGGCCGAGAGCATCAGCACCGGCAGTTCCGGGTGGTCGCTGCGCAATTGCTTGAGCAGCTCCAGGCCGCTGCCGTCGGGCAGCATCACGTCGAGCACCACGGCCGCCGGGGCGGCTTCGGCCAATGCCTTGCGGGCGCTCAAGCCGTCATGGCAGGCGCGCACCTGGAAACCTTCCTGGCTCAACCAACTGGTCAGCAGCTCACAGAGCTCCTGGTCATCATCTATCAGTAACAGCTCGCTCATGACTCACTCAATTTAGCCATTGTCGACGGCGCCGGTGCCCGCCACTGGCGAAGATCCCGCATAACAGGGCGATCAGTGCGACTGCCCCGCCGGTCACGAACCATTGTTGTTGCTCGGTAAGCCAGCGTGGCAAGGCACTGCCCTGTGCTTCTTTGAGTTGCTGGACCAGGCGTTGGTTCTCCTGGCGCAGTTTACTCAGTTGGGTACTTTCCCGCGTGGCGTCAGCACTTTGCAATTGCTTGCTCAGCTCATCGCGCTGGCGTTCGCTTTCTTTCAAACGTTGCTGCAAATCGGTGATCTGGCTGCCGGCACTCAAGGACAGGGGCGTGGAACTGCCGGTGTTCGAGGTTTCTTCAGCGTGGGCCGTAGCCCCGATCATTAACACTGCCAACAGACACAACTGACGTAAGCGCATCGGAACTCCTGATTCCACACGAATATTCAGAACGTTGTCGGCAGGTTACCGGGAATAATGAGCGTTTAGGAGTGCGCTGAAGCCATTTGGTTCAGCGCGCAACGAATCAAGGCAGGACTTGCTTGAACGGTTTGACCAGCACCTGGGCGTACACGCCGGCCGCTACATACGGATCAGCATCGGCCCAGGCTTGTGCCGCCGCCAGGGAGGCGAACTCGACAACCACCAGGCTACCGGTGAAGCCGGCATCTCCCGGGTCGTTGCTGTCTACCGCAGGATGCGGGCCGGCCAGTACCAGGCGGCCTTCGGCTTGCAGCTGTTTCAGGCGCTCGACGTGGGCCGGGCGTACGGACAGGCGTTTTTCCAGGGAGTTGGCGACGTCGGTGGAAATGATGGCGTAGAGCATGTCAGTCCTCGGTTTTCGGCGTGGTAGGGTCGGTGTCATGCAGGTGGCGCGACAGGTAGATACCCTGGCCGACCAGGAACAGCACGGTCATGCCCAGGCTGCCGAACACCTTGAAGTCCACCCAGTAGCTCTGGAAGGTAAAGGCGACGAACAGGTTGGCAGCGCCGCAGAACAGGAAAAACACGATCCAGGCGATGTTCAGGCGGGTCCACACCGGGTCTGGCAAGGTCAGCGCGTGGCCCATGATCCGCTTGATCAGCAGGCGATCACCGATGAAGTGGCTGCCGATAAAGGCCAGGGCGAACAGCCAGTTGACCACCGGGGCTTTCCATTTAAGGAAGGTTTCGCTGTGGAAGGCCAGGGTCAGGCTGCCGAACACAAGGCAGGCGACCAGGGTCAGCCACTGGCTTTTTTCCAGCTTGCGCTGGGAGATGAAGAGCGCGCCGTAGACCACCACGGAGCTGATGATCAGCACCGCCGTGGCGCTGTAGATGCCGCCGACGGTCAGCTCGTGGCCGGCAAGATCGATAACGCGAGGGTCGGTTTTGTAAACGATGAAAAACAGCAACAGCGGGATGAAGTCGATGAATTGTTTCACAGTAAGAGCCAGAAGCTGGATGTGGCGGCATAATAACAAACATCCTTGGTAGCGAAAGCGCCAGCTGACTTGAGGTTACACACTCCCGTGAATGTTGATTTGCACTGCCATAGCACAGCCTCCGACGGCGCCCTGGCGCCCGCGGTCCTGGTTGCGCGTGCGTTTGAAAAAGGCGTGCGAGTCCTGTCGTTGACCGACCACGACACCCTCGAAGGCCTGGCAGAGGCCCGCGAAGCGGCGAATGCGTTGGGCATGCAACTGGTCAACGGAGTTGAATTGTCCTGCACCTGGGGCGGCGCAACCATCCACGTATTGGGCTACGGTTTCGACGTCAACGCGCCGCCGCTGGTGGAGGCCATCGCCAAATTGCACGATGGCCGCTGGCTGCGGTCCGAAGAAATAAGCCGCAAGCTGGCCCTCAAGGGCATGCCCAACGGCCTGGAAGGCGCCCGCGCCATCCAGCAGGAACTGGGTGACAGCGGCAACGCCCCGGCCCGCCCGCACTTTGCCGACTGGATGGTGCGTGAAGGTTTTGTAAAGGATCGCGCCGAAGCGTTCCGCAAATGGCTGGGTGCCGGCAAGCTGGGGGACGTCAAGCAACACTGGCCAACCCTGGAAGACACCGTTGGCACACTGCGGGCAGCAGGTGCCTGGGTCAGCCTGGCGCATCCGTGGCATTACGATTTCACCCGCAGCAAGCGTCGCAAGCTGATTGGCGACTATATTGGAGCGGGCGGCCACGCAATCGAAGTGGTCAACGGGCATCAACCCGCCGAGCAGGTAGGCAGCCTGGCGATTCTTGCCCGTGAATTTGGTCTGCTGGTCAGCGCCGGCAGTGATTTTCATGGCCCCGGCGGCTGGTCCGAGATTGGCGAGTACCGCGCCGTTCCGGAAGATTTGCCGCCCCTTTGGTGTCGCTTCAAACATGACCCCATTATTGCCACCGTCTGAACAGGTAGAACACGTGAGTCAATTCTTCCAGATTCATCCGGAAAACCCGCAGGCGCGCCTGATCAAACAGGCCGTGGAGATCATCCGTGCCGGTGGCGTGGTGATCTACCCCACGGATTCGTCCTACGCCATCGGTTGCCAGATCGGCGACAAGAATGCGGTCGAGCGCGTAAGACGCCTGCGTGACCTGGACAAGAACCACAACTTCGCACTGATTTGCAGCGACCTGTCCCAGCTGGGGCTGTTCGCCAAGGTCGACACCGGCACCTTCCGCCTGCTCAAGGCGCACACGCCGGGGCCCTACACCTTCATCCTCAACGCCACCCGCGAAGTGCCGCGCCTGCTGCTGCACCCGAAGAAGCGCACCATCGGCCTGCGGGTGCCGGAACACCCGATCGCCCTGGCGCTGCTGGCCGAACTCGGTGAGCCGCTGATGAGTGTGTCGCTGATCCTGCCGGGGGAAGAAGAGCCGTTGTACGACCCTTATGAAATGCGCCGGCTACTGGAAAAACACGTCGACCTGATCATCGACGGCGGCTACGGCGGCAACAAGGCCTCTACCGTGATCAACCTGGCCGACGGCGAGCCGGAAGTGGTGCGCGTAGGGTGTGGCGACCCGGCACCGTTCATGGTCGAGGCCTGAATGTCGGCCGTGGAAGCCGTCGACAGCCAGGCGGGCGCCCAGCAGGAACTGCCATTTGCCATGGTCTACGGCCAGGCCGTGATGGAAATGCCGCTGGACCTGTACATCCCGCCGGATGCGCTGGAAGTCTTCCTCGAAGCCTTCGAAGGTCCGCTGGACTTGCTGTTGTACCTGATCCGCAAGCAGAACATCAATATCCTCGACATCCCGGTGGCGGAAATCACCCGCCAGTACATGGGCTACGTCGAACTGATGCAGACCGTGCGCCTGGAACTGGCCGCCGAATACCTGGTGATGGCCGCGATGCTCGCGGAAATCAAGTCACGCATGCTGCTGCCGCGCTCGGAGACTATCGAGGCGGAAGAGGATGACCCCCGCGCCGAACTGATCCGCCGCCTGCAGGAGTACGAGCGCTTCAAGGCCGCGGCCGAAGGCATCGACGGTTTGAGCCGGGTCGGCCGCGATGTGGTGGTGCCCAAGCTCGACGCCCCGGAAGCCCGGGCGCGCAAGCTGCTGCCGGACGTGAGCCTGGAAGAGTTGCTGATGTCCATGGCCGAAGTACTGCGCCGTGGCGATATGTTTGAAAGCCACCAGGTCAGCCGCGAGGCACTGTCCACCCGCGAGCGCATGAGTGATGTGCTGGATCGCCTCAAGGGCGGCGGGTTTGTGCCGTTTGTCGAGCTGTTTACCAAGGAAGAAGGGCGCCTGGGGGTAGTCGTGACCTTTATGGCGATCCTTGAGCTGGTCAAGGAATCCTTGGTCGAGCTGGTCCAGAATGAGCCTTTTGCGGCTATCCACGTGCGGGCGCGAGCCGAATAAAGAGCTGAATCGATGAATCTGACTGAACCCCGCGAACTGGCCCCGCTGCTGGAAGCCTTTCTCCTGGCCTCGGGCAAGCCGCAATCCCTGGAGCGCCTGTTCGAACTGTTTGAAGAAGCCGAGCGCCCTGAGCCGCCGGTGTTCAAGAAGGCCCTGGAGATTCTGCGCAAGTCCTGCGACGGCCGTGCCTTCGAGCTGCGGGAAGTGGCTTCCGGGTATCGCCTGCAAATTCGCGAGAAGTTCTCGCCGTGGGTTGGCCGCCTGTGGGAAGAACGCCCGCAGCGCTATTCCCGGGCGATGCTGGAAACCATGGCGCTGATCGCCTATCGCCAGCCGATCACCCGGGGCGAGATCGAAGACGTGCGCGGCGTCGCGGTCAACAGCCATATCGTCAAGACGTTGCTGGAGCGGGAGTGGATCAGGATCGTTGGCTACCGCGACGTGCCCGGCAAGCCGGCGATGTTTGCCACTACCAAGGTGTTCCTCGATCACTTCAACCTGAAAAACCTCGACGACTTGCCGCCGCTGGCCGAGCTGCGGGAGATGGAGCCGGACCCGGTCCTGGATTTCGACGACGCACCGGTGCCCGCCGGGTTGCAGGAGCTGGCCGACGCCAGCGCCGAGCCGGAAGAGCCGAAGGACGAAACCAGTTTCCACACATTGTTGCTGGAACTGGATGACATGGAGCAGGGCATCAAGACCGACTTCGATGACTTGCTGCGTGATGGTGCGGTCAGTGACGGTGAGCAGGAGCCTGCGCTGCAACTGAACGTTGAGGTTGAGCCGCCAGTCGAAGTTGAAGATGAGCCCGAGCCTGAACCCGAGGAGGACATCCTCGGCGTCGCCGAAGCCCGTGCCAAACTGCTGGCCGCCGTCGCAGCGCTCGAACAACCGCCGCTGAGCGACGAAGAAGACGAAGCCCGCGCCCTGGCCGAAGCCATCGAAAACGAGCGCCGCCAATTCGAAGACTGACGCAGAACAAAATGTGGGAGCGGGCTTGCTCGCGAATGCGGTGGGTCAGCCAAGCATCCGGCGACTGACACACTGCATTCGCGAGCAAGCCCGCTCCCACATTTGGATTGTCGCCAGCAAGGAGAACTCAAATGAGCTCCACCAAAGACCCCTGCATCAGCGTCTGCAAATTCACCGATGACATCTGCGTGGGCTGCGGGCGCAGCAAGCGCGAGATCCGTGCCTGGAAGAAACTCGACAAGGTCGACAAGCGCACGGTACTCGCCGAAGCCGAGCTGCGCCTGCTGGCGCTGGGTGCCACCGGTCGGCGGAAAGGCAAATGAGCCTGCACTTATCGACTAGTCTCTGATGCGCAACGCGCGCCATGAGCGTATGATTCGCGACCCTTTGGCGATGCGTTCGCCAAAAGCCCAGCTTTTACTATTTTCAGGCCAAGCCTGAATCGACACACCGGGAGGTGCTTAAGATGAGTGACCAAGACCAGAACGACACCCAGGAAATCGGCCCCGCAGGTGAAAAACTGCAGAAAGTCCTCGCCCGTATCGGCGTAGGCTCGCGCCGCGACGTAGAAGCCTGGATCACCCAGAAGCGCATCAAGGTCAACGGCGTTGAAGCCACCCTTGGCCAGCGCGTCGACCTGCACGATGCCATCACCATTGATGGCAAGGTCATCAAGCGTGAAGAGGCCGCCGAATCGGTGCGCCGCGTCATCATGTACAACAAGCCTGATGGCGAAATCTGCACCCGTGACGACCCGGAAGGCCGTCCAACCGTATTCGACAAGATGCCGCGCCCCAAAGAAGGCCGCTGGATCAACATCGGTCGTCTCGACATCAACACCACCGGCTTGCTGATGTTCACCACCGACGGTGAGCTGGCCAACCGCCTGATGCACCCTTCCTACGAGATGGACCGTGAATACGCGGTACGTGTGCGTGGTGAAGTCGATGACGAAATGATCGAGCGCTTGAAAGCCGGCGTCGTGCTGGAAGACGGCCCGGCCAGGTTCACCGACATCAAGCAGGCGCCGGGCGGCGAAGGCTTCAACCATTGGTACCACTGCGTGGTGATGGAAGGCCGTAACCGTGAAGTACGTCGCCTGTGGGAATCCCAGGGCCTGGTGGTCAGCCGCCTGAAGCGCGTGCGTTTCGGCCCGGTGTTCCTCAACTCCGACCTGCCGATGGGCCGCTGGCGCGAAATGAGCCAGTACGAAGTCGACATCCTCAGTGCCGAAGTCGGCCTGACGCCGGTGGCCATGCCGCAGATGAACGCCAAGAGCAAAGACAAGCTTGAGCGTATGCAGCGTAAATCGTCGCGTCCGGTGGCGCGTACCGACCGTGTTGCCCGCACCCTGCGCCCTGCGCTGGATGCACCGGCCACGGGCGGCCGCATCTCCCGCGAGCCGCACATCGAAGGCGAGCGTCGTCCTTCGGCACCGCCCCGTCAGGATGGCGAACGTGCGCCGCGCGCACCGCGTCCAGCCGGTCGTGGTGATGCACCTGCTGGCGGTCGCGGTAACCGTGGCGAGTCTGGTCGTGGTGCTCCGGCTGCGGGCCGTGCCGACGACAGCGCCAGCACCAAACGTCCAGCCAAGCCATCGCCGAAAAAGCGCCCGGGCCTGAAGCTGGTCGATGACGCGCCATCGGGCAAGCGTCGTGGTGCACCGGCCGGTTCCGGCCAGCGTCCAGGTTTTGGTCGCAAGAAGCCGCAGTGATTCGTTAAGCACTGCATAAAAACGCCAACCCTCGGGTTGGGCGTTTTTTTGGCCTGGATTTGGAACCTGCTCTATGAGCAAAGCAGGTCCATTGTGGGAGCGGGCTTGCTCGCGAATGCGGTGTATCAGTTGATACATCCAGTGACTGACCCACCGCATTCGCGAGCAAGCCCGCTCCCACAGTTGATCTCCATTGTTTTGGCGGGCGTGTCAGAACATGAAAGCCCCATCGAACACGGGTTTATCGTCGAGGGCCAACACGCCGCTGGCGAAGATCAGGTCCAGGTGGTGGCTGCCTTTCTGCCCGCCACCCAATCCCAGGTGCAGCCCGCAATGACGCTCTTCAAAGCCGGCGTTGCGCGCATACAAATCCTTCACGCCTTCATTGGTGCCAATGCCCAGTTCTTCCACCCGGCGATTGGACGGGTTGGCATTCAGGTATTTGTTGAAGTCATCCGCCAGCCCCGGCACTTCGCTGGCCACGGTGCAGATGGTCGAGTTCTCGATCCACAGTTCCAGCGGTGATTGCAGCACGCCGTATTTACGCGCAAAGGGAATGGTGCTGAGGAAGGTGCCGACAAACCGCACCTGGCCGTTGATGGCCTCGCTGTGGGTCGCGATCTCGCCGGGCGCCAGGTCGTGGTTGCCGACGCCGTTGATATTGGTCCACTTCTTGATGCTGCTCATGGGCGCTTCAAGGCGCGAGCCATGCTGGTCGGTGAAGCTCAGCACGCTGGCCTGGGACATGCGCCGGATCAACGTGGCGTTGAGGTCGGCAATCCGCTGTGGGGCGACGCTGAAGGTGTCGTAGAAGTAATCGCCATAGTCCTTGAGCAGCAGGGACTTTTTCCAGTGCTCGGCCATCACGCCCTGCAGTGCGCGGATAAAGTCCGGGCCTTCGGCGCGTGGGTTGGGCAAGGTCGAGGAATCGTAGAGAAACATGTACAGGTCACAGCCTTCGATGGCCTTGGCCAGCGTTTCGCTGGGGGCTTGGTCCAGGCGTTGTACCTGGAAGTCGAAGCGGGCAGCGCAGCCCTGGATGATCGACTGGGCGATGGCGTCGTAGCGTTCGGTATGGCCAAGCAAAATGGTGGGGCGGTGCAGGCCGGCGAGGGCCGGGTGATGGGCGAGGTAATACAGAAAATGTTCGACGGCGCGGGCCTTGTCCATGACGTCCTTCCTTCAAAGCCTTCGGTAGGAGCAGTGGCAGGTGCGGCGTCCCGCACCTGCCGGGGTGCCTGATCAGATTAGAAAGGCCACATCGCGGTGCCGAACGGCACGACGGCATCGGCTTGCATCATTTCAACGGCGGCCTCATGGGTCGGCGCTTCAAACCAATCGTCGAGTTGCAGTTCGGTTTCCAGGTCATTTTCCAGTGCTTGCATGGTGAATCTCCTAGATGACGTTGTTTGAGAACGAGCTTGCCAGCTTGCTGCGCTGGGCAAGTGGATGAACCTAGAAGAGAGTGTTTGGGATTGCAAAATTTTTATTGACACGGTTCCATTTGGATTTTTTATTCCGTTTTGATGGCGATTTGGTTTATGTCGATGAAACAGAGAGTTGGTTGCATGGTTTTGTAGGAATCGTCCTTTCGTCAACTTCTCGTTATCTGAAAGAATTTTCCTAATGTCCCTCCTATCTGCCGCACCGCATCCTGTCAGCCCAGACAGGTTTGGCGGTGTACAATGCGCCGCGTTTTACTGTGATCCCACTCTCTCAGGGCTATCCGCCTTGTTCATTCCGCCTGGCCACAAGCCCGTCGGGTTCGATTTCGTCACAGATAAAAACAACAGGTGACGTATGACCGTAAGAAAAAACGCTGGACCGGGGTTTGATCGGCGCTGCTGTAGCCCGTTACCAAAGCAGCACCCCTCCATGAGCACCCTCAAACCTTGCGTGAGACCCTTTCCATGAGTGAAGCCAACTCGCATTCAGGCGAACTGAAGCGCGGCCTGAAAAATCGCCATATCCAACTGATCGCCCTCGGTGGCGCGATTGGCACCGGGTTGTTCCTGGGGTCGGCCGGCGTGCTGAAATCCGCCGGGCCGTCGATGATCCTCGGGTATGCCATCTGCGGCTTTATCGCCTTCATGATCATGCGCCAGCTGGGCGAGATGATCGTCGAAGAGCCGGTGGCCGGTTCCTTCAGCCACTTTGCCCACAAGTATTGGGGCGGTTTCGCCGGCTTCCTGTCGGGCTGGAACTGCTGGATTTTGTACATCCTGGTGGGCATGTCGGAGCTGACGGCAAGGATGTTTATATTCATGCATTTACATTAATGATAGTGTTAGATGTGTTAACTGGAGTAGCTAAGGCTTTTGTAACAAAAAACATTAAATTCAACAATAAATAGACGTGGACTAATCGGACATCTAATCGTAGCAGTGATGTGTATTACAGTCTACCCATACTTACTATATTTAGGATTTAACATC